>Ga0208459_1000725_pt1 | contig 33994 bp, 21 predicted proteins | sample AD_UKC087_MetaG_FD_184433 | JGI IMG/M metagenome (GOLD analysis project Ga0208459, IMG submission 184433) | Active sludge microbial communities of municipal wastewater-treating anaerobic digesters from USA - AD_UKC087_MetaG (SPAdes) (version 2) | ecosystem: Engineered > Bioreactor > Anaerobic >... | reverse complement strand
ATTCCGTTAGTAGAGGCGATGACAAAGGATACATCGATGATATCTGCTTCCCGGATACGACCACCTATACCCCTGAGTTAGAAGCTGATATTAGCCAGATCTACATTGAACTGCCATACGGAACCACATTGGATACCACTTTTATCTTGAGCTCTGTTACTCCGACTCTTGCCCTGTTTAACTGTGTCATTATTGACACCAACGGATATCCGGCCAACTGGTGTAATATCAACTTTCCACGTGGAAGTGTCAACGCCTTACAATCCAAAGTGGTTACACTCCACTTCGATGCCAACCACAAAACAGTCAATAAAACATATTACGCTACCCTCAAAATCCAGGTTCAGGAAGGGAACCTGATTGAAATCCCTATAGCTATGAAAGTGGTTTCCGGTGTTGGAATTCAGGAATATAATGTTACTCAACAATTTATCCTCTATCCCAATCCTACTGACGGTCAGATTACAATTGAATCTCTCACTTTGGAATACTCAATTGATCGAATTGAACTCTATGATCTGCTTGGGAAATTGCTCTCTTCACAAATGATTCGAAATGATAAAGCCTCCCTCTCTCTTGGGAATCTCTCCGCTGGAACCTATTTTATAAAAATTTTCTCCGATCAATTTCATTCTCAAATTATTAAAGTTATCAAAAAATAGCATTCAAGTTCACTTTTTATGGTTTTTGCCACTCCTCTTTTTCTATTCTATTTTCTGCCTCTCTTTTTGGTGATCTACTATCTCCTACCCCATAAAGGACAGAATATTTTTCTTTTAATTGCCAGTATTCTCTTTTACTCCTGGGGAGCTCCGGAGTTTATTCTAATTGTGCTCTTATCTCTATTTGTTGATTTTTTTATTATAAAACGGATGAGCAGTACTGTTGGCGTAATAAGAACAAGATGGCTGGTCGCCTCTCTGGTCCTGAATATCTCTTTCCTGCTCTATTTCAAATATGCCAATTTCTTCGTAGATAATATCAATTATATCTCTTCCCTCTTCTCTTTTGTTCCAATCAGTTGGAAAAAAGTGGCGTTACCCATCGGAATATCCTTCTTTACTTTTCAAAAAATGTCTTATTCTATAGACGTTTATCGTGGTGATGGAGCTCCCCTCAAGTCGATATATAACTACGCGCTCTACATTTTAATGTTTCCCCAGCTGATCGCCGGTCCTATTGTCCGATTCAAGGAGATTGAACATCAACTTTTTGATCGTTCCGCTAATAACTCTTTCAACAACCGTACAGTTGGGTTTGTGCGTTTTATGATTGGATTAGCGAAGAAAGTGCTGATTGCCAACTTTTTAGCTGAACAGGTTGATGCTATCTTTGCACTCACCCCCGACTCCTTTTCCAGCTCTACTGCCTGGATTGCAATCATAGGATATAGTTTCCAGATTTATTTTGATTTTTCCGGATACAGTGATATGGCCTTGGGAATGGGAAAAATGATGGGTTATGAGTTCCCCGAAAACTTCAATTTCCCCTATATTTCACAATCCATCTCCGAATTTTGGAGACGTTGGCATATAACCTTGGGAAAATGGATGAAAGATTATCTCTATATCCCTTTGGGAGGAAACCGGGTGCCTGTCATGAGAAGCTATCTCAACCTTATTATCGTGTTCCTCATCTCCGGTTTCTGGCATGGGGCAGCCTGGACATTTGTCGCCTGGGGAATCTATCACGGGATCTTTTTAGTTGCTGATCGCCTCTTTTTTTCCCGCTTTTTGAAAAAAATCGGAAAGTTTCCCGCAACAGTCTTAACACTGTTTGTAGCCATCATGGGATGGGTACTCTTCCGTTCCGATTCCATCTCCTACGCTATGCAGTTTTATCGCAAACTATTCTGTTGGGATAATCGAATCGATGAGTTTCATTTTGACTCTCACTATATTTTTATCCTGATTTGCGCCGCTATCTTCTCATTGATGGGTTACTTTAAAAAGATTGAAAACTTCCAATATCAACTCTATAATCCTAACCAAAAGTGGCAAAAACTGGCTATTTACGCTTTCTTTGCAGTAATCCTCTTCATTCTATCAGGCGGTGCACTGTTAGCAGGCGAATTCAATCCATTTATCTATTTTAGATTTTAGTAAAAATGAAAGAAGAAGAAAAGAAAGAGAAAAAAACAAAACAAAGCAGAGGATCTTTGATTCTGTGGGGAGTTCTTTTCTTTATACTCCTCTCCCCGCTTCTCTTTTCCGGAGTAAAAGCCTGGAAGGGACCTGCTCTGTTCAATGTTGAAACGCCTCATCTTTCAATAGAAGCACTGACTTTACGTAATGTTTTGGAGGGTCAATTTCAAGATTTATTTGAAAAAAATTGTAAAAGGGGGGTCGCGTTCAGTAACTACTGGGTTCGTGCCCATAATGAGCTTCTGTTTCGTTTTTTTCAAAAGAGTAAGACTTACAAGTTGGTATTGGGGGAAAACAACTACTTTTACGAAGAAATATACATTACCGAATATTTAGGACACAATTTTGTTGGGGATTCCGTAATGCAAAAAAGGATCCAACATCTTGCCTTTTTACAAAAGCTGTTGTTGGATCAGTATCAGATCTATTTGATACCTGTTATTGAACCCGGAAAGGCGAGTTTTAATCCTGATCCTATCCCGGATCACTTTCACCCTCATATCAAAGGAAATAGCAACTATGAAAGTTTTGTCGAACATGCAACCCGGGAGCAGATCTCTTTTTTAGACTTAAATCGCTATTTCAAAGATTTAAGACCCACTGCACCGCACCCACTTTACTCACAATATGGAATACACTGGAGTAGCTATGGAATGTGGATTGCCGCCGATACATTAACTCATTATCTGGAAGCAACCTGTCACATCAAGCTTCCCGAATTATACTTCCGGGGCGATTCTGTCTCAACTACTAACAGAGATCTGGATTTTGACCTGGAACCCCCTATGAACCTCCTCTTTCCTCTACCCATGCAACCGATCTACTTCCCTATTGTTGAGATTATTGCTGATTCACTTAGTGTAAAACCCAAAGTATTAACTATCGGAGACAGTTATTATTGGAGCATGTTTAACAATGGATATGTAGAACAGGTTTTTTCAGAAAACCCCTTTTGGTACTACTATCACACCATCTGGCCCGATATCTGGAATTGGAACGTTACTGTGGATACATCCCAATTAAAAAACAATATACTCCATCACCAAATTATTCTACTAATGATTACTGATGCCAACCTGTATCGTTTGGGATGGGGTTTCATTGAAGATGCGATTGAGAAACTGGCTCCGGATTATCCACTTGACCCTGAAGTCTTGTTTCTCAACCGATTCCTGGCGAATGCCGATCAATATCACCTATCACTCAAAGAGGCAATCCGCCAACAAAAAACCTTTGAAGAGATCATACGGACCAAGTACAAAGAAAAAGAATAAAAAGAAGGCGGAAATCGGAAGGCGGAAGGCGGAATCCAATTACGAATTACGAATTACGAATTACGAATTACGATTCTTAAATTTAGAATTTAGAGTTTAGAATTTAGAATTATTTATTTAGCTATTTTAGGAGATAATATCTTGACATTCAACACATTGTGATTTGTTTAGGGGAGTATCCATTATTTTGTGTAAATGGAAAACAGTGTGTTTTTTAAGTTCTCATTCTGTCTGCAAAGATATTAATAAATTGGTTAAAAACCATTCCCCAGTTAAAAACAGGTCTATGCCATTTTTTTTCTATTTCTGAAATGGCTAGATATAGAGCCTTCTTCAATGCGTCGTCATGAGGAAATGAGAGCCTATTTCTAGTGTATTTTCTTATTTTTCCATTAAGATTTTCAATCAGATTGGTAGTATAAATTATACTTCTGATTTCCACCGGAAAGTCAAAAAAAGTTGTTAATTCATCCCAATTTATTCGCCAAGAACGAACGGCATGAGGATATTTTTTGCCCCATTTCTCTTCAAAAGCATCCAATTCTAAGGCTGCTAACTCTTTTGTTGGGGCTTTGTATATCTTTTTTAAATCGCTTGAAAAACTCTTTTTTTCTTTCCAAACAACGTATTTGCACGAGTTCCGGATTTGATGAACAACGCAAATTTGATTAGCTGCATTAGGGAAAACAGCTCTTATGGATTCGGTAAACCCACTTAAGTTATCTGTCACGGTAATCAAAATATCCTCCACACCACGAGCTCTCAAATCTGTTAGTACACCAGTCCAATAAGCGGCACTCTCATTATTGCCTATCCACATACCCAAAACCTCTTTGAGACCTTCTCTATTTAAGCCAACACAAAGATAAACGGTTTTATTAACTACTTTACCTTGATCTCTGACCTTGAAGACAATACCATCCATCCAAACGATGAGATATACACTTTCCAGCGGACGGTTCTGCCATTCTATTGCTGCCTGAGTTACTTTATTGGTTATAATGGATATGGAGGATGTAGAAAGAGTAATACCATAAATCTCTCTCATCTCTTCTTCAATATCCGAAACACTCATTCCCTTGGCATATAGAGAGATAACCAGCTTTTCAATAGATAAGCCGCGACTTTGATGTTTGGGTACGACAACAGGTTCAAAATCACCACAACGGTCGCGGGGTACATCTATGACAGATTCTCCGTAATGGGTTTGTATCTTCTTTGGATACTTACCGTTACGAGAGTTGCCACTGTTATTGCCTTCAGGTGAATGCTTCTTATAGCCTAAATGAGCATCAAGTTCTCCCTCAAGCATTTGTTCCAATACGCGGGCATGTAATTTGGTGAGAAAGTTACTCACATCTTCTTCTGTCTTAAATTGTGACAAAAATTCTTCGCTTAATAATTCTTTTGGAATGTCCATAAATAAATGTTTTTACAAAATTAGCTATTATTTTATTACTAATCATGTTTTTTTCTTTTTTAATCCCCTCCCACAGCCTCATGAGGGGTTGAAAAAGAAAAAAACTACAAGAGTTTCTTTCCTGTAGTTTTCCATTTACACAAAATATTGGACAGTGTCTTGTTTAGCTAGTTATACTTGAGCAGATGAATATCTCTATTCCCTAATCTTCCATAAGAGCTATATTTATTTAATTCTCCGGAATTTAAAAACTAATAGATTCTTAATTCGAGTGGAACATTTTTATAATTTTTCCAATATAATTTCGAAGAAAATTCACAATTTTCATTAAAAGAAAATTTAAGATATGATCTACGTTCTTTAGCATATCTTCTTCGGGGTTTATTCATTTCGATAGGAAACATTTTAACAGCAACTTTATTGTCTGGTTTTACTATACACTCAATAAAAGGTATTGCATTTCGATCTAAAAGAAAAACTATTTTTCTATTTTTGTAATTGGTAACGTAATAGATTGTCGGGTTTTCCCGATCAGATGAATAAAAAAATTTAAATGTTGTTTTCTTATAGCCACTTAATAAACAGAAAAGATGGTTCACCCCTGTTATAGAATCTAAGTTTTCTATTTCATATTCATTGACAGTTTCCAATGTTATAGGGAAAACTTTATTATATTGGTTATAACCCCAAACCGAATCTTCATAGACAAAAAACTGATCTATAATTTTTTTAAAATCATCATTTATTATTTGACATGAATATATTGAATCAATGACTGCTTTATTTTGTGAAAAAGCATCGAAATTATACAAAAAAATCAAAATAATTATAACATATTTCATATTAAAAAGGTGTTTTACTATCGGGTTTGCCTTTTTATCATTATATTTGATACTGCAAAGATAAATATAAAAGTCGAAAGGCGGAAGGCGAAATTTAATTACGAATTACGAATTACGGGATCATAAATTTAGAATTTAGAATTGTTTGAATATCAGGTGTTTATATTTTTAAATAGATTTCATACTTCTAATTTCATACTTCTTACTTCAAAACAACCCCGAAGGGGTGACATGATTGAAATTTTAGAATTATTGATAGTAATTTAATGAGCAACGGTATTGAAAAGAGAAGAGAGATTTCTTTAGTGGTTATTATTTATCAAAAATTAATTTTAAATCGCGAGTAAAATAATCCATTTGTATAATAACTTTTTCATTATTAAAAAGACGTAACCCGAACTTTTTCACTATAATTTCCTGATTTATTGGCCATTTATCAATTTGCCATTCAACAAGATCAATACCTTTGAGACATTCAAAACTTTCAAAATCGATAGCTTCAAAAACGATAGTCGAATCCAGTTTAATAATGTAAATATCAATAATATTATCTCTGTAACCAGTTTTGCATGGGATTACCCATCCATATTCCTTTTCCACACTTATCATTTGACCAATACTGACTAATCCTGCAAAAGAACAAATCAGTGTATCAGAGGCAGGTTTATTTAAAATCTCAAATTTTATTTTTCCATATTGTAGAAGTGACATATCAAGTGAATCAAAATCTAATGAAGGGTTAATTTTGAATAAAAGTGCTCTTTCATCGTAATTTTCCTTTGTAACAAGATCAAACATATCATCACAACATCCAATTTTTAGAACCAATTCAACACCATTCGGGATCTTAGTGAAAATAGTATCATATAAAGTTTCTGATAATTTTGTTTGTTGAAAATAAATTGTATCGAAACCATGCATATGTGGATATATAATTACCTCTTTATCAGATGGAGTAAAAGTCAGACCATTGATGGTCCATTGTATGGATTTATCTGTTTGATTTAATAAATACTCAGAAATGACAATTCTTGATTGTCCCAACAATGAAAAGGTAAATAATATGAAATTTAATAAAATTAGTATCTTTTTCATCTAAAATTTGCTGCTCTTTTTATCTTTTTACTATAAAAACCGTTTTCACTGTATAATCTTTCACGGATTCCAACATTCCCCCATTCAATTATACCTGATCCATCTTCTTTATATCCAAGAAATATTACAGAATGACCACCTGATTTACCTTGTAATCCTAACACAGCTCCAGGCTTTAATCCATTACTAAAATTATTTTCATTTACTAATATCCCCAACCCCAAGTACTCAATCAAAGGAGAACCCCATAATGGATATCCTTTTTGTAAAATTCCATTCCAACTAGCATATATTGGATTATTGATTAATTCTTTGCCTAACAAATCTTTGCCATAAACGTATTTAACAGCCAATCTTACTCGATTAAAAGTAGTTGGAGAACATGATTCCCTTTCTCCCCAATATTCAAATTCCCTAGATTTTGTTACAAGATATTTCCCAACTAAATTATCAAATGTACCATTAGTAGATTTTAGAGATATCCCTTCAATATCAAGACCTTTATAGGCACTTAGTTGGAATTTGTATCGTAACAATTCACCACCTGGAATATTTTCCAAACCTCCATAAATTGTAGAAAGATACTCACATAATGTTTCGTAATTATCGCCTTTATCAGCTATTAAATTTCCATTGCCATCTGGATGCCACTCCACCTCCCTCCCATCCGGATCCACCAGAATGACCGGATTATTCGCACAATATGCATACGGTGTTAGGTTAGGGTACTTATCACTCAGCGGGTCAACGCTCAGCCAAATGCTCAAGCCGGAATCATAATACCTGGCACCAAAATAGGAATATCCTGTTTCCACATCTTTCTCTTTGCCGGAGAAGGTGTAAGGAGCACTCCAGGAACCATTCCGCTGGTCAACCCAATCCTCACCAAAGGGCAAATAGTGTAAATGCTGTATTGCATTGCCGCTACCGTCAGTTATCCTGTGGTTGTTGAGCGGAGTCGAAACACTGCTACCCAAATGGTCGGGGTGGTAGAAGTAACGGTCCATTGTACCGGCAGTAGGGGATGTCATGCCGTGTAGAAAGTGTAATGAGGTTGCAATATTATAGTCATTTTTAAGACATTCAACTATGATTCTGTTCATTTCTTCCATTAAAGAACCACTTTTCTCATCCCAACTTCCACCAAATTCAATAGGCAATGGATCATTGATATTTTCCAATCCCCCTAATCCAATCGCACTTGAAACCCGCTCACTGCCGGCATAATAGTGCTTTGTATAACCTTGTACTCCTGCTACTAAATAGGCACTAGTGTATAGGGTTGGATTATCCATAGTAGCAAAATTTACCCACCTTCCATTAATATTCATTAGTGTGTTTTTACCTGTTAATTTGTAGGTTCTTTCTCCACTATTATCATACTGATAGTAAGAAGTATAATTATTGTCTCCTACCGCCATTAATCGATTCTCCTCATCCCAACATAAACTCCTTATGTTATCTACTGGAAATTGCGTTTTATGAAATATCAAATTCCCATTAGCATCCCAATTAAAATGTTGATTCCCATGATTTTGAACATCAAAAACTTCCTTTACCGTATGAGGTTGTTTTGTATTATACTTATATTCATTGTCATACGAGAAATTAGATAGCATTCCTCCAGTCAAAGTTGTTGCAGACTGGGTTTTAGTTAAGATTCGCCCATCCCTAGAGTAAACTAAATTTAATTGATAATCTAGCGAATTATTATTGTTATTCCACAAACCATTGGAAGAAATCAACCTATAGCTATTATCATACGAATAGTTATGATTATAAGTTCCACCTAATCCATTATTTAATACCCCCGCAGCATTACTTATTCCGGTAATATTATTCACAGCATCAAAAGTATAATCAATTTCCTGCATTACACCATTGTTTGAGATAGATATTAAACGTAATTTTCTACCATGTTATTATCAATACTTTCTATTCTAATTTTTTCTTTTTCCTTTTTGTATTTTAAATAATTGGGGGGCAGCATAGATTTCCCTTTTAGGTTTTTTTATTTCCCCACTCGGAAACTTGAGACCTTGGGGAAAGTAGTGTTTTTTTCAAAAGGGGACCTACCTCGCCGTCATGTAAAGAATCACAATCGGAAATTATCAGCAGGAAGATGCACATTCGCTTTCGTAATTTAAGCAACAATTTATAACTATCCTTTTTTTGTAAGAATATAAAATTCAGGAACATGAAATTCTATCCATTCTCCTGGTGCAATTTTTTGCCATGACTTTAAGTATATCAATTCTTTTCCTCTAATTTGCAATTTCCATATAAAAAGGTGTTTTCTATGTTCAGAATCTATTGGAAAATTTTCTTCATATGCACTTTTTTGCTCAAATAATGTTATAATATTATCCTCTATAGTATAAATACCCCAAATAGTATCGCCTTTTTCACAAGAATAATTCTCGTATTCCGTACTATTTTTAAATAAAAGATAATCTTGGCAACTATCTGCAACATTATACACCCATATTGTATTAATAATAGAAGAAGAATCAATATTTTTCACTTGTTTTTCATTTTTTTTACCAAATTGACACTGAGAGTAGCAAAATGTACAAACAGCAAAAAAACATAATATTATCAATTTCACTCTTAATACCATACATTTACATCATTTATAGTTACATCCATCTTTTTTATATTATTTAATTGGAATTGCACCATATTTTCCGCCATTGTTTCTTTTACCTTGGGAGTAATTAGAATTCAGTATTAAAAAACCTATTCTTCTTGTTCTCCAAATTCATCACAACCTGGGATATAGTAAAATTTATCCTTGTCAATTTCGATAAATTCTTGTTCCGGATCCTTATAATGTCTAAAACTTGCTGACCATGTTCCAGGATTTTCGAACGTTATTCTTTGAGTTTTATAGTTGGTTAACTCCCAATAGTTACTAGTTGAAGGAATGGGGCGGTAATCAAATTTTTCAGATGTTATCCAATAAAGCTCCATTTCCGACCTCTTATCAGCACTTGTCGATCTGCGTTTTATGGAGCCTCCTACACATTCATCAATGTATGAAACAGTAAAATAAATAGAGTCACCTTTTATCTCATATTTTCCACTTATGGCAAAAACTCTGCATAAGCCATTATATAATCCAGGTCGATATACAAACCTATTATTTTCATAAAAATCATAATATGCTTGATAATTTGCTAATAATGGACTATTTAATTGCCAGTAGCCTTCAATATCTTGAGCATGAATTACAAACGTAGATAAACACAATAAAAATAAATTTATTATTCTCATATTAAAATCTCCTTTTTTTTATAGTTTTGTTGCTCTAACCGTGAATAATTTAAGTACATTACCAGGAATATATATAAAAAAATTCTTGGGCTTGGATTTTGCAATAGTATAATTTAATGGTTTAAATCCAGTATATGCTGCCGTCCCAATATTAGCAATCAAGCCTAATCTTATATTATCCCCTACACTAAACGTAGCCACATGTCCGGAAGATTGATTATTGGGATTTCTGTAGCCTACAATTGCGAGTCCTCCTTTAGCGGCATAAGCTTCTGCTTCTTCTTGAGATACTGATATATAATTAGGATTATTACCTGAAAGCATTTGATCGATCATTGCATTTGCCTTACCAGTAACCAACGCATTAATACCTTTAGGAGTGGAAGCTACAGTTTTCATTACATTTTGAGTTGCATAATTACAATAAGTATTCTTCCCATTTTGTTGAAGTGAAGGATTTTCATTATTCAACTGCTGTTGCTCTTGGATAGCTGTTTCAAGATTAACTGTATTTTCTCCGCCTTGAGATTCATCATATCCTGTAAAGGCATAATGCAATCCTGTTCCACTTCCTGTTTGTCTAAATACTGCATTTGAACCATCTTCTATGTGTTTTATCAAATTGCCTTCTGCGTCTTCAAAATCAGTAAAACTCCTCCCATCCGGATCCACCAAAATCACAAGTATCGCCTTACGTCCATTTCCCGCACTATTCTTTAAGGTCAGTTCTTTTTTTACGCAACTAACCTTTAATTCAGTGTTTTTATACTGTTGGTCTAAGATGTGCAATTTTACGCAACCCATTTTTTCAAACAAATCAAGTAATTGCAAAATTAGTAAAATTATTCATATACGCAGACATAAAAAAGAGAACATTTTTTTGTTCTCTTTTCCACGTTTGGTTTTTATTTTTAGCGATTTACTATGTGGGTGTAAATTTGGGTGCTGACAAGGGACGAGTGTCCCAAAAAACGTGCAATGCTTTCGATGTTCATTCCGTTCTGTAACAGGTGGGTTGCCATTGAGTGACGTAGGACGTGGAAGTAAAGGCGTTTTTGCTCTATTTGCGGGTTTTGGGTGGCTTTTTGTACCTCTTTCAGCGTGGTGTGCAGGTGGGGTAAGCTATGTATAAAAAGACGGTTGTGATTGAGTTTTAAGCGGTGGCGGAAGTTGTAAATGTAATCTTTCAGCGTGTTGCATACATTTTCATTTATCGGGACAATGCGGTCTTTGTAGTTCTTTCCCTGTCGTACAAATATAGTCTTTCGGTCAAAATCTACATCTTTTGCCGTCAGGTTGTAGGCTTCCATTCTTCGCAAGGCACAGCCGTAACAAAGTGCAAAAATCAGCTTTAATTCATAGTGTTTTGCTTGTCGTTCTGCAAAAGGTAAGTTCTGATAAGTGTAAGGGATTGCGTTTTGCAGTTCTTTTATCTCTTCAATGCTAAACGGCTCTATGCGGTCTATTTTTTCTTGTTCTTGGTCTGTTTTTATCCTATAATTTAACGGTGCGGGGGTGTTGTTCATTCCCACTTCCACAAGGAACTGACAAAGTTTATCAACGGCAAAAAATATATCGTTCAAATGGGTAATACTGTATGTTTCGCCTGTTCTTTGGCTCTTTACCCTTTGTACATACTCGAAGTAGTCTTTTATGTGCGTTTGGTTCAACGAAGTGATGTGATTGATATTCTTTACTTCCAACCGCTTAAAAAATTGATTGATAATGCTTGTATATCGTTTTCGTGTCTTTGCATTATAGCCAAGCGTATCAAACCATTGTGCGTATTCTTCGGATATGGCTTTGTAGTGGGTGTTCATCAGAAAGGATTGAATCGTTGTATATCGTTAATCAGCTCGTTCAAATCGTTTGGCAAATACATTTCGGTACTTACGATATGACGGTGTCCTGCCAAGTATTGAGCTTTGCGAAGTCCTTCGGTCTGTATCCAATGCGTTATAACCGATGTGCGTGTTTGGGCAAAGTTTACAAAATTGCGGTCTATGGATTTTACTTGCCTTGTAAGTCTTCGCAAAGGACTGCTAAAGGTTTTGTCGTATTGTTCGGCAGATAAGGAAAAAAACAGGCGGTCGGTTTCTATCCCGCAAAAATCCAACATCTGCGGGCGTATTTGGTTAATGTAGCTGATTATTGCACCCATTTGAGTTGCATGTATGGGTAAATTTCTGATTGTTTCGCCGTTGTTTAATGTTAATCGTGCTTTTTGTAAATCTATGTCGTTCAGTTTTATTTGTGATAGCTCTGTTGTGGGTAAGCCTTGAAAAAGCAAAAATGTAAGCATTGCATAATTGCGGTGTCGATTAAAAAAAGAGCGTTGTTTTTTGGTCGGATATTTCATATAGCTATCATCAAAGCCTGATATAAAAACGTGATAAAAATTATCTGCAAGCTGTACAAGTTCTTCGGGGGTGTAAATTTTATACAATCTCTTTTTGTTTGCACCTCGCATTTTTATCCGTTGTACAGGATTATGATTTATCGTTTCGGCTTGCATTAAAGCGTTAAAATAGTGGTTTAGTGCTGTAATGGAACTTCTACGGCTGATGTTCTGCTGTCGGGTATGTTTTTTGAGATAGGCAAGATAGTCCAAAATGTCTTTTTTGGTGCAGTTTATCGGGTCTTGATTATACCATTGCAAAAACTTTTCCACTAATTTTTTGTATGATGATTGCGTACGTGGGGTGTGGTTTTTACTTTCCATGTAGCTGATAAAATCTTTCATTCCGTTTTTTCTTTTATTTTTTGTGTCGTCCTACTTCTTTTTGCTTGTCTGTCCGATGTTTGAGAGTTGGATGGCGTGGTTTGTCCTACTGTCTTACTGTTTTGTCGGTTATGTTCGGCGTTTATGGTTTCAAGTGTTGTTTTTAGTGCGTTTTCAATGCCGATGTTTAAGCCGTTGTCTTCATCTAAATTTGTAATTTTGTAAATGTATCCCTCTCGGTACTTATTCCCGCCTGTAACCTGTATGTAATTAAACAAACAAAGTTCCTGCAAATAGCGGTTCAGTGTTCGTGGGTGTATGCGTTTAATCTTGCGTATATCAAGGGCTGTAAATTGGTTGGTCTTTATCTCTTGCAAGTATTTTTTAAGCCAATTATAAAATCCTCGTGCCGTCGTGCTTAGCTCATCGGCTCGGCGGAAAAGAGAGTTTTTAAGCAACGAAAAAGCAAGTTCTATGTCTGCGGGGCGGGTTTTTATAAAAACCTCGCCTGTTTCTTGATTTACAACACTTTCTCTTTGATGTTGATTGAAAAACGTGATTGTTTCAATAAAATTTAAGAGCAACAAAAGTGTTTTTCTTGGGTGCGGTAAATCTTCGGGCAAATGGATTAAAGGGGCAAACGGATTGATTATATTGACACTTTTAAGGCTTGCCAAAACACATTGTAGCTTTCTTTGCGTTTCTGCAATTTTTGTTTGATTGATTAACCCTGCCTTTATTTTCTTTTGATATTCCATTACGTTTATATCTTGTGCGTGGCTGTGGTTTAGATGCAGACACAAAAACGGCAGACTTAACTGTTCGTAATTTTTTTCGGTGTAAGCACAAGCGATTAGACAAAGTTTCGCTGTAACTTCAAAGGTTGTTGAGTGTAGCATTCCGTCCTTGTTTTTGGTGGCTCGTGTTTTTATTAGTTTGCCTTGCGTTTGAAGTGTGGCAAGCGGGCTTAACATTGCGTTTGTCCATTCCAAATCCTCGATAAAGAGCGTTTTGCCGTCAATCTGTTTGCTGTCGAAGTAGTAAAGTGCGTTTTCGCTGATTTGTGTGTGGAACGAAAAGGTGTTTTTCGGCATACATTCAGATAGTTTTTGTAGCAGATAGCTTTTACCGATACCTGATTTTGCCAAACAGAGCACAGAAAAAGGGTTTTCGCTTTTGTGGCTCGCCATTGCAAGAAAAAGCGTCAGAGCGTTTTCGTCCTCGCCTAAAATCCCGATTTGCTGTAAATCTTTTTGCAAGTTGGTTATCAGATTTTTATCGGAAAGGTACTTTTGTGCCGTTTGCTGTTCGTCCTCGCTCATCTCAAAGTCTTTATCTCGGTCACCTTGCGGGTAACGTAAGCGTTCAAGTTTATAGCTCTCTAATTGACTGATAAATGAATGAACGGTTTTAGAAACTTCCATTAGCATAACACCCCACTTGTCGCAAAGTGTGCGGATTAGCTTATCGGTTTGGTTGTCGTTGTACAGGTCGAGTGTAGAGCGAAACGGCGGATAATTTTTGTGAGAAATCCGTAAAGTGCAAATCATTCTTTCTATTTGCTGTAAATCCACACCACCCAAAACATCAATGGTAAAAAACGGGTCGGTGTAAGTAATAAAATGCGGATTGTGTATCTGTAAATTTTGCATACCTATTTTGTGTTTACATGTAAGAAATTACATGCAAAATTATACATAAATAGAGCAAAAAAAGAATAAAGTTATTAACAATGAAATTAACGCAATCCCTTTTCCGACAGGCGTTTTAGCGGGTTGGAAAGATAAAAAAACAACAAAAAAACAAGGCAAAAAAATGTAGAAAAAAACACCAAAAAACAAAAAAAAGAAAAGAAAAAATCCAAAAACCCAAACAAAAAATATCAAAAAAGAAAAAATCCAAAAACAAGAAAAAACATATAATAGGCTAAAAATCAACAATAAAAGTATCTTTCTCGTCTTGCGGGAACAAAAAAGGGTGCAAAACAGTCCGTCTTTGACGGAATAAAAAAATAAATGATAACTTTGCAATATGAAAATATCAACCGCACCAGACCATATCAACAAGCTCTACGATACGATAAACCAAATCATCGAAGAAGCACGCAAAACCGTTTACCGAACGGCTAACTTTACAATGGTACAAGCCTATTGGCACATAGGCAGAGCGATTGTAGAAGAAGAACAAAACGGCAAAGAACGTGCAGAGTACGGACAAGAAGTCATCACGCAACTTGCCTTAAAACTAACCCAAAAACACGGCAGGGGATTTACCGAAACCAACCTAAAATATATGCGTCAGTTTTACCAACTTTTTGAGAAAAGCCACGCACTGCGTGACGAATTGAGTTGGACACATTATCGCCTGTTATTGAAAGTGAAAAACGAAAAAGCTCGCCAATTTTATCTGCAAGAAACAATCGAGTGTAATTGGAGTACGAGAAGTTTAGAACGACAAATCAACAACCTGTATTATGAACGAATGTTGATGAGCCAAAACGACCCGAAAGTAAAAGATGAAGCCATAGACAAAACAACCCGACAAGAACCGCAAGACATCATCAAAGACCCTTATGTTTTAGACTTTTTGGGACTGAAAGACAACACCGATTTTAGAGAAAACGAACTTGAACAAGCCATTATCGACAAATTACAGGATTTTATCCTTGAACTCGGCAAAGGCTTTGCTTTCATAGGCAGACAATACCGCCTAACCACCGAAACAGGCAAACATTTTTACGCCGATTTGGTTTTTTACAACTATATCCTAAAATGCTTTTTAGTCATTGATTTGAAAGCCGAAGCCTTAACCCACCAAGACATCGGACAAATGGATATGTATGTACGCTATTTTGAAGATAAAATCCGACAGGAAAACGATAATCCCACAATCGGACTAATCCTTTGCACCGAAAAAGACAAAACCATAGTAAAATACAGCTTGCTGAACGAAAGCAAACAAATCTTTGCATCAAAATACTTAACCTACCTGCCCACCGAACAAGAACTAAAAAAAGAGATAGAGCGGGAACGCCAACAAATCGAACGGGAAAAACGGTTGAACTCGTAAGCAAAAAAAAGAGAAAACGGCAAAGCCGAGAAAAAAGCCACTGTTCCGCCAAAGGCGGAATAAACTATCACTGCAAAGCAGTGAAAAGCCGCCAAAACACCGCTCAAAAGAGCGGTAAAAAAGAAAAAATAAACCCAATAAAAAAACAATCCGAAAACACAAAGAAAACCCAATAAAAAAACTCTTTCCAACCCGCTAAAACGCCTGTCGGAAAAGGGATTTTAAAAAAGAGAGAAAAAGTGAACGAAACCCCGATGAGCAAAGCGATTGAATGCAAAAACGCAAATTGTTGATAACTTTTTTGGGAAAGGGGGATTTTGAGAGTAAAAAAGAGAAAAATAATAGATGAAAATGAGTTTTTTATTTTTTTGAGCGGCAAAGTCGCCAAAAAGCCCCCGAAAAAAGAAAACCCCGCAAAAGCAGGGTTTAGCTTATCTTGGCTTGTACCAATTGTGCTTAATGTTAATCCATTTTACCTCTTTATTTCGTTTTTGCAACTCATTTTCATTAGCAAACCTGACTAATGCCAACGTTTCAACATCTTTCAGATAAACAAATACATTTCCCGCTGTATCTACATTCAAACGTGGTATTCTGTACATTATAAATGTCTGTGCTAAATGTTGAAGTTTTATTGTATCTGCTTTAACATTGTTTTCAATTAATGTCCATTTCATTTCAACTACTTGATAGTTTTGATTTTTTAATCTTATCAAATAATACCCAACTTTTGATGTATTATTTATAAGGTCTGGTGCATATCCATAAATAACAAGATTTTTTTGTTTGTCAGCACCTCGAAAAGACATATCAACCTCTTTAAATTGAGAAAAATCTTCAAATTCATATTTGGCAAGAAATGCCTTTTCATAATTTGTCGCACAACTATTAAATAGAAACATAATCAAGCTGCTCATTATTAATATTTTCATAAGATTACTTATTGTTATTTTGATAAAGTACCGATGATAACCTGATAAAACATTTTTTTGTAGTTGTTTTTGTTAGCGTGTTTAACGCCCATTCTTATAGAAAATTGGTCGTCTGGAGAATCCAATTGTCGGTTATAGCCATTTTTATCTGGATTTGAAAGACTATTGTAATGAGCACCCATCTGCAACTCAAATAAACTTAATCCAAGTGCTTTTCCTGCTGCACCAAATAAAAAATTCCCAAAATTAAAATGATTGTGGGCTACGCCATCGACTAAAAATAATGATTGGCTTACATCTTCATATTGATAAGGTATTCCTGTAACGGAGAAATCAAGTTTACCACCGCCTAACCCTTCTTCTTTGATATAATTATATCTATCGGATAAGTCATTATTGTAGGTTTTATTCTCTTTGGTAAATACCCCACCCTTTGACAACATACTTATAATTTCACTCTCCTGCACAAACTGCACTCTGTTTATCTTTCCGTCTTTGAGGTCTTTTACATCATTTCTTGGGTCTGCAAATTTGAATGATTGAGTAACATTACCATCGCTATTAATAATGCGACCTGTCCGTCCGTGCCAAAAATTATGCCACCAATTATCCTTTATCGTTCGCAAATAGTTCCCGTTCTCATCAAATTCTGAATAACTTCTGCCATCTGGGTCTATGAATTTTACCGGATTATTCGCACAATACGCGTAGGGGGTTAGGTTGGGGTACTTATCACTCATCGGGTCAACGCTTAGCCAAATGCTCAAGCCGCTATCGTAGTATCGGGCACCGAAATAAGAATAGCCTGTTTCCACATCTTTCTCTTTGCCGGAGAAGGTGTAAGGAGCATTCCAGGAGGCATTCCGCTGGTCAACCCAATCCTCGCCAAAGGGCAAATAGTGTAAATGCTGTATTGCGTTGCCGCTACCGTCTGTAATCCAGCTGCTGCTTCCCAAGTGGTCGGGGTGGTAGAAGTAACGATCCATTGTACCGGCAGTAGGGGATGTCATGCCGTGTAGAAAGTGTAATGAGGTTGCAATATTATAGTCATTTTTAAGACATTCAACTATGGTTCTGTTCATTTCTTCCATTAAAGAACCACTTTTCTCATCCCAACTTCCACCAAATTCAATAGGCAATGGATCATTAATATTTTCCAATCCCCCTAATCCAATCGCACTTGAAACCCGCTCACTGCCGGCATAATAGTGCTTTGTATAACCTTGTATTCCTGCCACTAAGTAAGCACCGGTATATAGGGTTGGATTATCCATAGTAGCAAAATTTACCCACCTTCCGTTAATATTCATTAATGTATTTAAACCGGTCAACTTATAGGTTCTTTCGCCACTATTGTCGTAGATATAATAGGAGGTATAGTTATCATTTCCTACCGCCATTAAACGATTTTCCTCATCCCAACATAACTTCCGCTCACCATTTAGTTTATGGTGTTGATAGGTTAAGTTCCCATTAGCATCCCAATTAAAATATTGATCACCATGATTTTGAAAATCAACAATCTCCTTTACCGTATGAGGTTGATTTGTATTATACTTATATTCATTGTTATACGAGAAATTAGATAGCATTCCTCCTATCAGAGTAGTTGCAGACTGGGTTTTAGTTAAGATTCGCCCATCCCTAGAGTAAACTAAATTTAATTGATAATCTAGCGAATTATTATTGTTATCCCACAAACCATTGGAAGAAATCAACCTATAGCTGTTATCATACGAATAGTTATGATTATAAGTTCCTCCTAATCCATTATTTAATACCCCCGCAGCATTACTTATTCCGGTAATATTATTCACAGCATCAAAAGTATAATCAATTTCCTGCATTACACCATTGTTTGAGATAGATTTTAAGTGAGTCAATCTTTGTAATATATCATATTGATACTCTGCCCTGGTTCCATTTCCATAATAAATTGCAGTGCGTTGTTCAAATTTATTATAATTAATAGAATCAACGTAATGATATACCTCGTTATTATAATTACTACTCATTTTAGAAAGTTGACCTCCCCTGTTGTACTCATACAACACATGTTCCCCATCCGGATAAGTTGTACTTAAAATTCTATTCCAAGAGTCATATTCAAAATTCATAGTAAAGGTATAGGTGTTTAGGTCACCGGGCAATGCAAAGGTACGAATATTTTCAATAACCTCACCCATCATTCCATAAGAAAACTCTTGTCGCCCGGAAGCATCTTCAATAGCGTAAATTCTTCCCTTTCTGTTATTTGTAGCCGTATTGTCTCCGTAAAAATAATAAACATCGTTCTCAGAATTTTCCGGATAATGAATTTCTGTTAATTGGTTATAATTATATGTGTAGTCAATACTACCTCCATTATTGAGTAAATTTTGTGTTGTGTGACTAATTAGATTTCCGGCTGGATCATATTCGTACCTATCTTCTCCTGCATCGGGATGTTTACGAGAAATCCGTTGTCCGAGCATATTGTACTCATGAGAAGTAACAGAACCATCAGGGTCGGTACTGCTCAATAATTGCCCCAAAGGATTGTATATAAAGGCAGTTGCTATATTTCCCGGAAGAATAGTTTGTATTTGTTGTTGCCGAGTTCCTGTAAGTGTAATCACATCATTTCCCAGTGCATCGGTGGTAGTGGTTTTAAAGTATGTTTTATTGTCATGTGTACCAAAGTCATAACTCATAGTGGTAATATCACCGGTAGGGAGAGTAATCTGAATTTGACGGTCAAGAATATCAAATTTCGTTGTTGTAAGCATATTAGTATCAATATAAGAATTGTAATATTTACTATTGTCGTTAAAGTAAAGTTCTTCGCTAAAAGGGTGGTATTGTTCTATGGTACGTCCAAAACAATCGTATTCTACGCGACCGCTAACAAGGCTCACTTCAGTTCCGTTAACTTCGCCATCTTTTTTGGTTTGCAATAATCGTCCCCAACCATCACAAATAAGTACTGTGCTAATGTAATTCTGAGGATGTTGTACATCATAGTGCCTGGTAACAGCATACGAATAATAAATGGGAACGTAATCAAAGTATACATAACAGACTGGAGCATACTCCATTTTAATAGTAAAAGTATCACCTGCAGCCAATTCATTAGGAGCGGTAATATGTGTGTTTCTCCCAAAATTGTCGTACTGATATTGCATTTCGTTACCGTTTATATCAACGGTTCGGGTGGGTTTACCCCACTTATAATCGTAAACAGCTGTAGAATAGTATCCCAGAGCACTTTCTACTTTAATAGGATAAGTGTGTACCGTATTATCGTAAGTATAATCATAATACAATTGCTGATTATTATGATTTGGCGGGAAAGTAATGCGATTAACATTACCATAATTATCATAAGTCAAAGCAAGATCTGAAGTAGTTGTAGAAGTACTGTATTGCGATATACGAGTTACTTTTCCTAAATTATTGTACTCAGCAGTACGTTTTTGCAAAAGATCACCACTATAGTTTTTAACCGATATTTCCACAGGCAAAGAAATTAGATTATGCCCCATTCCGGTTTGGTAGGCGATATCAGCTTCAAAATATTCGTCATGATGAGCGTTATTCCCACGATTGATATATTTGAAAATATTTCGCTTATTATTGTAATGTTTACTTATTTCCGTAGTGATTTGCGGGGTGGCTTGTCCCTCATAATAATAGGTAACATCAGCTTCATAGGATACAAAAACTTCGCTTGGACAAGCAGAATCGCCTACTAATGTCCCATTATTCATGTCCATCAATTGAGCTTCGTATAAGGTCTCCACATATTTATTCCCTTGCCCATCACAAACTGTTTCAGAGGTTTTCCTGCCTCTTTTGTTGAAATTATAATTATTATATCCTACTGTATTATAACGATATACAGTATTATTAGCTATATCGTATTGATATGAAATTACGGTATCATATCCAAAAGCCATTCTTTCATAGCGATCATAGTGAGGATTTCGATACTCAAAAGTGATTCGGGTGGAATCGCTATTTAACGGAGTACGAGGGTCATGAGTAGTTACTTCAGTTAAATTCCAACTTCGTTGAGGTTGCTCGTAACAGCTTAGCGGCATCTCATAATCAAGCAATATGGAACTACCTGTAAAATTGGTTACCTTTTTCAACAGGTTTGTCTTTCCGGCTTGATTGTATTTAACCGTCATTTCATTTTCACTACTTGAGGTAATATAATCCACATATCCGTCATTATTTACATCCGAAAGTTGTACTGTATCTTTACTGAAAGTTCGATTAAAGGGGGCAGTTTGTATGCTACCTGTTAACTTTAAATATCCCAAAAAAGTAAAACCGGCAGTAACAGCTGCATTAACAGATTCGCTAAACGACTTTCCGTAACTAATTTCATCAATAACTGAAATTGTTTCCCCATTCGACCAATTACCATTTCCCAAATTATATCTTATGACAATTCCATTACTAGATTTGGACACTTTATCTGGAAGTCCGTCACCATTGACATCCATAAGCATGGAATTGGTTTTATTTCTCGAAATATTAACTCCTACGCCACCGCCAATACTCACTTGCGAGATATTAAAGTTGGCACCGAGACTAAGTCCGGCATTAACGCTTTCCCCACTTCGGATAACATCACTGTTCCAATATTCATATCCCAAAAATCGGTACCCAACATTTAAAGCTACTTGCCCGCTTGAGTTCACCCTGTCAGGTAACCCATCACCATTAACATCCATAAAAATATAGTCCGTTGTATCGTTACCACCCCCGAGATCTACCCCGGCATTGCCGGCACCATCAAAAGAAATTTTTGCTTTTTTAGGATTTCCACTTGTGTTTCGTTTAGGCATAGAATAACTCGCTCCAAAATTTTCTCCTATAGAATGGGTTGATGATTCGGAAATACCTGAAACACAGGAATCTAATAGTTGCATAGGACCTATCCCGCCCCATGGCATGGTATATTGTACATTACTGACACCTATTACGTCAGGATAACGGTCTCCATTCAAATCCATATAATCTGAAATAATTTTATTATGGCCATGAGAGCGAGAAATACCCATCGATGCCATTAAAACTGAGGCACTAAAAGAACAATTATCCAGGGAAGATTCATTAACTTTACGAATAGTCTTAACCGGATACGCCGTATCCAAAGCAACCGGAACAGCATGGTCATATTGTGGTATTGGTTCAGCTTCTTCCTCTGGTTCAGTCGGTACGAAATAAATGCGACGAGTATTGGCGGTATAATCACGTGAGATACTGGTTATATTGCCATACCCCATCCACGCTTGATACTCAGTATTGGGTGTCATCTCTACCCAACGGGTAGCCGTTGATAATGGATTATAAACCGCATTAAACGTACTAGTCATCGCAGTTTGAGTCGTGTCATTTGCAATAGAAGGATTTAAATAAAAATCATTGGTGTCGACACTCGAAAGACTGCCGGCAGTAAAATAGGATGGCAACCTCAAAGAACTCACAACAATGGAAGAATTTGGTGCAAAATTACTGTGGTTGTTATAAGCAAATTGACCCCAACCTCGATACAATGGTCCAAAAAGTTTATGATAGAATATATCAATAGAATCTACAACATGATTATGAATATCCAAATATATTTGTGGAGCATAGCGAATGGTATCGGTGATAGGCATATCGGCAGTAGGCGCATTAGGATAAAATTTTAACATGGGAGCAAATTCTATATTACTCCATGTTGTATTATTTGAGTTACAGGTAATAACGAATTTTATATCATCAAACTCCAATACTGTAAAATTAGTTTCTATCAAAAAAGAATATTCTGTGTTACTAGTATCAGCCGGCAGCAATTGACTATACATCACTGTATTGTTTTTATAAATACTCAAGGTTGCTGCTCTATACAATTGATGAGCCTTCAATTCACCTGAAATATAAACTGTACCGCTCGACGGTGCTTGAAAATAACTTTTACCCGATAGCACAAAATCTTCCTGAGCATTATAATATTTAGCTTCTTTCCCATATTCGTCTACAACAATATCGGTTGTATCATACACAATAGTCTTTGTCCATTTTACTTTATCAAACGAACGATTACCTCTTGAGTTTAATCTAAAGAAAATAATATCGTTTTTATTCACGTACACGCTATCTATGACATCGGTGTGAACTGCATAGTCGTCTTCTAAAATAATTCCGGTTGCCAATATGGTAGAATCATTTGAAAATATGGTATGGTTGTACGGATCATAGTCATCTATATCGTTAAATTGAATTGAATAAATCACCCCGTTGGCATATCTTGACTGCTGTCGGGTTAGAGATGTATCTTCTACCAATTGAATATTGGAAGTAATTTTCACATAACCATTATAGGGAGCAATCCAAACCTTTACAGCATCCATATCGGGATCTATCAGTTCAGGTTCACAGATTATTGTTTTACGATATCCCGTTATTATCGTGCTGTCTTCATTAACAAAACAAATATACCCTTCATCCAACAACTCCGATAATGTAATTCTTAACATTTCTATTTCAGGAAAAAATGCAGGACCAATTGTATCCCATATCGTTTCGCAAGTAATGCTATCGTTCACTTCGCCGTCAAAAATAATTCCCCCGCAAGGTGTTGCCGAAGTTTGAATATAAGTTTGTTGACCATTGGAATCGTCCGGAGGTGTAGTAGCTATAACATGAATAGGAGAAAAAACGGGATTTCCATCACTATTTAATGAATTAAACAACGCTCCCCGCTCAGTAATCAAATCAGTCAGTCCATCACCGTTAATATCAGCAAAATAAGTTGTAGTAGTAGATGTGGTTTTAGGCCAACCGCCACTTGCAGATAAGCCAGCAGAGGCTTGCAGACCCCACGTAATCGTTTCACTGCTTTCTTTTAAAAAATCACTGATCCCACCCAATAAAACAGGAGCTCCAAAGGAAAAACTTTGATCACCGGTAGCAATTTGTTTGCAATAATAAAGATTTTTCCCATTTTTATAAACTTTGTCGACTAAGCCATCCCCGTTCAAGTCTATTAAGGTCAAAAGTCCTTCGCTTTGGGAGCTACTATAATCAAAATTTCCTCCCAAACTAACAGAGGTCATACACACATTGGGACCAAGTCCTAAAGCAACAGCACCACCGACACTCCAACTTTTACCCTTAGTTGCTCCCAAAGCCGTGGCATCATTTTCTGAAAAACCGGATGACAGAAAAGAAGATTGAATATTGTTACTTGTTAAAATTTGGGTAACCGGATTCGAAAAGAGATTATTAGCAGAAGGATAGTCATAATATTCAAAATTGTAAAGAGCCGCAGCAAATTTATCTAATGTATTTGCATATAAAGATGTATCCAGGTTCTCGCATTGAAGATTAAGTTCTTCCGGAGTGTCTATTCTGAGAAAAGTTTTTAACCTTGTTTTAAATTGACTACTTCTGTCATTATCAGTAAGAAATACAAAAGCTCGCACAACAGTATCTTTGTATAATACTTTTATGTTACATAGCGTAGCTGCGGTAACTTCCTTAAATCCTCTGTTGCCGGATATAATAACATCTTGTCGGTCGGATGCTCTACGATTAAAAACAACCGCATATTTACCTTCTTCATATTTGGTACAGGTATAACTAATACTATCAATGTAGATTTGTTGCCCCATGATATTGCTTCCTTGCACTCCACTATGCGATATGATATCATAATAATATCTTACGCTGTTACCATAAGGGTCTACCGTTTCTGTCAATGCCCAATGGGCAATATTGCCATAGGCATCCCGAAGTACACTATTCACATCTAATTGGTCACAGCATTTTTGTTTACCATAGTAACTGGTTATACCATTTCTATCGGTCACACTCCACCAATAATTGGTGGGGTTGGTTCCATGTCTTACAATACTATCAAAAGTTTCTTCTACTCTAGGATAATACTGAATATTGCCTTGTAGTCTATTTATCCACTGATTGGTACGATGCGGCATAGTTCGGTGTTTTCCCTCTGCATCTTTAGTTACCAACTGTTCACCATTCAACAAATATACTTCACTCTCTTTTGTGCCATCATATCGCGGTACTCCCCAACGAGTCTCTACTGTAATTGCAGGTATGCTGATATCCCAGCCAATCCCCAACCAACCGTTGCCTCCCCCGCTACTGTACGAAAGTGCCAAATTGGGTTGCATTCCCTGTCTGCCCGCAGGAAGCTCTAACGGATAGGTCATATTAGCTGTTCCATTATTATTTGCCGTGGGTGGTTGCATCAACTGCAAACCCTCTAAAGGATTGGCAGCTTTGATATCATTCATTTGTGTCGGAGCATAAGCCGAAGTCTCCGGCATCTCAGGAGTCTTTAAAACTGCATTGATAAAATCAGTGAAGTGATTCACTTTAGATATTACCAATTGATTGTTTTCATCTACTGAATCTCTTTCTATTTCAATCCATCTCCCATATTTTATATCAAAGTAGTAGGTTTTAATGTCGTTTGGAGTAAAACCCATAGGTAATAATGTAGAATCATAAGGGAGAACAATTTGAATATCATCTTTAAAGGTCATCCCGTCAGGTAACATCCTATAACCGGCATTATCGCCTGTTACATTGACCATGCCCTGATTTAATGGAGGCAATTGACCTTCTTCAATGGGGTTAATCGTCAATATTTCATCTGACTCCATCACTCCGGCTTCCCCGATGAGTCTGGCATCTCCCAAGGAATAATCAAAAGCGGCACTCATGTATTGATCCTCCATTGGCTGAGTAGATCCCGCTATATCCTTTGGATCGGAAATTGAAGATGACGAATTACTCGGCAAAGAGTGAGTTGCAATTTCCGGTTCGGAAAGACGAGACACACCAACAGGAATCATGATGTAACGATCAATTGTTCCAGATGATTGCCAAAAAGAAAAGAAAAAATAAATACTTGCTGCAAACAAGGAAAAGAGAATATATATATTTTTTTTCATGAGCTTGAGTTTTATGGTGATATTTACCGATTCATTTAAACTTATTTATTGACAAACAATGGATATTACCTTGCGTTCTAAGGTCGTTTCAATTTCTATCAAATAATATCCTTTAGTAGGGAGAATCCCCTTAAATAGGTACTCTTTGGTCGCTTTGCCTGTTTGAGTTTCTATAGTTTTGCCATCAGTACTAACCAAGCGCACTACAATATCTGATATTTCAGCCAGATCAACTTTTAAATAATACTCTCCATGAGTAGGATTAGGATAAAGATAGTATGAATTTGAATTGGAATTAGAGTTTATATTTTGATCTTCCTGATTATCGGTCAAATTCCTGGGAGTTCCTTCTAAAGAATTAAAACCAATCCTAAAAAGGTCACTACCTGACTGATCGGTATCCCAATAGATGTTACTAAAAGTTACAACTCCATTGTTGTCAATATAACTTGACTCATAAATCTCCACACTGTTTGTTTCAAAGTTACCGGTATGGTCACGATCTATTAAAAGAATACATGACGATGGATCCAAATCACTCCTTTCAGAGAGATCAATCTGAACTGTGGTCGGTAAATATCTGATTGACTCTCCTGTTGCTTCCATTAAACAGTGACCGTAGGTTATGACTTCTTGGTCTCCAATTAGATAAGTATAATTAGGTGTGTCAAATAGATTTTCATCTACACCCCAAATTAAAAAGTTCCCTTCCGGAATAATATGTGAATTTAAAGTATTATCTGCTGCAATCTCTCCAATGCCAATAGAAAGAAAGTCATTCATGGTAGACTGTTTTTGATGCAGATTAAAAATAGTATCGCGTCCAATACCGGATATTGCAGTATGATATTCAGGGTGTTGATCGTAATGCCATGTAGTATCTCCCACTGAGTTAATGTAGGATAGATTAAATAATGTGATTCCGTATTTCACGGAAAGATAACTCTGCCAACGGTGTAATTCTTCCTTGCCTATTTGTCTGTCAAACAGCACAATTTCACCCAATTTCCCTTTAAAGTTCAATGCATCGCTCCCTCCAAAATAAAGGATATTTGGGTTAAATTCACTTACCTGCCATGAACGATGGAACGAATTGACTATGGGATCGGTGTTGTTGACATTGTTATATGATATTGTAGAGTTTTCCGCAAAGATCTGTTGGGTAGAAAGTGCAATAAAAAGTGTATCATCTACCAAACTCCATAAACCTCTTTCCGTCAACGTATCATCAGTTTGATACGCAATGATCATTGTTAACTCGTTAGAATTAAATAAGATGGGAACTTCAAATGTAGAATGTTGTCCATCAAAAAGAATAGAGTGATTAAAATTAAATAACTCCCATTCCGGGTCCGTAGGACCTGTAATGTAATAATTATTAGCACTATAATCCAACCATGAACTATCAGAGGTGGTGGGATAATCGGCTCGAAACCAAACATTAGGAGTAAGTGCTGCAGATTGAGAAAATAAGAGGCAGCCGGCGTTAACTAACAACAGAAATAATAATAACTTTTTCATAAGCATTTTGTTGTTAAGATTTAACAAAAAAAGAACGATCAAATTGAATATTAAAAATTCAAGAAATCAAAAACACGATTCTAAACGCTTTAAATTTAATAAAAAAACTAATACAAAACAACAACATTGACAAAAAAATTAAAATATTTTAAAACACTGATTATCAATCAAATAAAATTATTATTTTCAATAAAATAGGTAATAAAATTCAAAATTTTGGAATTTTCTCTCTCTATTTTTCATAGTTTTTGGAAGAAAAAAGGGAAAATTGTGTGAATTTTGGTTTCGCTTTTCGCCTTTTTTTGATTTGTAAATTTGGGCTAAAGCCCGATGTGGTGGAGGGGCATTTTCCTCCCCAACCTAAAGGTTGGGGCTATTGATATAATTGATTTTCAAGGTGTTATGATGTAAAACAGCAGATAATTCAATTCTAAATTCTAAATTTAAGATCTCGTAATTCGTAATTCGTAATTTACACTCCATATCAAAAATGGGAAATTTTCCAGAGTGGGGAAACGGAATAACCAAAGAGACACCTCAAATCCTGCCCCCTGTTTATTTTTATTTCAAAAAAGAAGAAATGAAAAAAATGAAACTAGAAATTAAAAAAATGAGGTCAAGTTTTTCATTCCGAAATCCGAAATCCGAAATCATGTCAAATTGTAATTTATTTCAGGGCTCGTAGGATTTCCCTTTTCCCGGGTGGACCGGGGATTTTTTCAATTATAAATCCTGCCTCTTTGAAAACCCGCTTGACGGTGCCTTTGGTGGAATAGGTGACCAATACTCCGTTGGGTTTCATCGCTTGATAAACTTCAGAAACTACGGGTAAACTCCACATTTCAGGTTGTTTGTCGGGAGAAAAGGGGTCAAAATAGACCAAATCAAAGCGTTCTTTTTCCCACTGAGCCTTCCGGAAGTCGAGTTCTCTTTTATAAAGTTGGAAATAAGGAGTAATCTGCACCACCTGATCGTAGGGAGCTTCGGTGATTTGTTGAAATATAGAGTCGGAATCGGGAAATTGAATAAGCTGCTTGTAGTTTAAAGCCTGATACTCCTCCTGACTCAGAGGATATTTCTCTATCGCTTCATAATAGAGCTTTTCGCCTCTGGAGATCATCTGCGGGATAGTGAGAAAACAGTTTAAGCCGGTACCAAACCCGATCTCCAGGATGGAGAGTGTCGCATCCGGATTGGGTGTTATGCTGTTCAATCCTGCCCCAATGAAGATATGTTGTGACTCCTGTATAGCTCCGAAATGAGAGTGAAAGCTTTCATCCAGATCTTCTACTCTAAGGGAAGTAGAACCATCTTCGGTAATGAGTATTGACCTTTTCATCCTGTTTAAATGATCACCATCTCCTCTTTGATGTCGTCATAATCCAGGGTTACTTCCTTTTGTGTTTCAAAACGATTTGAGAGAATCCCCTCAGCAAGGGTGTCCTCTACATAACGTTGAATAGTTCGTTTAAGCGGTCTGGCACCATAATGAGGATCCCAGCCCTTTTCTACTAAGAAATCCCTAGCTTTTTCAGATAAAGAAACCGAAATACCCAGATCTGAAACACGTCGAATCACCTTATTCAATTCCAATTCAATAATTTGAACAATCTCATCTTTATCCAGGTTTTTAAAATAGAGTATCTCATCTATACGATTCAGAAACTCGGGAGAAAAGGTCTTTTTTAAAGCTCCTTCAAGAACTCCCTGAGCTAATTTATCTTTATTCGCCTCAATAGTTTGAGTTGAGAACCCTACCCCTGTACCAAAATCTTTCAATTCACGGGTTCCCACATTGGATGTCATGATAATTATTGTATTTTTAAAGTCCACCCTTCTTCCACTACCATCGGTCAATACGCCGTCATCAAACAACTGCAGAAGAACATTATGTACTTCAGGGTGGGCTTTTTCAATCTCATCCAACAACACAATTGAATAAGGTTTTCTCCTGATTTTTTCAGTCAATTGTCCTCCCTCTCCGTAACCAACATAACCCGGAGGAGATCCTATCATCTTGGAAATAGAGTATTTCTCCGTATATTCACTCATATCGATTCTCGCCATAGCATCCTGAGAATCAAAGAGATATTCAGCTAACACCTTAGCCAAATAGGTTTTACCCACCCCGGTAGGACCTAAAAAGAGAAATACACCAATCGGTTTATTAGGATCTTTCAACCCTGCTCTATTTCTCTGGATTGCTCTAACAATTTTAGCAATCGCTTCTTGTTGTCCAATCACTTTCCCATTCAACTCATCCGGCATAGAAACCAATCTTTCGGTTTCATTTTTAGACATTTTTTTAACGGGCACTCCGGTCATCATGGCAACCACCTCAGCTACGTCTTCTTCACCCACTTCCATTCTTTCTCTATCCATCTTTTTATCCCAATCCAATTTTATTTGTCTGAGGTGATTTGTTTTTTCAATAACCTGATCCCGATATTCAGCAGCCATTTTAAACTGTTGTTTTTGAATCGCTTCCGATTTCATCCTATCCAGTTGATCAATCTCTTGCTCCAACACTTCCAGTTCAAGGGGTGGTCGCAAGTGTTGAATATGCACTCTTGAGCCGGCTTCATCCAAAGCATCTATTGCCTTATCCGGCAAACAACGATCTGTTATGTAGCGAGAAGAGAGGGAAACGCAAGCTTCAATAGCTTCATCTGTATATTTCACTTTATGATGATCCTCATATTTATCTTTGATATTGTGCAGAATAGTGATCGTTTCCTCCACAGTGGTGGGTTCCATCATAATTTTTTGAAATCTTCTTTCCAACGCCCCATCCTTCTCGATATGCTCTCTGTACTCATCCAAAGTGGTTGCTCCGATACATTGTAATTCACCCCGTGCCAAGGCAGGTTTAAACATATTGGAAGCGTCCAGACTTCCCGGAGTACTTCCTGCACCAACCATAGTATGCAATTCATCAATGAAAAGAATCACATTAGGATTTTTCTCAATCTCCTCCAGTAATGCTTTCATTCTCTCTTCAAACTGCCCTCTGTACTTGGTTCCCGCTACAATCGATCCCATATCCAAACTAATCACCCTTTTATTCTGTAACGTTCTGGATACTAATCCTTTATGAATATTAAGTGCCAATCCTTCTGCAATAGCCGACTTACCCACTCCCGGTTCACCTATCAAAACAGGATTATTCTTTTTTCTTCTACTCAATATCTGAGCAATTCTTTCCAACTCTTTTTCCCGCCCCACAATAGGATCCAACTTCCCTTCAGCAGCGTATCTCGTCAAATCCTTACCAAAACTGTCCAACATAGGGGTATTAGTATGAGGTAAGTTTACTTTTTTCTGCGTTCTTTTTTTATAGTATTTATCGTCATCATCATCGTCGTCATCGTCATCATCATCATCATATTTTTCCGATGATCGTGAATAGGTTGACCCCTTTACCACTTCAATCAAATCATCATAAGTGAAACCCGCTTTTTTAAACATCACCTTAATCACATTGGCAACATCAGCTCGCGTATCTTTAATAGTAGCCAAAAGAAAGTGAATCATATCTGTAGTTTCATGTCGGCAATCACGTGATATCACATAAGCCAAACGCGAAAGTGCTTCCACCTGTGGTGAGATTTTAACATCATCTTCGCTAATGTTGACCAACTCCTTTTTCTCCAATAGCTCTTCCAACTGAATAATGAAAGAATTGGCCTCCAATAGAAAATGATCCAACACTACTGAAACTGTGTTATCCGGTGGGGTTTTAAAAATAGCCAAAGCGACATGCTCCACATTAATGGACCTATCCTTGTAATAACTGGCTAATTTTTTTGCTTCTATAAATGCATTCTGCATTTCTCCGGAAAAATTCAAATTAATCATAATTTATTTCTCTTCTTCAAAGTACAATTTATAATATTTTCTTCCATCCATTTCATTTCCCTGCTCAATAAGCTTTCTATCTCCATGAACATAGATATGAAAATTCTTGTCAAGTTTAATCACGCTTCTAATATATTTCGTTTCCCTTTTCACTGCCTTCTCACTAATTTCAAACTGTTGAAGCGGAAGTAATTGATTATCCGCAGCACGTTGCTCCTGAAACTGCTCAAAACTCTGAATCACTTCCGGTTCAACCAATACCTGCTCTTTAAACTGTTCCTGCTCAAACTGATCATTCTCTTTAAAGTATTCTACAGAACGTTGAAGCAGGTCAACTTGTTGTGCTCTGTTGATTTCTATTTGTTCCGGGAGCTCCTGATTGATAAATTCTTTGCACAAAGTAAGGACTTGTTTGGTATGAAAATAAAGATCCTCTTTAGGTTTCAAATTCAGAAAAAGATCTGTCCAAAATTTAGATTCACTTCCTCTGCTTGTCTGATCCACCACCGAAACAGTGTATCCGCTTTCAGGTTCGATATTGAAAATGAGACACCCCTTGTCCAGTTTGTTAATATTGATTCCCTCTTCAGTTTCTATTACCAAAGATCCACCTTGTTCTTGAACTTTCAAAAAAAGATCTTTGTTCTCAGACTTAAAAATCCCTACAGCATCACAAACCTCCCCATCTACCACACACTCTTTAAAATAAGCTACATAGAGCTCTCCGCCTTTAATTTTCGGATGAACTCCTTGCTCATAAAGATGCTGTGCAATCGCAACAGAGTGCTCATGAAGTTGCTCCGGGTGGTCGAAAATCTGAGTAACTAGTTGATAAACAGTGTTATGCTCCTGCTCCTCCCCAATAATAAATTGATAATATTGACCCTCCTTAAAAGAAGAAAGAAAGTAGGCATGCAGCACCTGTTTAAGCTGCTCATTTAAAGAAATCTCATGTTGAGAAAGGAGTAGTTCCTCCTCATTATTCTTGTTTCCTACATAATGAGCAGCTAACCCGGCAATCTGTGTTGACTCAAAATAGTTCATTAACAAAGGATTATATCGATTAACGGCATTTACAAATAATTCGGGGCAAATATACGGAAAAAATATTTTTTTCGTTATCTTTGCAGATTATTATTTAATGTAGTATTGAGTATGAGTGACGACAAGAAGATTATTTTTTCGATGGTGAATGTGAGTAAGATCTACCCACCTCAAAAACAGGTGTTAAAAAATATTTATCTCTCCTTTTATTATGGGGCAAAAATTGGGGTTTTGGGACTCAATGGATCAGGAAAATCCTCTTTATTAAAGATTATTGCCGGTGTTGATAAGTCATATCAGGGAGAAGTGGTATTTTCTCCCGGTTATACCGTTGGCTATTTGGCTCAGGAACCTGAGATGGATGACTCTCTAACTGTAAAAGAGGTGGTGATGCAAGGAGTTCAGGAAGTAGTGGATATTCTGGCAGAGTATGAAGCGGTGAATATGCGGTTTATGGAGGAGTTGAGTGATGATGAAATGAATCAACTGATTGAAAGACAAGGCGAACTGACTGAACTGATCGAACAACATGATGCCTGGGAATTAGATAGCAAACTGGAACGTGCTATGGACGCATTACGCTGTCCGGAAGGAGATACACCCGTGCTCAATCTCTCCGGAGGAGAAAGAAGAAGAGTGGCGTTGTGCCGTCTACTCCTTTCCGAACCGGATATTTTGTTGCTGGATGAGCCTACCAACCACCTGGATGCCGAATCGGTTGAGTGGTTGGAGATGCACTTGCAACAGTACAAAGGAACTGTCATCGCAGTAACGCACGACCGTTACTTCCTGGATAATGTAGCCGGTTGGATCTTAGAACTGGATCGTGGAGAAGGGATTCCTTGGCAGGGTAACTACTCCTCCTGGCTAGAGCAAAAATCACAACGATTGGCTATGGAAGAAAAGCAAGAGTCCAGAAGAATGAAAACCCTGGAAAGAGAGTTGGAGTGGATCAGAATGAGTCCCAAAGCGCGACAAGCTAAAGGAAAAGCAAGGTTGAACGCTTATGACAGACTGATCAACGAAGACATCAAAGAAAGAGAAGAAAAACTGGAAATTTTTATTCCTAACGGTCCTCGCTTAGGGAACAAGGTGATTGAAGCAGTTCAGGTTTCTAAAGCTTATGGAGACAAACTGCTGTTTGAAAATCTTAATTTCTCGCTACCGCCTAACGGTATTGTAGGAATTATCGGACCCAACGGAGCAGGTAAAACCACGCTATTCCGCTTAATCATGGGAATTGAAAAACCTGATACAGGGACTTTTGAGATTGGAGAAACAGTAACTTTAGGCTATGTAGATCAACAACATAGTCAAATAGACCCCGAGAAAAGTGTCTATGAGGTAATCTCTGAAGGCAATGAGCAGATCATGCTGGGTGGCAAACTAATCAACTCCAGAGCCTATATCTCCCGCTTTAATTTTGGAGGCTCCGACCAAGGAAAAAAAGCAGGTGTATTGTCGGGTGGGGAACGCAATCGCTTACACTTAGCTCTGACCTTAAAATCGGAAGCAAATGTGCTCCTGCTGGATGAGCCCACCAACGATATTGACGTGAACACATTAAGAGCGCTGGAAGAGGCGTTGGAAAATTTCGCAGGATGCGCCGTCATCATATCTCATGACCGTTGGTTCCTGGATAGAATTTGTACCCATATCTTAGCCTTTGAAGGGGAATCACAGGTTTACTTCTTTGAAGGTAACTATACTGATTATGAAGAGAATAGAAAAAAACGATTGGGCAATGAAGGTCCTAAAAGAATACGTTACAAAAAACTAATGAAATAGTGAGGAAAATGAAATTTAAAGGTTTATTGTTAGGTCTTGCTTTGGC
>Ga0208459_1000724_pt1 | contig 34004 bp, 20 predicted proteins | sample AD_UKC087_MetaG_FD_184433 | JGI IMG/M metagenome (GOLD analysis project Ga0208459, IMG submission 184433) | Active sludge microbial communities of municipal wastewater-treating anaerobic digesters from USA - AD_UKC087_MetaG (SPAdes) (version 2) | ecosystem: Engineered > Bioreactor > Anaerobic >... | reverse complement strand
CTGAAAACAAGTTTATTACTGGTGTAATGTCACTGGCTAATGAATTGTATGCTACTGTCACTGGAATCAAAGTAAAAGAAGCCATTGCTATTAATGCGAAGAATGGCAAGACACATGGTTTATGTGCTTATGGGTATAAGAAAGGCGATGACGGTAAATTTGCGATTGTCGAAAAAGAAGCAGATGTAGTTAAAAGGATTTTTCAGATGTCATTGGACGGACTCGGAACATATACAATTGCCAAAAGGCTTAATGCAGAGCATATTCCGACCAAATTCAACCAATTTTCTGGTAACTTCAGAAGGAAAGACAGGTACACGAAACAAATTACCACCTACAAAAAGGAAAATATCATCTGGCGGGGAAACGTTGTTCATGATATAATCACTAATCCCATTTATAAAGGTGTACGGATGTGGAACGGTGAACAAGTTCCAATTCCAGCGATTCTGACAGAACAGTACTGGCAGGAAGTAAATGATAATCTGGAAAACAACAGAAAGAAAGTAGGTAAACGTGATGAATACCATTATTTGTTAAACGGAATAATATACTGTGCCGATTGCAAAAGTGAATTCCGTGGGAAAAAGCGTCTCAAGGGGAAAGACAGCGCATATAAGTGCAAAGGCAAATCAAAGCACTACATTAAATGCAACTCCAGAGGAATAAGCATAGCAAAAATTGAAACATTTATAATCTATCATCTGTTCTTGGCAAAAGGACTGCAAGACTTTCTGGCTGGCTTACCTGAAAACACTGAAAAACTGGATGAACTGAAAGAGAAAATCAGCAAAGAAAAAAAAGAACTTGAATATCTGCGGAGAGCGGAAGAGAAGGCGTATAAAAATCTGGCTGACCCAGACTTTGAGGATGATGACAAAATAAAAGAAACACTGAAGACCACAAAACGAAAAATAAAAGAAAAAGAAAATGCCATCGACATCCTTGAGAACAGGCTGATTGAAAGGTCAGGAGAAAACAGGCTCAAGAGAGTTGAAAATATTCTTGGTCAGTATCATCTGGACGCTGGTTTTGACGAAACAAGAAGGTTAGTCCATTCATTAATTAAACGTATCACGATTAAGCATGAACCCAATAAAAGAAGTGGCAATTTTCTTGTGCAAATTGAATATCGTGGTTTCGATGAACAAAGCATCTTCATGACTAACTGGCAGGCATTAAACTGGTACTGTTTATCGTATTACAGGTCGAGAGCAATCACGAAAGAAGACCTGAAGGAAGACAGGGAACTCGCAAGATATTTATTGAAATCAGCAGGTAAGTCGACAAAACTCCCGAAAGATTTTGTTGGATTCGCAGCAGGTGGTGGTTCAAACTATGTTGACATAATAAAACTTAATCCAACCGAGTTAATATATTTTGATTAATGGCTACATTAATTATCCGACTAAACATGTTTCTAAGGTGGATGGTACGCCGGGACAATGCAGGCGTGGATTTCGGTATCTGGAAAAACATTCCTCCATCGATTCTTTCATGTCCGCTTGATGTTCATTCCGGAAACGTTGCACGCGAACTTGGTTTGCTAAGTCGAAAACAGAATGATGCAAAAGCAGTGCGGGAACTGGATGGCGTTCTGCGATCAATGGACCGTAATGACCCTGTGAAATATGATTTCGCTTTATTTGGTCTTGGTGTTTCGGAAAAACACCGGCCCGCTACCCGTGAATTATACTAAAAAGGCTGCACCGGGGGAGATGCAGCCTTTCATTTAACTAACCTAATTAACCTAACTAACTTAACCTGACCTTACCAATTATCATTTTACAAGCTCCACAACTGCATATCTTGATATTTTCCAGAATTCTCCGGGATCCAGTATAGCAATCGAACTTATCGTGTTTTCATCCTCTTTGACCAGTTCATACGACCCTGCCGGATGTTCGGTGACGAGCTTTACTTTCCTGGAATTATTGACCGGGATGCTCTTCAGTTCGGAGATATTCACTTCGGTGAAGATGCTTTCATCGAAATTGTCCTTGATTGATTCCTGTCTGCCGATTCCGAGAAATCCGCCTTCCTTGTAGAGGATTCCCTTGTCTCTCAGGTCCTTGTAGGTGCCCGACACGAGGAAAGCCTGATTCAGCATGTATGTCTGGGTGTTTATGGTTTCCACCTTTCTGTTGAGTGTGTCGTTGAGAGCCACCATTGTTTCGTTGAGCTGTTCGATCTCGAAATCCTTGTTGTCGAGGTTTGCCTTAAGTATGGCGATATCGTTTTCATAATTTTTCATGGAAGTCTCGAGCTCGGCGACCCTGGTCTGCAGACCGGTGATGGTGATTCCGGATTGTTTGAGCTGGGCATTGAGACTGGCGATCTTTTTCCTGTTTTCATCAAGCAGGGAGTTTATCGTCTTGATGTCTTCCATTATCTGCTGCCTTTTGTCGGCCGATACTTCCGAACCGGCTGAGTTGACCGTGATAAGTTTCTCCTTCTCCTTTATCATGCGAAGGTTTTTTTCGATCTCATCGAAAGAAGTGAGCCAGTCGTTGAGTGTGGAGTCGCGTTCGGAAAGCTGCTGGCTGAAGCTTACCCTCTGGTTTTCCATAAGAGTCAGCTGCTTATTGTGATCCTTCCTGTACAGTGACCAGCCAAGCAGGCCGAGTCCGAGCAGAACGGCAAGGCCTATAATTGCAGTGATGAGCACTCCTTTTGATTGCCCCTCCTTCCTGGCCTCCTCAATCCTGTTCATAGTAAGTATGTCTTCATTCTGTGTTTTAGCATCATTGTTTTCCATTTTCAATAAATGTTGGTTTAACGATACAAATCTTTTGTTTTCATCATATATGACAAAGCACGGGCCGGAATGAACACCATAAGGTAAAACACAGATTATTAATCGGATAAAAAAAGAACCAGGAGTCCGGTTCTGCTCATTTTGATAGAAAAATTATCATTTTGGGAAAAATCAGGAGTATTTAGACCCAACCCCGGGGATTTGTTTTGATGACCATTTCACCGACTTACCGTACTTACGATCCTCCATCCCTAAGTCTCCGATGCCTTTCAGGACTCACAGATTCACACAGAGGTTTACTTACGATTCTCTCCCATTCTCCCCTTCACCATTCGCTCAATCACTCCTTCATCTTCCCGTGCCTTACTCTTTATCTTCTTTCAGCATCCTGTAAATTGTCGAAATGCCTATATCGAGTTTTTCCGCGGTAAGGGGGATATTGTGGTTATACTTTTTAAGTGTGGCTTTAAGGATCCGCATTTCATGTTCGCGCATTGTGAGGTCGGCGTTGTCGTGACTTAAAAGATCTTCCGCAGTATCTATTGCAAAATCATTCTCTGTTATCTCATCATTGACCGAGAGGGTGAGGGCAAGCTCCACGAGCGATTTGAGTTCCCTTACGTTTCCAGGGAAGGAGTAGGACATCAGCTTTTTCCTGGCTCCTTCAGAGAAGGCTTTCATCGGTATTCCGTTTTCCTTTGAGAAATTTTCCGCGAAATGTCTGGCAAGGATGAGTATGTCGCTCGACCGCTCGCGGAGAGGAGGGATGTCGATCGGCAGTCCCATAAGACGGTAGAACAGATCTTCCCTGAAGTTTCCCTTCCTGATCTCTTCCCTGAGATTCCTGTTTGTGGCGGTGATAATTCTACAGTCGGTGTGTATGGGCTTGTTGCTTCCTACCCTGACGATTTCCTTTTCCTGCAATACTCTCAGCAGCTTTGTCTGCAGGTTTGGGTCCATTTCTCCTATTTCATCCAGAAAAAGAGTTCCGCCGTTTGCCTCCTCAAAGCGTCCGATCCTTCTGAAGCTCGCTCCAGTGAAGGCTCCCTTTTCATGTCCGAAGAGCTCACTTTCAATAAGTTCATTTGGGATGGCCGGGACGTTCACCGCTACAAATGGCTTGTCGCTCCGTTTCGAATTGTAGTGGATTGCCTTAGCTACCAGCTCCTTTCCGGTACCGGTCTCGCCCGTTATTATTACAGTAATGTTGGTCTCTATTGCCTTGTCTATCAGATCGTAAACATTTCTTATGGCAGCACTTTCGCCGAGGATGGTCTTGCTGTAGGAGTATTTCTTCTGAACTTCCTTCCTGAGGGTGGATATTTCCTTTTTCAGGTTAATATCCCTGGTAAGGTTCTGTATGGTATTGAGAAGGCGTTCCTTGATGTCGTTCGATTTTGTAATATAGTCGTAGGCGCCCATTTTGAGCAGAGTCACGACCATTTCAATATCTTCCTGCTCTGAGATCAGGATAACCCTGATATTTTCATTTTCCTGCCTAATTCTCTTAAGCACTTCGAGACCTGACAGATCGGGCAGCCTGTAATCGAGGGTTACGATATCGGGCTCTTCGCTGAGGCAGGCGAGGAAATCGCGGGCGTTCAGAAAGCCCTTTACCTCATAGTCGGGATTCAGCGACAGGGTATAAACGAGCAGTTTGTTGTACCACTCATTGTCTTCAACTACAAATATCCTGACAGGTTTTTCTGGCATAGAGTGTCAGTTTCATAAATTACTGCAATCGGCTCAGACTGCATCCCGAAAGTTAAAAAATCCGGATGGATTATCCTCGGTTCAGCTGATTTTTGCTATTTCTTCTTCAACAAGCCGTTTTATTATCCCGAATTCCGCGGCAGCATTCTCAATCATTGCCACTGTCTGACCGGTATTTCCTTCCTTTCCTATCGACCGTTCAATTCCGGCAAGCATATCAAAGAGCTTAATGGCGCCGATATGCCTGCAAGGCGGCTGTATCTTGTGTGAAAGGTTTGCGGTGTTTTCCCATTCTTCCCTTGCGGCGGCTACGCTCATATCATTCAAACCCGAGGCGGTGGTTGAGATGAATGATTCCAGCATCTGTTTTACGAAAACCCTGTCGCCTCCCGCAAGGTGATACAGGTTGCTAAGGTTGATATCTGATATTTCTCCGGCTGATTTCTCAGGGGCGGTCTCAGGTTTAGCTGAAGCGCTTCCGGCGTTTATACCCGTGGCTTCAATTATTGCCGAGAGGAGCATCTTTTCTGAAAATGGTTTTGGCATGAAGGCATTGATGCCTGCCTTTCTGAATTTTTCCTGTTCTTCATTTCCCGGAGCAGCCGAGGTGAAGATAACAGGCATCTCCTTTTCGCTGATTTGCATTTCCTCCCTGATGAACCTTGTCGTTTTCAGTCCGTCAATACCCGGCATCCGCATGTCCATAAAGACCAGATCGAATTTTTCTGTTTTCAGCATCTCGAGGGCAGTCATACCGTTCTCTGCCAGCCTGAAAGCAGCTTTCCATCTTCCAAGGATCTTACTGAAAAGCAAGCGGTTGTATTCTTCATCATCCACCACCAGTATTTTTTTCCCTTTAATCTCCCGCGGAGCGGCAACAGGGGCTTCCTGACCGGCTTTCACCAGTTTTTCATCGCCAACCGGATATGGTATACGGCATATTATGGTCGTACCCTCATTCTTTTTGCTTTTTACCTCAATTTTACCTCCATGCAGGTTAATCAGGCTTTTCACTATTGATAAGCCGAGTCCCGTTCCGCCGTATTTCCGGGTGGTGTTCATCTCTGCCTGGGTGAAATCGTCAAATATTACTTCCAGCTTCGATTCATCTATCCCTATTCCGGTATCGGCAACGCTCAGCACGAGTTCTACTTCTTTGTTGTTTTTCGGATTGTGGCTTACCATCATGGACACTTCGCCATTGCTTGTGAATTTGATTGAATTCCCGGCAAGATTCAGGAGAATCTGTTTCAGACGGTAGGGATCGCCCACGATCACGGGGGGAGTACCGGGATCAATCTTATGGCTCAGTCGGTTATTATTCTGAGCCGCTTTTCCGGAAAGCATCTCGTGAACATCCTCCAATACACCGGCAATTCTGAAATGCACTTTCTCGAGAGTGAGCTTATCGGTTTTCAGTTTTGAAAAATCGAGAATATCATCAATTATTCTCAGGAGATGGTCGGAAGATGATTTTATTACATTCAGCGATTTTGCAGTCTCGCCGCCGCGGTTTTCATGAAGAAGCTGTTCCGTAAAGCCCGAGATTGCCGTGAGGGGAGTTCTTATCTCATGAGTGATGTTAGCCATGAAAAGCTCCCTGGTTTTTGCCAGTTTTTCAGTTTCATCCCTCGACTTTTCAAGGGCTGCCTGGTAAGCAAGGGCGTTTCTGGCATATTTGAAGACTACATATATCAACAGGATGCCCCAAAGCGCCCCGGTAACAGCCACCAGCACAAGACCTCGGTAGGTTTCGTCAGCTACTTTCCTTGCTTCCACGGCCTTCAGCCCTATCTGCTGGTAGACTTCATTCTCCATGCTTGAAAGGAGGTCGTAGAATTTTTCGGTAATCACGCTGCTGTTTCTTGCCAGCTGAAGTTCCCTGACAGCCTGCTGGTCTCTTGTCAGCTGGTTTTTCTCAATTATCTCTTCGTAATTGTTGCCTGTTTCCTTTCTGACCGGGGTATTGTCGGAGCTCAGTCTGAATTCCCTTTGTGTTGTACCAGTCCCGGCAAGTTCAGTTGATGACGAATCGAGATGTATTGAAAGTCTTCGAAGGTTTCTTATTACATTGTCGTCCCTCGAGAGAACAAGCAGTTGTGTCCATATTGAGATGTTCCTGTCAATCAGAAGCTTTATGGTGTCGGTTTGGGCAAGGAGGACAGAATCGTTGTTGCAGGCTTCCCTCAGGGTACCGATTTTTTCATCAATCCCCGAGATGAATGTGTAATACGGCCTTATATCGGCGGGATTGCGGCTTGCCATGTATATCCTGACGCTGTTTCCAGCTTTCTCTATGTCGGTTGAAATTTCCCTTATGCCGACCAGTCTCAGTTCAGGCGACTCGTCAATCTTAATTGAAGACACTATTGATGAAAGGTTGCGGTAGAACATATAAAAAGTTGCCGACAGAAGTAATACTGCCAGGATCATCAGTAATCCGACCCTTGTACGGATCGAATTCCTGCCGGGCTCCTTTACGGACGGATCGCTCATCGATCCAAAGATACCGAATATTTATTCTCTATATGTTGCTGAAGATAGAGACCGCAGAGAGCAGGGGCAAATTCATCCTTTACCACGAAATAATCGTGGGGTATTGTGTGAAGTTTCTCTTTTACCGATTTCGATTGTGAAAGCAGGATCACCATGGCATCGCAGGAGTGTTCCTTGAGGACCTTTATCACGTGACCGGCATTCAGGCCGTCGCCAAGGTAATAATCGATGAAAACGGCGTCATAATTTGAACTGAGGTCGCCCGCCTTGATCTTCTTCATATACTCAGCAGCATTGGTAAAGGAGCGTAGTACCAGCTGATACTTGCCCCGTGTCAGGATACCGTTGAGGCTTTGCTGTATGGCATTCGACAGGAGGTTGCTGTAATACTCGTTGTCTTCAATAACAAGAATGCTGATCGTTTTTTTCATGGAGGGGTGGCTTGTTGAATTCTACAATTAATATCCAAGTCCCGTGCCACAATCTGCCAAAACAGGCAACCTGTTTATAATTTGCTTAAAAAAAGAAAGTTAAGATATCAACAATGCCCTTTGCAGAGGATAGTAATCATGTTAAATTCTCATTATGGGAAAAGCAGTTTCTTAATGAAAAAAGATACGGGGCTTACTCCCTTCGGTCGCTGTCATGCAGGTCTTGCGGTCTTGCCGTCTTGCGGTCTCTTCTAAAGCGGCACATCGCCTATAATACATCGCCTATAATACATAATACATTGTCGTGCGGTCTTGCGGTCTTGCAGTCTCTTCTAAAGCGGCACATCGCCTATAATACATCGCCTATAATACATCGCCTATAATACATCGCCTATAATACATGACTAAACGCTAAACACTAAACGCTTAACCCTGAACGCTTTAATGGCAATTAACAATTAGCAATTAGCAATTAGCAATTAACCGCGTACCGCTATTTACCGTCTTCCCGATGATCCGGAGGAGGAGCTTCTGGATGATCCTGAACTGCTGCTTCGGCCTGAAGAGCTGCCTGAAGATACATGTGATGAACTCCGGCTGGGTGATGATGACCTGCCTATTGAGGAACTGGCCGAGCTACGACTGGGAGAGGATGACCTGCTCATAGAGGAAGCGGCCGAGCTACGACTGGGTGTTGAAGGTCTGGAAACTGAGGACCCGGATGAACTGCGGCTGGGAGATGATGATCTGGCAGACGGAGCGGAAGGCCTTGATGAGGCTGAGCTTGACCTGCTGTAGCTCGACTGCGATCGGGGAGCAGTTACCTGCGACCTCTGGGTTGAGACGGGTCTTTGTGCAGTCTGCGGCCTGGAACTTGAACTTACCGGAGCTGATCTTTGTGCAGTTGTGGGTCTCTGGGTTGTTGCAGGCCTTTGTGCAGTTGTGGGTCTCTGGGTTGTTGCAGGCCTTTGTGCAGTTGTGGGTCTTTGAGTCGTTACGGGTCTCTGTGCGGTCTGCGGTCTGGAGCTGGAGCTAACCGGAGCTGATCTCTGAGCTGTTGTGGGTCTCTGAGTTGTTGCAGGTCTCTGTGCAGTTACAGGCCTTTGAGTCGTTGCTTGTCTCTGACTTGTTACCGGTCTCTGAGTTGTTACCGGCCTCCGTGCAGTCTGGGCTGAGGTAGTGGCCTGTCTGTTTGTAGTTGATGAGGCGCTTCTCCTGACCGTCGACTGGCTCTGATCGCTAACCGGTCGTCTTGTGGTATTTGACTGAACAGCATTTGAACGCTGGGTTGAAGACGACCTTCGCGTGGCATCCGAAGAGGACGCCCGGTAATCGCTGCCTCGTCTGGTCTGACTCAGGCTGGCATAGTGCGATTCACCCACTCTTCTCATATCGGGGCGCGAGTAAGTATCCCTGTAGCGGCCTTCCTGCACTCTGCGTGAGTACATTGTTGAATGCGACCTGATGCGGGTGTAGTAGAAGTCGTTGTACCTGTAGTACCTGATACGGTCCCAGCGCCTGAACATCACATAGTAATGATTGTGAATATTGTAGTAGTGGAATCCGTAGTAGTAGTGGTAGTAGTACGGACGCCAGGGACTCCAGTAGGAGGGATAATAGCCCCAGTACCATGTTGAGTGCCAGGGGATGTAGCTTGAAAGGTAGATGAATCTTACCACAGGCCAGTCGGCAACCAGATGGATGGTCACCCTTCTTCCCCCGGTGTAGCCCGGGTTGTATCTTACTGAATAGTAGTTGTCATAATCGGGCTCGATTATGTAGTTCCTGCCGTAGAGAGCCTCGTCGCCCACGAGCTGGATGTTCACAGTGCCGTCGGAGAACCTCTCAACGATAAACACCGCGACATCCTGCGTCTCATAGTTGTTGAGCGCCACCCTGAGGACGATGTTGTGAACACTTCCGTCTACATAGTCATGCACTGTTATATAGTCGACATAATTATCGCCGTTCAGATCGAGGTTGTTTACCCTCAAATCCGGATCGTTAAGCTTTCTTTCGAATTCCTCGAGGGTCTGCGACTCCTGGAAGAGGTTCATTACCGCGTAAAGATTGAGATTATCTCCGGGCAGTCCAAGATAATCGTCAGGGTAACTTCTGGCGGTCAGAGTGGCTCCCGCTGTCATCAATACTGCAAGGATAGTGGTTATTATATACTTTTTCATGACCTGGAGTTTTTGGAATTATTGCTTCTACTGATGAATAGCAAATGCCGTACCAAAAAAACAGAGGAAGGGTGCAGGGCGAAGAGCACAGGGCTCAGGGCTCAGGGCGCAGGGCACAGGGCACAGGGGGCAGTGACAGGTCTTGCAGGTCGTGCAAGTCGTGCAGGTCTTGCAGGTCTCTTACAATGAGCTTTACGCTAAACCCTGAACACTGAACCCTGAACACTGAACCCTGAACACTGAACATTAAACACATACGCCTAAACATTTAACGCTAAACGTCTCGAACCTTGAACACCGAACTATCATCTGAGCCGCATGCCGTTCAGTTATAACAATGTTATAACGTGTTTCGGGCTTAATTTCTGACAGCTAAATACATAGGACAAGACCGCACGACTGCAAGACCGCACGACCGCAGGACCACGCATTAAACAATCTCCATGGAGCTATATCCCTGTCCGTTTCTTTTGAGCCTGATCTGGGTGGTAATACGTTCCTGCATCGCATCGATATGTGATATCACTCCAATTGTCTTGCTGGTTTCATATTGCAGCTTCTCAAGGGTGTCGATGGTCATGTCGAGCGTTAAACGGTCGAGGGAACCGAATCCTTCGTCGATGAACAGGCTTTTTATGTCGACATGTCTGGATGCCAGATCTGAAAGGGCAAGAGCCAGCGAAAGGCTGACAAGAAAGCTTTCACCACCCGAGAGGGATTTAACCGATCTTTTCAGGTCGCCCATGTGGGTGTCGATCACTATCAGGCTGTCGTCCTTGTCTTCTTCAGGGATATCGAGCTGATACCTGTCATTCAGCATCCTGAGCCGGCGATTGGCAAGCTTCACCAGCTGGAAGAGAGTGAGCTGCTGGGCGAAGGTGCTGAATTTCTTCCCCTCGGCATCTCCAATGTACTTATTCAAAAGAACCCATTTTTCTGCTGATTTCTTTTGCTTTTCTATTTCTTCGCCAACAGTTCCAAGTTCTTTCAGCGAGCTGCTCTGTACTCCCTTCCTTGTAACCAGCTCATCCCTTTTCGCGTTTACCTCTTCCAGCTGATTACCAAGGATTTCCATTTCAGCATCCAGGTCCCCGATCTTTGCTGGAGTGTCGTTCGTCCTCATTTCAGTCAGTCGGAGCCTCATATCACTTACCGTTGTTCTAATTTCGAGGAGTCCTTCTTTCAGACGGTCTTCCTTCGTGTTCAGAGTATTGTATTCAGCGTCAGGGATCAGATCATTAAGGGCTTTTCCGGGCTCGGGGTAGTCGGGTAATTCATTTTTCAGTTCTTCCGTGAGTGATTCCAGATCCTTACTGTCCTTTTCAATTGACTGATTCAGTTCTTCCCTGTTTTTATCAAGGTTTTGCCAGGCGCTGTTGTTTTCAGTGAATTTCTTTACCAGTCTGCCTTTCTCCAGGCTTACATCGCTGCCACTGAACAGAAGCAGCCTTTTACTGGCCAGCCCGGCCGACTCCTTCATAAGTTCTCCGAGAGAAGTAAGCCGGTTGACAAGGTCGCGGATTTTTTCCACGGCAGCCGATTCCGTTATGAAGCTTTCCATATCCTCTGTTCTTATCCGGAGCAAATCCACTATTGCCTTAGGCTCCATCAGTCTGAACTCTTCAGGCAGGCGGGCAATGGCTGAGCTGCATTTTTCCCCGGCTATACGGCTATCCTGATCAAGCCCGGCTATTTCCGCTGATTTCTTTTCCTTTATTTCATTATTCTGCCTGAGGCTTGTTTCAAGCAAGTAGAGATTTTTCCTGTAGTTTTCACTGTCATCGCGGGCCTCTTTTATTTTGCCATCGAGATCATCGGGCGAGGATGGTCTTTGCCGTCTGTACGGATGAGTTGTTGAACCGCAGAGAGGGCAGGGTTTTCCATCCTCAAGCCGCTGCCTGTGTTCCTCCAGGCTTGCTGACAGTTCACGTATTCTCTTTTCCTTTAACAGGTTATCATGAACGAGTTCAGCTTTTTCCTTATCTTCCAGTGCCTTTGCGATCTTCCCCGGAAGTTCACCGATGGTTTTCAGCGCTTCATCAAGTTCCTTTTTGTCTTTTTCAAGCCTTTGTTCAATATTGTCGAGCTGCATTTTTTCGGTCCTGTAATTATCGGCGTCCTCGCGATACGATTTGAGGGATCTGAGGCCCTGTTCAGGCGATTCAAGCAGCTCCGGATCGATCTTTGCTTTCAGGATTGCTGTTGATGACTCCTTTTTCGAAAGAAGCCCGAGTACATTTGCCTCCATCATGCCGGGATCGGAAAAATCGGGCTTGATTTTCAGTTCATTGCAGATCCTGGCAATCTCTTTTTTGCTTCCTTCGGCCAGAACATCCTTCCCGGCTTTTTCCCTTTCAATATCGAGCACTTTCTTTTCAAATTCATCCAGAGCGCTAATTACTTCAGCGGAGCTTCGGGTCAAACGCCTTACTTCATCTCTGATCTCATCATCCCTGTTTTTGCATACAATCAGATCCTGAGTCGTTTTCCTCTGTTTTTCGCTCAGGTCGTTAATATTTTTCTCCAGTGCCTGCAGGTTCCAGAGTTTTCTTGAGAAAGGCATCAGCCCGCGATGTTTCGCCAGTCGTTCTCCGTTAAGTCGGATAAACTCATTCTGTTCCGATGTAATTTCCTTTTCCCTGTTTATCTTTTGTTCCAGGTCTGAAGCCAGCTTACTGATATTTTCCTTAAGGATTTTCTGGTTTTTCAGCGTCTGTATCCTCTCCTGGTGTCTGGCCCTTGTTTTTTCGCATTCTTCGAGTTCAGTCAGGAGCCTCTTGAAGGAATCATCATCCATCAGTCTGTTTCTGAGGTCCTTTTCCCTTGCCAGGAGAAGCTCAAGTTCCTGTCCGTAGAGTTTGTTCCTGTGAAGGCGGCTTTACCCAGTTCCCTGTATATCCAGCTTCCGGTTATCTGTTCAAGCAGCTTTCCTCTTTCATCGCCTTTTGCCTTCAGGAAAGCTGAGAAATCGCCCTGGGCGAGTATTATTGCCTTTACGAACTGATCAAAATTCAGGCCTATATTCCTTTCATTCTCAGCCGGGACCTCGGTTTTTTTGAGATCGAGCAGTGTTCCGTTGCCGTCGTACAATTCCAGTTCGTAATCCCTGAGCGACCCGGTGCGTGTCCGCGAAATGCTCCACCGGGATGTGAAAATCCCATTTTTGCACTCGAAGCATGTTTCTGCAAAACAGCTGTTCATGTTGCGGGTCATTATCAGCCCGGTTCTCTCGATGAGTCCCTTTGATACCCTTTCATCAACCCTTGGTATTCTGTTGAAGAGAGCAAGTGTGATTACATCGAGTATGGTGGTTTTTCCTGTTCCGGTAGCTCCGGTAATTGCGAACAGCCCTGCAGAAGCCAGGGGCTCGCTGCTGAAATCTATTTCATGCACTCTTTTCAGGGAGTTGATATTCTCAAATCTTATCTTCAGGATTTTCATGGGCTACTCCATCTGTTTATGTAGTACTTCCTCAAGCAGTTCTGCAAAAGCTTCCCTTAGCATTCCGGCTGTGTTTTCTTCGAGCTTGTCGTTTTCAATTCTTCTTTCAAACACTTCGGTGGGTTTGAGTTCTTCGATTCCGGTGCCGGTGTCATAAAGCTCAGCCGTTCCTGCCGTCCTGTTCCGAAAACTAATCCTGCTTTTAATGATCTCAATTTTTTCCTCATCGTATTCGCTTACCAGGGTTTCGAGTTCAATTCTTTTTGAGGGGTCCTCGTTTTCCTCGGTGGCATCAAGTTCAAGCAGCGTGGTCAGGGGCAATTCATCTGCCCTTATATTGACAAGCTGTTTCCTGATGTCGCTGATTGTTCCTGAGATTTTTATCAGTTTTCTGGAAGGAGGAACAGGAATTGATCTGAAAGATGTTTCTTCCCCCTCGAATTGATAGATTATTACCCGGTTGGCATTGTCCCTTTCACTGAAGGACAGGGCCAGTGGCGATCCGCTGTAGATTATTTTGCTGTTTTCGCCGGGCGATTGTGGATTATGGAGGTGTCCAAGGGCATAGAATGAAAAGCGCGAGGGCAGCCGGGAGGACTCAACTGCTGCCAGGTTCCCTACCTGAATATCCCTTTCACTTTCCGAAATACTGCCTCCGCTTACAAAAAAATGGCCCATGGCAAGGGCCGGTATCCCGGGATAGCTATTTTCACAAAGGACCGCGAGCTCTGAGTAGACCCTGATAATACCTGCCCTTGTACTTTCGAGCCTGTCCTCATAGCTTTCATCTGAGGCATAGCGTCGCAGGTCGGCATCGCGGATAAAGGGGACAGATGCTATTACCAGTCCGGTTTTACCCTCCCGGTCCCTTACCTCGACAAGCATGTCGGCGGGATTTTCAGGCAGGCCTCCCGTGACGTGGATATCGAGTTCCCTGAGGAGTTCCCCGGGAGCCTCAAGCATTGAAGGGGAATCGTGGTTACCACCGGCTATTATAACCTTGCATTTCAGTCTCGACAACCTGACCAGCAGTTCATAATACACCTTCCTCGATTCGCTCGAAGGGTTTGCAACATCGAAAATGTCGCCCGGAATTATAAGGGCATCAATCTTCTCAGTTTCAATGAGAGGGATAAGCCATCCGAAGAAAAGCTGATGGTCTTCAGCCAGTTCCTTTTCATAGAGCCTTTTCCCGATGTGGAGGTCAGATGTATGGAGTATCCTAATCGCCATTTTTTATTATATGTTTATTACAGGGCTGTTGAAACAGCTATTAAATGAACCCGGCATCGAAGTCAGCCGATGGATTGTCATTTTCGGTATCGATGATCCACTGGAATCCGGTTTCACCGTTTTTGTGGGTTGATGATCCGGCATTGTAGCAACGAGGAATTCCCCAGGTCCCGTGGTTTATTTTCGACGCCGTTTCCTTATCGCGGTGGTAGTGTCCGAAAAGAAGCATCTCTACCCGGTTGCTGATTATTTCCTTTAGTTCCTCACTGTCCTTCAGCTGCATTGCAAGCTTGAAATCGAAAGGATGATGGTGGAGGTACACTATCTTCTTCCGGGGGGCGACTTCCGGCCTTAGCAGTATTCTCTTCAGCCTGTTGAGTTGTGCTTTACCGAGTTCACCTTCAGAAAAATAGCGGTCGTTCCAGTTTAGTTCACCGGCGGTCGAATCGAGGCCGATAAAGGCAAAATCGTCTATAATGTCAAGCTTTGGGTAGGATATTCTTTTGTTCCCATAGTACCTTTGCTTGAAAAGTCCGACGAACTTCCTATTGGCCATTATACCTGTTCCATAGTCGTGATTTCCGGGTACCGGAAGTACTCGGTATCCCTGTTCTTCAAGCATTCCGATTGAAGCGGCAGCTTCTTCATTCTGTTCTTCCCGAAAGGCGTTGTCCGCAATATCTCCAGTGATCACGACGACATAATCTGACGATGGCAGGCAGCTTTTTGAAATGGAATCGATAATAAGGCGGAACCTGTCACCACACTCCTTGTGTCCGACATGCAGGTCAGACAGGTGAATGATCTTTTTCACTGCTCAGTCAAAAAATGTACAATATAAAATACAGTACTCTCCGTCAGGGATTTCTAGAAATCCTCATGCCATTTCGAACGGTCGGGGGGAGCCGGTGCCGTGACTTTCTTCACTGGTTTTTCGCCGAGTTCCCTGAGAAGTACCTCTACTGCCTTTTCAATACATGGATCGCTTCCCTTTGCAAGTTGTTCGGGGCGGTCAACCACCTCGATATCGGGGGATACTCCCACGCCTTCGATGATCCATCCTTCATCCTTGTCGAATATACCGAAGCGCGGCACTGAAATATAACCACCGTCAACAAGTCTTGCATTTCCGGAAATTCCGACAAGTCCTCCCCATGTGCGGGTGCCTATGAGTTTACCAAGTCCGAGTTTTTTGAAGAAGTATGGGAAGGCGTCGCCACCTGATGCTGAATAGCCGTTTATCAGCATCGCCTTGGGGCCGTCGTGTGCAATGGCCGGCGATTTTCCGGGCTGCAGTCCGTTCTGATGCCAGTATGTCAATGTGTGTCGGTCGAGAAGGTCAGCCATCCTGTCGGGGATGTAACCTCCTCCGTTATAGCGTTCATCAATAATAAGGGCCTCCTTGTTCCAGTAGGTGTACATTCCGTGGAACAGTTCCTTGTTCCCGTCGGTGGATGTGTTGGGCACATGAATGTAGCCTATCCTTCCTCCGGAAAGCTTGTCGACCATTGCCCTACGTTCGTTCACCCAGTTGAAGTATCTGAGTTCCAGTTCACTTCGGACAGGTTTTATTGTGTATGTCCGGGCCCCGTCCGCGGATGGTTTGGAATTGACTTTTATCTCAACAGGTTTTTCTGCCTTGTTTTCAAGGAAGATATATGGATTTACAGAAGTCGTAACATCCTTTCCGTCGATGCTTATAAGGTAATCACCTTCTTTTACATCGACACCCATTTCGGTAAGCGGCGACCGCCGGGCATCATTCCAGTTTTCGCCCTGGAATATTTTTGAGATTTTGAATCTTCCCGATGCTTCGTCGGCAGTCAGCTCGGCTCCGAGAAGCCCGTTCTCGACTCTTTTTACATTCGGGAAATCTCCCCAGTCGACATAGCTGTGGCCTGCATTGCTTTCAGCCATTATCTCATTAAGTATATAGTCGAGGTCGGCCCTGTGGCTTACCGAGGGAAGCAGTGCACTGTATCGTGTTTTCATTTCGGGCCAGTCGACTCCGTGCAGATTGTTCACGTAGAAGAAATCACGGAATATTCTCCAGGCATCGGTGTAAATCTGATTCCACTCTTTCTGTGGATCCAGTTTCATTTCAAGCCCGTCGAGGTTCAGTTTGCCGGCTCCGGCTTTCTGGCCGGGAGTGAGTTTTATTATTCCATAATCGGGTCCCGACCGGTACATTCCCATTTTTCCGTCGGCTGAAATCGATACAGACTGTGCACGGTCGAGGATTTCTTCATTCTTCTCTTCCTCTATGTTATACTTCATCAGCTTTCCGCCGCTTATGAAGATCAGTCCACCTTCGGCAGCGCCTGCAATCCTGTAATCGCCTGCTTCACCGGGAAGCGCCGTGACACGGTTGTTGATCCCATTGAAATCAATTTCCACCTTAACTGCCTTTTCTTCAGCAGGTTTTTCTTCAGCTGTTGTTTTTGCCTTTTTTGATTTGGCTGTCGTTGAAGCAGCTTCCGCGGACTTTTCTTCCCTGACCGGTTCCACATCATTCTTATCCTTGAATATCTTCGGGCTTTTCGCGGTAAGCGCCAGGGCATAAAGACGTGTTGCCCTGGTGTATATATAGTCGAAGTCGTAACTTGAAAATGTCAGGTTGAAATCGCGGTCTGAGGCGAAGAAGATATAATTGCCGTCGAGACTGAATACAGGGCTGTTGTCAGCGAAAGTACCATCGGTAAGCTGATGCAGTGTGCCGGCCGGGATGTCGTAAACCCAGATGGCTGATTTTTCGTTATCTCCCTCTTTTGTATAGGTTATCCAGCGTGAGTCGGGAGAAAAGTCGTAGCTTCTTATCTCGCTTGCAGTGGCCTTGTCGACTTCAGTTATTTTTCCCGTTGCAGCTTCGATGAGCTTAAGCTTCATTGTCCTGTCGAAGAATAGAAGGTATCGGCTGTCAGGCGACCACAGGGGCTGATACATCCAGGCTGATGAATTGAAGGTAACCTGCCTGGCTTCAGCTCCCTTTTTGTTTTCGATGATCCATAGTTCATATTCGCCTGTCTTGTCGGAGTAGTATGATATATATTTTCCGTCGGGCGACCAGGCCGGGAAGATCTCACGTATACCCTGGGTTTCGGTAAGGTTTTCGGTAATCCCGTTTTCGGCGGGAACTGAGAAGATGTCTCCCCGGGCATCAAAGAGAGCTCTTTTGCCTGTGGGAGATATGGCTCCGCTGTGAATGTCATCTTTCACATTCTTATAATACGGAATCAGGTTGGGGTTGTCGAAATTGATATTCACTTTCACTCTTTCCGATTGACCCGACTGCAGGTTAAGCCTGTAGATATAACCGCCGTTCTCATAAACCAGCTGGTCGCCGTTGCCTGACGGCCACATGACGTCGAAATCCGTATGTCGGGTAATCTGCGAGTTTTCCTTTGTAAGCGTATTGTATTTCCAGATGTTTAGTCTCAGATCGCGGTCGGAAGCATAGAAAATATTATCACCTGACCATGTCGGGAGCTGGTCGGTTCCTTCGAAGTCGGTTATCTGTTCCGAGGTGTTTGCTTTAAGGTCATAGATCCATAGGTTGGTTGCCCTTCCGCCTTTGTATCTTTTCCAGTTCCTGAACTCACGGTCGACCGGGGTAAACACCATTTTGGATCCATCGGGCGACAGCACTCCGAATCCTCCGTTTACAATCTGAAGAGCTTTTTCAAATTTACCGTCGAGGCTTACCAGGAAATACTTTCCCTGGCGTTCTCCGAATTCAGTACGGGCCGAACGAATAAGTATCTGTTTGCTGTCGGGTGTCCAGTCGAGCACCGCATTGTCCCAGCCTCCCCTTGGAGGCATTACACCGACGGAGTTGTACCAGGTGAGCTGCCTCGGGACTCCTCCGTTTGAAGGGATCACGAAAATCTGGCGGGTTCCTGAATATTCACCCGAAAAGGCTATCCACTTGCCGTCGGGCGAGATTTTCGGAAAGAGCTCGAGTCCTTCATGGGAAGTCAAACGGCGGGCTTCGCCACCCGAGGAGCTTACGGTCCAGATATCTCCTGCATATACAAATGCTATCAGGTCATTGTTGATGTCAGGGAACCTGAGAAGTCTGACGTCATCAATGGCAGAGGCTGTCAGAAAAGTGCACAGAGCAAAAAGTGACAGAGTAATGTGTTTAATGATCTTCATATACCTAATGATTTTTTGATTGCTATTATTTTTACTGTTTTTTCTATTCAATGTGAATAAGAGGCATAACTGTTTCCGGGTGAAGACCCTGTAACAAAGCTGATTCCGTGAGGGACTGTTGAATGCAGCCTGTCGCGGACGGTCAGTTTGCTTTAACGGCTTAAGATAAAAAATTAATTCCATTTAATGGTTTTCATCGGATTAATATCGAAATTGGCTGCAATGGAATGTAAGGGCAGTCATATCACTTTTTGCCGATGAGCCGGGATTACTTTCAGTTTAAACAGTTTACCGTATGGCAGGGAAAGTCGGCCTTCAGGGTTGGCACCGACGGAGTGCTTCTCGGGGCCATTGCCGACACGGCAGGAAGGAGAAGAATACTTGATATCGGTACCGGCACCGGCCTTATTGCCCTGATGCTTGCACAGAGATGTTGTTCAGGGCAAAAGCCACATAGTAAACTACATATCAATGAGTTCCGATTCCGGCAGGCCGTATTCCTCCTTCATTTCTATGCCGAGTTTACGGAGTTCGCTGATGACCGGATTATAAATCTCCGGAACTACCGGCCTGTAAACACCTGTCAGGTTTATTTTCTTTTCAAGTATCATCACCACTGCCACCGAAGCGGGGAGGGCCACTGTTCTGGCTATTGCCGTGTTCGTTTCGGGTGATCCGAAATCGAGCATGGATGATTTTATCACCTCCTTTTTGCCGCCGGGGTATGAAGCGAGGAAGACATGCTGCATTACCACCATGTCGCGGTCCTTTTCCGACATCATCATCTTGCTGATCATTCTTCCGGCAGTTATCTCGAAAGGTGAGGTCTTAGTGTATTCGAGTTTTTCATTGCTGAAGAATCCCAGCCATTCGAGTGAGTCGAGTGCAACGGACGAAACGGGGATGCCTAGTTTGAGGGCTAAGTTTTCACGAAGGTTGGCAGCCTCCAGTCCCGACCTTTCGGAAAGGAACCCGGCGTAGTCCTTTCCGGTGTAATTAACAATGGTGTCGTCTAACATGTTAAGCGCCTTCATCACATCGAGTGTTTCGCACCAACCCCTGAACCTGAATGTTCCGCGGTATATTGTGGATACTTCAGGGATACCGTAAATATCCATGTAGCTTATAGAATCCCTGTTTGGATAAACCTCCATTTCACCGACTCCCGGGAAATCGTATGAGAACCTGTTTTTGAAAAGGTCGATGGATTCAATGTTTACTTTCTCTCCGTTTTTAAGATACAGAGCGCTGTTCCGGCTTGCGAGAACCACCCCTTTGGGGCTCCATGAAAATTTGTATTTCATGGGGTTATCGGCATCCTCGGGTGCTGGCAGGGCGCCGCAGAGCGACCAGAACTTCTCAACCTTGCCGCCTTTGGAGTGAATATGGTCGATTACCTTCTTTGCAGTCATATGATCGATTCCGGGATCAAGTCCTATCTCATTGAGAAGAAGCGTTCCCGACTTCTTTGCAGCCTCTTCGAGAGCCTTAATCTCGGGTTGCACATAGGACGTGGTTACAAGAGGCTTTCCTGATTTTATACATGCACGGGCGGCAACTGCATGATACCTGTAAGGAAGGAATGAAACCACTATATCATGCTGACGTACAAGTTCGTCCAGCACTTCGGTCTCATCAGATGACCATCTCAACGACGACCCGTTGGGATGACCCTTTATCATCCTGTCGGCTTTTTCTTTTGTGGTGGTGGCAATCTTTACGGCATAATTATTACTCAGCAGGAATTCCACCATCGGCTTTACAACCAATCCTGCTCCCAGGATAAGGACTTTTTTCATTTCCGTTATGATATTCGTTTATAATCCTTACAAGTTACGAAAACAAGTGAAACAGAACAATGATAATTGTTACCTGAAGGGAGGCTTTTTATCCGGTGCCTTGGCAAAAAAAATTATCTTTGTTGATGATCAATTACTGAAATGTTTCCTGCTTTTCCCCATGGCCAACAAGCAAAAATATGCCGAGACACCGCTGATGAAGCAGTACTATAACATCAAGGCGAAGCATCCTGATGCTATTCTGCTTTTCAGGGTCGGCGATTTTTATGAGACCTTCGGTGCGGATGCCATAAAGACCTCCGAAATCCTGGGCATCACCCTCACCAGGAGGGCAAACGGTGCCGCCTCTTCTGTTGAGCTGGCGGGATTTCCCTATCATGCCCTCGACATCTATCTTCCAAGGCTGGTCAGGGCAGGGCAGAGGGTGGCGATATGCGAACAGCTTGAGGATCCTAAACTGGCAAAGAAAATAGTAAAGCGGGGGATTACCGAGCTCGTGACACCGGGAGTTTCGCTTGATGATAACGTCCTTACCCACAAGGAAAATAACTTTCTGGCTGCTGTCCACATCGACAAGAAAGCTGCAGGGGTCGCTTTTCTCGATATCTCAACGGGCGAGTTTCTTGCAGCTGAAGGCAGCTTTGAATATATCGACCAGTTGCTGAGTAACTTTCAGCCCAAGGAGGTTCTTTATGAGAAGAGGAAGAAAGAGCTCTTCACTGAGAACTTCGGAACAAAATTCTATACCTTCAGGCTCGACGACTGGATCTTCACCCCGGAAGCGGCAAGCGACAGGCTCCTGAAGCAGTTCGAGACCACCTCGCTCAAGGGATTCGGAGTACAGAACCTGGCGCTGGCGGTTATCGCGGCAGGCGCTGTGCTGCACTACCTCGATATTACCCAGCACTCTCAGCTGGGACACATCACAAATCTGTCGAGGATAGATGAGGACAGGTACGTGTGGCTCGACAAGTTCACCATTAGGAACCTTGAGCTGTTCCATACACCGTATGAAGGTGCCCGTACTTTTATTGATGTGATCGACCGCACCATTTCGCCGATGGGAGGGAGGATGCTGAAGAGGTGGGTTTCGCTTCCGCTGAAAGACATTCAGCCTATAGCTGACAGGCACGATATAGTGGAATATCTTATGTCGTCAGTGGATGTAATGCACGAAATTGCCGTACTGCTACAGCAGGTGGGCGATCTTGAGAGACTGGTCTCAAAGGTGGCTGTCGGCAGGGTGAATCCCCGGGAAGTGCTTCAGCTGAAGAGAGCCCTGAGGGCAGTCGTCCCGATAAGGGAGATATGTGACAAAAGCGGATGCGGTCCTCTTAAGATACTTGGGGAACAGCTTAATCCCTGCCAGACAATAGCCGACAGGATAGAAAGGGGACTTAACAGCGATCCTCCCGCCCAGCTTATCAGGGGGAAGGTGATTGCAGAAGGAGTTTCCGATGAGCTTGATGAACTCAGGATAATACTCTACAGCGGCAAAGATTATCTCAATGAGCTGCAATCGAGGGAAATACAAAGGACGGGCATCAGCTCGCTCAAGGTGAGTTTCAACAACGTGTTCGGGTATTATATTGAAGTAAGGAACACTCATAAGGACAAGGTTCCCCCGGAGTGGATACGAAAGCAGACCCTGGTGAGTGCCGAACGCTACATCACGGCCGAACTCAAGGAATACGAGGAGAAAATACTGGGCGCCGAGGAGAAGATCATTGCACTCGAGACGAAGTTGTTCAACGATCTTGTCCAGTCAATAGTGGAATATATTCCACCCATCCAGCTGAATTCGTCGCTGATAGCCAGGCTCGACTGTCTTTATTCCTTCGCCGTGGTATCGAAGGAGAATGATTATGTCAGGCCTGTTATGGATGATTCTTTCAGGCTTGATATCAAGGACGGACGTCATCCTGTGATAGAAAAGCAGCTTCCTCCCGGGGAATCGTACGTGCCGAACGATCTCTTTCTCGATTCCGACGACCAGCAGATAATAATACTGACGGGTCCGAACATGTCGGGTAAGTCGGCTCTTTTGCGTCAGACTGCCCTGTCGGTGCTTATGGCCCAGACAGGCTGTTTTGTTCCGGCCAGGGAAGCAAACATCGGCATTGTCGACAAGATCTTCACCAGGGTTGGGGCATCCGATAACATTAGCCTTGGCGAGTCGACTTTCATGGTTGAGATGAACGAGACGGCCAGCATACTGAATAACCTTTCCGACAGGAGCCTGGTCCTTCTCGACGAGATCGGCCGGGGAACAAGCACTTACGACGGAATATCGATTGCCTGGGCCATGGTTGAATATCTTCATGAGAACAGGCACAGGGCAAAGACGCTGTTTGCCACCCATTATCATGAGCTGAATGAGATGGAAAACTCATTTCCCAGGGTTAGGAATTATAATATTTCGATAAGGGAATTCAACAATAAAATAATTTTTCTGAGGAAGCTTAAACGTGGGGGCAGTGAACATAGTTTCGGGATCCATGTTGCCAGGATGGCAGGTATGCCCCGGAGCGTCGTGTCGCGTGCAAGTGACATACTTAAGGAGCTTGAGCAAAGTCATGAAAGGCAGGAGCTTACCAAGCCCATTGCCGGACTGGCCAGTCAAAGGGAAGGATACCAGCTGAGCTTTTTCCAGCTCGACGACCCCGTTCTGAAACAGATAAGAGACGAGATACTCGATCTGGACATCGAAAACCTCACACCGATAGAGGCCCTGAACAAGCTGTACAACATAAAGAAGTATCTGAAATAAAGCGAAATACAATGGAAGCCAGCCGTTCAGGGTTCAGCGTTCGAGCAAGTCTTGATCTGGCGCCACACGGTTTGATGCCTAAAGGCCCAAGTCTCATATATTCAGCAATTTCCTCATCAATCACTAATTGTTAATTGCTCATTGTTCATTGCTAATTGCTAATTGTTTAAAGTGTTCTTCATAAAGTCCCTTCAAAAACCAGCGGGCGTTAATACCAAGGTGTCTGTTCTTGTAGCCTCCCTCCTGGATCACGAGAATCGGTAATTTCATAGTTCCTGCCATTCTGCCGTTTTTCAGGAAATCTTCCGGCGACAGCAGCCAGGTACCTGTCGGGTCTCCTTTGGATGTGTCAAGACCCAGGCAGATGATCAGATAGTCGGGTTTGAATCTTCTTATGATTTTCAGGGCATGGCTAAGAGTTTCCCTGTATTCCTCACCGTTGATAACCTCCTTCAGGGGGAAGTTGAAATTATACCCGGTGCCTTCACCGTTTCCCTTCTCTTCGGTGAAGCCTGAGAAATACGGATAGGCAAATGAAGGATGGCCGTGGATCGAGACTGTAAGCACGTCGGATCTGTCGTAGAAGATCTGCTGTTGTCCGTTCCCGTGGTGATAATCCATATCAAGTATTGCGACTCTGCCATACCTGCTAAGGTAGTTTGCCGCGATGGCCGCGTTGTTGAAATAGCAGAAACCGCCGAAAACGAAGCGTTCCGCATGATGTCCGGGAGGTCTTGTCAGGACATAAGCTATCCGGTTTCCTTCCAGGATGGAGTCAGCGGCAGTCAGCGCGCAGTTCACTCCCCATCTTGCTGCCTTGTATGCATTTATATTAAGCGGGGTAAAAGTGTCAATGCAATAGTAACCTGCCCTGACCGACAGTTCTTTTGGCGGCCGTGCAACATTGCGGATGGGGAAGACATAAGGATAGACCGAACGGTCAGGTCCGATTGACATACAGACCGTCTTAAAGTATTTTACATAGCCGCGGTCATGTACATCATAAATGAACTTGTCGGGATATTCTTCAACCTTTTCCTCTGAAACATATCCCAGTTTGTTTATTTCCCTGAGGATGCTTTTGACTCTTACAGGGGATTCCACGTATCCGACTTCCCTCACGTGGTGAATCTGATGCCTGGCGTTTACGAATAGTTTTATTTTGAACCTGTTGCTTTCAGCTTTTTGTTTTTCGGGCCGGTGTTTTTTAATATATCGTGCAGGCCGGAGTTTTACAGGGTCTTCCTTTACGCTTGAGACTACCATTCTTATGTATTCCATGGGGCAATAATCCCCGTATTTTCGTTTCAGTATAGCCCTTATTATCTTCTTAAGCTCATTTGCCCTGAGAGGTCGTCCTGAGCCAAGATCGTCGTATACCAGGTAGGGAGGACAGTCGTCTTCGGGTTTTACGGGTGTTTCATATTTTGTGTTAATAATCGGGAAGGCGCCGTAGCGTTCATAGAACGCGAGCCTTTCTGCATTCTGCCCGATAAGTGTCTTGTCTTTGCACAACTCCGGGTCATCAGGAAGGCATTCAAAGAATATCCCTATTGTACCCAGGGATAAAGCCTCTTCTCTCAGTCTCTCATAAAGTGATCCGCCAACACCCGATGTTGGTCTTCCGGGTGTAACGGCCAGATAATCAAGGTAACATAATTTCAGGTCCGACATGTACATCAGGATGGCAAAACCCCTTATGTTTCCTTTATAATCGTCAGCAATCAAAAGGGATGTCTGGAATTTCTTTTCCACGGGGTTTGCCATCTGTAGAAAGATATTTTCGATTTGATTTTCAGAAACAGCAGGGAACTGCAGTTTCATGATTTCCCTGACTCTGTAAATAACCGGCCTGTTGCCATCAAGAAATGGATTGAATATTTTTCTGATCCTGAACATTTTCTTTGTTTTTAATGTGGACAGTTTGAGCGGTGTTTATCCGGGAAAGTCATCCGTGAAGAACTTAAAAACACATCCGCATAGATAAATTGGGGCGCAATATAGCAATAATTATCAGTTAGTGTTCAGCTGTTCTTTGCAGGTTCAGGGATAATTTTGCACCTTTGCGTCAGGAAAAACAACGGAAAATGAGAAGAGTGATTTTTCTTTTTGTGGCAGTGATATTCACTGCTGCTTCCTGCGATGTAAGCAAGACAAGCCTGTTCGGCAGCAGAAAAACCGAAAAGGAACCGGAAGGGACCTCCATCAAAGCTACGGTGCTTATGCCTGCAACTCCCATTCCCGCACCCATAAAGGAGGTTGAGGAGACGCTGGTTCCCGATGGGGACATTGAGCCTTCGCCGGGAAAATACTTCGTCATAATCGGAAGCTTCAGAGATCCTGATAATGCCAGGGAGCATCAGGCTCTGGTTGGAAAGGACGGATTTGTTTCAGAGCTTCTGAAGAATGAAGCAGGATTGTACAGGGTTTCAGTTATGGCAACCGATGACATTATTTCTGCAAGAAACGAGATCGGAAGGATACGTTCAAAATTCCCTTCATACTCCGACACCTGGCTTCTAATCAGAAAGTAACCGTTTTCACCGGCATCGTTTCAGTTAATACAGAAGCAGGCAGAACGTCTGCATGCTTCTCCATCCGTGCATATCCGCCGTAAAAAAAAAGAAAACAGATGACTTGCAAAAGCGGATTATTCAATATATTTCCGCTTTAAAACATTAATGTACCAGCAGGTGCATCATGACAGGAAAGAGGACAAGGCTGAGTTTCCGGGAAAGAATCTTTAAGCTGCTTTTCGTAGCAGGCGATAAATACAAATCAATGCTCAGGTGGCTTGAAGATCTCTGCCGCTTTGTTCTTGTCATATCCATATCCCTTTTCCTGATAGGTTTTCTTTTATATGTGGGCTTCATTGTCTCAGAGGAAAGCCTGACAGGAATCAGGGCTGCTTTCAGGATACTCTTCGTGCTGATTTATTTCGCGAAATACATTCCTGAATTGCTGGCACCGCGCAGGATATTCAATGGCTCGCCGGTTTTCAGGGCGATTGTGTTCCTGCTGTGTACGGCAGTTTTCATTGCCAACTTCATAACGCCGGAAAAGCCATCTTCAATATGGACCCACTTCCATGGAACGGTTCCCATCATCATCGCCCTCTTTCTGATGACTATTTTGAGAATGTCGAAACTTCTCAGGAGGATTAGTACGGTGAAGATCCAGCCGGCAATGGTTTTTTCCATTATATTTCTGATTATAATATTCATAGGAACAGGTTTTCTGATGCTTCCGAAAGCCAATTACCAGAATGTTTCCTTCCTCGATGCCCTTTTTACATCAGTGAGCGCAGTGTGTGTTACCGGTCTGCAAGTCACTGATACGGCAACATCCTTCACAATGATGGGCCAGATTATTATCCTTATCCTTATCCAGCTTGGCGGTCTGGGAATAATGACATTCACTGTTTTCTTCAGTTACATCTTTACTTCCAGTTCATCCTTCCGCGACGGAATTCTCCTGACGGAGCTTTTTTCATCCGAGTCGATGGGAAACTTTTATAATATACTTGCCAGGATATTCCTTATTACTTTGCTCACTGAAGCTGCCGGATCGCTTCTTATATACGGGGTACTTGAACATGATGCGGCCGACAGGATTTTCTTTTCCGTCTTTCACTCGGTGTCAGCTTTCTGCAATGCCGGGTTCTCAACTCTATCCGACGGGTTGGCAACAGAGGGCATCAACCGGAACGCTTCTCTGAAAATAATAATATCCATACTTGTCATACTCGGCGGAATAGGATTCCCTGTGCTTCTTTTTGTATATCGCTATGCCAGGTATCTGTTCCAGGTTGTTTTAAGAAAGATCAGAAGGAGGCAGAAGCCCATAAGGCCGGAACAGCGTAACATTCCGGTAAGGATAGTGATTGCAACCACCGTGATTCTTATACTGGCCGGGATGGGGCTATTCCTGTTATTTGAACAAAATGGAAGCCTTAGCGGTAAAGATACCGGGATAAAACTGGTGGACGCCTTTTTTGGGAGCGTAAGCGCGAGATCGTCGGGATTCAGCAGCATGAATGTATCTCTCTGGAGCTATCCCACTGTTTTTATGATGATGATGTTGATGTGGATCGGTTCTTCTCCGGGTTCAACGGGAGGAGGTATCAAAACCACAACTTTCGCCATAGCGTTGATGTCGTCATGGAGTTATATCAGGGGAAGAGAGTACCTCAGGGTGAACAACAGGGAGATAAGCAATGATACAATCAGGAGGGTTCTGGCCATAATTTTTTTCTCCCTGATATTTCTGACGGCCGGATTCTTGGGCCTGATGGTGGCGGAGCCTGGCAGGAATCCGGTTCATCTTCTTTTTGAAACAGTTGCAGCATATAGCACAACGGGATTGAGCCTGGCCGATCCCTCAACATTTACGGCTGCCGGTAAGTTGATCATAGTTTTTATGATGTTCATAGGAAGGATAGGTCCGCTGACACTTCTTGCAGGAATATTTACCGCCCATGGAAGAAGGTATTCAAGATACCCTGAAATTGATATTGTTATAAACTGACAAAATATGAAGTACATTGTAATTGGTCTGGGCTACTTCGGATCAAATCTGGCCTCCAGGCTCACCAGTATGGGCCATGAGGTGATAGGAGTGGATAATCATCCTGAAAGACTTGATGAACTGAAAGATAGCGTCACCACGGTGATGAAGATGGATGCTACCAATGTGAATGCTGTCAGGAGCCTGCCCCTCGATGATGCAGATGCGGTAATTGTGGCTATAGGCGAGGACGTCGGTTCTTCCATACTGGCAGCATCCATACTGAAAAATCTGAAGGTGAAGCGCATAATTGGCAGGGCTATTCATCAGACTCATCAGAGCATACTGAATCAGATAGGGATAGATGAGGTGGTAATGCCGCTTGAGGATTCTGCATCTCACCTCGCGTCGATGCTTCAGATGAAGAATACCCGGAGAGTTATAGAACTCAACGAAGAGTATGCAGTGGCTGAGATCCTGGTCCCGTCCAAATATATCGGTCATGCTCCCGAAACCATAAATATCGGGGAAAGATTCCATCTAAGGCTTATTGCCATTAAAAATCCTCCCAAAGACGGTGTTCTGACATCCTTGTTCAAAAGGGACTACAAGGTCAATATGTCGTTTGATCCGCTTGCCCCGCTTTGCGAAAAGGACATCCTTGTTGTGGCCGGCCGCATCCTTGATATAAAGAGATTCATAGAAAGTTAATACCATCAATCTGATAAGTCATGACAAATTACATCATTCTGGCCCTGTGCATTATTGTCGTTCTTGCCTACATTTTCGATATATCGGGTAAATATTCCAGGATCCCTTCGGTAATACTTCTGATATTCATGGGTATTGTGCTTCAGCTCGTTCTCAGGCACCTGCCCATCAGTATCCCGAATCTTCAGCCGGTGCTTCCCGTAATCGGAACCATCGGACTGATTTTGATAGTTCTGGAAGCAAGTCTGGATCTGAAGCTCGAGAAAAGCAAGAAAGGCATTATATTGAAATCAATTACGGCAGCATTCTTTTTGTTCCTGCTTTTCACGGCTATCCTTACGTTCATGCTGACCAAATTCTTCGGGTATTCATTCAGGGATTCAGTACTTAACGCGATGCCGCTTGGAATAATAAGCAGCGCTGTTGCCATCCCTGCCGCATCGCTTCTCAAACCCTCAGAAAAAGAGTTTGTTGTTTATGAGAGTTCATTTTCGGATATTTTCGGTATAATATTTTTCGACTTCATATTGCTGGGAGATGGTCCCATCGGCGACAGTATTATGGCTCTTGGTTTTAAAAGTTTGATAACCATAGTGCTGGGGGTTGTTACCACACTTATACTTGCCGCCCTTCTTCACAAGATCTCCTACCATGTGAACTACGTTCTCATTATAACCTCAATTGTGCTGATTTATACTCTGGCCAAAATGTTGGTACTTCCTGCTCTTCTTCTTGTCATGATATTCGGGCTTACCCTTTCGAACAATCACCTGCTTGAACGTGATTTCCTTAAAAAGTACGTTAATTTTGAAAAATTCCGAACCGATATCAAGTCATTCAAAACCATTCTCATAGAACTCACATTTCTCGTACGATCCTTATTCTTCATAATCTTTGGTTTCTATGTGAAGGTGGAAGGTTTGCTACAATGGGACAACTTATTGATAGCAAGTGCCATAACCCTTGGAATATTCTTGCTCAGGTACTTGTTTTTCAAGTTTATTCTCAGGATGAATCCCGTCCCGCTGGTATATTTCGGCCCCAGGGGACTGATTACCATTCTTCTTTTCATCAGTATTCCTCAGGTATCGAGAATTCCATTTTTAAATGAGGAGGTAATAACTATTGTAATACTTATGACCATTATTCTGATGACTGTCGGGAATATGGTGAGCCGAGGAGAAAAACCTGAAGCACTGTTGATAACGGAAGATGAAAAGCCTGATCCACAGTTCATTCCGACAGATGAAAAACCTGAAGAAAGGCTTTCGGAATAATTGACTACCTTCATTGTTTTATATTCCCAGGTTCTGTTAAATAAATAACAATATGCTTAAACAGAGTAAGATGCAAAAGATTAGATTGGTAGCTTTAATATTACTGATCAGCCAGCCCCTTGTCCATTCACAGGCCGGGAAGGTAAAGCAGGTTAAGCTTACGGATTTTGAACTTCAATCTTCGGCGGTCATAAATGCAGGAGGGGAGGAGATATCCCTTCCGGGCTACATTTCAAAGGACTACTGGTACCCTGTAAAGGTTCCTTCTACGGTTCTTTCGGCCCTGGTTGCCAACGGTGTTTACCCCGACCCGAACATGGGGCTGAACAATATGCTGATACCCGATGCATCGGATGAGTTCAACAAGCAATACGATCTCGAAAGATTCAGTTTTCTGCCCAATGATCCCAATCCATGGAAGAAACCCTACTGGTACCGAACCGAATTTCATGTGCCGGCCCTTGATAAGGGACGTCATTTTCAGTTGATATTCAAGGGTATAAATTACCGTGCAGCGGTATGGGTCAATGGTTCCCGGGTGGCTGATTCCACTGATATGGCCGGGATGTTCGCACAATACAGCCTTGATGTAAGCAGGTTCATAAAGCCGGGAGAGTCCAATGCCCTTGCCGTAAAAATATATCCCCTTGATTATCCGGGGACGCCGGCCACTGAGCAGCTGAAGGCATTTGATGATTTTTACCCCAATGGTGGTCCGACTGGCGACATAGGAAAGAATGTAACCATGCTCTGTTCGGTAGGGTGGGACTGGGTTCCTCCGGTGCGTGACCGCAACATGGGAATCTGGCTGCCGGTATATCTCCGGACAACGGGCGGTGTTACCATCGGAAATACTAAGATCACAACTACATTTCCGGAAGAACGGGATACATCGGTCGCGAAAATCTCACTTGGACTGACTCTTTTCAACCATACTGCTTCCAGTGAAAAGGGAAAACTTACGGTGACTATTTCTCCTGAGAATTTCAGCGGACGACCGGTTCAGTTTTCCAGGAATGTGTCAGTGAAAGCCAATGCATCCGAAACATTGGAACTGAATCCTGATAACACCAGGGAGCTTACTTTCAGCAAACCGGCAGTATGGTGGCCCAACGGTTACGGCAAGCCGAACCTGTACAGGATAAACCTGAGCTATACCGGGCAGGCGGGTGTTTTGGATGATACTACTTTCCTCTTCGGTGTAAGGACGGTTTCGTCAAAGTCGGTTGAAATAAACGGCAACTGGAGACGCGATTTCTATGTGAACGGCAGGAGAATTCATCTTACCGGGGGAGCCTGGGTTCCCGATTTCATGCTTAACCGCGATTCGCTGAGGTATGATTATGAGTTGAGGCTCTGCAGGAATGCAAACATAAATCTGGTAAGAATATGGGGAGGCGGAGTCACTCCCCGCGATGAGTTTTTTGACGCGGCCGACAGGTACGGATTGCTTGTATGGTCCGATTTCTGGATTACCGGCGATACTCAGGGAGAGTTCAAGGGCTCGCCCGATTGGCCTTTCGAGACAGAAGTGTTTAAGCGGAATGTCGAAAGTACCATTCTGAGGATAAGGAATCACCCGAGCCTTCTTGTTTGGACCGGAGGCAATGAAGGCCATGCCAGGAGGGAGCTTTATGATTTCATGAGAAACAGTATAATTTCGCTCGACGGCACCCGGCCTTTTATCCCGAGTTCTTCGGGTTTTGCAAAGTTGCCCGATGGCTGGCCGGCCTCATGGCCCGATAATAATCCCAGCGGTGTTTACAGCGGCGGGCCTTATACCTGGCAGGATCCGGTAAGCACCTACAAGAGATCGGTGTCGGCCAGGGACTGGGTGTTCAAGGATGAAACCGGACTGCCATCCATGCAGCCTTACAATATATTGCCGAGGATAATACCCGACCTGATTTGGGACAGGACCCTGCCTTATCCTCTCAACAACACCTGGGGTTATCATGATGTGTGTACCGGTAACGGGCGCTGGGATCATTATTACCGCGACATGATAAAGCGGCACGGGGAAGCTGAAAGCATGGAGCAGTTCTGCGATAAGATGCAGCTGATGAATGCAGTCGGATACCAGGGAATCTTCGAGGCAGCCGGACATAAACTGAATGATATCGGTGGCGTTATGCTCTGGAAGCTGAATGCAGCCTTCCCGAGCCTTGTATGGCAGGTGTATGACTGGTTCCTGATGCCGAACGCCGGCTACTACTTCATGCAGAATGCATGCGAGCCGGTTCATGTTCAGCTTAACCTTCTTAATAACAAGGTGACTGTGCTTAACAGATCGTACAGGGACCTTGCAGAACTGACCGTGCAGGCTGATGTTTATTCGATTGATTCCAAAAAACTGTTTACCGGAAAGGCCGGAATTGATCTCGGCCCCACGGATGTAAAGGAATCCATTGAACTTGACAAGGTGTTGAAGGAAGCAGGTGGAATCTCTTTTGTTATCCTGAACCTGAGTGACAGGGCCGGAAACATTGTTTCACACAATACATACTGGATATCGCCATCAGGGGAATACAAGGCGCTTGATGATATGGCTGCCTCGGGAGTGGAAACAACAGTGCTGAAGGCAGAAGCTGAAGGAAGCGATTTTAGCTGGAAGATCCGCGTCAGGAACAATCAGGAAGGGATCGCCTTTTTCATCAGGCCCCAGGCGCTTACAGACGGAGAGGAGATACTGCCTTCATTCTGGTCGCAGTCTTATTTCACGCTTGCACCGGGAGAGGCAACCGAGCTTACGCTTAGCTGCCCGCGGGCAAAGCTTTCAGGTGCTGCGCCCGTGCTTAAAGTGTCGGGATGGAACGTGCCGGCAGTATATACGGAATTGGAAGTCAAATAATAAAGTTGCTTATCACACTGATGAGATAAGCTTCAATTATTGTAATTCAGACCACCTTCCCTCCCGATAGCTATCGGGGCTTCCCCCAAATATAGGGGGAAGGAGCCCGCTGGGGCTGGAGATTTATTTCCTGGGAAGTGAAGTCAGAAAATAGCAGAATGAACATTAACTAATTGGTTATTGAAAATATTTTGAATAGTTGAAAACATATGTCACTTGCTTTTACAAATGCCAGGATATTCACAGGTACTGAAACGATAGAAGGGAAGGTGCTGATAGTCAGAGGTAATAAAATCGATTCCATCACAGAGCCCTTTTCTATCCCCACGGAATGTGAAATAATCGACTGCGGAGGGAACCATCTGTCGGCAGGATTCATCGATCTTCAGATTGCCGGTGGTTGCGGATATCTCTTTTCCTCTGATCCAACACCTGAAGCTCTGGCTGCCATAACACGCGCTATTGTCCGTACGGGAACAACAGGTTTTCTGATCGCGATCCCGACCAATTCAATGGAAGTTTACAGGCAGGTCATTAAAGTTGTGGCTGAGAATCCGCATCCGGCCCTTCTCGGATTGCATATAGAAGGGCCCTTCATTAATCCGCTGCGCAGAGGTGCTCATATCATGGAATATATCAGGCCTCCGGTCAAGGAGGATGTCGAAGCCATTGTCTCTCAGGCAGCAGGTGTCATCGGAATGATGACGCTGGCACCGGAACTCTGCAGCCCTGAGGTCATTGAACTGTTGAATAATCACGGAATAGTGGTTGCAGCAGGTCACAGCAATGCCACCTTTAATGAAGCAGTGGAAGGATTCAGGAATGGAATAAGGACAACAACCCATTTGTACAATGCAATGTCGCCGCTTCATCACAGGAATCCCGGTCTGGCGGCAGCAGTGTTCCAGACCCCCGGGGTTTTTGCAAGCATTATTGCCGATGGAATACATGTTGATTACAACATGGTCTCCATAGCCAAGAAGCTCCTGGGCGATAGGCTTTTCCTTATTTCCGATGCAGTGGAGGAAATAAGGAAGGAAGCCTATATGCATATCAGGAGGGAAGACAGATTCACCCTTCCTGACGGAACCCTTTCAGGATCGGCTCTTACCATGATGAAAGCAGTGGAGAATTGCGTAAAACATGTGTCCATACCACTTGAAGAGGCCCTGAGGATGGCAACGCTTTATCCGGCCAGGGTAATGAGAATTGCCGGCAGGGGCAGCATTGAACCCGGATACAGAGCTGATCTTGTTGTTTTTGATGATGATTTCAAAGTGCAAAAGGTCTGTATGAATGGTGCCCTTATATGAACCCGGGTATCAGAGCGCATGATAAACTGAAAATACCAGGTTGATGTCCAGGCAACTGACAATATTAATTACAGCACTCTTACTGACAGTTTTTTCGGCCTGTTCGGAAAATGATACCCGCTATACCTTCAGTCATGGTGCAATAATCAGGGGAGATACATCGGTAAAGGAGATTGCCCTTGTTTTCACGGGTGATGAATTCGGTGACGGACTTGAGTCCATCTCGGGGTTGTTGGATGAAGAAGATATCAAAGCATCTTTTTTTTTCACGGGGAAGTTTTACAGGAACAGGGAATTTGAACCATGGATAAGATTGCTGGTTGCAGGCGGAAATTACCTTGGCTCGCACTCCGACAATCATCTCCTG
>Ga0208459_1000723_pt1 | contig 34005 bp, 24 predicted proteins | sample AD_UKC087_MetaG_FD_184433 | JGI IMG/M metagenome (GOLD analysis project Ga0208459, IMG submission 184433) | Active sludge microbial communities of municipal wastewater-treating anaerobic digesters from USA - AD_UKC087_MetaG (SPAdes) (version 2) | ecosystem: Engineered > Bioreactor > Anaerobic >... | reverse complement strand
GATGTTTTGATGCCAGATTGGAAGAAGCGAAAAGAACGATTGGAAAAGGTGATTTTGGTGTAATGAGGGTTCGTGCTAATCCATTAATGCTGAATCCGGCGAAAACGCACAGCTTAACCGGGATCATTTCGCACAGATGAGGCGGGAAAAACTGGTCAAAGTAATTGTAACTTAAGTGTGCGACATGGAGCGGATTCCGCACAATTTTCCCACGTTTCGCACCTGTGGGTAGGCATTTTTAGGAATTTCGTGTAAGCTTAGGGGATGAGAGCTGAACTGAAATATGAAACCCAACGGATAGACCACCTTGGGATAGTGGCTGGGGTCTGCCAGGAAATATCCCTGATCGAACAGATCGACGGGCAAGTCAAGGCTAGTGGGCGGAAAGTGAGCTGTGGCCAAGGCACCCAGGCCATGATCCTGAATGCATTAGGATTTGTCGGGCGGGCGTTGTATCTGACGCCCGATTATTTTGAGAACAAGCCCGTGGATTTGCTGATCGCACCAGAACTGAGAGCCGCCGATTTGAACGATGACACATTAGCACGGTGCCTGGATGATTTATACGAAGCCGGGGTAACCGAAGTCTTCTATAAGGTTGCGGCCCATGCCTTGCAGGTGTATGGAATAACATCGAAATTTGTGCACCTGGACAGTAGTAGTTTTCACCTGCATGGCGCCTATGATTGTCAAGAAGCGGATCAGGAAGCGGTCACCATTACCTATGGATACTCGAAAGATCATCGCCCGGATCTGAAACAAGTGGTTGTGCAGTTGATCACCAGTTACAAATCGGCCTTACCGGTCTGGTTTGAAGCATTAAGTGGCAACAGCAATGACAAAAAGACATTCACAGCGACGATGAAAGCGTACTGCAAACAGTTGAGCGCCAGTGAGCAGGCTTACATAGTCATGGACAGCGCCGGATTTTCTGCGGCGACCCTGAAAGCTGCGCAGGAGGAGGATGTGTGCTGGTTGATGCGAGTGCCAGAAACATTAGCGCAGGCCAAGCAGATGGTCAAAGACACGTTAGAAGCGGAAATGAGCGAGATTGAACTGGGTTACAAAGGTAAAGAAGTGGAAATCGAATATGCTGAGATCAAGCAGCGCTGGTTGGTTGTCTTCTCAGCGGCCGCCCAAGTGCGCGAATTGAAAACATTAGGGAAAGCCCAGGCCAAAGAACTGGAAGCGGCAGAGAAAGAATGGCGCAAAATCGAGGGGCAAACCTTCAACTGCACGGCAGATGCCGAGCAAGCGTTGGCGCAGTTCAATAAGAGGTGGAAATATCACCAGGCGACAGCCCAAGCCAAGCCAATTACCCAATATTCCCGCCGTGGTCGGCCATCTGCAGAAGATCAAAAAGAGGTGGTTGGTTACAACCTGCAAGGCAGAGTTGAAGTTAACACAACGGCAGTGGATGATGCCAAACGCACCCTGGGCCGATTTATCATCGCTACCAACGAGTTGGATGCCAGTCGGTTGCCTGCTGCTGCAATGTTAGAGAATTATACGGACCAGGGGATTTCTGTTGAAAGAGGCTTTCGCTTTTTGAAAGACCCGTTGTTCTTCGCCAACAGCCTGTTTTTGAAGAAACCGGAGCGCATCATGGCCTTATTGATGATCATGGGGCTGGCGCTGCTGGTTTATTCCCTGGCTGAACGGAAATTACGTGATGCTTTGAAAGCGATGAACGCCACAATTCCCAATCAACTGCGAAAACCGACCCAAACCCCAACCATTCGCTGGGTCTTTCAGATGTTTCAGGGGTTGGACATCCTGCTCATCCACCAAGATGAGCAAGTGGTGTTCCGAAAACTGGTCAACTTGCGCCCTGTTCAACACCAGGTCATTATTTTACTCGGCCCTCTGGTACAAAAATGTTATTTGGTGGGAGTTTAAGGTGCGAAATGTGGGATTTTCGTTGGGAATCGCCAAAAAGTTCAATCCGGTATGGGGTGGTAAACATTTATTAGACACAAAAAAAAGGGGGCACGGCAGGGTAATTGCATAATCCAAAATCAATTTTCTGAGGAGTGGGCTATGTGCTTGGTAAAGTACTGTTCAGGTGAACTGGGGCGATTAGAAACTACCTCTGTTTGCACTAAAAAATAGAAATGGCATATATTTGCGCAAAAATAAGGTATAAAGGCCAAAACCAATTACAAAAGCTCCCTGCACTTTTCAGTGCAGGGAGCTTTCTACTTACACGACCATTTCTGTTACCTGACGATGACTGGAATAAAGATTGTATTCCCTGGCACTTCAGCCTGGATATAGTGTGGGGTTTTGTCATCACGCCAAGCCAGATTAATGGGTTCGATCAAGTCGCGTCCATTGATCCGCAACTGGATCGGCTCTCCGTCATGGAATCCAATACCGTTATCGTCTGCGCCATAGACCTGAGTAATAGCTAACAGACCGCCTTCTGTTATGACAGAGCAGCCAGCTACCTCACCTCGCGGTGTGACGAACTCGACCACGCTACCCACGGCAGCTGGCCATCCCATGATGTCAATTTGACCATAGACCAATGTCGCTGACGGAGTCGAGTAGACCGACAAACATGCAGCCTCAACATAATCGGGCTCAACTTCGGACAACAGGGATCCAGTTGGATAGGTCAACGTTACGGGGTCTGTGATGTAGATCAGATACCCTTCTCCTGGTTTTAGATCCTTCAATGTGCTATAGAGTGGTAATGCCGGGTCATAAGTCTTTGTCAGGCTAAGTACACGCTGATAGTGACCATCAATGCTTTGGAGCGCTGTTGCAACCGGGTAAGTTGCACACGGACCTCCAATCCAGTTCCATCCTGTATGAAGATCGATGGAAACTGAGCATTGTGCAATCCCTTCCACTAGAAGGTTAACACTTGTTGTTCCAGTCACGCGTACATAGTAACCTGTGGAACTATGCAATTCACGGAGTGTATTAAAGGGTTCTGGCAAGCTTGGGACGTATATACCGTATTCGCCCAGTACACGGTCATACCGCCCATTGATGGACTGTAATACAGTTGAAACGATTGGTGCGGGTGGTTCAACGTTTAAGGAAATCAGGTTCCAGCCCGGCTGAAGGAGCAATGATTGGCCTGTAATGTTGCCCGCATTGAGGTTGACATTATGGGCAGCGTAATCGTTACTCCAGTAGAAGAGGGGTGCGGCCACGGCAGAAGCTCCATTCACTTTAAACCCAACCATTTCACCAGCCCGCATACCTGGAATAGGTGGTGTGGCTGTGGTGTCCTCTCCGTAGATGCGCAAGAAGCCATAGTTGCCAGCTGTGGTAACGGTAAAGCACCCAACCGTATCGCCTCTTGGGCTAACAGCCTGGATTACACTACCGATTGGAGCATCATTGTCGGAAATCAAGACAGTCCCATAGGTTTCACTGAAGTAAGGAGTCTCTTGAACAATGCAATCTGCGTTAACGGCTATTGTCTCCTCTTCAAGAGCAATTTCATTAACCATTGCCCCAGTCGAAGCATTTGTACGCACAATGCTTACTACGATACTTCCATCAGAGCTATAAGCATTGAGAGGAACAGCCGCCGATACCTGGTGCAAGATGTAATCACCTGTGTTCACTGTTTCACCGGTATCAACGCCATCGATTTGTACCTTCTGAATGCGCGCTGTACCGCTTGGTTGCCAGAATGTGAAGTGTACATTGTACCGTTTGTTTGGATTAAGACCGTCAAACTGATAGCGAACATTATTGTCGCTCTGATCAACGCGCACACTCTTGTAGGGTAAGGTTCCCCAAGTAGTAATAGGAGATCCATCCAGCCAACCAAAAGCCCCTGTATCCGGGTATTGAGGGTCTGCACCACCGCCGGCATCAGCATATCGATAATCAATATCATGCAGGTTAACCTCGCTAACCACAGCCCCATCGATCCCATCAGCATGAATAGTTACGGTTATTGTTCTGTCAGCATACAATGCAGGATCGAGGCGTAATGAAAGCCGATGTACCTGTCCGTCGCCAAGATCTTCTATGCCTGAGACTGGATTATCATCCACTAGTATCGTTTGCTGCCGGCCAGCGCCATCGCATTCAAAAATCATGATGTCCAGATGGTAGAAGTGTCCTGGCTGGAGATGATCAAATTGGTATACGACCTCACCATCTGGATCGCGACGGAAGGTCTGCTCCGGCAGATCACCCCCACAGATCCCAATCTCGTCAGGTTGGTTAATATCAATATAACCATGCCCGGATACGGCTGAGTAGATTGGATCACTCGCAGTGCCACTATCAAGGAGCAATGGTCCAGCAACGCCAACGTAGACATCCAGCCAGATCTGGTTATTGGACTCGTCATACTCAAATACCTGATTATCCTCATCAGAAACCACAAACAGGCGATGCCAGCCGGTAGCGTCAGGAACCCAGGTAAAGTCTAGTATTGCAGAACTACCACCCATCACCTCCACAGTACCTTCACCCAACAATACTCCGCCTTCAGTTGGAGAACCGTCGTACACAGAAGCTACGGATGCTATTGCATCAGTTTCCCCTTGGTTAGTTTCGATGAGTAATAGCGTAACAGCTTCACCAACCACGGGTTCATTGTCTGAAAGATCAAAGGATGTCGCAGTCAGGTCTGGGCGAGTGTGGATTACAAGTGAAGCCTGAGCTGTGTTGTTAGTCTCATCCGATTCGGACAACCTCATGTATGGATCTACGATAACTTTTACAATCGTGTCCCCTGTGAACCCCATGGTATCCCAATTGATACTGGCTGTTGTGGAGCTATTACCGGGTACCGTGTTGACCAACGTACTTCCGATATACCAATCTCCCATACCAGGTACAACTGCAAAGAATGCAGCTACCACACTTCCACTTGGAAGGGTGCCTGCGTTATGCAATGTAACGGTAATAGGAACTTCTGTCCCTTCCGTTGGTGGTTCAACGGGTAATAGAATATCGTCTGCTGTCAGGCTAACATCTAAGTTGCCTGCTTTCTGTGCAATGAAATTCTGCAAATGAACGCTAATACCTGATGGCAGGTGGAAGCGGATGGGGACGTTGACTGGCCCTGTTTTGTCTGCCAGATAAGCGTTGATGAAAGTTGAAAGGTCTGTAGTGGTAACCGGCTCAGGATTCGCGGGTGTCTCAGCGGTATAAACCACATCAACCGATCCATCGTCACCGATATCCACTCCCACGGCGATGGGTCCACTGGCTCCGGTCAGGGCGTAGTCCAGGGTTACGTTATCATAAGCTGCGCTGTCCAGCTGTACAAAGCGCAAGCTGCTTCCTGATGCAATTACCTTTAGATCGGTCAGTAATACTTGCCCAGCCTTGGATAGGGTGACCTTAACCGGCACATCCATGGTGCCTGTGGTCGGGCGACCATTGGCAGCCCACCAGCGATTGAAGGCCGGTGCAAGCTGCAGATCCTCAACGGCCATACTATCTGTGACGCTACCAGTCCAGGTGTAATCTGTGCTGCCATCATTGCCAATATCCAGGCTGATGGTCAGGCTGCCAGTGCCAACACCGCTGATCAAAATATCCATGGTTGCCGAGGAGAGCAGATTGCCTGGAACGCGCAGTATATTGGTCTGATCGCCAGAACCGGTAAACACGATTCGCCTGCCATATTGGATAGCGTAAGTTGTATCAGTGGTAAAATTTTGCGGCAGGTTCAGGCGCGTGAATGTTGGTGATGTTTCTACTTGTTCAGCCATATAGCAATTCAATTTATGTGAGCTCGCAACAGGATTAGAATTTCCAGAAAGCGATTCACAATAATCAATGTGAATTCTCCCACTTCCTCCAGATCCGCCCATCATATTAAATACGCCATCACCACCATTACCACCCGATCCTCCCAAAGCAGTGACTTTATTGGCGGAAATATTAGCAGTTTGAGTCCTTATTAAAATTGAACCGCCAGCTCCACCGCCACCACCTCCTGAATAACCAGAACCTCCATTACCTCCCGGAGCCCCTCCGCTACTGATTCCTCCTGTGACGATTAGGTTGGCTGTTGAGATAAATAAAACAGATCCTCCAGATCCACCACCTCCTCCTATTGTCGAATTGTAAGCAGTAGAACCACTTCCTCCACCACCGCCAAAAGTCATTGTTGTTAAATCAGTTCCGCCAGCAATATAGCCTCCAGCTCCAGGACCAGAACCATTGGATGAGTGACCCATCACTCCATTACTTCCATTAGTCGCGTAACCGCCGCCGCCGCCGCCTGATCCTGCATCAGCTCCATTATTGTATGCACCACCACCGCCAACAGTGCCATAATTAGTAAAGGCGGCTGTAGGTTGTGATCCATAAGTCCCGCTAAGGCCTTCTCCATTGTAACCATTTAAACGATTACCACCACTTGGAGACTGGCCTCCCCGAAAACCTTTCCCTGATAGATTTATTACCCCGGTTACAGTCGTTGTTCCATTAGCAATATAAGCTAAGATACCCCCAGTCGCACCATTCCACGGTTTGGCAGTCCATGTGACCCCACTATTTACTATGACATTGGTGTATTGTTTCAGCACCAGAACCTGAGCTCCGGATGAATAAGTGGCATTGAGCGGTTCAGAAAGCGTGATTGTACCCGCTGAATATGCAGTAATCTTATTGATCATCCAATTGCCAGAGTTAACACCTCTTGTCTGATGAATTAATATGGCTTGGCCTGGAGCAAAACCAGCATTTGAAGCAGACAAAGTATATGTACCCGAAGCACCAGAGCAGGTTGAATCTATGGGACTGTCCGTTGTATTGGCTGATATAGTTAATGCCCCATCTCTTCCATCGCCAAACATTTCATAACTGGCTGTACCCGCGCTGAAACTGGTAGCATATCTCCCAACACCCCACTGATTGGTATAATCTTGGTTGAAAACCTTTATTGGATGCAACGATGATACGTCTGGGCCCAATGGGTGCTCAAAATTGTACCAACTTCCCTGGGATTGTGGAGCGGGCACAGTCACAGCATAATCAAGTGGGCGTTCTAATGTGCCTGCAGGAACATCAGCAATACCTTCCACGATCGTTCCTGTGACCAACACCGTCCGAGTGATATTTGCTGGATCACTAGTATGGATGGTAATAATCTGGTTAAATACACCAACAGCTAGCCCTTCTGTGTTCAGTAAAATATCATAACTGGTCTGATCTGCAACATTGACTTCACGACTTCCAACTTGTGATACAGATAACCCAGCAGGGGCTTCAACATAGGTTAACATCTCCCTTTCGCCCGTGTTTGCAAAGGTGAACCGGCGCTGCAATAACGTTCCCTGACTGACAGCGCCAATATCCCAAGTGGAATCGCTTTCACTCATCGCAAACTGCGCTTGTGGATCCATCTGGAAGCTGGAGAGTGGTCGCCCGACAGCATCCAGAATGTTACCTTCATAGTCTGTCCAGAACGCCATAACAATGTAATCCTGCTCTGGATCGTAGGCAGGATCGAAATTTGCTGTATCCCAGTTGATATCGACCACGCCGGGTCCGACTGGCATATTCTGAGTTGACGAAACCTCCTCGACAACAACGCCCTGGCCATCAATAAACTCCAGGAACAGGTGCGCGTCGACAAGGATCTCGTTGGAGGGATTGTCGACAACCAGACTTGTGGTGTTGGCTCCTGGGCTGAAAGATTCGTCGGTAACAATTTCAACACCGCGAATATCCAACATCTCGCCACTATAAGCCAACAGATCATCTGTCGGGGCAGTAAGGCTCATGGCCTCTGCCGGGATTACGAACCGATGATTACCCTGCGGATCGTTGTAGGACACAATGACAACCGGTAGGGTATAAGGTTCAGTGTTGATTGTATATTGAAAAGTGTCCCGCGGGGTACGTGCTTCAATTGTGAAGGTATTACCATTGAAAACCTTACCAGACAGCATGGATACCTTCAAGCCATCAGTTCCCACACTCACAAGTGTTGGAGATTTGTAAGTTGCAGGGATCACCAAGTTATTGTTTCCATTGCCATCGTTCCAGGTCAAAGAGAACTCATCCGACCCAACCTGACAGCCAGCAGGCAGACTACAATTGACCGAAAAGGCATAGGTTTTATCTACAATCCCAATGAAATACCCAGCACTCAAGGGTTTAGCAGTGCCCAACCAAGTTGCAGTGGTATAAACTGGCGCAAGTATCCGGCTACCCACCACAACCTCCTTGCCAGTTCGGACACGACCAGAACCACCCACAGTATTATTGGTGATTGTGATACTGTCATCCGGGGCGATCATCACAGCTTCGACACCGTAAGCATCATACAGACCGGTGTTGAGAAGCGATAGTGTAGCAACAATATTGTTTCCATTCCGGATAGAATGAACTCCAGCCAATAACTCTGGCTGCGGGAAGCTATTGGCATCGTTTGGATCTGTATTCAACCGGACTTCAGAACGATTGCTGTAACCATCCAGATCACTATCTGCATTAAATCTGAACAGGGCGGTTGCGCCGCCTACTGCGGGGGTTTCCTGCAGGGGTTGGGTGCCATCACCCAGGTTATCTGTGTAGATGTTCCACCAGTCTGCAGTAGTGAGAGCGTGTTTGCACCATACAATCTGATTCTCACCTGCGCCGACCACCTGGGGTTCAGCGCACCAAGCGGGCACATCCTGACGGTATTCAGGAGTCCAGATGGCAACCAAATTGCCCTCAGAATCCACTGCGTGGGGAAAATAGCGTCCAAGGATGTCAGTAACCGTATCACCAGCATAGGCTGGGATCAAGAAATGATCAATAGATTCGTCTCCATCTTCAACATCATCCTCAATAGCCAATTGCAAGTTACCAGCCAAGGCATTATTGTAAAACAGTTCATCCGAACCGAAACTAAAATCTTCCAATTCAATCCGGATTGTACCGCCGAGATCGATCTGTTTCATCTGTTCCAGTGTGAGAGGGATATGCCTGGATGTGTAGCTATGCGTTTCACCGGGCTGGAAATTACGGAACACCGGATCAGCACCCAGATCGGGTCCGACAAAATATGTAACAATTGGATTTGGAGCATCGTCTAGATAGATATTGAATGCCAGGTTAGCAATTTCACGGGCATAATCTGTTCCAGTATTTTGAACTGTATAACTAAACCAAAGATCCGCAGCGTGGGCACTGTCTACAGCTGTTGCGGTTCCCCAAGATTCTTCGCTACTGAAAGCTTCACCTGTAGTAATTGTTTGTTCCTCATATTGCGTTGTCGTAGTAGTTTGGGCACCTCCTCTTGATGATCCACTCGAAATCGTATTTGAATTCATTAATCTCGGAAAGGAATAGTTAATAGGATAAGTTTGTTGATAAGTAACTGGTCCACCTTGTTCGTAACAAAATTGAGCACCTTGGTTATTTTTTGTTGTATTTTCCGGATCACTTCCTTGCATTGTTATGCTTAACTGGTTATTGTATTCGGAGCTTGAAAAACTATTATAGGCGTAACTTTGCTCGGAATTATAAATATTTAAAGTATTACTAGCGTCAGGTATATACGAATCGCCTATATTGCCGATCCCATCACTAATAATATTAATTCCAGTAGCTATTGCTCCTGCGCATACAGCAGCTCCCACCGGAGCCCCAACTCCCACGGTAACTCCGGATAAAATTACAGCCCCACCACACCCTAAAAAACCTGCGCCTACACCTAGTGCGACCTGTAGTGATCCGCTGACAACCTTTCCCCAATTCGTTCCCCCCTTTGATCCATCAACAGTTACTATATCCAACTGATGAATTCCAAGCATAATCGTGGAATTTAGATATTTTGTTGAAGACACTTCTTGCCATTCATTCCAAGTTACCGTATCAGCAATACTCGAGCTAGTACCATCCGTTTGAGCAGTGCTATATGATTGCTGTGTTCCGGTTCCAATTATGTGATCTGTTGTAATAGTTGTTACGGTTTCTACTTTTATGGATGAAGGCACCACATTTACATCAGGCATTGGGTGTGAGGTAACCAATGGATGATTACCTGGTGCCTTTACCCAGGCGGGCATCGTATGTCCCACATACCCGGCATCGCTGGAACGCGGCAGATCACCATAGCCACAGTTATTGTCCCCTCCAGGACAATTGGTTACACCAAATACTTCCTGCCCATCATCAAACTTGTCCCGGTCAGTACTCTCCAAGTCCATATTCAAGCCAAGCTCCCAACGCTCAGCTAAATTGGGGATAGAATCATAGTCCTTATCAGGGCAAGTAGTTGTGTTAAACGGCCAGGATGGCCAAGGGGTTTCACCCGGTGCGCTTGCAAGACGATTCTCCATCCAGTCTTTCAATGTTTGAATCTCAACTCCGTCTAATCGGCCATCTGAATCCGTGTCTGGGTTATTCGGATCGGTACACCACCAGGATTCTTGTGTATCAGTCAAACCATCAGCGTCATTATCTACACCTGGTAGAGCCTGAATTCCGCTTAATTGCTCAATTGAAAAATTGGCAATAATGGCTTTCATTTCAATATCGGCAGCCAGGATGTTCTCGGGATTAGTCGCGTTCATGCTTATCGCAGCAGAAGCTTGCTCCAGGCTGGATTTCAGGCTGTTTGCAAGCCAGGGGCTGCTTTCTTTATTGGCAGCAACCAAGACAGCCAGGTCATCACTGACCTGGGGCTCAAAGCCCAGGCGAGCCAAAGATTCAAGCTGTGCTGCGGTTACCAATACTACAGCCCAGGTTTCGCCTTGCTCCAGTATCTGAATATCCATTTTTTGCAAGCGCGTGAAATCATACGCCTGCTCAGCTTGCACTCTGGTTCTGAACAAACCGCTACTAAGATTATCCTGGCCCTGGGAAATATTCACCAATTGCTCTCCCATCCCTCGGGCTGTGCTCATGGGGATTAGCAGGGAGACAATCAGGCATAAGTTGATAGCAAAGGCGATTAGCTTTTTCATGGTTTCCTCCAGATCGGATTTAGCGAATTATCAAAGGTAGGTAGATAAACCGGTTAAGTGGGTAAACAGTGATGTAATTTGTCTTTATATTAGAATCTGATCCACCATTACCAGTGGCAGTTAGTGAAACTGTATAAGTTCCTTGATTCAGATAGATGTGGGTTGGCGTGAGCTCTGTAGACGTATTATCGTCGCCAAAGTCCCAGACAACCGCATCGTAATCACCCATAATGCTTGCGGTAAACGTAACCTCAAGTGGTGCAATTCCCGTATTTTGGTTGGCGGTAAAGTCCAGTATGCTCACGGGGGTATAAACAGTGATGTATCCAATCTTTTCTTCTTGGTCTGTACCCCCATCACCGCTGGCGGTTAACGTTACTGTAAAATTGCCACTATCATTATAAATGTGGACCGGGTTGGCATCTGTGCTTGTACCGCCATCGCCAAAGTCCCAAGCCAGAGCAGTATAATCTCCGGTAGTCAGATTTGAGAAATTGACAGTAAATGGATAAATGCCGGAGGTCTCATCGGCGTTGAAATCAGCGACAACTTCTTCGTATATGATTATGTAATCAGTTTTAGTTTCTACGTCCGTTCCACCCGGTCCACTGGCTGTCAATGTGACAGTATAAATGCCTTTATTAGCATATATATGGACTGGATCTGTATCGCTGCTGGTATTCCCATCTCCGAAGTTCCAAAGCAACTCTGTGTAGCTGCCAGTAGATTGATTTAAGAACGTTACCTCAAAGGGGGCAATCCCGCTTGTTGAAGAGGCGGTGAAATCAGCGACGACCGGCGCATAAACCGTTATGTAATCCATTTTGGTCTCGAAATCGGAACCGCCAGCCCCGGTAGCGGTTAATGTCACCGAATAAACTCCAGGGGTTGTATATTCATAGGTAGGGTTAACTTCTTCGCTCGTCCCGCCATCGCCAAAGTCCCATCCAACAGAATTGTAGTCGCCCGTAATATTTGAAGAAAAAGCCACAGTAGTTGGCGCAACGCCACTTATTGGTTCGGCAGAAAAATCAACTGTGATGGGCTCGTAAATGGTAATGTAATCCGTTTTAGTTTCCGTATTACTGCCCCCATTACCAGATACTGTCAGGGAGACTGTATAAATACCGGGGGATATATATTGATGCTGTGGTGAGGCCTCAACACCGGTATTTCCGTCTCCAAAATCCCACCACCAAGTATCATAATCGCCTACTGATTGGTCAGTAAAGGATATTGTGTATGGCGCAATTCCCGAAAACGTATCGGCAGAGAAATCGGCAATGGCTGCCTCATAAACAACAATATAATCCGTTTTTATCTCGGCGTCGTTACCGCCAGAGCCACTAACTGTGAGCATAACCGTATATATTCCAGGTGTTTCGTAGGTGTGTATGGGATTAGGAAGGTTACTACTATTTAAGTCGCCAAAATCCCATAAAACGGTGTCAAAATCACCAATTGATTCGTTGGTAAATTCAACATTAAGTGGCGCCACACCAGACGTAACATTTGAGCTAAAGGCCGCTTCAACTGGAGCAAATACTTCTACAGAGTGTGTCTGAATGCCTTGTCCCCCTGCCCCCGAAGCAGTCAACGAAATTGTATAGGTTCCCCCTGCCTCAAATACATGCGCTGGATTAACTTCGTTGCTGGTTGGGCTCCCATCGCCAAAATTCCAGGCCAAAGTGTCATAATCTCCGCTTGAAGTGTTGGTGAACTGTACCGTCAATGGCGCAATGCCGTTTACAGGGGTATATGTGAAGTCCGCAATCACAGGTGAGTAAACTGAAATGTAGGTAGTTTTGATTTCCTGATCTGTTCCACCATTTCCGCTGACAGTTAATGTCACCGTAAAGCTGCCGCCGGCACTATAAACATGAGTCGGGTTTGCGTCTGTACTTGTTCCACCATCACCAAAGTCCCAAGACGAGGTCGTGTAATCCCCGGTAGATAAGTTTGTAAAGTGGACTTCTAGTGGTGCAATGCCACTGGTCAGATCAGCGCTAAATTCCGCATTCACGGCCTGGTAAACCGTTATGTAATCTGTGTATGTTTCAATGTCTGTTCCACCAGGGCCGCTGGCCGTAAGTGTGACAGTGTAAACGCCATCTTCTGTATAGGTATGCACAGGATTAACTTCACTGCCAGTATTCCCATCGCCAAAATCCCAGGATAATTCTGTAAAGCTGCCAGTGGATTGATTGGTGAATGCAACCTGAAGCGGCCCAACCCCACTTGTAGGAGAGGCAGCAAAACCTGCCACAACAGGTGTATATACTGTTATATAGTTTGTTTTCGTTTCAGTATCTGTTCCGCCCGGACCTATGGCAGTCAGGGACACATCATACGTTCCACCCGTCATATATACATGGCTCGGGTTTAATAAATCACTTGTACCGCCATCACCGAAGCTCCAGCTCTGAGAAGTGAAATCGCCACTTGTTTGATTCGTGAAGTCAACTGTTAAGGGAGCTATACCGCTAGTTGGGATACCGTTAAATTGTGTGCTGACATTCTCGTAAACGGTTATTAAACCTGTTTTTGTTTCAGTATCATCACCGCCAAGTCCCGAAACTGTCAACGAAACTGTATAAATACCCTTGGTAGTGTATACGTGTGTTGGATTTACTTCATTACTGGTATTTCCATCTCCAAAATTCCAGGACAGGCTGGTGTAATCTCCACTTGAGGTGTTCGTAAAGTTGACACTTAGTGGAGCAATGCCTGTGGTAGGGGTTGCTGTAAAATTTGCAGTGGCTGGAGTATAGACAGTAATGTAATTTGTTTTTGTTTCAGTATCCGAACCTCCGGGACCGCTTACTGTAAGGGAAACAGCGTAAGTTCCTCCCGTGGTATAAACATGGACAGGATTAAGACTTGAACTTGTACCGCCATCACCGAATGTCCAATTTGTGCTTGTGTAGTCACCCGTTGAGCTATTGGTAAAGGTTACTGAAAGTGGGGCAATACCGCTCGTTTGGTTAGCGCTGAAATTTGCAGAGACGGGAGTATAAACGTTAACGAAAGCTGTTTTCGTTTCCGTATCAGATCCAGATGGGCCATTAACCGTCAAGGAAACGGTGTAAGAACCCGCGGCGATATATGTATGTTGAGGGTTTTGCTCAGTACTTGTTTGCCCATCGCCAAAATTCCACAGCCAGGAGGAGATAGAACCGGTAGATGCATCTGAAAACTGCACGGCCAACGGAAACACGCCACTAACTGGCGTGGCCGAAAAAGCGGCCAATACCCCTTCACTTGCTAAGTTAATTGCGTGTAAATCTTTGTCATTCGCCCATAACAAGGTCGGCGTTGGTGTTGCTGGAATATCATTTATCGTAAAGGAGACCGGTTCGTTTGCTCGCATTCCTGGAATTGAAGGGATAACAGATGTATCTTCTCCATATATGTACATTGCACCATAATTGCCGGTTGATGAGACGACAAAACAACCCACCAAGTCATTTCGGGGAGACCAGGCCTTCACAACAGAACCGATTGACGCATTGCTGCCATTTAGTGTCACGGTTCCATATGCAATTGTAAAAAATGGTGTATTTTGGACGGGTGGACATGTCCCCATGACTTGCGCATTTTCCTGGTAATCAACAGGAAAACTGGCTTGCGCCAGTGATTGTGGTAATGCTATGAAAATCAAGCATAAAAAGAGGGTAATTGCCCGAGCCAAGTTTTTCATGTTCACCATGTCCTTTAAAATGGATATTCTAATGATCCATAAAAAGTAATGGTGAGCCATATTTTGCCTCCTAACGTAACTTTTGTGCAATCAGCGAGCGAATCGCTTTAAACTGCAAAAACTTGTACTTTTCCAACTGAACCTTGATCGGGTATGCTCATGGTGAGAACGGGAGAGCCACCATGAGCCAAAACGACCTTGAGACACACACCCATCACGCCATGCTGGTCATCTGGGGCCAGTTTGCGCACTGCATCGGGCTACCTGGCCTTTTCCAGGCGGTGAAGCTACACCAGAAAACCGTGCAACACAGCCCACAGACCAAAGTACTGGAATTTCTGGTATCCATTCTGGCCGGGCTGGAACACATGCAGGATATCAGCCGCTCGGCCCATCCGCTAGACCAAGACCTGGCCGTGGCGAAGGCCTGGGGGCAGGCAGGCTGGGCCGACTACAGTGGTGTCAGTCGTACCCTGGCCGGGCTCACCCAGGTTGAGGCCGAGCAAATTGCCGCAGTACTGGAGCAGATCAGCCAACCGATCCTGGCGGCGGAGGTAATGCGGGCGCTGCAGAGTTCTGGCCGCCTGAGTTATGACGGCGATCTGACCGCCCGGCCTGTCTCGAATACCAGCACTACCTACCCAGGAGTAGCTTATGGGCACATGGGAGACGAGCTGCGGCTTGGCTACCAGGCAGCTATGGTGAGTATGCACAGCCCCAGCTACGGTCGTTTCTGGCTTTCGGTGGAGCAGCACCCTGGCGACACGATCTCCTGCACACAAGCCGAAGCGATGGTGCGGGCTGCTGAGGCGAAGACCGGCTTACGCCCTTGGCGGCGCACAGATTTGTTGGGTCAACGCATCCACAGGCTGGAATACGAGTGCCAGAAATTCCAGGAGCAAGAACTGAGAAGCCAGTCTGCTTTGGAAGAAGCTCAGGCCCGCTTGGCAAAGGTCCAGCAAGAGCTGCCAGAGACGCACCAGGTATTGCTCCAGCTCGAAGCTGAGTATCAGGAACGCAAACGACGGGAGCGGTCTTACAGTGCCCTGGCTAAGGCCCGGCAACGCGTGAAGATGCTGGAACGGCGGCAAGAACGGCGAGCGCAGCAGATCTTGATGCTGGAAAAGCGCCTGCGGCATCGCCAACGGCAGGTATTTACCCTTCAGGCACAGATCCGGCGCCTGAGCAATCGCCTGGAAACCTTCGAAACGGAGAACCGTGCCAACCCTTTCCCCATTCAGGCTGACTTTCGCCTGGATGCCGGTTTCGGCACCCGTGAGAATGTCGCCTTCTTGATCGAAATGGGCTATGAGGTCTACACCAAACCTGCTGGTGATTGGCTCACCCCCCGCCTGAAAAGACGGGGATGCTCTCTGAGCTCTTGGACCCGAGTGGGAGATAATGCTGAGATGCTGGCCTGGAAGAACGAACGCTTCCCGGATTTCCCTTATCCCCTGGACGTGGCTCTGGAACGTTTCTACACCGGGAAGACCATCCGCCACAGCACCCTGCTGCACTTCGGCAATGATCCGGTCGCGACCGACCTCCCTGGCTGGTTCCACCGTTATAACGCTCGCCAAACCATCGAAGCGGGCATCAAAGAAGGCAAAAACGTGTTCACCATGCACCATTTGAAGGTCCGCTCTGCCCCGGCTCTTTTTCTCCAGGAGCAGCTTGCGGTCTTTGCCGCCAATTTCGTGCGCTGGTCAGCTCGTTGGCTGACCGAGCAATGTCCACAGGTCCCTGCCCCCTGGCAGGATGCCACCCATCCCAAGGTGAAGGAGTTGGTCAAGGTGGCCGCTCACACTTCTGCCTGGGTTGACTGGCAGGATCAAGGTTGCTTGTTAACGTTCACGGATCACAGCCTGTTCGCAGGCCGATCCCTTGCGGTGAAAAAGCAATGGGTTGTGCAACTCCCGTTGCCATTTTCAGAAAATGCACATTTTTGACGTTTTTACCACTTTGTGCTCTGATTGCACAAAACTTACGTTAAGAAAAATCAATGATACAAATGACAATAATGTTGAAACAGCTGAGGAGATCTTGAACACACAGGCATTGGTCAATGAAAAAGCCCCAGCATCGGTGGCAGTGCCGAGTCTAGACTCTCTATTGTCAACAAATATTCCTTATGAGCCTCTAAGTAATTTAACGCCCGAAGCTCTCAGAGATTTATTTGTGCAATTGGTGAATTAATCCCTGGGGGATATTGTGCCCCCAGGGATATTCAAACTGGCTGATAGCCGGTCGGTTTAGATGAAGTTGAAAATCCAGATTGTTGTCAAGATGATGGAGAATTGTCATTTCCCATCATCTTGATACCCGAACTCTTTGTCCGCCAACGCTTTGCCGGGCTTCAATTCCGTGACGCCAAACTCAAAGCGCACGCGCGTCCCATCTGGGAAACAGCGCGCCTGACCGAGCGGGTCTTCGGTCTGCGCCGGACTGAAGAGTTCGATTTGCAGCGGAGGCCCGCCTGGAATGTCTTGCGCTTCAGGCGAAGGGTAGTACAGATCAAGCAGCGCCACAGGCAGTTCGGGGTGGATATCTGGGCAGAGCACGTACAAGCCATAGCCAGACTCTTCCAGAATGATCGTACCCTTAGCCTCAGGCCGGTCGAAGTTGAAGACCAGGCGCAGGCCGAGTTCGGTCTTCAGCAGGTTCACAGCCAGGCCGTTGCCGGCGTAGATTGGGTTTCCTGCGGATTGTGATGCAGTTGCCATGGCTACCCCTTTTCCACTTTGATCGGCGGGCAGGGGATGCCAGCCTGCTGAAACAGGGAGCGGATTTTCTGCTTCGCCCAAGTAATATCCTCAGGACGGTTGTGGATCTTCGGCGGGCGCTGCTTCACCGCGCGCAGATCGTAGGCATCCGTTTCAAGGCACAGGTGTGTGATAGTTTCACCCTCCCAGCCCCACCAGACGGAGGCGACGAAAGCGCAGGGCTTGGCAAAGGCGCCCATGTCCATCGGCACGCCGTCCCAGCCTTTGGGATGGTCATCAGGGGTGGCCCAGATTTGAAAGCCGCCGCTGCCGGCTTCGAAGAGCGCTTCAGGGGCGGGATTGGTAGCAATATCGAGCTTGCGCGCCAGGTCAAGGACCGGCTTCATGCGCTTGTGTTCAGTTGTGTAAGACATAGGGGTTCCTCGTGAGTTAGAAATCATCGTTCCAGCCAGAGATGCGGTCTTCGTAAACCGCTTCCAGCCAGCTATCATCCTGCATGCGGCAGGCGTTTTCGTGCTGCTCCACCAACGGGCCTTCGCCTGGTTCCATTTCGAGATCGCAGCAAGGGAATATTTCTTCGAGCTGGTTGATCAGGTTCTTATCCAGTCGCCACTCGGAAGCATTGCGCAGCACCTCGGTCACGTGTGCTTCAGGTGCTTCCTCGCGGCAGTCGCCGCAGGCCGGGCAATCGGGCTGGGTGAAGGGGTGGATGTAGTGCTCGTCGCACGAACAGTCCCAGAACAGGGATGTGGTGTAGAAACCGCCGTGAGAGTCTGCATGGTAGGTGACAGGCTCGCCAGCGTGTTGTGTCATATCCATAGTGGTTGCCTCCAATGATTAGGTTTCGGGAGCGTTCATCTCCCTTCGACTGCCTTCGATGACTCTAAAGCAGGCGAAACGAGACGAAAGATCCCTTTACAACTGGGCCCATTGGCGCTAAAATGTAACAACGGTTACATTTTAGCGAGGTAATTTGTGACTCAATGGCTGTTGCTCCACTATAAGCTTCCCCCTGAACCATCTGCATTACGGGTCTCGGCCTGGCGCAAACTCAAGCGCCTGGGAGCAATTTTGTTTCAGGAGACGGTATGGGTGCTTCCATGCACGCCGCGCACCCAGGAGCAGTTCCAATGGCTGGCAGCCGAGATCGAAGAAATGGGCGGCGAGGCTGCGCTGTGGGAAGCGCGCCCGGCCTTGCACGGGAAAGACGATGCGTTGATCGCTCAATTTAGCGCCCAGGTTGATGAGGGGTATCAAGCTTTGTTGGCGCAGCTAGAATCGCCTGAAGCAGACCTGGAGGCGCTCGCACGCCAATACCAGCAGGTTCTATCCAGGGATTATTTTCAATCGGAGGCAGGCCAGCGCCTGCGCCAGGCGCTCCTGGCGCGTAGAGGAGATGTGCAATGAAGTGGTTGACCTGGGAAAATGTCGGCGTGGATCGCATGGCTTCGGCCTGGCTGATCCGTAAGTTCATTGACCCACAGGCCGAATTCATATTCGTTCCGGTTGGGCAAAAACCGCTGCCGGAGGGTGCAGAGCCATTCGATATCCCTGGAGTGCGCTATTCCCATCACCGCGGCCATTGTACCTTCCACACCCTGCTCAGAGAATTCAAGCTGAAAGACCCCATTCTTGCGCGTATCGCCCAGATCGTAGACGAGGCCGATGTCGTTCAAGAGGCGGCGGTCGAGCCGGCTGCGCCTGGGCTGGATTTGATCTGCCGCGGGTTACGCCGCACCAGCCAGGATGATTGGGAAGCATTGCAACGCGGCGCTTTGATATACGATGCGATCTACATCGAGCTGGCCGCGGAGAGCAGATGAAGCACTACCTTTGGGAGCTGCGCCCCTACTTCCGCCACACAGCCGGCGAGTTACTGCTCGGCTCGATCTGCGGTATCGTGATGAATACGATGGTGGTACTGCCAGCCATCATGCTTGGGCGGGCAATTGACACCACCTTGGCTTTTGAACAACATCAGGTGGGTTTGAGTGATGTCGCCTGGGCGGCGCTGGCTTTTCTGGGCGGCACGCTGGCAACCCAGGTGCCGCGCCTGGGTAAACGCTGGTGGCTGATGACCGCCAATGCCCGCATCCGCGCTAACCTGCGCGCCGACGCTCTGCGCGGGGTGCTGGCCTGGCCGATGGAACGCCTGCATACCACCCCCATCGGAGACCTGATGTCGCGCATCGTTGGCGATGTCGAAGTGTTGGGGGCGGGTGTGCGCGAATTCAGCGTCGAAACGTGGGACACACTGCTGTTCTCGCTTTCGCTGGTCGTGACCATGTTTTTCTACGACCCCGGCCTATCTACCCTGGCGCTGCTGCTAACACCCCTCGCCATGCTATTGGCCCAGGCCGTTGGACGTTGGGTACGCATGCGCACCACTGCTGCCCGCGAAGCGAACGCTGCACTGACTTCCACGCTGCAGGAACGATTGGCCGGCATCCGTGTGCTGAAATTGTTTGGCCGCACGGACGCTTCTGCCGGCCAGATAGAAACGCAGTCGCAGCGGCTGGCTGATGCCAACCTTGCGGTTGTTCGCCTGCGCGAGGGTCTCAAGCCGGTCTATTCCACGCTGATGCTGGCAGGGGTAGTACTGGTGGTGGCGCTGGGTGGGCAGCGCGTGACCAGCGGCGTCATGACCATCGGCGCATTTGTGGCTTACATCGAACTATTCTTGCGCTTTGCCAATCGCGCCCACCGCATCCCGCAAATGTTCAATTCGATCCAAGGAGGTGGGGCAGCATACGCTCGCCTGAAGCCTTTGCTGGCGCCGGCGCTGGGCGTGCAAGGTGAGCCATCCTTCGCCTCCTATCTGCCTGGGCGGGTAGTCGGGCTGGATCGCCCCCTGCCCCTTCTGCCCCAGGTTGAAGAACGTCCGTTAGCTGCCCAATTACAATCTGTCACCTTTCGCTATCCTGGGGCGGTGCAGCCAGCCCTGCAAGATGTTTCGTTGGAAATCCCCGCCGGTTCGTTCGTGGCCGTCACCGGGCCGGTGGGTTGCGGGAAGAGCGCCCTGCTGCGCGCCATTCTGGGGATGTATCCGCTTGAAGGGGGACGCATCTTCCTGGATGAGCAACCCTTAGAGCAGATTCCTGCCCAAGAGCGCGCCAGCCGGGTTGGATATTTGCCCCAGGACCCCTATCTTTTTTCCGGCAGCATCCGCGAGAACATCACCTTCGGGGCTGACTATGCGGATGGCGATGAGCGGATTGCTGGCGCGGCCAAAACGGCCATTCTGGGACCCGATCTGCAGACCTTCCCGGCCGGGGTTGAAACGCAGATCGGCGAGCTGGGCGTGCGCGTTTCCGGCGGCCAACGCCAGCGCATCGCGTTAGCGCGCAGCCTGGCAGCCACCCCAGTCTCGCCGGGGCTGCTCCTGTTGGATGACCCCTTCTCGGCGGTTGACCTGGATACCGAGGCTCAACTCATTGCCTCGCTGCGCCAGGCCTTCGGCCCCGAAGCACCACCAGCCCGGCGTGCAACCATCCTGCTGAGCTCGCACCGCCTGGCAGCTTTCCCACTGGCCGACCGGATCATTGTGTTGGATCAGGGGCGTATCATCGAAAGCGGCTCGCACGTTGAATTGATGGCCGCCAGCGGGCTGTATGCACGCATTTACCAGGCCCAGGCGCGTGTCGCCCACCCGAATGGAAATGGGGGGAACCAATGACCGCTACCCCAACCCCAAACGTTTTGAGAAGCGCTACGCGCCAGCAACTCGTCGAGATTTTGTCTCCGCACCGCCTTGTCATCGGGTTCATTGCCGGAGCAATTTTACTTGGGGCCGGGCTGGAACTGATTCCTCCGCTGGTGATGAAGCAGGTTGTGGACGGTCACCTGGCGACAGGCATCAGCGCCGGATTGTGGCCGCTGGCTTTTCTATATCTAGCGTCGGTGGCAGGCGTGCAGGGACTGGGCTTCCTGTCGAGCTACCTGACCGCCCTGGCTGCCCAAGGGGCGTTGCGAGACCTGCGCGTGCGCCTGTACCGCCACCTGCAGTGCCTGCCGCTCGGTTACCATGACCAGACCCCGCTGGGCGATACGATCAGCCGCTGCACCGCCGATGTGGACACTCTGGACACGTTGTTTTCTTCGGGAGTAGCGGGGTTGATAACCGACCTGGTGCGCCTGGTGACAGTTTCGATTGCCATGATCGCTCTCAGCCCGCCGCTTTCGCTTGTCTCGGCGCTGATCGTTCCGCCGCTCCTGTGGGTGACGAACGCCTTTCGGAAACGCATCCGGGCAGCCGAGCGCCGCAACCGCCAGGCTGTTGGCCTGATGAACACCCATTTGCAGGAAACGCTTGGCGGCATGGAAGTCATCCGCGCCTTTGGGCGCGAAGTGGCCTTTGACGCCCGCTTCCGCCGGGTACTAAAGCAAACTCTTGACGCTTACAATCAGGCTGCCAAATACTCAGCATTGTACCAGCCGATCATGCAAATCCTGATGGCCGCGGTGATTGCTTTGCTGTTGTGGAGCGGAGCGCGGGCCACCTTCGCCAACTGGCAGATCAGCCTGGGCACGTTGACTGCCTTCGTGCTGTTGTTCAAACGTTTCTTTGACCCGATCACGGCTTTGGGTGAGGAGTGGCAGACGGTGCAAAGCGCCCTTTCAGGCGCGGAGCGCATCTTTCAGGTGCTCAACATGCCTGTTGAAGAAACAGGTGCAGAAGCGCCACACAGGACAGCCTCTCCTGCGGGTATCAATGTCAGCCAGTTGACCTTTGGCTACTTCCCTGACCAACCGGTATTGCGGCAGGTTTCTTTTATTGTTCAACCTGGTGAGCACGTGGCCCTGGTGGGACGCACCGGCGCGGGAAAGAGCAGCATCGTCCACCTGTTGGGTGGGCTGTATACCCCCTGGCAGGGCGATCTGCGCGTGGCCGGGCTGGATCCACGCCAGATGCCAGAAGATGAACGGCGTAAGGTGATTGGCGTGGTGCCGCAGGCGGTGCAGTTGTTCAGCGGCACGGTGCTGGAAAATCTGACCCTGGGCGACGCGAATGTGCCCTTCGCGGCCGTCGAAAACGCCGCCATCACCGCAGGGGCAGATGCTTTCATCCGCTCGCTGCCGCAGGGCTATGACACGTCGGTCAACAGCGGCTCGGGCGGCGGCGTGCAGCTTTCATCTGGCCAGCGGCAGCTACTTTCCCTGGCGCGCGCCCTGGTCTGGAACCCGCCCGTTCTGCTTTTCGATGAGGCCACCTCGGCCATCGACAGCGCCAGCGAAGCCGCCTTCCGCCAGGCATTGGAACAGGAATCCTCCCGCCACCAGCGCGCCATCCTGACGGTTGCCCATCGCCTGTCCACCGCCCGCGCCGCTGACCGGGTGATCGTGTTGGACAATGGGCGCATTCTTGAAATAGGCGCGCCGGATGAATTGGTGCGCCAGGGCGGGCGTTTTGCCGCTCTGCTCGAGCTCGAAGCCGCCGGCTGGGACTGGCGGAATAACCCCACCTGACCCGGCGGGTGAGTACACCCGTAAGGAGAAAAACAATGCCCAAAGATTACTACATCCAGCCCGATGCCCCCGATCCTGTGTTGAGCCACGAAGTGGTCTTGGCCCTGGCCCGCCAGCATGCGCCTGCCGCCAAAGCGGTAACCGGCGTAGACGAAACCGGCGGCGAAGCGCGCACTTACGCCATTGATGATGATCTGATTTTCAAAGTCCAGCGTCCCCAGCAGCTTCGCCCGCGTACCAGCCTCAAGAAAGAGGTGCTATTCATCCAGCAGTTGGAGGGTGTAGAAGGCCTCAACGTTCCGCGCGTTCTTGGCTATGGACACCCTGAGCCGCTGCTCGAATATACCCTGATGACGCGCATGGCCGGGGTAGCCTTCCGCCATGCAAACCTTGAAGGGCAAATCCGCTATGAGGCGTTGAAAGGCCTGGGGCGCATGCTTCGGCGCATCCATAACATCCCCCAGGAGCCTTTGCGACAGAGTGGATTGTTCTTTGGCGACAGCTCGCCGGTTGATGTACGCTGGCGGATGGGGAGCATCTTCGAGGATGTGGCCGAAATGGTTCACAAAGATGGCAAGCCCTGGAATTTCCGCCTACCGCCGGAAGAAGTGGGCCGCCGTTTGATGCGGTCTTTACCCGTTGTGAAAGAGATTGTGGCGCTGCATTCCAATCCCGGCCCGGAGCATACCTTTGTGGACCCGCTTACCGGCAAGCTGACCGGCCTGATTGACTTTGGCGACGCCTACTTTAGCCACCCGGTTAATGACCTGCGCCGCTACCGCGCTCCGGCTGATCGCCGCGCTGTATTGGATGGTTACCTGGAGGTTGGCCCCGTGAACGACGATTTCTTGGCTGCCTGGCGGGTGGGCTGCGGTATTGCCGATATGGTGGCCATGATGTACGCGCCGGATGCCCAGGCAGCCGCGGCGGAAGAATTAGAGAATATCTTACGCAAGATCGAGTGAAAGGAAATTTAGTATGAAGTGGATAACCCGTTCGCATGTGCATGTGGACCGCGTGGCCTGTCCCTGGCTGATCACGCGTTTTGTGGATAATGAGGCGGAGTTCTTGTTTGTTCCTGGCGGTGAAATCGAACGCGTGGCAAAAGAAACTGGGGCCATCCCCTTTGACGCGCCCGGTGTCGAATTAGGCCACCATGAGGGCCGCTGCTCGTTCGAGTCGATCATCCTGAAATACGGTTTGAAAGAGCCGGGATTGCTGCGCCTGGCGCAAATCGTTCACGCCGCGGATGTATCCGAAGACATTGACAAAGACCCCATCGCTCGCGGTCTGGAAGCGATTGCCTCAGGGTATAGCCTGCGTTTCCCTGAAGACAAAGAGAATTTGGCCCATCAGTTCGATGTCTACGATGCACTCTACGCCTGGTGCCGAATCCAAGTAGTCAAAGATCAGGCCCGATAGATGGGAGCGTGGATTCTGACCACATCATGGTATTTTGACCAGGAATGGATTTGCAGACACGAGGCGCGCAGGGTGGGCGCGCCTCGCTAGATAACAAGGAGAGATCACCAGCCATCGGCTGGCAGTGGTTCCGGGGGTGGAAGGCCCTGTTGGATAGCCCGTTTGCGGGCGAACTTCATGGCGGATGCCTGGCCCATGCGCTGCCAGTAATGCGCTGAGCCGCCCACTTCGCAGCGCCAACCGGCGCCACGATATTTGCTGCTCAGCTTCACATCGAAGGTGACTTTGGCATGGCAGATCGGGCACTTCGCCGGGATCACCGGGTAGTAACCAGGCGGCGGCTCCGGGGCGCGTTCGCCGCCGGCAGCCAGGTAAGCGCGTACCACATCCACGGCCGGGCACATCTCGCCCAGGTAGCAGGTGCAGATGGCATTCTTGCCGACACGGTGATGCTGCGGGCGTACGCCTGGGCCAAAATCTATGGCATAGAAGTATCCAATGATGGAGATGTCTACTTCCGCCAGGGCCATTTGCAGGGCGACCGGGTCACATTTCAGGGAAAGCGCGCTGGCGCTCATCCCCTGGGGTTGGAGGGTTGATTTCATAGCGATTGCCTCAAGAGAAAAGAGAGAGGCGCGCAGGGTGTGCGCGCCTCATCAGGGGTGATGGTGATTGCCACTAAGCGCGGCGTGGATATGGTTTAGTATGGGCAGTCTTCTTCAGCGGCCTCAGGCTGAGCGGCCTGCGGAGGTTCAACCTTGAAAGCGAACAAGTTGAAATAACCCTTGCCGTTAGTCTCGGAAACCTCGTAAGCCAGCCGACCGGTGATGGTCGCCAGGTCGCCCTTGTTCAGCTTGGCCAGCGCCTGCGGAATCGCATCGTTGCCCTCTTTGCTGGTAAAACCTTTGACGGTCAACCAGAGGGACGGCTTGTAGTTGCCGCTGGCATCCTTGCCCTGGCTCAGCGCCATGCGCACGCGGCCCCAGAAATTGCCGGCGTCCGAGTAGCGGCACTCGCTGTCCTGGCCGGCGCGCAGCGTCAGGTTGACGTAGTTGCGCAGCTTCCCATCGCTGGGGGCGGGTTCGACTTTGGTGGGGAAGAACACGATTGTGCCCTTACCGTCCTTTTCATCGTAGCCCAAACGCCCAACCAGGGTGTGCTGGCCAGCGACGATAGAGGCGGCGATGCCATTCAGCGCAACGATGCGCAGGGACATGGGATCGCCCCTTTCCATCGGCAGGGTGGCGGAAGCGACAGCGTAAGGTTTGCCCTCTTTGCTGGTTTTTTGCTCGACTGAGCTGATATCCACGGTGAAAACCGCGAAGTTTTTGAAATCTGACTGGGTAGTCATACGGTTGTAGCTCCTCATGTGTGAGATTGAAATAGAAAAGTTGGATTCGGATTTACCGATTGAAACGCGCTGGCCCGCCTGGAAAGGACAGGCCAGCGCGTGGTTAATAGGGTTCAGGCGGCTTCTTCGCCGACCAGTGACTTGCCGACCGGAGCGCCGTGCAGCCGTTCGCACACGCCGCGTACCGGGCAAAAATCACACTCCCAAAATTCTTCGGGATCGTGAAGGATGTCCGGCAGCGAGCCAGTGGTGAAAAGCGCCAGGCGCTGCTCGATCAACTTCCAGGCTTCGTCCAGCGGCAGCAGCTCGACCGGGATGCGCAGTTGCTCGCGCATGTCCATGTAGACGATCTCGGCCGTGTCCACGGCAACACCGTGTTCAGCCAGCACCAGGCGGTACAGGCTGACCTGCTGCACGTGGGCTTTCTTTGCCCTGGGCGGGCCTTCCCGCACGATCTGGCGGGCGATGTGCTCGCCTTCGAAGCAGTGCGGGCAGGCAATCATTTTGGGCCGCCAGGCATAGGGGCCTTCGCGGATCAGCGCGCCGGTTTCCGGGCAGGTGTAAGCCCGCCAGGGACCGGGGACAGCTTTGATGGTCTTGAAATCCAGGATGTGGCGGCGATCCAGGTACACCAGGTCGGGCTGGCCGGAGATGATATTCAGCCCTTCGGGGGCTTCCACCATCACCGAATAGCGCTGCTCGACCACGGCGTTAGGATCGTCCTGGGCGTAGCGGGCGGAGACATCGTGCATCAACTGCCCACGATAGGCCCACCACATTTCGGAGGGGCGCAGGTTGTAGTCCCACTCTTGCTTGAGCTGGAACTTGCGCGGGCAGCCGAGCAGGGTGGTGATGGTGACGCCGAAATCGTCCGGGCGCATGTTGGCCAGGATGCCTTTGACCACCGGGGCGGTCATCGGGCAGCCAGGCAGTGCGCCGCTGCGGGCGCAGGCCAGACAGGCTTGCGGCGGGGTCGGTTCGCCGGTGACTTCGCAGATGAAATTCTGGAATGGCATGGCTAACCTCCCTGGGCAGGCTGTGCGTTAGCGACCGAGGCGGCTACGGATGCGGCTTCGTCCACGTCCACCACATCGCGGTGCATGGGCATGGCTACATACAGGAACTCATTGGCCGTTTCTCCGACCGGGCGGATCACGCCGGGGCTGGTTTCAGCGTTCGTTTCCAGCGCAAAGGTGGGCGTGCTCAACGCTTCGATGCCTTGTTTCAGGAACACGGCGTTGAAGGCGATGGACAGGGGCGTCCCTTCGCTCTGGGCAGCCAGGGTGGTGGATGTCGCGCCGGTTTCGGACGACATCCCGCCGACCTTAAGCTGCTCGCTAGCGATATCCAGCACGGTGGTGTAGTGATCCGTGCGGCTGAAGATCTCGGCCTGTTTGCAGGCTTTCAGGAAATCGGCAGTGGCAAGCACGGTGCGCGTCTTGAAGCTGGTCGGGATGACCTGATCCAGGTTAGGATAGGCGCCTTCGATGGTTTGCGAGACCAGCGTGATGTCGCCGGCCTGGAAGATCACCCGGTTGCGATCAATGATGGCGGTAATGGCTTCAGCTTCTTTGGCGATGCGCGCCAGTTCCTTCATGGCCGGGGCGGGGATGATGGTGTTGATTGGCTTACTGACCGGCGCGGCCAGGGTAGCCTTGCGGCGCGCCATGCGGAAGCCGTCAGCAGCGGACAGGGACAGAAGGGTATCTTGCACCGTCAGGTACACGCCGGTGAGAACAGGGCGGGCCTGGTCGGCGCTGGCCGCCAGAACCACCTGCTGGATGATCTTGCCAACCTCTGCCGGCAGCGCCAGGCTGACCGAGCTTTCGGCAGCGGTAGTTGGGATGGGCGGGAATTCTTTCGGATCAATTCCCTTGATCTTGGATTTCGAGCCGCCAGAGGCCACCTGCACACTCATCGTCTTGGGATCGAAGATGAGCTGCACGTCGCCTTCCGGCAGCGTGCCGATCAGGTCGGTGAAGGTCTTAGCGGGCACGGCCAGCAGATCTTGCGGGAAAGCGGCTTCGGCGAAGCGTGCTCCGATCCGGCAGGTGACGCCCAATTCCAGATTGGTGGCAGACAGGCGCAAGCCATCCACAGTCTGCGAGAGCAAGACGCATTCCAGCACGGGCATGGTGGACTTGCCGGTGGCAGCCCGGGCCACGGTGCTGAGCGCCTGCTTGAGCAAGGACTGCAGGACGGTCGCCTGGATAGTATTTTCGGATTTCGGTTTCATGTTCAGTTACCTCGTGGGTGAAGGGATGACGGTTTTATTCGACCAGGGTTCGGGCGACGGCGTAAAGCCCAGCTCCCGCAGCTCGTTGGCCACGCCGCGCAGGGCGCGGGTGTAAGCCTCGTCCATGTCGGCGTGGTGCGGGTTGCGGTTGAGTGCATCTTCCTGGATGGTCGCTTCGTCTTCCAGCCAGAACAGGTAATCGCTGACGGTGGTCGGTTTAGGCCATCCACCGTTCGCGGCCCGTTCTTCGGCCATGGACTTGGCGTCGAAGGCTTCTTCAGCCTCATCCAGGATTTTGCAGGCCAGGGTGGTGTCGCAAGCTGCGGCATCTGGCAGTTCGCCAGGGGTATCGCAAACCTGCGCCCAGACCTTGCCGTCCGGGCCGACGCCAAACGTGACCTGGGTTTCGAAAGAGAATTCTTTCCCGTTCCACTCGCCCACTTCCAAGAAGCCGCCATTGAGCTTGTTCTCGGGCAGGCCCTGAAACAGCGTTTCGAAGGGCGCCGCCGAGGCGGCCTGGACGCCGGGCAGGTGGATCAGGATGCCGTCATTGGTTTTGAAGGCGGTGCCGGTGTACGGTTCGCCGTTGATTTCCAGTTGGATATTCATGGTTGTCTCCAGTGAGTGAATAAAGGCCACCCGAGGTGATGGGCGGCCTTGGTAGATGGGTTACGAAAAGCCGAGGCCGCGCTCTTTGAGCGAAACGTAGCAAGTGGGGTTGCGGCCACAGATGATGTGATCCAAAACGTCAATATCCAGGGTCTTGCCTGCCTGGACAATGGCGCGTGTAACTGCCACATCATCAGGACTCGGCGAGCTGTCCCCAGAGGGGTGGTTATGAGCGACCACGATAGATGTGGCATTGCGCCGGATGGCTGCTTTGAATACCTCGCCCACCCGCACCTGCGATGAGTTCGTCGAGCCGCGGTACAGCTTGTCGATCTCGATCAGGCGGTTTCGGGTGTTCAAGAGCAGCACCCACATCTCTTCCTGCTCCAATAAACTCATGTCGTACTGGATGAGGTTGGCTGCATCAGCCGGGCTGTGAATCAGCGGGCGTTCGTCCTCGACCTCCACTGCCAGGCGGCGGCCCAGTTCCAATGCAGAAACCAGGCGCGCGGCAGTCTGTTGTCCGATGCCATGAACGCTGGCGGCGATCTCGCTGGCCGAAGCCATGCGGATTGCGCGCAGCGAACCATAGCGGGCCAACAGAGCCTCGGCAGTTTCGATCTGGCGCGGCCCGCCAACCAGGGCAGAAAGCAGTTCGATCACGTTGCAGGCGGTGGGCGCTTCAGCTACCCGGTGAATGGGGCGTTCGCGCAGCGGTAAAGCGTCGGCGCGCGGGGGAGACTGGTAAAAAGCGAGCTGCTTCATACCTACCTCACTCGTCGCGCTCGATATCTGCCGTGGCCCAACCCTGGTGAACCAGGTTGTTGGCCCAGAGCTGCACCAGCGGGCGGGCGGCGGCATCAAAGCGGGTATCCACGTATTGCACGCCGTCGCGGTAGTGGAACTTGCTGCGATACACGCCCATTGGGTGTTGGGTCAGTTCCAGCGGGGTCCAGGTCGCGTAATCGAACACGATCTCCGGATCCGCCATCACATCGCCGTTTTGGATAAAGTAGTGGCCGACGACCACCTGCTCGCCATGACGTTCGATCACCAGCGGGTCGAAACTCGGCTGGGTGAACTTGACGTAGAACTCTGGTGAAGCCTGGTAATCGGCGAGTAGATTGTGCGCTTCGAGGATCTTCTCGATCGCGGCTTGCATGTTTGCCATAGGGCTTGCCTCCTCAAAAAGTATTGGAAACAGCCTCTCAGCGAGCGCTGTGATTCCTGAGGAGAGCCAGGAGCGGGTAGCCCCTGGCAGTGGGAGAGATGGGAAGAGTACTTCCCTTTTACTTCCCGATCGAGTTCAAACGCTGGTCAATCTCGTACTCGCCCGAGAGGGCATACCACAGCACGCGACCTGTCCAGAGAAATGCGCCGATCAAGAGAATTCCTGCGACGATTGCCAAAGCTTCCACAACACACCTCCTGTGTTTGATGAGAGATTCTTTCGGGGGCGGTTTGCCTCCCTTGACCTGCCCGGCAACGTGCGGCAGGGCAGGGGAGGTAAAAGGTGTGGAAGGGGCTTTGTGGGCCCCTTCCACTGGGGAAGAACCTCTCTCAGGAGGTGTGCGCAGATGCGCTTGGGAGTGAGCGTCGTCCCTCCCCCGCTGAACTCCTGGGTCAGAAGTGCAGCGGGCGGGGGATGACGGAATGATCTGTAACGGATGTGGTAAAATTTGCCTACCCAAGATAATAACCATTATCTTGGGTGCATATCTCAACCAGCCACCCCAAAGGGCGTTTTTCACCCCTTTTTGACCCTCAGAGAAACAGCTAACGGCGGTTTCTCACCCAAGATAAAACGGAGTGCGCGCATTATGAGCGAAATGATTGACCTGGAAACACGACTTACCGAGTTCGAAGCCCACCTCAAAAAGCTTGATCGCAGCCCCCACTCGATCCGGGCCTACCTTTCCGACTTGCGCCTCTTCGCGCAGTGGTTTGAAGCCAAGACTGGAGAACGTTTCGGCATCACCAACGTATTTGACGAGGAGGTCAAAGCCTGGCGCAAAGAGATGGAGGACAAACAAAAAGCATCCACCGTCAACCGCAGGCTGGCAGCGCTTTCTACGTTTTTTGCCTGGGCAACCGAAAAGAAATACACCGTAGATAACCCTACCCGCAACATCCATGGCCTGGGCCAGCAGGTGATTGCGCCTAAGGCGCTCTCGGAGCAAGCGGTCAACAAGATCATTCGCAAAGCCAGGGTGAGCGGCAACCTGCGCGATCATGCTCTGCTGAACTTTCTGGCTGCGACCGGCTTGCGCGCTGCCGAAGTCGCCGCGGTTAAGTGCGGCGATGTGCAGATCGGTGAACGCTCCGGGTGGGTTACAGTCCGTTCGGGGAAGGGACGCAAACAAAGGCGCGTCCCAATTCATGCCAAGGCCCGCGATGCTTTGCAGGCATTCCTGGAATCGGAAGGGCGAGATAAAATCGCGGAACATGCGGCAGAGCCGCTTTTCAGAACCCAAGAGGGGAAGGCGATGAGCACATACGCGATCTGGTACACTGTGAAAAAATATGCTGCTCAAGCTGGTGTGCAGAATGTTAGCCCGCACACGTTTCGCCATACCGTGGCCACCCGCCTGGTGCGTAACCCCAATGTGGATATTGTAACGGCGGCAACTTTTCTCGGTCACAGCCGGCTGGATACCACTGCGCGCTACTCACGTCCCAGTGACGAGGATTTGGAGAACGCGGCAGAGGAGATCTCGTAAACCGAGCTACAGTTAAGCGTAATGGATTCGGCATGCTCAGAGTAATTAAACAATCAGGAGATAAGCATTATGTCAGATTCTGATGAATTAAAGAAATCACTTGAAAATGAAATCAACCAATATGATGATTTCCTGTCAAAAACCAAGGAATATGCAGACCTTGCACCTTTTATTCTTCAGAGAAAACAAGAAGCGGAAGCTAAGATCACTTTTTTAGAACACGCTCCCGAAGATTTTCTTTCAGAATTTGCACCATCCATGCTGCGTATTCAGAAAAACGATGAAAAGCAAACCGCTACTTTTTTACCTGCGCTACCAAGTTTGACAGTAGATGCTAAAAGTTATATCGCCAGTACTTCAGGTACATCAACAGCATATATGTCAGCAGCCTATGGTGCTGTTGAGTATTACTCTAAGCAAGGCCAGGATACGGGCTGGTTTTCTCCTGTAGCTGTAGCCTTTACAGATTTGGCAACGATGAAATCTCGTAATCGATACCTGCCAGAGCGCTTGAATAGAATCAATGCAGAACTGGGGCAGATGTGCGTGATTGCAAATGATAGCGTTAGTAAGGCCAGGAGTGAAATTATTACTGTTGATCAAGCGGTAATGCATATGAGGGATGTTCTTCAACAACTGTGGGGCGGGTTAGCGGATTTAGCAAACAAATTGCGTCCGGAGGAATTTAGAGGCCTCCAACATAAGCAATTGAAAAAAGAAAGCCACCGGAATATTGTTGCTCGATGCTTAGCGTAAGTTTTGCGCAAATAGAGGCCAAGCGGCTAAAAAGCGCAAATTTTTGAACTTTTACAATAGAACCCTGTTCGGCTAAGCTTATGGCAATTTCGGATTGGAGAAATGGTCATGAGCAAAAACGAAGACAGCCTACTGACACAACATGCCATGCTGGTGGTTTGGGGACAGTTTGCACAAGCATTTGGTCTGATTCAAGGCGTGATGGAGGTTCCAATCGGCCAAAAAACGGTTGAGTACAGTCCACACACCAAGATTCTGGAGTTTTTCATCGCTATTTTGGCCGGGTTGAAACATCTTCAGGATCTGAATGCAGCAGCGGAGCCAATCGTAAAGGATGAAGCCGTAGCACGGGCCTGGTTACAACCTGGCTGGGCACATCATAGCGGAGTGAGTAGGACACTGACGGCAATGACACAGGCAGAAGCAGAGCAGATAACCCAGGTTTTGGAAAAATTGGAGCAGCCGATCATCAATCGAGAAGTGATGTTGGCGCTGGCCAGCCAGGATCGGCTGATGTTTGATGGCGATTTGACGGCTCGGCCAGTGTCGGATACCAGCACAGATTATCCTGGAGCAGCATTTGGGCACATGGGCGGGGACACACTTGGGAAAGGCTTTCAATCTTCGCAGGTGAGCGTCAGAACACCGACCTACGGGCGATTGCTGCTCTCCAGTGCATTGAATCCGGGAGACGTGGTTTCAAGTTCGCAAACAGAAGCATTGGTACAAGCAGCAGAAAAACGGATTGGTATGCACCCATTGCGGCGAACGGATTTGGTGGAACAACGTCTGGAGAAGCAGAAAAAGCATCGTCAGGATCAAGAAGAGCGATTGGGAGAAAGCCAGAACAACTTGGAGCACATCATCGAGCGGATTGTTGAAACGGACCAAGCCATCGCCCAGCACCCAGCGCAACTGGCCGCAATGGAAGCGGAATATCAGGCTGCCGGGAAAAAAGAACGGCCATTCAGTGCATTGGGGAGATTGCGCAAACAATCGGCCATCCTGCAAAAGCGGCGTACCCGTCTGGAAAAACAGCTTGCCCGGTTACAGCACAAAATGCAGCTTTGCCAAACCAGATGGGCCGAAAGTTTACAGACTGAAAAAGCATTAGAGCAGCGTCTGGAGCAACTCAGGCATGAGAACAGCGTCAATCCATTCCCGATCCAGGCTGTCTTTCGTCTGGATGCCGGTTTTGGTACCCGAGAGAATGTCATTTGGCTGATTGAAATGGGGTATGAAGTCTATACTCGTCCCTGTGGCAACTGGTTGATGCCGCGGCTAAAAAAACTGGCCCAGGATTTGACTTGGCTCCGGGTTGGGAAAAACGCCGAAATGGTTGCCTGGAAACAGATGCAACCAGAAGACTTTCCTTACCCGCTTGATGTGGCCCTGGAGCGTTTTCACACCGGCGACAAACTGAGACATTCCACCTTGCTTCACTTTGGTGCTGATCCAGTGACAACCGATCTGCCCAGTTGGTTTTCTTTCTACAATGCTCGCCAAACTATTGAAGCGGGCATAAAGGAGGGTAAAGGCACATTTGCAATGCGCTATCTCAAGGTGCGATCCAAGCCAGCACTGTATTTACAGGAGCAATTTGGCCGTTTTGTCGCCAACTTTGTGAGATTTGCCTCGGCATGGCTGGCTGAGCAATGCCCAGAGTTGCCAAACGGATGGGAAGTCCCAGCTAAGCCCAAGGTAAAGCAACAGGTCGTTGCAGGAGCCCATACTTCTGCCTGGATTGAGTGGCACGAACAGGGTTATTTGTTAAGGTTCACGGATCACAGCGTTTTCGCTGGACGATCTTTACAATTATTGGGCAAACCAATTGCAATTCAGTTGGCCTTGCCCTTCGCCGAAAAATTACAAATTTGACGATTTAAAGCGGTTTGACCGCTATTTGCACAAAAGTTACGTTAACGATACTCGTTTTGGCGCTTGCCGCCTGCACCCCCGCAGCCACTGCGCCCGTTGAAACCCTGCCGACCGCTGCACTGCCCGCCGAAATAACCAGCCCAACCGCCACCACCCCTGCCGCCACGCCGACTATCCCCCAACCGTCCCCTGCAGCAGTAGAAGGCCAGGTTCGCTTTGTGCTGATCCCGGCAGAGAGTCAGG
>Ga0208459_1000722_pt1 | contig 34012 bp, 29 predicted proteins | sample AD_UKC087_MetaG_FD_184433 | JGI IMG/M metagenome (GOLD analysis project Ga0208459, IMG submission 184433) | Active sludge microbial communities of municipal wastewater-treating anaerobic digesters from USA - AD_UKC087_MetaG (SPAdes) (version 2) | ecosystem: Engineered > Bioreactor > Anaerobic >... | reverse complement strand
AAAATCTTTTCAATGGGAAACAGGTGCTTAGTCATCTGTTTCTCTGAAAAGAAAAATCAATTAAAAATCATAAAAAATCTGTCCTAAGACAGGGCACCACTAAAAAGTTTACCATTTACATACTCAATACCTGCAATATAACTAAACTTATCCTTTACCTTCTTGGCAATGGTTTCAGAACTCCATACAATATTACCACTGGAAGCGTCATAAGCTTTTATCCCATATTTGTCCTTACTGTTGTATTCGTGGCGATAAGTAGTATAGGTAACATTATTAGTAGTTGTGGTTATCTTGGCACATTTGATAGCAGCTCCGCCATAACCCATAATAAGAATATTATCAATCTTCAATAATGTCGGTATCTGCTGAGCATCAGGGAATTTTTCAGTTTCCCAGATTTTTGTACCGTTATCTGCGTTATAGCAAAATACTTGGTTTTTCACTTTATCCACAACATAAGCTTTTCCATCGATAACAAGCGGATCAGGAGCAGGAAAGGGTGTCAACAGGACTTTATTAAGCCCCTGCGTTTTAGTATCTGAAGTCGAATAAAAACATTCCCATAATTTTTGTCCGCTGTTTATATCCAATACAGTTAGCCCGTCATTAGCTTTCATCGCGGGGTCATGTTCAATAAATATTTTCCCGTCCTGATAAAACATCTTGACAAAAGGGGTATGATTAATCCAGTCAAAAGTATAGGCTATAGTATATTGCTTCCTCCATAATTCTTTGCTACTGCCTTCTTCATAAGCAATGAAGTTCATTTTCCATGATGGTACGTTCATTCCTCCGAAAAACGCGAAAAACGAACTGGTTTCACCCTGCATAATAACATACATGTTTTTTTCGGGTACATTTAAAACTGTAGCAAATTTGCGATCGGCTAAAAACTTTTTCTTGTTGAAATACGGTTCGATATCGCTTACTTCTTTTCCTTCAATTGTAGTGAGATAAATTTCACTTTCTTTTCCCGTGATAATTTTTACCAGGTCGTAATATTTCATGATGGCACAGTCAAATTCTTTGGCTTTACCCGTTAAATCGAATTTTTTACTCCAGATAACTTTTCCTGTCTGTACATCAACAAAATCGACATTTTCTTTGGTTGGCAGCAGGACACCATTGGTTTGCGGGTCAAAATAAAACCTAAAACCGTCTGCCAATTTGTATTTTCCGAAATCCGAAACATACAAGTCGCTCTTCCATAATAATTTGCCTGTTTTCCCGTCAAGAAAATACTTTGTGGCAACACCTTTCTTAGTGTCCTCGTCAAAAACAAGCACCACATTGGCATATTGGTTCCAATACTGGTTCGCAAATTTTTTATTGGCAAAATCCCTTTCAAAATTCACCTGCCAGAGAATTTTTCCGGTAGTACCATCCACCATTAGCATATCGGCTTTAGTAGAACATAAAAAATATTTAAAATCATCAGTGTGTGCGAAATTGATCAGAGAAGGTGTGAAGGGAAGTTTAATGCTTTGCGCTAATTTGAACTCAGGGCCTTTGGCCAAGGTGTTAAGACTTATAAACAGCGTGAGTGCAATAATTAAAAAAACTGACAATACTGCAGATAACTTTTTAGGTGCTTTTTTTGTTTTCATAAGGTTTTGTTTAAATTTATAATTAACTTCATAATAATTATTATACGTTTTAAGATTTATTTTACTTCATAAAAGAACTTTCAAGCAATTTTCAAAAATAGAACAAAAATATATTACATCAATTATAAATATAAATACATTTTTATCGTTCAAAATTACTGTTTAAATTTTAAATAAGATAATTTTTAACAAAAAATATTCATATAATTTTCTATATTACCACTTAAACAACAAAACTAATAAATATTTATGCGGTCATTTGTTAATTTAGTAAAGTCAACTAATTGGTAGACGTATGATACAATGGAATGATATTAAAAAAATAAAAGGAAGTTCTTCTGCAAAAAAAATAAAGAGTTATTTTTTATTCAGAATAAATTTTTCAAGGGATAAGTGCTGTATTCCAAAGCTTTGAAGCAATATTCAGCATTTCAGCAAAACTTGAGACAGTAATCTGCTCACTCTCAATATAAAGGTTTCGTGAAAAATCTTTCAACTCCAAAGTCACCTCGTGCCTCAGGTATTTAGTATTCAGGTTTCCCTCCCCCAGCCTTATCCGGTCAAGAGCATCTGCATCTTTCAACAGGGATGTTACCAAATAATGTGGATGATCTTTCTTAAGTTCAAAATATTGAGAATGATTTGAAACAGCAGTTTTAATGACGTTTATATCATCAGGGGTTAAACCGTATTTTTTAAATAATGGTATGAATTCAGGCACTTTATGCTTTGCAGCCCTCGGGCCGTGCATTATACAGAAACCATCATGTGTTCGAGCCATATCATGAACTAAAGCTGCGCAAAAAGCAAGCAGGGTCTGATGAACCAGATTCATCCTTTTGCCCAAAACCAGCACATGGCACATGACGCGGTAAGTGTGCAACTTGCCATGAACCGTGCTTTCATGGATAAAATATCCGGGTTTAATGTCGAAGTCGGCAGGTGTTAATAACATATCCAACAAAATTACAACAAAACAAACCAAGCTTGGCAAAAACGGGCATTAAAAGCATATCTTCTGCAAAAAATTCATTAATTTTTATTACTTTTGTTGCCCTTATCAAAAATAATTAATTTATTCATTCAAACTAATAAACACATCATGAAAAAAGTAATTGTAGTGCTTTGTATTTTCGCTTTTTACTTCTCCGCCACAGCGCAAACCTCCAAGATTAAAATCAAAACCCATGAGGATTCTGTTGCTTATACCCTGGGTTGTAATATTGGCGCAAATCTGAAAAAGAACCTCGAATCAGATTCGCTGAACCTCAGCAGGGAAATTATTGCACAGGGTGTGAGGGACGCGCTCAACGGTCCTGATAAAATGTTATTTTCCGAAGAAACCAACCAAAAAGTCATGATGCAGTTCCGTTCCGAGATGGAAGCCAAAATGGCTGCAAAAAGCGCAAAATCCGCGTCGGCAGCCAAAGCAGAAGGAATAGCATTTCTTGAAGAAAACAAAAAACAAGCCGGAATTACTACCACGCCATCGGGATTGCAGTATCGTGTGATACAGGAAGGCACCGGCGCCACTCCCGACATTAACAGCACCGTTTCGGTACACTACGAAGGCAAATTTATAGATGGCCGTGTTTTTGATTCTTCATACGAGCGAAACCAACCTGCAGATTTTCCGCTAAACGGTGTTATCAAAGGGTTTTCAGAAGCTTTGCAGTTAATGAAAGAAGGCAGTATCTACGAAGTATTCCTCCCCTCCGACATTGCCTACGGCGATGCAGGAAATGCAGGAATACCAGGCGGTTCCACGCTAATCTTTAAAATCGAACTTATCAAAGTGAAATAGCGGAACCCGCGTCAACAGGCAGTTCCTTATGACCTGTTCTGTTACTGTTTTTGCTCAAATAGCCTGATGAAAAAATTTTTTTGTTGCCTGTTTTTTTTCCACCTGTTCTTTTGTTGCACGGGCTATGGACAAACCGCCGGCTGTACCGACCCTTTAGCCACAAATTTCAATGCGGCTGCCGACAGTAACGATGGCAGTTGTGTTTATGCCACAGCATCGGTGGCTCCCGACACCTCTTTTATTCTTTCATCCAATCTCTCCGAAACATCAGGGTTGGTATTTTGGAACCATTATCTTTGGACACACAACGACAATACCGACCTGAATCTATATAGCCTCGACACCGCCAGCGGCGCGATAGTGCAGCCATTTGCGCTAAATGGTGTGGCAAATATTGATTGGGAAGAAATCTCACAAGACGACAATTATATTTACGTTGGAGATTTCGGAAATAACGCAAACGGCAACCGTACAGACCTGAAAATTCTTCGTATCGAAAAAAACTCACTCCTGCTAAATGCGCCGGCTATTGACACCATCAACTTTTCGTACTCAGACCAGACCACCTTTACCCCGACTGGCGCCTGCAATACGGACTTCGATTGCGAAGCCTTCGTGGTAGCATCCGACAGCATTTTTTTATTTACCAAACAATGGCTCAGCAAACAAACAAGTTTGTACGCACTGCCCAAAACCCCGGGAACTTTTACCGCAACTTTAAAATCAACATTTAATGCTGATGGATTGATTACAGGTGCTACTTATCTTCAGGACAAAAAACTGCTCGTGTTGTGCGGCTACAGTAGCACATTGGCGCCCTTCACCTGGCTGTTTTACGATTTCAAGGGTTATGATTTTTTTGGAGGTAATAAAAGAAAAATATCTCTGGCCCTGCACATACACCAGATAGAAGGTATCGCGACCAGCAATGGCTTGCTTTATTATTTCTCAAATGAGTATTTTGCAAGATACAAGGTATTTACCTGCGAGCAAAAACTTCATGTGGTTGACATGAGCCTGTTTTTGAGTAATTATTTGCTGGGAACACCGGCAGGTATCAGCGAAACAGAAGTAATAACGGACCATAATAACATAACGATTTATCCAAACCCCGGTAAAAATATCATTACCGTAAAACTCCACCGTACCAACACTGCAAAAAACTATTTCATCTCAGAAATGACCGGAAAAATTGTTCAATCAGGAAATTTGCCCGGTGACAGCAACATTATTAAAGTCAACAAACTTAAAAAAGGCACCTACCTCCTGAAAATCGGAAATGATAATGTGTTTAAGTGGGTCAAGGAATAATTAAAAACAACATCATTCATTAAAAGGATTTTATGAAAACAAAATTTCGTGCATTTTTATTTATTGTCGTTCTGCTGCCAGGGCTGGTAACAGCTCAGGTTAAGCCCTTGTATAAGCCGGTTACGGTGGAAGACCTATGGCTTAACTATGCTTATTATCCCGAAAGGGCCGACGAGATAATCTCTATGAACGACGGGGAACATTATCTTATTTTGACCAATGAATATACCATTGACAAATACGCTTATGGCAGTCCCGAAAAAGTTAGCAGCCTGGTAACAAAACAAATGCTGATACCGGCCAACGACACCAGGGCTTTGAAAATTGAATCGTTTGAACTCAATAAAACCGAAACAGCCCTGCTGATAAAAACCGACGCAGAAGCCATCTACAGGCATTCAGAGATTTCTTTTTATTATGTGCTCGATCTCACCTCCAACAAACTCACCGCCATTTCAGATACCAAAAAACAACGACTGGCAGAGTTTTCGCCCGATGGCACCATGGTCGCTTATATTATCGACAACAATCTGTACGTAAAAGATTTAAAAACCGGCAACAGCACTCAAATTACCAACGACGGGCTTGTCAATAACATCATCAACGGGACCACCGATTGGGTTTATGAAGAAGAATTCAGTTTTACCAAAGCCTTTTTCTGGTCACCCGACAGCAAAAAAATTGCGTTTATCCGTTTCGACGAAAGCAAGGTAAAAGAATACCAGATGACTACTTACGGAGAGCTATACCCCGAGCAGTACAAATATAAATATCCTGTGGCCGGCGAAGACAACAGTGTGGTAACGGTGCTGGTGTACGACATGAGCAACCCTTCAGCCGCAGCGATGAGAACCATGGATATCGGCACGGAAACCGACCAGTACATTCCAAGAATCTGCTGGACAGAAGACCCGAACACCCTCGCCATCTTCCGTATGAACCGCCTGCAAAACAAACTGGATATACTGCTCGCCAATGCGGCCAGCGGAAGCAGCAAAGTATTCTTAACACAGGAAAACAAATATTATATTGAGATCACGGATGATTACAAATTTCTGGATGATGGCAGGCGCTTTATCATTATGAGTGAACTGGACGGCTGGAGCCACATCCACATGTATGACCTCAACGGAAATCACGTACAACAGATTACGCGGGGTGAGTGGGATGTGATAAGCATAAAAGGCATTGACGAAGCCAATCAGACAATTTATTACATATCAGCCGAAAGCCAGCCATATAACCGCGATTTGTACAGTATAAAATTTGACGGCAGCGGAAAAAAAAGATTGCTCAAAAAAGATGGAAGCTACGAGGCAGAATTCAGCAAAAACCACCAGTACTTTGTTGGCACATACAGCGACGGCAACACCCCGCCGCATTTTGCCATTTACAACAATAAAGGCAAAGAATTGCAGGTACTTGCCGATAATCAGAAACTAAAAGAGAAAACTGAAGAATACGGTTTTACCAAAAAAGAATTTTTTAGTTTTACCACATCGGGAACTATCAGCCTGTATGGGTATATGATAAAGCCTCCTGATTTTGACCAAAACAAAAAATATCCCGTATTGATGAACGTTTACGGTGGCCCCAACAACCAATATGCCCTCAACGAGTGGGACATTTTTGATATGATCTGGTACCAGCACCTGGCACAAAATGGTTACATCATCGTATGTGTTGACGGGCGCGGCACCGGCTCCCGGGGCGAGCAATTCCGTAAATGCACTTATATGGAACTCGGAAAACTTGAATCCGAAGACCAGATAGAAACAGCCAAATATCTAGGCACCCTGCCCTATGTGAATTCAAAACGCATTGGCATCTGGGGATGGAGTTATGGCGGTTTTATTACTTCACTCTGCATGACAAAAGGCGCCGATTATTTTAAAGCCGGTATTGCCGTGGCCCCGGTTACCAACTGGCGTAACTACGACAATATCTATACCGAACGCTATATGCGCAAACCCCAGGACAACGCTTCGGGTTATGACGATAACTCGCCGGTAAACTTTGTAAAAAAATTAAAAGGCAAATTGCTTATCGTTCATGGTTTTTCCGACGACAATGTTCATGTGCAGAACAGTATGGAGCTTGTTGATGCGCTGGTAAAGGCCAACAGACAATTCGAGATGCAGTTTTATCCCAATAAAAACCATGGCATTTATGGCGGATACACCCGTTATCATCTGTACAAAAGGATGACGGATTTTATTTTACAAAACCTGTAATAAAACTGCTATTAAGTATCTATAAGAAAACTCGTGTTTGTACAAAGAAAACGTCAAGTTTGAGGCTTGCGAAGCGACAAAAAGCGGAGTTTACTAGTGTAAATGAGCATTTTTATTGCAAGCGTAACGAAAAAATTGGCGTTTTCTTACAAACACTATATTTAGTCTGCCTTTGCTCCGCCCGGCCACAACAATTTTTTATATTTTTTTGATGGCGACTCAATAAATTCGCCCAAACCCAGTGTAAGCCATTTTTCATCCACAGTCCGGATGGTGTCGTCATCAGATACAATCACGTTGGGCCAGTGACGGTCAAAGCCATCAAAGTCAGGTGTTTTTCGTGTTGCATCAACAACCAAAACTGCATTATTCACAAAAACATCTCTTGCAGGATCAATGTTGTTAAGCGCCAGCCATGCAATATCCCCCAGGTCAAGGGATGCTGCCTGGCTGTCCATAAACACAAGGCTTTTGACGCCCTGTACCATGTTGCCGGCCAACAGCGTATCTGCGCAATCCCTGATCTGGCCACTTTTATTCTTTTCTATGAAAATAATTACCATCGAGATATTTTCGCCGGGCAAGGTGTCATTGACATGTTTTATGAAAGAAAATTCGCTAAGGATTTTTTCTTTTTCTATCACTACTTCGCCCTTGGCAGCCACGGTTTCACAGCTTGCATCAATGCCTGTCTTTCCATGATACGCATAATTCCCTGCTGCATGATCGAGAATATCTGCCGGCCCCTTTGAGTGAATAATATTCTTGTTGACATCAACCCGTTCGGAAACAACGCGGGCCACTTCTGCAAGATTAAAAATATCAGTATTTTCATCCACCACGATGATTACTTTCGCAAACATCATCTGTCCTGCTCCCCACAAGCCATTTATGATTTTCTCCGCTTGTCCGTCGTACTGTTTTTTAATCTTAATGATCACCAGATTGTGCATCACTCCTTCAACAGGCATGTGCATATCTATAATTTCGGGGTGCATCGTCAACCGGATCGGACTTAAAAAAATACGTTCAGTAGCCTTGCCTATCCAGGCGTCTTCCTGTGGCGGGATACCGACGATGGTAGCAGGATATACCGCATTTTGGCGATGTGTGATGCAGGTAATATGAAAACGTGGAAACAACTCCGGCAAGGAATAAAAACCGGTATGATCACCGAAAGGACCTTCAGAAATAAGTTCTTCCAAAGGATCGACATAGCCTTCAATTACAAAATCAACATCTTGTGGCACCTCAAGATCATTGGTCATGCATTTGACCATACTTACTTTTTTCTTACGCAAAAATCCGGCTAAAATATATTCATCAATACCATCGGGCAGCGGTGCTGTAGCAACATAAGTATACACGGGGTCTCCGCCAAGAGTCACGCTCACGGGCATACGTAATCCAAGCTTTTTATATTCATGATAATGCCTGGCCGAATTTTTATGCAAATGCCAGTGCATCCCTGTCATATCGGGTGCGCACACCTGCATGCGGTACATTCCCACATTGCGAGTCCCGGAAACAGGATCGATGGTATGAACCACGGGAAGTGTAACAAAAGGACCACCATCGTAAGGCCAGCAGGTGAGCACAGGCAGACGGTTCATATCGGGGGTTTGCATTACAATTTCCTGACAAGCTCCTCTACCCCTCACCGTATGCGGCATCCAGGATGCCAACTCATTTAATAAAGGCAGCATTCTTAATTTATCAATAAAACCCTGCTTTCCTGCAGATACTTTTCTGAATAACTCATCAATCTGACGGGCTATTTCATCCAGTTCGCCGACATCCAGTGCCATACATATCCTTTTGCCGGACCCAAATGCATTGATAAGTACAGGAAAGCCAGTGCCCGTATTCTCAAACAGCAAGGCCCTGCCCCCATTTTTAACCACCCTGTCGGTTATTTCTGAAATTTTCAGTACGGGAGAAACATATTCCTTCACCTTTACCAGTTCACCGGCAATTTCAAGTGTATGAATAAAATCTGAAAGGTTTTTATAAGCCATAGTAGTGATTCTGGAACACAAATATAATCAATTAAGGGTTCAGCCGCTTCATCAAAAAAGCATTTGCTATGAATAACCAGCACTTTTATAGAAAATATGTAAATAACATTGCACTCAGGATTTCATCATAATACCTTTGTAAAAACCTAAAACAAAAAAATCATGAAAACATTAAAACTATTGTCCTTGTTGTTTATCATTGCCGCAATAGCATATTCATGTGAAAAATAAGGCCCTGCCGATCCTGCCGGTAGCGATGAAACAGATGGCAACGCTAATGTAACAGTATATGGTTTTAGCGGGCACACCTTTTCTTTCGCTAACCCGGGAACAAACTATACGCTCCCTATATCCGGCGGAATGGCAGGTTCATCGCTGATAATGCCCTATTATTACATATCGGATTATTGGTACCATATGGGCGAGATTGGTTATGGGGACAATTTTGCATCCAGGTATTTTATTGAACCGCAATCCACTGTCACATACCTGAGGATAGATATTAAAAATGTTGATGGATCAAATTATTCCGGTCCTGGTTTTACATGGGACTCCATAAGGGTATTTGTAATTCCGGCAAATACATTCAGGAACGCCCAAAAAGACAAGCTTGATTTTAATAACCACAACGAAGTGACACATTATTTTAAAAGTATGTAATAAATTTTAATTTGGAAATTTGATTATATAATTTTCAATATTATTTTAGTATTTTTGTACATAATTAATAAAAAAAACACTATGGAAAAACATCAGGGAATCATTACTTTTGGAGGGAACCCTCTGACTCTTGCAGGCACTATGGTAAAAGCGGGCGATAAAGCCGGGGATTTTACTGTGTTGGCAAACGATCTGAAACCACACAAACTGAGCGATTATGATGGAAAAGTACGTATTATCTCGGTAGTGCCTTCGGTGGACACAGGAGTGTGCGCAGCACAGACACGCCGTTTCAATGTAGAAGCGGCCAAACTCGACAACACTGTTATTTTGACCATTTCTTGCGACCTGCCTTTTGCCCTTGGCCGTTTTTGTGCTGCCGAAGGCATTGACAAAGTAGTTACCTTATCCGATCACAAAGAAACTGACTTTGGATTGAAATACGGGTTTTTGATAGAAGAATTGCGATTGCTCGCACGCGGCATTGTGATTGTGGATAAATCAGGCACTGTGCGCTATGTGGAATATGTTAAAGAAGTGACCACGCATCCCGACTATGACAAGGCGCTTGAAGCTGCCAGAAGTATATAAACTTTTACTTGTCTTTTAAAAAATTACGTATTTTTATCTTCTGAAAAGAAAGAAATAATTATTAACCAAATTCAAACAAATGAAAAAGATTTATTTTATTTTTATACTTATCGTTCTGCCTGCTATGGCAATAAATGCACAAGTACTTTACACTACAAATTTTGATACTTACACAGCAGGGACAAGACTGGCAGCTCAGGCGGGATCGCCATGGACCACCTGGTCAAATGCACCGGGCACCGCCGAAGACCCTATGGTTTCTTCAGCCCAGTCGCACAGCAGCCCAAATTCTTTCAATGTCGTCAACAATAATGATTGTGTGCTGCAATTATTTGATAAAACAACCGGCCGCTACAAAGTTGAATGGTATATGTATGTAGAATCAGGAAAACTGGGATATTTCAACCTGCTGAATGATTTCAATGGATCCAATAGTATCTGGGGATTCCAGGCGTATATCTATCACGATTCAATTTTTGTTGATGCCAATGGCAGCTATGCCGCTTCCACAACTTTCGCTTCCAATAGCTGGGTAAAATTGCATATAATCATCGACCTTGATGACGACTATGCGACCTTCTATAAAGACGATACGGAACTTGTCAGCTACCAGTGGAGCAAAGGTCCTTTTGGCGAAGGTTCTACCGTTAAACTCGATGCAGTAAATTTCTTTGGATGGGACGGTTCTGACAGTCCTGTCGAAGGCGGTCAGTCAGGTTACTATATCGATGATATTACTATTGAATCATTAACAGTACCATCCACTCCTCCGATGAACCTCAGCGCGGTATTAAATGGCAGCGACATAGATGTGTCCTGGTCGGCCACCACCCCCGCCGCCGATCTTTATAAATTAAGCTGCAACGGTGCCGTAGTAAGTGCAACCACAGCACTCACTTACACAGAAGTGGGTCCCTGGCCCGACACTTATATTTACGCTGTCAGAGCCAAATTCGGTCCGCTTGGATATACCCATTCCTCAAACACCGACACCGTTACGATTGCCGGTGGCGTTACCCGCGATCTTGTACTATTTGAAGAAGGCACTTCGATCAACTGTGGCTATTGTCCTTATGCTGCAAAAGGTATCGACAGCCTGATCATGGTAACCCATAAAGAAGCCGTTGCCATTGCATATCATCCGGATTCCCAGTGGGGAAGTTTTGCTGATAATTACAGTAACCCTTCTTCTGTCAGTCGGTTGATTTATTATCAGGTGACGGGATTTCCGAGTGTTATTTCCGATGGCAAATGGAGGATAAATGGCGTTACCACACCCTATGGACGTCAATACAGTTCAGTGTATCTGCCTTTTTATAACGACCGTATCGATGCGGTATCCTTCCACACCCTTAACCTGGTAGTTACCCCGACAGGTACCGACACTTACACAGCTACTATAACAGCTGAAGAAACCTTTAGCGCATTTTCATCCGTAAAACTGCATGTAGTCCTTACTGAATCGGATATCCCTGTTACGTGGGGCGGCCTGACAGATATTGATTTTGTGTGCCGGGGAATGTTTCCGGATGCTAATGGAACAACTATAGATTTTTCTTCGCAAAGCACACAAAACTTTGACATCAACTTCTCCACCGCAGGTTTTGTGAAAGAAAAATGTCAGTTGGTTGTGTTCATCCAGGATCCCGTGACCAAATTGGTAACACAAACCGCCAAATACGATATGTCGGCTGCTACCGGCATGGATGAAATCAACGGCAACAGCATCAGCCTCTACCCCAACCCGGCAACAGATTACATAATTGCCAATACCAGCGGAACAGGCTTACTTGAGATTGTTGACATCACCGGGAAACTGGTACTGAGAAAAAACATTTTGAAAACATCTCAAACCATTGACATTCGCAGTCTGGAAAAAGGCATGTATATTGTAAAAGTTACTTCAGAAAAAAACACTTTCTCTGAAAAACTCATCATCGAATAAAAAAACGTGAATTTTTTACCCAAGAGGCCTGCAATTTTGCGGGCCTCTTTTGTGTTAATATTTTGTAGTTTTGCCAAAAAACAAATACTAAACTAAGGCCAGCGCGTGAATACGTATCTCATCGAAATAAAAGGCTTGGTACAAGGGGTAGGATTCCGGCCGTTCATATACCGTATAGCTGCCGGTTTTCATCTGAACGGGCAAGTCGAAAACCGTAACGACGGCGTGTTCATCGTGGTGAATTGCGATGAGAAAACTGTAAAGAGTTTTATACAGGCGATATGGGAACAGGCGCCCCAGGCAGCCGCCATTGAATCGGTAGATTTCCGAATTACCGACACCAAATTTTTTGATGATTTTCAAATCGTAAAAAGCAGAACGGTTTCGAACCGCATTACCGACATCAGCCCCGACATTGCCGTATGTGAAGACTGTCTCCGGGACATGAAAACACAAAAAAACCGCATCGACTATCCTTTCATAAACTGCACCAACTGCGGGCCGCGTTTCACAATAATACAAAATATTCCTTATGACAGGGCCAAAACCACCATGAGCCCTTTTGTGATGTGTGACGACTGCAAAAAAGAATACCTGGATGTCATCGACCGCCGGTTTCATGCACAGCCGGTGGCTTGCTCGGTTTGCGGGCCCGAATACACCCTCTTTGAGGGCAAGAAAGAATTGAAAGGCATAGAAAATATTGTTTCGAGGGTACAATACCTTTTGCAAAACAAAAAGATAGTGGCCATAAAGGGTATCGGAGGTTTTTTTATTGCCTGTAATGCTGTTTGTGAAGAGACCGTAGCGCGACTCCGAAAAATGAAAAACAGAGAAGGGAAACCTTTTGCCGTGATGTTCTCCGGTATGGAAACTCTGAAAGAATATGCTTTCGTAAATGCACAGGAAGAAAAGTCGCTTGTATCTTACAGGCGCCCCATCGTGCTCCTGTATCAAAAGAAAAGTCTGGCACCATCGGTGAATGTCGGTTTCGACACCATCGGCTGTATGTTGCCTTATATGCCCATTCACTATTTGCTTTTCAGAGGATTAACTATCCCCGCTATCGTGCTGACCAGCGGAAACATTTCAGACGAGCCAATCATTACCGACAATGAAATTGCCATCGAAAAACTTTCAGACATTACCGATGCCATACTTACATACAACCGTGCCATATACAACCGTACTGACGATTCAGTGGTAACGATAGTCAATAAGCATGAAAGACTTATCCGCAGATCAAGGGGTTATGTCCCGACACCGCTGAAACTGACAACAGATGTAGACGGTATTTTAGCCACAGGAGCCGAGCTTGTCAACTGTTTCGCTGTTGGCAGAGAAAACAAAGCAATCATAAGCCAACATATCGGGGATTTGAAAAACTTTGAGACCTATGAGTTTTATTGTGAAAGCATTGAACGGTTCAAGAGGATGTTTATTTTTGAACCACGCCTGGTAGTCAGCGACCTCCACCCCGATTACCTGTCCACACGCTTTGCTTATGAAACTAAACTTCCGCATGTGAAGGTGCAACATCATCATGCGCATATTGCATCCTGTATGGCCGAACACAATCTTGACGAAAAAGTTATAGGCGTTAGTTTCGACGGCACCGGACTCGGCGACGACAACAACATCTGGGGAAGCGAATTTTTTATCTGCGACCTTGCAGGATATGCAAGGGTCAACCATTTTGACTATATGCCTATGCCGGGAGGCGATAAGGTTACTGAAGAGCCCTGGCGGATGGCAGTATCCTATCTGTATAAATATTTTGGACAAAACTTCTACGAATTTAATTTGCCGTTTCTTAATAGTATCAGCACCTCATCTGTTGAAATGCTATGCCAGGCCATAGATAAAAAAATCAACAGCCCGCTAAGTTCCGGATGCGGACGATTATTTGATGCCGTTGCCGCTCTCACCAACCTTTGCCCGGTCAGCCGGTTCCATGCGGAAGCGCCCATGCGCCTGGAAGCTGTTATGGATAAAAACAATAAGGAATCTTACCATTTTTCAATACATCCTGCGATTTCCTTCTGCGAAACTTTCAGGCAAATTATCGCCGACATAAATAAGGGCATTCCTGTTTCGACCATTTCAGCAAAATTTCACAACACCATATTGTCAGTGATCATGGCAGTTGCAAATGATACAAGAAGCACCACAGGGATTACGAAAGTAGTATTATCAGGAGGAACATTTCAAAACAAGTATCTTTTAGGCTCTATTGAGCACGAACTTACCCGTCAGGGTTATGAAGTATTCACCCACAAAAAAGTGCCAACCAACGATGCAGGAATAGCTTTGGGACAGATGGCAATTGCCGCCAAAAGAAGGACCATGGAATAACCTTTAGTGTACACAATAAATAAGTGGGATAATTCATTTGGGATACAAACATTTGCAGTATTTTGAGTATTTTTGCAGTTATAAAACGACAAAATAATGTGCCTGGGAATACCATCAAAAATTGTTTCTATCGACGGTGATAACGCCATTGTTTCGGTTGGCGGCACCCGTGTAGAGGCTTCGTTGCAGTTACTGACCGACATACAAGTAGGTGATTATGTATTGCTTCATACCGGTTTTGCCATCGAAAAGATAAGCCCCGAGGAAGCTGAGGAAACTTTGAAGCTTTTGCAAAAGCTGGGCGAACCAGAAGGTGAAATAAAGCCTTCGGAAAATAAGGTTGATTGATATTCTCATAATTTTTTCAGATGAAGTATATTGATGAGTTCAGGAATGCGGAATTGGTAAAGATTCTGACCGAAAAGATACGCGCTGAGGCAAAAAAAGAGATTAACCTGATGGAGGTATGCGGAGGCCATACCTGGGCCATACAAAAATTTGGCATCCCTTCGCTGATGCCAAAAGAAGTCCGGTTGATATCCGGCCCCGGCTGTCCGGTATGTGTTACCGGCAGGAGATACATCGATCAGGCAATTGCTTATAGCAGGCTGAATGATACTATTATTACCACTTTTGGCGATTTGATCCGGGTTCCCGGCTCCACCTCCTCGTTGAACCTTGAAAAAAGTAAAGGTGCCGACATCAGGATAGTGTATTCCATACTCGATGCATTGAAAATTGCCCGCGTAAACCCATCAAAAAAAGTAATTTTTCTGGGTATAGGTTTTGAAGCTACTGCCAGCAGCAGCGCCGCAGGAGTATTTAATGCAAAAAAAGAAAACCTTACAAATTTTTTTCTATTCAGCTCCCACAAGATCATGCCTCCTGCCATGTCGGCGCTAATCGACGAAGGGATTAAAATAAACGGGTATTTAGCGCCGGGACACGTTAGCGCCATCACAGGCTCGCACATCTATGATGAATTCCCTGTTAAATACAAGGTAGGCTGTGTTATTTCCGGATTTGAGCCGGTAGATATCCTGCAATCCATCTATATGCTGCAACAGCAGGTCAACGATGAACAGTACCGTGTAGAAATTCAGTATAACAGGGTGGTAAACCACGAAGGAAATCTCAAAGCTAAAGAACTCATAGCGCAGGTGTTTACCTTACGAGACGATTGGTGGCGTGGATTAGGCGTTTTAAAAGGCAGCGGCCTGGGGTTAAGCGAAGCTTATGCCGATTACGATGCTGAAAAAATGATCACTGTAGCAGTAGAAAAAACATTAGAAGAAAAAGGATGCATCTGCGGCGAAATTCTCAAAGGCCTGAAAAAACCCGATGAATGCAGACTTTTCGCAAAGGCCTGCACGCCTTCCAATCCGGTGGGATCATGCATGGTTTCGCATGAAGGAGCTTGCGCAGCCTATTATAATTTCGGAAGACATTGAGTTGGATTCATCAATTTTGATTTTGAATTACTGGTAATGGAAAATAAAACAATTTTACTTGGGCACGGCAGCGGCGGCAGGTTGTCGCACGAACTGATAAGGGAACTTTTTTACAAATACTTCAGCAACGCCGTATTAGCAGGACAGTCCGATTCGGCGCTCCTGCAAATCGATGCACGCAACATCGCTTTTACAACAGATTCTTATGTGGTAGACCCTATCTTCTTCAACGGTGGCAACATCGGCAAATTGGCTGTTTGCGGCACAGTCAATGACCTTGCTGTATCAGGGGCGGTCCCTAAATATATCAGCGCAGGATTCATTATTGAAGAAGGATTGGCATTTGATGACCTGAAATCAATTGTAGCATCCATGGCCGATGAAGCTCAAAAGGCAGGCGTTATCATCGTTACAGGAGACACCAAAGTAGTGAACAAAGGACAATGCGACAAGGTATTTATTAATACCTCAGGGATAGGCCTGCTTGATGAAAAACACCAACACATCAGCAGCGGTAATACCATAAAGCCCGGCGATAAAATCCTTATCAACGGCAGTATTGCCGACCATGGCATGACTATCATGGCAGCCCGTAATTTCGAAAATTTCAACACCGATATACACTCAGACTGCGCCCCGCTAAACCACATGATTCATGCAGTCTTAAACGCAGGATGTTCGGTTAAGTTTATGAGAGACGCCACCCGCGGCGGCATTGCAACTGTTCTGTGCGAACTTGCTGAACACAACAATCTTGGCATTGAAATAAATGAGTCAGCGGTTTTAATTAAAGAAAATGTCAGAGGCATTTGCGAGTTGTTGGGGTTCGACCCGTTTTATGTGGCCAACGAAGGGAAAGTGCTGATGGTTGTAGATTGCCGGGATGCCGACAAAGCACTACAAATAATGAAGCAAAACGACTTGGGAAAAGAAGCCTCCATTATTGGAACAGTAGTTAACGAGTCTCGTGGTAAAGCTATATTAAAAACCACTATAGGCGGAAAAAGAATCATGGATATGCTGGCCGGAGAACAATTACCAAGAATATGTTAGCCACAGCAAGCCGTGGTCAGGAATTTTCCGCCTGAATACCCACGCTATTTCCCGCTTTGCTGGTCTGCATAAAACTTTGAATCGCCCCACTCACCAAAGGCAACGATGCAACCGGCAGATTCGATGATATGCTCTAATTTCTTACCGCTTTGGTCGGGTTGATCGGCAAGGCCGGGTTTCCCTTCGTACAAATTGTACTCTTTCTTATAATCGACAGGAGTAATATTAGGCATGACAACATTAGCACCTGCCATCAGGCCTTTTTCCCTGCCCTGTGGGTCGAGTGTCTGCAAAGCCGTAGTTGAAGCGATGTTGATGCGCGGCCTCATCAGGCGTAGCAGCGCAATCATTTTTAATGACAATTCCACACGCTTTTCTGCGGGAAGCAAAAGGTTTCTATACTTAAACAGCGGGGTTTCAGCATGTTCGATATAAGGGCCCATGCCGACCATATGCACCCCGGAATTTTTAATAAAAAACAGATCTTCCGCCAGATTATCAATGGTTTGAAATGGCAATCCAATCATCACACCGGTACCAGCCTGATAACCAATTTTCACCAGGTCATCGATGGCTTGCAACCTTCTTTCATAACTGTGTTTTGAATTGTCCGGATGAAGTTTACGATATAAATCAGGATTTGAGGCCTCAATGCGAAGTAAGTATCTTTTAGCCCCAAGCTCGTACCATTCACGGTACACTTCAATGGGCTGCTCTCCACATGATAATGTAATACGCAATTGGCCTTCGGTCAACTGATGTATCTTTTTTATCAACCTGGAAATATTGCCGGTAAACTTTTTGTTGCTCTGTTCACCCGACTGAATAACAATAGAGCCAAAATTTTTTTTCCAGGCATAATCAGCCGCTTGCAAAACTTCTTCATCAGATACTATGTAACGGTGGGCATTTTTGTTTCCGGCCCGGATGCCGCAGTAGTAGCAATTTTTACCGCACCGGTTTGAATACTCGACAAGCCCGCGCAGGTATACCTTGTTGCCAATGGCATCATTACGGGTTTGGCTGGCAATCGAGTACAGTCTTTGTATCTCTGCAACATCGTCTGTTGCAAGCATTGTCCTTACAGTAGTATAGTCCGGATCATGGAACAACAGTTTGTCCATTACTACAAAAATTATTTTTCTGGATTCTGGGAAAGACTGTGATCGAGGGTTTTAAAAAAAGGCTGCAGTGCCCGCGTAAAGATTCCGTTCATAAAAGCAATTGCCATTCCGTAATTAGTTATGGAAACCGAATTTTCTGTAAATGGCTTTAGTCTGTTTAGTATTTGTTTGCGGGTCACCATGCAGCCTCCACATTGTATAACCAATTTATAGTCTTTGAAATTTTCCGGCAACGCATCCAAACCGGATACGTTTGAAAAATATAATTTTTTTCCTGTAAACTTTGATAACCACATAGGAATTTTCACTCTTCCGATATCATCACAGCTGACATGATGCGTACATGATTCGAGTATAAGTATCCTGTCACCGTCGTTGAGTGAGCTTATGGTTTGTGTTCCATTCACATAATTCTCAAAGTCGCCTTTCAGACGCGAAAAAATTATGCTGAAACTTGTCAAGGGTATGTCTTCAGGCACCAGTTCCTTGACTGTCCCGAAAACCTGGCTGTCAGTTATAACCAGCACAGGTTTTATGCAAGAGGTTTTAAAAAAATGCTGAAGTTCTGTTTCCTTAAGAACTATGCATACACAGTTATTGTCGAGCACATCCCGTATTGCCATTTGCTGAGGCAAAATCATGCGGCCTTCGGGAGCTTCCGAGTCAATAGGGGTTACTAACAGTACATAGTCTCCTTCGTTGATGATATCGCCCACCAGAGAACGGCTAAGGTATGCCGATTCGGGTATAGCATTTTTCAGGGCAGACACCAGTACTTCCAGGTTATCGGGTTTGAGGGTGCTAAACTCGATTATGTCTTGTTTGGTATATTTTTGTACAAGTTCGCGTGTGGCTGCCGATAAGGCTTGCAGGTCAGATTTATTGTGGACAACGATAAAAGGAATGTTGTATCTGTTAAAATCTTCTATCAGTTTTACTTCCGGTTGTCCAAAGAAATTTTCCGTTATGACCAGTACGGCACAATCAATGGTTTTTATAACTTGAAGTGATTTTTCAATTCTTTTGGATCCCAAGCTGCCTGCATCATCAATACCAGCGGTATCAACCATTATCACAGGGCCAATGCCAAATATCTCTATGGATTTTCGCACCGGGTCGGTGGTAGTGCCTGGCTGTTCCGACACAATAGCCACCTCCTGCCCTACGAGCAAATTTATCAATGAGCTTTTGCCGTTGTTGCGTCTCCCAAAGATACCTATTTGTGGTTTTAAATCCCTTCCCTTGCTCATAATACTGGTTGTTTGCCTCTTATTTTATTTACACATTTTTCTGTGTAAGTTGTATCAACATTTGCCGGCATTTGTCGGTTAAACCGGTTATTGTTGTTTTTCTGGTAATTTAGAAATACAAATCTCTTTTTCCGTTTTTAATAAGCTCTATCCTATTTCTGATTTCAGCAACATTTTTTTCGTCGCCCATTGCCTGCAGTTCTTTTTCAATAAGTTTCCAGCCCTTTTCGCTGTTTAATTCGTTGCCGTAGTCCACCAGGTACTCGGCCAGGGTAAGTATGGCATTAGGGGTGCAAAAGCGTTTTATAAAGCCGGGAACCGAAAATTCCATAAAATGTTCGCCTGTTCTTCCCAGCCGGTAGCATGCGGTGCAAAATGAAGGCAGCATTTCCTGGTCGAGGAGTTCCGAAATAATCTCACTCAGTGTCCGGCTGTCGTTGATCCGGAACTGGCCTCTGTTCAGGTCTTGTTCCACATGTTCTGATTCGGAATAGCTGCCAAGTTCCAGTTTGGTGCCTCCGTCGATTTGCGACACACCAAACTGAATGACTTCGTTGCGCAGTGCCACAGGCTCGCGGGCGGTTAATATCATGCCGGTATAAGGCACTGCCAGTCGCAGTATGGCCACCAGTTTTGCAAAATCGCCGTCGTTCACAAAATATTTGTCACCCATGCTGAGCATGGAAGCATCTTTAATCCGGGGAAATGAAATGGTATGTGGCCCAACGTTATAGCAGGCTTCGAGATGGTTGGTATGACGCACCAGTCCCATAACCTCAAAACGCCAGTCGTATAATCCAAAAAGTGCGCCGATGCCTACATCATCAAGGCCGGCTTCCTGAGCACGGTCCAGCGAGGTAAGCCGGTATCCGTAATCAGCTTTTTTACCCCTCAGGTGGTAGGTTTTATAAGCCTCTGGATGGTATGTTTCCTGAAAAACCTGATATGTGCCTATGCCTGCTTCTTTAACAACCTTAAAACCTTCTATATCCAGTGGCGCAGCATTAATGTTCACGCGCCTTATTTCGCCATTATTTTTCTTGACAGAATAGGCAAGACGGACGGTATGGGCAATGAATTCCGGGTTGTATTGTGCATGTTCGCCATAAACCAGAATTAATCTTTTTTGTCCATTATCTTCCAGCGATTTAACCTCATTAACAATCTCTTCGTCGGTGAGGGTTACCCTTTTTGCAGCGGTATTGGAAGCTCTGAAGCCACAATAGGTGCAGTTGTTTGCACATTTATTACCGATGTAGAGGGGGGCAAACAGCACTATCCTGTTGCCATATACCAATTTTTTCAGTTGCCGTGCTCCATCTTTTATCTCTTCGACAAGTTCAGGGTCGGTAGTATTAATCAGAATGGCAGTTTCTGCCAGCGACAGGCGTTTTTTCGATAAGGATTTTGCAATGATAGCCCTGACAGATTCTTTTGTGGATACGGCATTATTTAAATACTCCTCAATTTCTTCAGCGTCGATAAAAGGCTGCATGGGGACATCAGGAATTTTGTATTTCTCAGGAGTAAATTTCATTTGGCACCTCGTTTTCTGCAAAAGTTTATTAATAATTCTTAGGAATTTCAACAGTAAAAGTACTTCCCACATCGGGCGTGCTTTTCACTGTTACAGTTCCATGATAAAAATCTTCCACGGTTTTTTTCAAAATCGAAAGTCCGAGTCCGCTGCCGCTGATGCCTTTGGTTTTCTCGTTTTTGATACGTGAAAACTCCTGGAACAATTTTGCGATATCATCTTCCGACATTCCAATACCGGTATCGGAAACCGCAATAGAAATTTTGTTGTCATCGGTAGCTATTTTAATTTCCACCGTACCGTTGGTTTTGTTGTATTTGACAGCGTTAGAAATAAGGTTGTTAAAGATTATTTCCATTTCGTTGTTGTCGGCATTCATGTATATGTTAGGCTGGTCGGAATCCAGAAAGATCTTGACATTTTTCTGGGCTGCCAGGGGAGTCATGGTATCGATAGATATTTGCGCTATTTGCACAACGTCCACTTTGGTAATCTCCCGTTTCTTTTTGCCGTTTTCAAGTTTGGTAAGGTCGAGCATATCCATAATCAGCGAACGCATACCTCTGATACGTTCCAACGAACGTTCAATCATCTGTTCGTAATCATTTAGGTCGGTACCTACCTGCTTGTCCTGCATAATGCGGAGATAGCCTTCGATAGCGTTGATGGGCGATTTGAGTTCGTGCGACAATACCGACAAGAATTGAAAACGTACCTGTTTACTTTCCTCGTTGAGGGTTTTGGTCATCCGGCTCAGGTAGAGGTGTTTGGTAATGCCCTCCATAGCCGTTTTCAATTCCTGTGGCGTAAATGGCTTGGGAACAAAATTATAGGCGCCGTTATTGGTAGCTTTTATGGCAAGGTCGAGCGAAGCATATGAAGTAATCATCATGACGTTCGTGTCGATATTCTTGTTATTGATGTACTCCAGCACTTCGATACCATGAATTCCCGGAAGTTTGTTATCAAGCAGGACGATATCTATCGGGGTAGAATCCAGATAAGACAACGCCTCTTCGCCTGTACCCACTTCAATGGTTTCGAAAGTAAAGGCCTCTTCAACAAAAGGAAAATCAACCGAGAAGTTCTTCAGAATTCTGGTCAGGCCGGAACGAATTCCCACCTCATCATCTACTATCAATACTTTGAGGACTGCCATAAGGTTTTTTTAGAGTTTTAATAATTTTTTTACCTGTACCTGCAACTGGTCGTAACGGATACCTTTTTCGAGATAGAGGTCGGCTTTTATCCATTGTTTGTCTTCATCGGAATTTAGTCCGAACATCAGTCCTGTTTCGGCTGTTACCGCTGTAGCAATAATCACAGGCACATCGGGATATTTCTTTTTTATTTTATAGCTGAGAATGAAGCCACTGTCTTTGTTGTCCATCATCAGGTCAAAGATGGCCAGGTCGGGTTTCATTTTATTGATCAAGTCCTCACCTTCTTTTTGTGTTTCGCCTGTAACCACTTCAAAACCCATGTTTTTCATGTGTAAGGTCAATTGTGTCAAACTATCGATATCATCATCGACTATCAAAACCACTTTTTTTTCTGTCGTTGTCATTTTATAAGGTTTTATTTTTGTTTCTTGGTATTCTGATTTTAAAACAGGTTCCTGTTGGGCCTGTTTCGGGGTTATCATTTGTTTCGATGTTTATTTGTCCATTGTGCATTTTTACAATGCCATAAATCAGCGGCAGGCCGAGACCTGTCCCTTTCCCTATAGGTTTCGTGGTAAAGAAAGGCGTAAAAATTTTATCCAGGTTGTCTTTGGATATTCCGGGGCCAGAATCGGCCACCCAGAATTCTACGTCTTCGTTGCTTTCCCGCAAGGTAATGGTAATTTTTCCGCCGTCGGGCATGGCTTCAATGGCATTTTTTTCGAGGTTGGTCAACACCTGCATCCACTGATCGTTGTCAATGAAAGCAAACGTGTTGGACAATTCAGATTTAACCTCCACTTCCACATTGGGAGGCAAAATCACAGATTCAATGCTATGATTGGTAAACTTGAGGATATCTGTTTCCACAAGTTTGACCTGATTTTTGCGGGCAAAATTCAACAATCCGCCAACAATTTTTTTGCAACGGTCGGCCTGTTCGGCAATTAGTTCCAGGTCGTCGCGTATTGGACTATCGACAGGGGCTTCTTCTTTCAGAATATTGCTGTACATAGTGATAATTCCAAGCGGATTATTCAATTCATGTGCAATACCGGCAGACAATTGCCCCATATTGGCGAGTTTTTCTGATTGTTGTAACGATTGACGGGCGCTTGCCAGTTTCTCGTTCGAAAGATTGAGTTCCTGCACCGAATTGTGAAGTTTTTCAATAGTATTAGGCAGGCACATTTCCACTTCGGCAAAGCCTTCAATGATAGCAATGGCATGTTCTATGCAAGAATCATAGCCGCAGGCACCGCAGTTGAGATGATCTTCGGCTTTTATTTTTCCCATCGATTCGAGCACTTTTGAAATGGCTTCCACTGAAGGAGTCGGGATACGACGGTCAGCAGGTTTAAATTGCTGCGAATAATCAAGGTCCTTAAATTCGTTAAACTCTTTTTTCCAGGTATCCTTATCTATTACCTGCAACTTTTGCCGCACATAGTTCCTGATTCTTGTAGTTTTGGTGAATAACATATTGTTATAGGACATTCCAGGCCCCATTATACATCCCTCGCAGCACAGCAGTTCCAGGTGTTGCGATTTTTTCAGGCCTTCTTCAAATTCGCGGATTGCCTCCCTGAAATGCACTCTTCCTGAAGCCACAATGATATTTTCTTCGCAAATATCATCCGTTTTATTGATGGAATGCAGTTTGCCACGGGTTACCGGAAATATAGAAGCTTTACCGGCAAAAGGCGGGTCAAAATCAGATGGCAGGGTATTTTCGTGAGTAATGCCTGCCTTTTTCAACAGTTTTCGCAGCTCAATAAATGTTATTACCTGATCTACTTCATTTGATTCTGCTTTTTTGGCAATGCACGGTCCGATAAATACAGTCTTTACATCATCTCCATATTTTTTCTTAACCACTCTGACCATAGCCACCATTGGCGAAACAATGGGAGCCAACGATTCAATCAGTTCGGGATGATAATGCCTGACATAATAGGCTATGGCCGGGCAGTCTGACGAAATGCTTTTCGGGGCACTAATATCATTCATTACCTTTTGATATTCATTGGCCACCATATCGGCACCAAATCCTACTTCCACCACCCAGGTAAAACCTAATTTGCGGAGCATACCAACCAGTTTCCTGTAATCGGAAATCTCAGCAAATTCGGCCGGAAAACTCGGGGCAATGCAGGCGACAGTTTTTTCATTGGCAGCCAGGAATTCTTCCACCGGTGCTGTGGTATCCACAAACACTTTTGCTTTCTGGCTGCACACTTTAGTACAATTTCCGCACCCTATGCATCGCTCCGAGATAACTTCCGCTTGTCCGTTTATTATTTTGATAGCTTTTACAGGACATTCTCTGACACAGGTATAACATACCCGGCACCGGTCTTTGACGGTGTAAACAAGCTCGTTATTTATCAGATTTCCCATGTTTCTGTAATTGTTGACAGGTTATAATCCTGATTATAGAAGCACTTCCCGTTTAAAGTATTTGGTATGGAGGAGCTCATGGCTTTTATGCTGAAGCGGCTCACCCAGGAAGTTGGCATACAATTCAACAATTTCCGGGTTTTTGTGTGAAACCTTTAATGATTCCTTGTCATCAATTTCGTAGAGTGAATTCATACGGGCTTCAATAATTTTCTCGGTAATTCCTATGCGTTGTCCGCCGCCGGCAATACATCCGCCCGGGCAGGTCATCACTTCGATAAAGTGAAGATCGTTTCTGCCATTCCTCAGTTCTTCAACAAGTTTATGAGCATTGGCCAGTCCGCTGACAACAGCTACACCAATTTCCAGATCGTTTATCTTTATACGTGCTTCTTTACGTCCGCTAAGTCCGCGTACGGCATTGATTTTAAAGTTCTTCAGTTCGTTGCCTGTAAGTTTTTTATAGGCAGTTCTCAGAGCCGCTTCCATCACACCGCCGGTAGCGCCAAATATTTTGCCTGCAGTGCTACGCACTCCCAGCGGGGAATCCGTCACTTCCGGCTCAATGTTATGCATATCGATGCCATGAAGTTTTATTAATTCTATCAGTTCGCGGGTGGACATCACAATGTCCACATCGTTGATACCTTCGCGGCCCATAGTATCGCGTTGTGCTTCAAATTTCTTGGCGGTACAAGGCATGATTGACACGGAGATAATGTCTTTGGGTTCTATTTTTGCCTGTTGCGCAAAATAACTCTTTATTATGGCACCCATCATTTGCTGAGGCGATTTGCAACTTGAAAGATTATTAAGATAGTCGGGAGCAAACTCTTCGGCATATTTTATCCATGCAGGGCAGCAACTGGTAAACATAGGCATGGTTTTTCCATTAACAATACGATCGATCAGCTCTGCTGATTCTTCCATAATGGTAAGGTCAGCTGCGAAGGTGGTATCAAACACATAGGAGAATCCCATCTTGCGCAGGGCCGCATTGAGGATACCGTTAATATCCTGCCCCGGTTTCATGCCAAACTCTTCGGCCAGGGAAACGGAGATGGACGGTGCATACTGCACCACGGCAACTTTATCTTTTTTGTGCAAAATATCCTGAACTTCGGTGGTTTGGTTTCTTTCCGACAAGGCGCCGGTGGGGCAAACCATGATACACTGTCCGCAATTGACACAACTGGACGTATTGAGGCCTTTGCCCATAGAAGTACCAATGAGTGTTTTGCTGCCACGGTTGATGTATTCAATACACGACACGCCCATTACCTCTTCGCAAACTCTGACACAGCGTCCGCAGAGGATACACTTTGCCGGGTCGCGGATGACACTCAGGCTGGAGTGATCCATTTTATGTTTGTTTTTCATGCCATGGATGCGGCGGTCAACCACGTGATATTCTTTTGAAAGGTGCTGCAGTTCGCAGTTAGCATTTCTCACACAGTAGAGGCAATCGTCGGGATGGTTCGACAGCAGCAGTTCTACGATAGTTTTGCGTGCATCCAGTACGCGGGGTGAACGGGTGTTAACTTTCATGCCATCGCTGACAGGGAAAGAACAGGAGCTCACAAGTTTTGCACTGCCTTCGAGTTCTACCACGCACATACGACAAGCGCCCGAAGGCATGAAATTTTTCATATGACAAAGCGTAGGCACTTTAATACCGTTGCGGTTAAGCACTGTCAGAATGGTTTCGCCTTTTTCTGCTTGATAATTTTTTCCGTTTATTTCTATAGTCAGGTTCATAATATCCTAATTTTTAAATCATTTCAATAGCTTCAAATTTGCATGTTTCGTAGCATGCGCCGCAACCGATACATTTATTTTCCTGTATAAAATGTGGCGCTTTACGGGTTCCGATAATGGCCGAAGTGGGACATTTTTTAGAACAGGCCGTACAGCCGGTACATTTATCAACAATGATGTGGAATTTTCTCAGGTCGGTGCATTTTCCAGCAGGACATACTCTTTCAAACACATGGGCTTCATACTCATGACGGAAAAAGCGCAGAGTGCTCAACACCGGATTTGGAGCCGTTTGTCCAAGACCGCAAAGCGATGTTTCTTTAATTACTTTTGCAAGTTTTTCCAACTGCATGACACCCTGGAAACGTTCGAGAGCGTCTTTGTCGTCGTTGGATTTTGGTTTTGAAGTGATGCTCTGCAGAATTTCGAGCATTCGTTTGGTACCTTCGCGACAGGGAATACATTTTCCGCAGCTTTCGCGCTGAATAAAATCCATAAAGAATTTAGCAATATCCACCATGCAGGTATCTTCGTCCATCACCACCAAACCACCAGAACCCATCATGGCACCAGCTGCTATCAGGTTTTGATAGTCTATCTGAATGTCGAGGTTCTCTTCGGTGATACAACCACCGGAAGGACCGCCAATTTGTACGGACTTGAATTTTTTGTCGAAAGCAATACCGCCGGCGATATCAAAAATTATCTGGCGTACGGTTGTCCCCATAGGAATTTCAACGAGTCCGGTATTTTTCACATTTCCCGAAAGGGCGAAAACTTTTGTTCCTTTGCTCTTTTCAGTGCCGGTTGAACTAAACCATTCGGCTCCTTTCAACAGGATTTCAGAGACGTTGGCATAAGTTTCCACATTGTTGATTACGCTTGGTTTTCCAAACAAACCGCTTTCGGCAGGGAAAGGCGGGCGGGGACTTGGCATTCCGCGGAAACCTTCGATGCTGTGCATCAGGGCTGTTTCTTCACCGCAGACAAAAGCGCCGGCACCCATTTTGATTTTTATCTTCAGGTCGAATCCGGAATTCAAAATATTATGACCAAGCAGACCATATTCTTCTGCCTGTTTGATGGCTATTTTCAGTCGTTGGATAGCCAGCGGGTATTCGGCACGGATATAGATATAGGCCACGGTAGCGCCAACAGCATACGAGCCGATGGCCAGGCCTTCGAGGAGTCGATGGGGGTCACCTTCGATAACGGCACGGTCCATAAAAGCACCCGGGTCGCCTTCGTCGGCATTACAAATCATGTATTTCTGGTCGGCCGGAGTTTTGTATGCTAATCTCCATTTGGTTCCTGTGGGGAATCCGCCGCCGCCACGTCCGCGAAGGCCGCTTTTTTCAATAGTAGAAATTACATCTTCAGGTGACAATGTCTTCACGGCTTTTATAAAGCCGGCATAGCCTCCGCGGGAGATGTATTCTTCAAAACTCACGGGATTAATAATACCGCAGTTTTTCAGCACCAGACGTTTTTGTTTGACAAAAAACGGGTGTTGGTTAATATCTTTAACACCGGGCCAGGGTTTTAGTTCGTCGCTCATAAACTGTCCAAGAAGGTTTTCCTCAACAATTTTTCCGGCGGTAATATTTCCAAGGATGTCGTTAACCTTATCAAAGGTCACTTTTCCGAAAGACACCCTGTTTTTGCCAGGCAGTCTCACATCCATAATGGGTTCAACAGCACAAAATCCTATGCAACCTACTTCCACGATGTCGGCTTGCATTTTATTAACCTTCAGGTATTCTTCGATAGCAGCTTTTGTTTTTGCCGCACCAGCGCCAAGACCGCAAGTTCCTGCGCCGATAAAAATGGTAGCTTTGTCTTTACCGGCAATATTTTCAAAGGGGCCGTTTTTTACATCGGTTTCTTTGCCGGCAGCCAGATTCTCCAGGTATTGTTTTACTGAATTGTTCATATCGTTTGTTCTTTAGCTCTGTATGATTCAACTATTTCTTTTAATTTTTCGGTAGTAACCTTTGCAAAAAACTCACCGTTGATGTTTATCACCGGCGCAAGTCCGCAAGCACCGATACAAGCCACTACTTCGATGCTGAAAAGACCGTCGCGGGTGGTTTGTCCGGCTTTAATTTTTAAAATAGATTCCAATTCCTGCAGTACAGTGGCAGATCCGAGCACATGACAGGCTGTTCCCCGGCATACCATAATATGGTATTTTCCGACTGGCTCAAACCTGAATTGGTTATAAAATGTAGCAACACCGTAGATTTTGCTGGTAGGTATTTTCAACTTCAGTCCGGTTTTAACAATTGCTACTTCGGATAAATAGCCTTCTTTTTCCTGAATTTCTTGTAAAAGCGGGATTAAAGAGTCCCTGCCGCAGTTTTCGTAGTTTTCTAGTATTTTGTCAATTGCTTTTTCCATAAATTTGTGTTGCTACATTTTAATTGTTAATAACTATAAATTATTTTTCACCTAAAATTCGTGTAATTTCGGGGAGTAATCTTTTGACATCAACCGGTTTTCTGATAAAACCATCCACCGGGAACCAGATGCTTTTTCCGTCTTCCGAAAGATAATCCACACCGGCTTTTCCAGTATTGATATCTTTAACCAGGATAACATGCAAATCTTTAAATCCGGGATTTTTTCTGAACTCACGGGCCATAGCCTGAACATCCGGCTTGGTAGTGGTAAGAATGTCGATAGAGGTTTGCATAAGCACAGGCATTTTCGATAATTCCGGATCATCTGTAATTTCTTTTGCCAGCTCAAAACCTTCGTAATGAGTGGTCATCATAACATCGAGGATGGCAAGATCGGGTTTTTCTTCTTTGATCTTCTTCATGCCTTCGATTTTGTCATTTGCAGCGACGACTTTGTATCCTTCTTTTTGAAGAATAGTTTGAATGATGGTAATCACATCAATGTCATCATCAACGATTAATACTTTTTTGGTTTCCATAACTTTTTTTAATTAATTAATTAATAATTATTCATCCCGGAAAACTTTCCGGCTTTGGTTTTATTTATTATGTTAGCTAATAAATCATAATTGTCAGCTGATTTCAGCAGGTAATCACAAGCCCCTGCATCCATCATTTTTTCCTGATAAAGTTGAGTTTCGTATGCAGAAAATGCCACAATAGAAAGTTCGGGGTGGTTCGTTTTCGCCTTACGGGTGGCTTCCATGCCATCCATAACAGGCATTTTAACATCCATAAAAACAAGATCCACACATGTATTGTCAAGTAATTCAAGAAACTCTTCCCCGTTGGAAGCTTCAGCTACTATTTCCACACCCCCGATATTTAAAAGAATGGTTTTGAGTCCCTTGCGAAAGGTTGCTTCATTATCGACTATGATTACTCTGACCATTTTTTTATTTTTTTGACGATACAAAAGTATAATGAGAATTCGAAGCAGAAAAGAGTAAAACGCACATCAGGCAAAGCAGGTAAAAATACCTGGTTGTCACGCATAACAGGCATTAACAAAGGATTACAGATGCGCCTCATGCAAAATACCAATAAAAATATTTTATTAAAGTTATGCAACATGCTGATTTTATGCATTTTGCAAAATTGATATTTTCTTTAAAAAAATAATTTATTTTTCAACGGGTAAATATACGTATAATATCCGGGAAATTACCACATGGTCTTTTCACTTGTTTTTGAATGATTAAGATATTTTCTTATTAAGCCAGGCATGTGTTTCGTGAAAAGTGTTTAACTGCAAATAATCAACGGTTTACTTCTTGATAGGGTATTGTTTTTTACCTATCATAAACAGGAATTGAACCTGAGCGGATTTTGCCCCTCTTGAATAAATTTGTATTTTTGAAATTTTGGAGGTTCGGCAAATGGCAACAGACCTTTTTAATTAGCTCTACCCGACGGTATTGCATGTTTTTGATTGTAATAAAAAATAAAAGACATGAAAAAAATTATTATTAACAAGCTTGATTATTTGCGGATAAAGCAGTCGATAAGCAATGCAAAACAGTCAAACCGTATTTCCGCATTTGAATCAGAGAAATTAGTTAACGAGTTGGAGTCGGCGGAAATCATTGAACCGGAAAAAATTCCGTCGAACGTGTTAACTATGAACTCCAAAGTAAAAGGTATTTTTTTAAACAGCCGTCAACATCTGACATTTCAGATAGTTTACCCACATCAGGCCCATTTGAAAAAAATAAAATTTCCATTTTTTCGCAAGTGGCCACAGCCCTAATAGGTTACCGTGTTGGCGATTTAATCGAATGGATTGTTCCCGCCGGCTTAACGACGATCAGGATAGATGAAATTATATACCAACCCGAAGCAGCTGGTGATTACACCTTATAAAGAATTATCATGTTATCAGAAGTACATAAAAAAAACAATGACGAGCTATATAAAACCTCTATAGTGCAACAAACCGCCTTTTGGTCACTTGTCAAAAGAAAAACAGGCCGTGAAACCATTGCCATCAATTTTAAATCAAAAAAGAGCCATCTTTTTCATGATGCCGCGGTGGATTATGATATCAATTCAGACCTTCTGGTGGTCATTTTGCAAGTGAATAAACACGATAGTATTGCTTATGTCCCCTATGGCCCGGAACTGGAACCCGACAATGAGTTTCAGGGACTTTTTTTAGAAGAACTATCGGAGTGTTTACGATCTTTTTTGCCTGCCGCCTGCTTTATGATCAGGTATGATTTGTGCTGGGAGGTTTTTTGGGCCGGAGACAATGCCTACTTTGACCATACCGGCAATGTAATTGATTCACCTTCTTTGAAGTCGCAGGAATTGAGGTTAAATTTCAATACCTTCAACTGGAATCTCCGAAAAGCGCAAACGAATATTTTACCGACAAACACTTTGTATATCAGTCTGGAAGCAGATACCGCCACCATTCTGGAACGCATGAAGCCTAAAACCAGATATAATATCAAACTCTCGAAAAAGAAAGGCGTTACCGTGAGAATAGCTGATATCAGCGATTTACACATCTGGTATCAATTGTACTCAGATACCGCACAAAGAAACGGATTGTATCTGAATAACATCAATTATTTTGAAGCTATTTTGACCACCCGCGCCGACAAAACCAAATCGCCTGCCGAGGTTTACTATTTAATAGCCGAATATGATAAGACGCCACTGGCTGCCATGTTTTTGATAATAACCGGGCAGCGCGGCTCTTATTTGTATGGAGCCTCATCAAGCATAAACAGGAATTTTATGGCTACTTATGCCCTGCAATGGGAAGCTATAAAAATCTCAAAGGAAAAAGGCTGCATAGAATATGATATGTTTGGCATTTCGCCAAAAAATGACATCTCCCACCCTCTTTATGGCTTATACCGGTTTAAAACAGGTTTTGGCGGGGAAATGTTTCATAGTCTTGGCTGTTGGGATTATTTTTTCGACAAAGAAAAATACCAGCAGTTTATAGGCACGGAAATGGTAAATCCGGGATATCATCTCACCACAAAATGATCCTGTTCGATTGACAAACATTCCTGAATGCCTATAAAAGGCATGTCTTGCAATGAAGGCTGTTGGGCGGATTCCGGGCGGTCAACGACAGTTCTCAGGCCTTGATTAACCCGTTTTTTATGGCAAACATCACCAGGTGCGGAGAGTTTTTCGCACCAGTTTTTTCGAGCAGATGCGCCCTGTGTCCATCCACGGTGCGTGCACTAACGCCAAGGTATTTTGAAATTTCGGCATTTGACATGCCTTTGCATATTAGTTCGAGCACTTCCTGTTCGCGGTCCGTAAGCTCGATACCGGCCATCCTCAGCGAAGGCCTCAGATTACGGTTTACGTTGCTGATAAATTCTTCCGAAAAATAATTTTCCCCGGCCATCACCTGGTTGATAGCCCGCTGCAGCTCGTCTTTGTTGGTTTTTTTCAACAGAAAACCCTCCGCCCCTGCTTCAATCATCTGGTTGAAATAGCTTATCTCTTCAAACATGGTGAGGGCAATAACTTTGATGGAGGGATATTTTTCCACCACCCTGCGGGTAGCTTCGATGCCGTCCATGACAGGCATGCGGATATCCATCAGCACCAGGTCGGCGGTGGCATTTTTGAGTATCTCAAACAACTCATGACCGTTTTGAGCTTCGCCTATGACTTTCACCTCGTCCATCTCGTTGAGAATGATACGCAGGCCTTTGCGAAAAATTTCATGGTCGTCAGCAATAACCAATCTTATGATATTCATGGTACAATTATTTGACATTAACGGTAACCAGCACCGACATCCCCTCGCCTTCCTTGCTTTTAATGAGCGTGAGGCCGTTGATGGTTTTAATTTTGTTGACAATATTATTCAATCCCATTCCGGTAGGTTGCTGCAATTTATCTTCCACGTCAAAGCCGATGCCGTCGTCTTTATAAAACAGGTTAACCTGCCGTTCGTGACTTTCGAGGTATATTTCGATGTTTTTGGCTCGCGAATGTTTTAGTGAGTTGTTTACCAATTCTTTAATACTCTGGAACAGCACCGTTTCCTCTATCCTTGTCCCTGAAAGTTTATACTGTGAAGTATCGAGCATAATTTTCACTGACTGCGTATTGTTGATATAATTGCAAAAATCCCTGATAGCAACAGGCAGCCCAAAATCCTGCAATATGCTGGGCATAATATTGTTGGATATTTCGCGGGTGGAAACAATAGCCTTGTCAATGAGTTCATCAACAGCCTGCAACGTTTCGGCAGGGCTGATTTTATTAAAATTTCCCTTTTTCAACAAATCGGTATAAAGCTTTATTGTAGACAAGAGAGGCGCCAGGCCGTCGTGCAGGTCGGCAGCAAAACGCTGGCGTTCGCGTTCTTCGGTTTCAATGATAGCGGCAGCAATTTTACGTTCTATTTCTTTGCGGTCGGTGATATCGCGTGCCAGGCTCAGGATGGCCTTTTTGCCGAAATAATCGATGACACGGCTCGACATCTCGAGAAAAATCACCGAACCTTTTTTTGTGAGGTGTTCGGTTTCGTAAATGTGGTGGCCATTCTGTATGATGATATCAATGTTCTTTTTTACTAAGGGAATGTATTTCGGCGTTTTGATATCGGTAAAGTTTTTCTTCATCAGCTCTTCGCGCGAATAACCAAGGCGTTTGATAACCTCCTGATTCACTTCAATAAAATTACCGTCAAAATCAGCAAGAAAAATCTCATCGGTAGAATTGTCAAATAACAGCTTGAATCGGTTCTCCGATTCTATGCGCCGTTCATCGGCCTTTTTTACGCTGCGCAACAGGTTTCCGATGCGATGAACACTGATCGACAACAAGACAGCAACAACCAACACCAACAGAAAATACAGGGTAAGGATAAAAGAGGACTTTTGATTAAAATAAATATTATACACTTCCATCAACTGGGCTACTGTAAGAAAGATTATGGCCAGCCCTATCATAACCCATGACATGCGGCTTTTCACATAATCCAGCATCCTGAAAATAAATACCAGCGTGAAAATAAGAATGACAGTCGTCAGGATAAGAATAATAATGTTAGGCATCATGAAGAAACTTTATAGTGCAAAGTTAACTATAAATGTTAATTTAGTAGTGATGCGTTTAAAAATATTTAATCTTTTAAAAGTACAATAAAAACAATATATACAGAACGTTCTTTAATTTTTTGATTTGATTTGCAGAATAACTTTGTAAGAAACCAAAGTTATGAATACTGGCAAGTATGTTTTTGCTCAAGTTCTTTCTCTTGTAAACCGATATGAATTTCAAAAATGTGTAAATCGATAT
>Ga0208459_1000698_pt1 | contig 34972 bp, 29 predicted proteins | sample AD_UKC087_MetaG_FD_184433 | JGI IMG/M metagenome (GOLD analysis project Ga0208459, IMG submission 184433) | Active sludge microbial communities of municipal wastewater-treating anaerobic digesters from USA - AD_UKC087_MetaG (SPAdes) (version 2) | ecosystem: Engineered > Bioreactor > Anaerobic >... | reverse complement strand
CCAGAGTTGTCATGATCAACTCCAGCTGCTCGTCTTTTCCCACTATCACCGTTCCTACTGCCGACACGACCTCGCGGCACTTGTCGCAGGCCCAAGCGATGGCCGGCGTAGACTGATCGGCAGGTTCGGGTGTGTACACACTCATAGCGACTCCTCCATGATATCGAATACTGATGATACCTGTTCAGAGCGTAGATTACTGCTATCCGCGAGATGGGCGTGGGCATACTCCACGACCTCGGGCGGTGCGCCATGCTCTTCCAGGAAGCGCGCGAAGTAGCGACCGCGACGCATGGACATCTGCAACTGCCGGTACAGGGTGTCGTACTCAGGGCATACCCTTGGGGGAGCCTTCGCCCTTCGGCGCCAGGGGAGCATCGAGTCGAACCAGTCCCAGAAATGGCGCCTGCGGCGCGTGTTCCAGGGCACTGGCTTCTCAACCGACGCGCGGGCCGCTTGCCATGCCCTGACATAGCCGGCATAGATCAAGCTCAACCCAGCGAGGCGTATCGTGAACGGCTTCGTCCACGCAGGATTCAGGCGGTATATGTCCAAAGACAGTATGACGATGACCGACATGGCCAGCAGCATGTGGACATAATCTGCGAACGGATCATGCTCGCTTGGGCCCAGAAGCGACACTGTCGGGCGCCTCCTTCAACTCCGATTCGGCTCTTGCCTCAGCCACTGCCTCATCTGCCGCCGCCAGGATCTCGCGCACAGAGGCGGCTATCAAGCGCACCTCGGCCAGGGCAGCGGACTTATGTGACTCTCTGATGTAGTGCTCGCTGAAGCGCGCTCTGCTGTACAGGCCGACTAGCCTGAACACAGCACGACGCGGCAGCTTGAGCCGGCTGACCGCCATTTGACCGCATTCCTCAGGCGTGTGGTGCTTCTCGATTCGAACCCCGGCCTGCTCCAGCATTGATTGAAAGAGACGGTAGCACATGATCACCGCGGCGCGCGGGTCGGGTTCTCGCTGTATGGCGTTGATCGCCTCTTCGTCGGACCACCTAGGGTCGATCCCCTGATCATCGCCGGGCAGCTCAGGCGGCGCCGTCGAGGGTGCGGCACTGGGCGACCTGCGCCAGCGGCCCAGCGCGAGCGCTGCAATGACTCCCGCCAAAGCCAGTGCGAATAGGGCCATCGAATACACTGCCCAGGGCCACGATGCCGCAGGGGCGCGCTGCACGGGAGGCTTACTGCCGGAGTCAGGCTCGGCACCCGGCATTGGTGGTGGCTGCGAGAGCTCTTCTGGGCCGATGGTCCGCGAAGACTCCTGGGGCTCCTCGGCCGGCGGCTCGCGGCGTGCGGGCCCGCTGTTCGTGAGGGCAAGAGCCGAAAGCAGCGCCATGGCCAGCACGAGCCAGGTCAGAAGCGACCGTGTTTTGGGCAGACGGAGTACGGAGCGAGCTCCGCTCGCCCGACGCTCGGCGATGGCAAACACCACCGCGGCCACAATGAACAACGCCGCTGTGAAGACGAACGCTGCAAAGACGATGGCGCTGACGCGGCGGGCAGACAGTGGGTGTATGCCTGGGTAATCCGGCACGCTCTGCGATGAGAGGGAGAGGCCAACTAGGAAAAGCGCTCCGGTGCACATGAGGGTCAGTATGAGGGCGAAGGGGGCCTTCCTGTTTGCCAACCGCCACAACTCCGTTCGTGCGATCCCGTCAACTATGCCCGTATGCACGAATTATTCCATACCGTGTCCGCATGTCCTGCCTGTTCATATGTTGATGAACGGGAAGTCTACAGGAAAGAAGTGAGTTCAGTATGGCGGGCAGGATTCGGGCTCCCGCTCGCGCACGTGTTCAGGAGGCCGACCAGGAGCCTGTACGGAAGACTTCGGTTCGGAGATCGAGACTGAGCCCTGCTGCATACATGGCCCCGGCGGTAGGGGTCCTGAGACGGCTCGCTGCGCTGTTTTCGGCAGGCGCCGCCGCGCCCCGAGACTACATCGAGATAGCCATCGCCGGGCAGACCATGATTGTGGAGCGGGTGATGCCGGCGGCAGCAGTCGCTCACGAGCTTTCGGTGGTTCTGCCTCACGTGGAGGTGAGGCGGACTCGCGACCCGTCTCGCCCGGAAGCGATGCAGGAGGAAGTGGTCATAGAGAGCATCACTGTAGTGTCTTCTCCGGTGCGGCGCGCGGCCGATGAAGCTGGTAGAGGAATCCCGAGCCGCGGGTCGAAGAATGCTAGATAAGGCGCATGGCGCGGACGGCTGGAACCGGGCGCAGGACTGAGAGGACGGTGGGGCTAGTTGATCGAGGTAAGGGATCTCGTGAAGCATTACGGACAGGTCCGGGCTGTGGATGGGGTCAGTTTTCACTGCCCTGACGGGCACATAACCGGGCTCTTGGGCCCGAACGGGGCCGGCAAGACCACGACTCTCAGAATGATCTGCGGGCTGATCCGTCCAATGCAGGGCACTGTGATTGTGGACGGCCACGATGTGGGGCGGAACCCAGCCGCAGTTCGACGGGCGCTCGGTGTACAGACCGATTCGAGCGGGACATACCCGCGACTCACTCCGCGCGAGCACTTCACGTATTTCGGGGGATTTTATGGCCTTTATGGCCCTGAGCTCGGCGCGCGAGTACAGGCCGTCATCGACATGCTGGGCATGGGCGACTTTGCCGACCGTCGCACACAGGGTTTCAGCCGTGGGCAGCGGCAGAAAGTGATCCTCGGTCGTGCGCTGGTGCATGATCCGAGGAATGTGATAATGGACGAGCCCACCAGCGGCCTGGATGTGATGGCCGTGCGCGAGACGCGCGACGTCATTCGGATGCTGCGCGACAGGGGCCATTGTGTGCTGTTCACCACGCACTACATGGACGAGGCCGCGAAGCTATGCGACAGGGTCGCGATAATAACCCGTGGACGCATCGCAGCTGTGGGAAGTCCGACCGAGCTCATGGAGAAGACCGGATGCGACAGCCTAGAGGACGCTTTTGTGGCCCTGGCAGGCGGCGCACAGGGCCTTCTTGTGAGCGAGTACGCGAGCGCTGACGGCGACGCACAAGGCAACGGCGGTAGCGGCAACGGCGACGCTGCCGGACGTGCAAGGTGAGCGGGGGGTGAGAGGTGCCATGTCAAGAGATGTGCTGAACATATGGCGCAAGGAGATCAAAGACACGGTGCGCGACCGGAAGGGCATGACGCAGGCCATCGTGATTCCGCTGGTAATCGGGATCTTCTACGCCAGCTTCACGCCCATGCTTATGAAGGCGATGACGGCACGGAGGGAAAAACCGCTCACCATCCCGGCGCAGGGAATCGCGTACGCCGACGCTAGGCTCCTGGATGTGTTCGGCAAGTACGGGATAACTCTCGAAGAGTACGAAGGCGATCTCGAAGCGGTCATCCAGGATGCCAAGAAAGAGTCGGGCCTGGTGTTTGAGCCTGGTTTCACTGAAGATGTCGCAAAGGAGCGCCCGGCGACGGCACGACTGCTCACCAACAGCACCGCAGGAGGCATCTTCGGGGGAGGATTTTCCGACACTCGTCTGCAACTGGCTGTGGGCGCCTACAACCAGATGATAGTTGCTGAGAGGATGGCGGCCCGCGAGGTTGATCTGTCTATCCTGGTCCCTGTTGCGCTCAATACGGAAGATCTGGCCACGCCGGAGCAGCGCGGGGCCTTCTTTGCGTCTTTCTACTTGACGCTACTCGTCGCCGTCACCGTGGCGCAGGGCGGCCTATTCGTGGCGATCGACGTGACAGCCGGCGAGAAGGAGCGGGGCACGCTCGAGTCGCTGCTTGTGACCCCTGCGTCCGACATGGCGGTCTTCCTGGGCAAACTGGGCGCCGTGTTCACCATATCCGTGATTCCGCTGATCCTTACGCTCATGGCATTCTGGGCAGTGAGCAATCTCATGCCGCCCAGCTTGGCCGCGGGGAACGAGGGCTTGCCGGGATTCGTGCTTGCGGGATCGCTCCTGACCGGCATACCGCTGGCCCTAGTCGTGAGCGTAGCACAGATGATGATCAGTGTGAGGGCGCGCACATTCCGCGATGCGCAGTCGGCCGCCACGCCGCTCACGTTCGCTGTGATGATCCCGGGGTTTGTGGCTGCCTTCTCTCAGGCAAAGGCACTCTGGGCATGCCTCATACCGGTCTACGGCCCATTCGCTGCCCTGGGCAGGATGGCGCAGGCCGGCGGGCTACAGTGGGACGCAGTGGCCCTGTCGGCTGTGGGGAGTGTGATCGCAGCCGCTCTGGTGTTGCCGGCGGCCGTGAAGATGTTCACCAGGGAGACATTGCTGTATCGGTCCTAGCGCCAGGTTCCGGCGGCAAGAGGCCTTGCCCGGTCCACTCGTCATGTCCTTATTCTAGGGGAATGTTCGGCACTGGCGGCCTAGTCAGTTTGTGCTGGGCGGCGCGGCTTAGCGAATCAACGCGCGTGCGTACGGCGTCGTCGGCTTCGCCTGTAAGTATGTAGCGATCTAGTTCAGTATAAGAGATGCCCATCTCGCCCTCATCGGTTTGGCCGCTCCACAGGCCGGCCGTGGGGGCCTTTTCGATGATGTGCCGGGGAACACCCAGGTATGAGGCGAGTTCGCGCACTTGCCATTTCACCAGGCCGGCAAGGGGCATGATGTCGGACCCGCCATCGCCGTACTTGGTGAAGTAGCCCACCGTCAGCTCGCTCCGATTAGTCGTGCCTACGACCAGATAGCCCAGGATGTTGGCATAGTAGTACAGAGCGGTCATCCTCAGGCGGGGCTTGACGTTTGCCTGGGCCATGCGGGCGCGGCCAGGGTCGGATGCTGCGAGGCGGGCGGCAGTCTCCGCCATGGCTGTGAGGGCGGGCCCTCGAAACGGGGCATCGGGCTCCTGCCGTGCGGCACAGTCCGAGAGGCAGCTGGAGACGAGGGCAAGGTGCTGGTCGAAGAGGGAAGTGAGGTCACATATGATCGTGGGCAGTGCGAAGGCGCGAGCGCATGCGAGCGCATCCTCTACGTCCTCGGGGTCGGAGTGACACGGCATAACCACTCCCAGGCACCCATCGGGCATGGCGCGCATTCCCAGCCCGGCTACTACAGCCGAGTCAAGCCCTCCTGAGAGTCCAAACACAATACCGAGGCAGCCCGCCGCCTTAGCGCGTTCGCGAATCCAGGAGCCGAGCGCGTCGGCAACCTTCGCGCAGTCCATACCGGAGTCCATGCCACAATCACCTCAGGCTAGTCTTGGTGCATCACAATCATAGCACATCTGGCTTGGCACGGATGGAAACGTGTGTCGTCCCATTATCGTAAGGCACTGCCGGACCGGAGGAGGCGGAGGAGCATCGCCGCCAGCATGCCCGGAGCCAGACAGATGATGGCTGTGACCGGGCGGAATGTGTTATGCTTGACCCGTGAGACTCGCGGGCCGAAGACCCAGGCCGTGAGTGAGAATTGTGCGAATGTTGGGAGGCGATTCTTGTGTTGGGCAGACCACCGCGTAAGGTTATGCTCCTACTGTCGTTCTCCATGTGCCTAGCGCTGGCGCTCGTGCTGGCGCTGCTGGCGCCCGCCCAGCCTGCGCTGGCCTTCGGGCCCGTTGGGTATCACTTTGCCGGGAGCATCGGAGGCAAATATGCGGTTCAGATGGAATTGCACATCGAGGACGGGAAGGTGTCGGGGCATTACTGGTATGAGGCGATAGGTACGCCGCTGGAGCTTGCCGGCACGCTCGCAGATGGTCGCATGCGATTGACCGAACGGACCGCCGACGGCAAGGCGACTGGGTCCTGGATCGGGGCATTCAACCCTCTCAATCCCGTCTGGAAAGGCAAGTGGACCAGCGCCGACGGGACCAAGTCACTCACATTCGAGCTGACTGAGGCAGCTGAGATCGTGATCACCGAAGAGATGAGGATGGGCTTCATCAAGGTGCATGTCGCTCACCCGTTGTTCTCCGGCGCCGGCCGGCACCGCGGGCTCCAGGATGTGCAGGCCTTGGTGGATAGAGAGGTATGGGCGGCTGCTGCTAGCATCTGGGCAGATCCTGTGGACCCGGTGAGTGATGATTATGAGTTCGAGCCGGATGCCCCGTGGTGGTCGTGGGAGCATTTCAGCGAGGTGACCATGCGCTACTACTCTAGCTCCCTGATAAGCATGATGAATGAGGTCTACCACTTCACCGGCGGCGCCCATGGAATGACTTTTCACACATCTATGAACCTGAAAGTAGGCAAGACCGGCGCCTCCGTCTTCACTATCGATCAGATATTCCGGAAGGGAGCTGGGTGGGAAAAGGCGATCTCCGACTATGTGATCCAGGATCTTAAGGCGCGCGGCGCCGACTGGGTCGTGAGCGGCGAGGTACGCGAGGTGCCCCGCAAGAACATGACGAGGTTCACTGTGAGCCCTGCAGGCATCGACCTGTTCTTCGGGCCCTACGAGATGGGCAGTTACGCACAGGGAACCTGGGTGGTGCTTGTGCCGTGGTCGGCGTGTAAGGGTTTGGTCGATCCAAACGGTCCCGTCGCACCGATTGCCGGGGCCGCGTTCGGGAAGTAGCCTGCAGATCGGCTGGAGGCAGCAATCGAGATGATCAACTTGAAGCCCGACTCGACATCCAACTCGACAGGTGTCATAGCGCTATCAGCCGTATCCGCCCGGGCGGTGCTGTTCCTTGTCGTCCTACCCTGGGCAATGTTGCGCCTGGCGCCGCGCCTGTCGCTGTACGTGCCGGATACGCCCCTCGAGATGCCCAGAGCCATTGTGGGCACATGTGTCTGCCTGCTCGGGGTGTACGTGGCGTGGAGGGGCGCCATGGTGTTGTGGTTTGCCGGCAAGAGGTGGCCGGGAAGCGAACCGCGATACCTGGTGAGCAAGTACATCTATAGGTTTGTGCTCCACCCGATGTACTGGGGATACACCATGTTCTGGATAGGTTTGGCGATCTGGACATGCTCTGTGGGGCTTCTCGCTGAGGCATTGGTGCTGGGCGCGGGGTTTATGGCATGGTCGTTGGCGATTGAGCAACCGCGCTTGCGCCGCAGGTACGGGGCGGCCTATGAGGAGTACCGCCGGCAGACACCTATGGTCCTGCCTGTATGGAAGGCGCTCTACTACGACATGCATGAGCTGCCGAGCACCATGCTCGCCCTCACGATGCTCGGGAGCGCTCTCGGCCGGCGGCTGTGGAATGTGCGGGCAGAGGGGGAGGAGTTCATCCCGAAAGAGGGGCCGGTCATGGTAGTATGCAACCACGTGAACCTGGCTGATCCTCTGCTGCTCGGGATGCACTTCACACGGCGCATCCACTTCGTGGCATCCGACGAGCTGTTCAGGCATCCTGTCACTCGCTGGCTCTTTCGCGTGTTCGGCGCCATTCCCAAGCGCAGGTGGAGCCGGGACATCGCATCTATTCGATCCATTCTGCGCCGCCTCGACTCGGGGGAGGCAGTGGGCATATTCCCCGAAGGCCAGCGCAACTGGGACGGCGGCCCCGTTATCGTTGGCGATGAGGTGTACAGGCTTTTATGCCATCTGGACGTGCCGATACTCTGCGCAACTCTGGTGGGCGGGCATGAAGCCTGGCCGCGATGGTCTACACTGCCCGGCTTGTCCGATGTGGTTGTTCGCTTCTTTGAACCTATCCATCCGAGGCAGTTTTCCTCAGTGGAGAATTTCCGAAAGGCCGTTGAGCAGAGGATCTTCGGCTTTGCCTGTGAAGCGCCGGCGCCGCGCCGTGCGCTTGCTCTACACAATGGGATCGCCAGCGTGCTGTGGGGATGTATTCGGTGCGGAGGCGACATGACTATTCGCGAAACCCGGCAAGGGCTCGAGTGTTCGCAGTGCGGCGCATCCTGGGTTATTACGCCTGCTCTGGAGCTTGTGTCGGGGCAATCCTCTGAAGCGGGGGCGCGATCAGGAGCCCAGAGCTGCGGGCAGATCCGCATGCTTCCCCGCGAATACCATGCAGCGCTAGTCGAACGTCTCCATGGAGGCCGGATGGATGGGGCGCTCGACGGTGACTTTCGGATCGAGTGTACTGCCATGTGTTACAGGATCGAGTCTACCAGGCGGCTGAAATCGCTGGGCAGAGGCACTCTGCGATTGAGTCGCACGGCGCTGGCCTTCGAAGCAGGAAGAGAAGGAGACCAAGGCGAAGAGCGGATCGCGCCGCTTGAGGTTCCGCTGGACAGTATCGACTTCACGTATCTGAACCTTGCCAACCACCTAGTCGTGGTGGGCCCGCATGGCGCGGTGCAGTTCAAGGTGGAGGGTGATTCGCCGGTGCGCTGGGAGGACTACGTGTCTGCAGCGCGCGGCGCAACTATCAGGCAGTGGAAGGTCAGACAGACGAGAGAGAGCAGAAGCAAGCATCTTAAGGCAAGCGGGGCTGGAGCCGGGGCCGGGGCCGGAGCCGGAGCCAGACCTGATGCTAGCCATTGGAGGCGCTAAGATGGGTTCTCATGATGCTGCCATACAGGATAGGGCCAGCGTGTGGGCGCCATTCTTCTTCGGACTACAGGCAGCCTTCTACCTTGTCATACTCCCTGGGGGTATGGCCAGGCTGTCGGAGACTCTGGGTATGTCGCTGCCCGCGATGCCGCTGCCCGCAGTGGGCACGGCCATCGGCGCGATTCTCACAGCATTGGGCGCCTACGTGACCATTCGGGCGTTCCTAGTCCTGTCATACGTGGGCAAGAACTGGCCGGGCGGTCAAACCACGTACATTGTGGACAGATACATCTACTCCTTTGTCCGCCATCCGCTTTTCTGGGGCTACACGCTGTTCTGGATCGGCGTTGGGCTCTGGATGCGCTCACCGGGCCACGTCATCCTTGCGGCATTACTTGGGCTCGGATTTGCCGCGTGGGCCCTGCTCGTGGAGGAACCACGTTTGGTAAGCGCCTTTGGCAAGCGGTATGAAGATTACCGCAGAAGCGTCCCTGGCCTCGTCCCACGTTGGGCGGCGCTGATCGAGGATGCGGGGGAGCTCGACATTGTGGCTCTGCTGGCGGTCTTCCTCGTGCGCCTGCTTGCGTCATTCCTCTGGCGAATCAAGGCGGTAGGTGTCGAGAACATACCTACCGAAGGCCCTGTGGTGTTTGCGTCGAACCACATGAGCATCGCCGATCCGTACGCCATCGGGTTGTATGTCAATAGGATGATCCACTACGTCACAGCCGACGAGGCATTCAGAAGTCCTCTTCTGAAATGGTTTCTCCGAGCCAACCGGGCGATACCAAAACGCAAATGGGGCCGAGACATATCGGCAATTCGCGCCATGCGCAACCATCTGAAGGCCGGAGAGACTGTGGGAATATTCCCCCAGGGCCAGTACAACTGGGACGGCGGCTGCAACATCGTGAGCGATGAGGTGTACCGAGTACTGCACTATTTGGGCGCGCCAGTTGTGCCCATCACGTCCCTTGGCGCCCACGAGTGTTGGCCTGCCTGGTCAGCGGGGCCGGCCTTCTGCGAGTGGGAGGTCCGATTCTTCCCTCCTGTGAATCCGTGCGACTATGAGTCGGTGGCCGATTTCCGGCGCGAGATCGAGTCGAAGATGTTCTCGCTTGTAGGCCATCCCCCCATTCCGCGACGCGCTCTGGCATCGCACAAGGGTATTACCATGGTGGCATGGGGCTGCATGAGCTGCGGAGGAGCCGCGACACTCAAGGAGACCAAGTCAGGGCTGGAGTGCTCCAAGTGTGGCGCCAGATGGACTGTGACGCGCGATCTCAGGATCATCGATGAGAAAACCGGGCGTAGCATGACCGAGAGCGAGTACAGGTCGGCCCTGATTCAGAAGCTGCGTGCCGGCGAGATGGAGGACGCGCCTGATGGGGTGTTCGACCTTTCGCGCACTGCGCATGCATGGAGGATTGGCCTATCGCAGGGTGTAGCCGATCTCGGCGTCGGCACGCTGAGGCTCGCGAGCGGCGCGCTCTCGTTCTCCGGTTCAGAGGGAGCCACTAGCGTGGAAGTGCCCATATCTGATATCAACTTCTCCTTCCTAGATGCCGATGCTCACCTGGTCGTGTCGGAACCGGGCGGTGCCTACGAGCTCGCCATCGAGGGCGACTCGACGCTGAGGTGGGAGGATTATCTCATGGCAGCTAGAGGGTTGACCATACGGAGATGGCCCACGGCTGAAGAGATCAGGGCCAGAGCGCGCGAGAGAAATCGCGAGCAGTGACCCTGGTTGTGAGTGCGGCGGGAGGCGCAGCGCCAGAACGTCTGGAGCCGGCCTCCCGCTCACTGCCAGTTGCTCAGTCTGTCTATCTACTTCTCTCCAAGGTAGGCTTTTTTCACCCTCGGATCGCGGCGCAGTTCGTCCGCCGGGCCGGAAAGGACGATTCGCCCTGTTTCCAGCACGTGGGCGTGGTTCGACATGCGCAGGGCCAGCCGGGCGTTTTGCTCCACAAGGAGTATGGTTACGCCCTGGCCGTTGATCTCGCGGACGACTCGGAATATCTCCTGAACCAGCTTGGGCGCAAGGCCCAGCGACGGTTCGTCCAGCAGCAGGATGTCGGGGTCGGGCATCAGCCCGCGCCCGATGGCGAGCATCTGCTGTTCCCCGCCCGACAGCGTACCTGCCAGCTGCAGGCGGCGCTCCAGGAGCCTTGGAAAGAGCTTGTACACCCGTTCCATATTGGAGTTGACCTTGTCAGGGTGCCCTCTGTGCTTGTAGGCTCCCAGCTTCAGGTTTTCCTCCACTGTCAGTGTGGGAAACACTCGCCGGCCTTCAGGTACGTGTGCGACTCCGCGGTTCACGATCTCGTGCGCCGGTATCTCGGATATGTCGGCATCCCCCAGCAGGATGGAGCCAGATCTCGGCCGTATGAGGCCCGATATGGCGCGCAGGGTAGTTGTTTTGCCGGCGCCGTTGGCGCCCAGAATGGTGGCGATCTGACCTCGCTCCACTGCCAAGCTGATGCCGTGCACCGCTTCGACGCTGCCGTAAGCTATCCTTACGTCCTTCAGTTCCAGTAGACTCATTGGACCGACTCACCTGCCTCTGCGTCCGCCTCGGCCTCTGCCTCGTCGTCTTCATCGTCTGTGCCCAGATAGGCCTCGATGACTGCCGGGTCCTTCTGGACAGCCTCGGGCGTGCCTTCGCTGATCTTCCTTCCATACTCCATTACGGCCACGTGGTCGGAGATGCCCATGACCACGCGCATGTCATGTTCAATCAGGAAGACAGTGATCCCCGAATCGCGGATCTCGCGGATTATGTCCATGAGTTCGTCGGACTCACGCTCGTTAAGGCCCCCCGCCGGCTCATCCAGTATGAGCAGCGCGGGAATGGAGGCCATGGCGCGGGCGATCTCGAGCCGGCGCCGGTCGCCGTAGGAGAGGTTGCGGGCCAGCTCATCGCGGAGGTGCCAGATGCGCAGCTGCCGCAGGCAGCGCTCTGCCTCGCTATGTGCCCGCACTTCCTCGGACCTGCGGGCCCGTGTGTTGAGAACGCATGCCAGGAGGCCTGCCTTGCATCGGCAGTGCTGCCCCGCAAGCACGTTCTCGAAGCAGGTCAGGTTCTCAAACAGCCTGAGAGTCTGGAAAGTGCGTGCGATGCCCGTCTCCACCACCTGGTGCGGGAGCATTCCGATGAGGGGCGTCGCGCCGAAGGTGATACTGCCCGAATTCGGTCGATAGATGCCGGTTATCAGGTTGAACACCGTGGTCTTGCCGGCCCCGTTCGGCCCGATCAGGCTGGTTATGCTGTCTTTGGCAATATTCAGGTCGAATGAATCGACTGCCCGCAGCCCGCCGAAGTTCTTCGATACCGACACGAGCGATAGCAACTGGGCGTCCGGTGTCGGGTTCATTCGCCGTCACCTTCTTTCAGACGGGTCATCCACCGTTGGCTGGGCCACAACCCCTGCGGGCGGAAGATCATCATGACCGCCATGGCCAGTCCGAACAGGAGCATCCTGTACTGGGCGAAATTGCGCAACAGCTCAGGCAGAACCATCATTGCGCCGGAAGCCAGGATCACCCCGGGTATTGATCCCATGCCGCCCAGGATGACTATGCAGAACAGGATGACCGATTCCATGAAGGTGAAGGAGTCAGGCGAAATCACCATCATCTTGGCCGCGAATATGGTTCCGGCCGCTCCGGCGATCCCTGCGCCCAGCGTGAATGCTAAGGTCTTGGCCCATCTCGTATTGACTCCTGTGGCTTCGGCGGCGATGGGGTCTTCCCGGACGTAGTTCCACGCGCGACCCACTCGCGAACGCTGCAGGCGGCCCAGGCAGAACAGGAGCAATGCAACGGCTGCCCACACCAGGTAGTAGAAGTCGGCGGGACGCTGTATTACGTGGCCGAATATCCGGAATTGGTCCAGGACTATCAGCCCGTTAGGGCCGCCGGTCAACCCGAACGGGTTGTTTATCAGGGTGATGCGGATCATCTCATTCAGCCCGATAGTCACCATCAGGAGGTAGTCGCCTCGCAGATGGATGATCGGGCCTGTGAGGACGTAGCCCGCCGCCGCTGCGATCAGGCCGCTTATGGGGATGAGCAACCACAGGTTGATCCCGAACCTCTCGGAGAGAATGGCCGTAGTATACGCTCCAATGGCGAAGAAGGCCATCTGCCCCATGTTGAACAGCCCGACCTCGCCCACGATGATATTGAGCGACAGGCCGAGCAGAACGTTGATGCCCCAGAACACGCACACGTCTGTCCAGTAGTCCGATATGAAAAAGGGCAGCGCCACCGCCGCTATTGCCAGGGCGCCGATGAACCAGGCCGAGTGGGCGCGGATGAACGACGCCTGTTTCGAAAGCTCCAAACGCATGTCCATTGCCCCCTCTCAGACCTTCTCAGCCACTCGTTCGCCCAAGATGCCCGTAGGACGGAAGATCAAGAGCAGAATGAGGATCAGGAATACGAAGACGTCTTTCCAGGCTGCCGATATGTAGCCTGCCCCCAACATCTCCAGGATGCCGAGGAGCATGCCTCCTACCATTGCACCGGGGATGTTGCCTATTCCGCCTAAAATGGCAGCGGTGAACGCCTTCAGGCCGTAGGACCATCCTACCGTGAAGTGGATCTGCCTGTAGTACAGGCCGAGCAGCACACCGGCGATGGCGCCTAGGCCCGGGCCTATTACGAAGATGATGCGGATGATCTGGTCCACGTCGATGCCCATCAGCCGTGCTGTGTCGTGGTCGATGGCAGTTGCGCGAATGGCTGCGCCCACCGTAGTGCGCTGCACGAACATGTAGAGCCCCACCATGAGGACAAGCGATATGCCCATGATGAGCAATTGCATCAAGCTTACATGTACGCCGCCCAGCATCCAGCGGGCTTCAGGGACCGACCACGGCGGATAGGCTTGATAGCGTGCGCCCCATATGAGCATCGCCGCGTTTTGTAGGAATATCGATACGCCAAGAGCCGATACGACTGCAGTCAGCCTGCTGGACTTGCGCAAGGGTCGGTAGGCCATTCTCTCTACTAGCACTCCAAGCAGCGAAATGGCTCCCATTGATATCAGGGTAGCCAGGCACAGCTTCACCCAGAGTGGGAGGGAGGACTGAGCCAGAACCGTTACCAGCATCGTGTAGCCCAAGTATGAGCCGAGCATGAAGAAGTCACCGTGGGCGAAGTTGATCAACCTCATGACTCCGTAGACCATCGTGTATCCCAGTGCCACAAGGGAGTACACCGCACCCACCGTGAGCCCGTTGACCATTTGCTCCAGGAAGACTACCATTTTGACGCGGCACGGGAGCCGCCACGCGCTAACTGCAGCCGCAGAGGCGACTCCCGTGCGCACACCTCCCATCCGGTCCAAACTTAGCGAAGTGGAACGAACTTGCCGTCCGTAGTAACCTCGTATGCCAGATAGATGGCGCCTTCTCTATCGCCGATGGCATCAAACGAAATGGGACCTGTGATACCCGGGTAGTCCTTCAAGCCATTGCGCAGGTAATTCATTAGCACCTTGGAATCCGTGGATCCGCTGCCCTCTATGGCCGCGGCGATTGCCTTGAAGGCGTCGGCGGCATAAACAGGCCACGGGCTGGACGGGGGCTCCTTGTGCCGCCGTATGTATTCTGCAAGGAATGCCTTGGATTGCGGGTAATCAAGGTCAGTGGGCAGGGGTTCCTGAGTCTGCAGAGCGCCCGCAGCCATGTTGAGCCCGGCGATCTTGACGAACTCGTCGTTGACGGCGGCATTTCCGCCTACGAACGTCGCCTTAATGCCCAACGTGCGCATCTGCCGGATGATGAGGCCGGCTTCGGAGTAATACCCCGTGAAGTACAGCACATCCGGGTTCTGCTTGCCCATGTTCAGCAGTATCGCTGTGAAGTCGCGCTCGCCGGGCGTGATCGCGTCGTAGAACACGATTTCGGCCTTCTTCTGCTCCACAATCGGCCGACGCGCTGCCTCAGCTAGGCCCTTGCCAAAAGTGGTGTTGTCGTGGATGATGGCAATCCGTTTGGCCTTGAGCTTGTTGACGGCGAAGGTCGCGAAGAACGCGCCTTGCTTGTCGTCGCGGAAGCAGGTTCTGAAGAAGTACTTTCTGCCCTGTTCCGTAAGCTTCTCAGCCGTGGACCCATAGCCGATGTTGACTAGTTCCGCTCGTTCGTAGATGGCCGAAGCGGGGTCGTTAATGGATGAGCCATATGTGCCCACCACCGCCACTACTTTGTCGCTGACCATTCTCTGAGCTACCAGGGCGCTTTGCTTGGGGGATCCCTGATCGTCTCCGAGCACAATCTCGACCGGCCTTCCCAGAAGACCCCCGGCCTTGTTGACCTCGTCTACGACGATTTGGACGCAGTTGCGAGCCATTTCGCCTTCGTAGGCCCAGGGGCCCGTGATGGGAGCCTGAAGTCCGATCCTAATGGGTTCCTTGGCAGCCATGACGTAGTAGCCGAGTGACATTGATAGAACCAGGGCAACGGCGATGAGCAGCAATCCTGACCGACTTCTCTTCACTTACGCACACCTCCTGCTAATTGTGATAGGGATAGGATGTCGGCAAGACGGGAGTGCCGCTTGATACTGAACGCACGGCGCTCCTGCGTCCACATTAGTGGACCATATTCGCCATGCATGTGCATTTTCCTGCGCATATTGTTCGTGCGCCTGACACAGCGCCCATTTGCGCAGTAGAGAAGTTTCGAGAAAATACGCCAAGCGCATGAAACATGCATTGTTGGGCCGCGCTGTGCACAGCCGGACCGGGCGACCGGATGTTGCATATGGTGTACATGTATTGCGGGAGGTGAGGAGTCCATGATGCCGGAAGAGTTCGTCGAGTTGCTGAGGCCCCATGCAGAGCGCGTATTCGAGGAGACCGGGATACCTGTAGAGATCATGCTGGCTCAAGCTGCTTTGGAGACGGGATGGCTGCAGAAGACGGTGCGGGATAAGCGGACTGGGCAGGACAGCCTGAACCTGTTCAACATCAAAGGCGAGGGCCCGGCCGGCTCTGTAACGGTTGATGTAGTTGAGTACATCAAGGGCAGGAAGATGTGGCAAGAGGCACAGTTCAGGGCCTACAACGACTATGCTGAGTCGTTTTCTGACTATGCCTCTCTCATTGCACAGGCGGGGCGTTATGCGTCCGCCATGTCCGTACGCGACGACCCGGTAGCATTTGCATGGCAGCTACAGAGCTCGGGATATGCTACCGACCCGAAGTATGCTCAGAAGCTAGTCTCCATCATGAAACGGTACATGGGAGTGGCGTAGCCGCACGGCGAAAGTCACGATCTGCGGCGACCGACAAGTCGGTCCACTGTGTGGACCACATCCCATATGTCGAACGGCTTTTCGATAAGGTAGTCATACGATCCATCAGGCGGGAAATCGTCCGTGTTGGGAATGGCGCCTGTAATGAGTACAACAGGCAACGCCGCGGTGCGGGGATCGGAGCGCAAGGTTTCAACGAGACGTCTTCCGCTCATCCTTGGCATTTTGAGATCGGTCAGAATGATATCGGGAAGGGGATTTGATTCGAGCAACTCCAGCGCCATCGCGCCATCGATAGCCAGGGTTACATGATGACCAGCCATGTCGAGTATCTCGCGGAGGATCACGGCGATGTCAGCCTCGTCCTCCGCTACGAGTATTTCGGCCACTTGCATCACCCCTGTTCTGATTGCGTGTTGAGAAGACAACTGGATGTAGCGGGAATTCCACGTGGAAGCGCGCGCCCGTCTGCCCGTCGCTTTCTACCCAGATTCTGCCGCCATGCTGTCTGACTATCATCGCTGATACGTAGAGCCCCAGTCCAAGCCCACCGGGATCATGCCCTTCCAGGTTGCTGCCGCGGGCAAAACCGTCGAAGATCGAGGTCAGCTCGGCATCGGGCACGCCTATTCCATGGTCGGACACAGTGATTCTCGCGACGTTTTCGATGGGCCTCACGGCGACGCGCACCATTCCTTGGCCCATCGAGTACTTCAGTCCGTTTGAGACTAGACTCGCGATCACAGTCGCGAGTTGCTCGCGGTCTCCGATAACCACCAAGTGCGGCAGATCGGGATCGAGGCCGAACACGGCAATCCGGTTGCCGCTTTCGGCGGCCAGGAAAGGCCGAAGCGTCTCGCGAGCAAGCTCTCTGAGCTCAACCGGTCTCTTGTCCATGATTCGCCAATGGTTAGCGAGGATGAGTGCGTCAAAGACTCGTGTCATCTTGTCGGTGAGATCGTCTGCCTGGCGCACCATGATGTCCACCAGCGGCATCAGTTCAGCAGGCCGTTTGCCTTCTTCCATTCGCATGCTAAGGAGCGACGCAGCTCCTTTGACCGCAGACAGCGGATTGCGCAGCTCATGGGAGGCAACCCGCAGCGCCTGCAACCTCGACTGCTCTAGCTCTGCCAATGAGACGGCCATCTCATCAAAGGCGCGACCTGCGGCGCCTACATCGGTCGTGCCGCCGAGCCCGGATCGGGCAGATAGATCGCCCGCGCCTACGGCGATGGCTGCACGTTCGAGGGCACAGGCCTCGGCTGAGAAGCGGCGCATCAGCCCAAATGCTACGAGCAGGCTGGCGAGAGAAGTGACGACCATCGACCAGACATGCAGCATCCTGTGATCACCCGCCACTGAGCTGGCAGGGTCATTTCTTGTTGCGGCGATACTGGCCCATCCCAGCGATGGGATGGCGACGGCGGATACTCCGTAGGTTCCTGAGGCGGCCTCGTCGTCCCAGCCGCCTCTATGAGTGAAGATCATGGTAGCGGCTTTATCGCTATCCAGCGGCCACTTAGCATCCAGCGATTCAAGGGACTTACGGATTGTATGACCCGGCTTGCTGTGGTTCCACAGCAGCACCTGGCCGTTTGGGTCCACAAACCCGCATACATCCGGGCCGGAACCATCATCCCAGATGCGCTCGACTACCGCAGTCATCCAGCCCACGTCGACCTCCATGGCAAGCACGCGTAGCCCGCACTCTGCCCTCTGGACCGGGTTAGCCAGTATGACTCGGACGACAGCATCAGGGCCGTCTTCGCTCTGTGCGGCGATAAACCACACGGTAGGCTTCCTGCCTGATAGTACAGGCTCCAGCAAGGATGAGTCGAAAGGGGGAGTGTAGTTCGGAGCAATGCCGGCAGTGCTTAGCAGTTGTCCATCGGCGCCGAACAACGAACACCCGATGATTTGCCAAGAGCGCAGGTCGCTCAGTATACTGTCCATTACGCGCACTGGTGAGCCGGACTGAAGCCAAGATGTGCTGACAGTGTCGAGCAGCACTACTTGCCGTTGAAGCAGGTCGTTAAGATGGGATGAGAGAGCAGACCCCAAGTGACGGGCCTCTGCCGCGTCGCGCGCCACCGCGTTCGAGCGGTATCCAACAACATGATTCAGAACCAGCATGCCGGCCAGGGCCAGTACCGGAGTGAGTGCGAGCAACACAGCTGCGGTCAGTTTGCGCTTGAAGCGCCCGCGAACAGGCGCGATCGGCGTGAATGACGGCATCGGAGCATCCTCCATCGAATGCTGCAATTCGAACTCGAATAGGCACTATTTATGTACGAATACTACGACGCCGTCGAACTGCTTACCTCTTGTGTTATTGCGTTACTTTACGATATCGTTCGAGGTAAATCGCGGTTTGGATGCCTTGTGCCATTCGATCTAGTGCTGGGCGGGAGGGATAGAGAGCGCCAGGAAGGGATGTGCCTGGCTGAAGAAGAAACTGAATGTACTAATGATGGATGTAGGGAGGATCGGCCATGAGATACAGGCAGTTCGGGCGATGCGGGTTTGATGTGTCTGCCCTCGGGTTCGGATGCATGCGCCTTCCTTGCGTTGGCGGCGATCAGTCGGTGATACGCGAGGATGAGGCGGTGCGGATGATACGATACGCCATCGATGAAGGCGTCAACTATGTGGATACAGCCTATGGATACCACGGAGGGAACAGCGAAAAGCTGGTAGGCAGGGCTCTTGCCAGCGGATACCGCGACAGGGTCAAGCTCGCCACCAAGCTTCCGGTGTGGCTGTGCAAGTCGCACGATGATTTCGATAGGCTCCTCGGCGAGCAACTCCAACGCCTTGCCACGGACCACATCGACTGCTACTTGCTCCACAGCCTCGACAGTAAGTCATGGTCGAGGGCGCGTGACATGGGGGTGCTGGAGTTTTTCGCTAAGCAGATGGAGCTGGGGAGAATACGGCACGCGGGATTCTCCTTTCACGATGCCTATGAGGCGTTTCCCGGCATAGTGGATGCTTTCGATTGGGGATTTTGCCAGATTATGCTGAACTATGTAGACGTAGAATACCAAGCCGGACTGGCCGGCTTGAAGTATGCAGCAGAGCATGGGTTGGCAGTGATCGTCATGGAACCCCTTCGTGGAGGCAAGCTTGCCGCAAACTTGCCGGACGAGGTCGTCGCTGCGCTGGGCGGAGGCAGTGAGGTTGGTGACGGCAGCGAGGTTGGTGAGGGCAGCGAGGGCTGGAGCCCGGCGGAGTGGGCTCTGCGCTGGGTGTGGAACCTGCCGGAAGTCAGCGTGGCCCTAAGTGGAATGAACAGCATGGAACAGGTTGTCGATAACATAAGGATAGCGTCGGACGCCGCCCCGGGGGTGCTGACCGAGCGGCAGTTGGCGGCGCTGGCGCGGGCGCGCGAGGCCTACATGGCTCGGATCAGGGTCTCGTGCACCGAGTGTGGGTACTGCCAACCGTGCCCACATGGGGTAGTGATACCTGACGTGTTTGGCCTTTACAATGAGGCTGGGATCTTCAATGCCTGGGAGGGCTCGCGGCGGATGTACAGAGGGATCGTCAAAGCTGCCAGGGATGCGTCTAGGTGCGCGGAGTGCGGCCAGTGCGAGGCGGCGTGTCCGCAGCAGCTGCACGTAATCGAGTTGCTGAAGGAGGCCCACGCGGCGCTGGCCGAATGAGGGGAGGGTGGCGGTCGGCGGGAGGCGCCGGCCGAAACGCGAATCCGTTCGGCTGAGACTGGGCACCCTCTGGGGATGGGGGGTGCACGGTGTGCGTGGTTACATCGGAGTGGATGTAGGTTCCGTCAGCACCAATCTCGTGCTGCTGGACGAATCCGGGTCTTTGGTGGACTCTTCATACTTGAGGACGCGCGGGAGCCCGATAGAAGCAGTAAAGGAGGGCATGCGCGCACTGAGAAATGCGCACCGGGATTTCGAGGTCGCGGCCGCCGGCGCCACGGGCAGCGGAAGGAAGTTGGCGGGAGTTGTCATAGGCGCCGATGTGGTGAAGAACGAGATCACAGCGCACGCAGTCGCGGCGATGGCGGTGGTTCCGGGCGTTCGCACCGTCATAGAAATCGGCGGCCAGGATTCCAAGATCATAATCTTGCGCTCGGGCGTAGTAGTGGATTTCGGCATGAATGCAGTCTGCGCCGCAGGCACTGGGTCTTTCCTGGAACACCAGGCTCAACGGCTAGGAGTGCCCATTGAGGATTTCGGTGGGATCGCATGTCAGTCTTCCTCGCCCGTACGAATCGCTGGGAAGTGCGCAGTGTTCGCCGAGTCGGATATGGTGCACAAGCAGCAGGTAGGATACTCACTGCCGGATATCCTGCGTGGCCTGTGCGAGGCATTGGTCCGCAACTACCTGAGTAACGTGGGTAAAGGGAAAACGGTGGCTTCGCCCGCCGTGTTCCAGGGAGGCGTCGCGGCCAACCTGGGGATGCGCAGGGCATTTGAGGACGCACTCGGTTTCGAGGTGGTCGTCCCTCCGCATTTCGACGTAATGGGTGCCATAGGCGCAGCCATGTTGGCACAACGCTGGGCGGCGTCAGGACGCGAAAATACTGCCTTCGCAGGCTGGGACGTGCCGGAGCAGGCGTATTCAACAGTATCGTGGGAATGCGACGGCTGCCCCAACACTTGTGAAGTTGTCGAGGTCGCCTGTGATTCCAAGGTGGTGGCGCGCTGGGGCGGTAGGTGCGGCAAGTGGGAAAGGCTTGAACAAGACAAGGAGCATGTAGGGAGGGTGGGCTCAGGATGAGAATTGCGGTTGTCACCGATAGCACGGCTGATTTGCCTGGGGAGACGGCTAGGGAGCACGGAGTGTCCATAGTCCCTCTGACAGTCATCTTCGGCGAAGAGACTTTTCTGGATGGCATAGACATGAACTCGCACGACTTCTTCGCCAGACTGAAGACGTCCAGTGTGATGCCGTCTACATCTCAGCCTTCGCCGGCGGACTTCATACAGGTCTACGATAACCTGCTGAAAACGCATGACCATATAGTGTCGGTTCACGCCTCGCACAAGCTGAGCGGCACGTACCAGAGCGCATGCATTGCCCGGGATACCCTGGAAAGCGACTCGATAGACGTAATCGATTCCAAGCAGGTAACGATGTGCGAAGGGTTTGCTGTGCTCGAGGCCGCCCGGGCAGCACAGAGCGGGGGGAGTCGCGAGGAGGTCTGCCAGGCAGCACTGCGAGTTGCAGGCTGTGTGGAGCTGCTCTTCACCGTGGACACGCTGGAGTTTCTGGCGCGCAACGGCAGGATCGGCAAGGCAGCGTCGCTGCTGGGCACATTGCTGTCAGTCAAGCCCATAATCCACCTTGAAGACGGTGAAGTCGCCCCGCGAGATAAGGTGCTGGGAGCGCGACGTCTGCTGCCCAGAGCCATGGAGCTCATGAATGAGGCTATTGGATCGCGTGCCATTCGCGCTGCGGTGCTGCACACAGACGCGCACGAGAAGGCCGAAGAGTGGAAGCGCGAAATCGAGGGCAGGTTCACGTGCAAGGAACTGATCGTCAATGAAGTGGGGCCTGTTGTCGGCACTCACGCCGGGCCGGGAGCGGTCGGAGTTGCTTGGTATCCATGCGTCGGCTGATGCGAAGCTAGACGGGGGGGATCCAGGGGCCCCCTTTAGCCCCCGACGCCCATCCTTGAGCCGTGGCCGTACTCGGCGACCTTTGAGAGGGCATCCGGCGCTTCATTTGTGCATTTACCAGGTATTTTGCCGCGGATATGCTATGCAGCTGGGATATCCTCGTATTTTGACGGTAGTTGGGGCCGATGTACTCAAAAATTGACCATATCGTGTTCGCCTGCGGGCCAATGGCCACCATCGAAGGCCGAAAATAGGCAATTGGACGGCATAAATCGTAATGCGGCGCCGGCTGGTGCAAATACCCACGGCGAGAGGGTCGAAATGGGACATAGGGCGATGCGTCTCGGCCGTGCGTCTCCCATGATACTCCTGGATAATGCCATAACCAGGGAATATATGCCGCGTAATGCCTCCCGGTGGCGTTGGGCGGCGGTGCGAGCACGAGGGCGCAAATCGATGTACTCAAAAATTGCGGGTATCTCGAAAACTATCGTCAAAAATTGAGTACACCAATTTCTGGATCGCATACGCGCCTCACTCCGCAGTACGCGATCGGATCACGCTGTCGATGTACGACCTGTAGCCGGTGCCGAATTCCTCGAGCTTTGCAGTGAGTGGGCTGTCAGGCAAGCTGAATCTGCGAGGAACGTGCGATGGAATCTTGAGATCCATTCCAGCCGAAGTCAGATCGGCAGCTCGCACCTCCACATACGTGTACTGGTGACGAGCACAGAGCCAGGCTTTGAGGTTGTCCCGCATCTGGAGTCGCTCGAACTGCTCTTGCTCAGGAAAGAGATCGGTGGGGCCGTAGTGTTGTTCGCCCTGGAACTCGAAGACCAGCTTCAGATCGGGGTACAGGCGGTCAAACTCCATACGCTTTCCCGTCTCCTGGTTCCTGAGCCAGTCAGGTCTGGCCCCGTCGATGTGCCTTGCCGGCGTGATTTTGAAGTCCAGGAAACCGAGCATGATCCATTCGCCTACCTTAGCTGCGTCATTTCTCTCTGCGGCCATTTTCTCGGCAGCAGACGCCTCTACTGGCCTTGGCAAGACGGGCACTATGAGCCTGCGTCGCCCATCCTGCAGCTTCATCCGCACTGCCCAGCCTGTTGTTATCAGTTTCCGACAAGAGTTGAGCACCGTACTAGACGCCATGTTCAGCGCCTGCTGTATCTCACCGACCGCCATCGGACCTCGCCTGTGTAGCAGTATCCGAATGCGGACCGCGCTGTCAGGGATCCCATCGCAAATGATGAGGGCGTCTTGCATGGCTGCCTCGATGTGGCTCGCAAGAGACATGGGAATCGCCTCCGTCAAGTTCCGGTCGTGGGTGCACAGACCTTCGGCTATCATTGTACCACGAAATGTAACAAAATCCAACTTGAGGGACAAAGCGTGAGAGACAAAGTGGCTATGCGCGGCGACGCAAGTGCGACGTCTCTGCACCTGCAACGTCCTGGGCGCGGGCGAGCAAGGGGAGGGAAAGCAGAGGCTGATCTAGAATACACGACAAGCTGCATCGACTGCATTTTGGCTGCTTACGCACTGCTGATGTGTACGGCACAGGCCCAGACTAGGAGGGATTCCCACTTGGCGCCGTCCAAATACACAGCCCGTGACTCGGTGTTCATCGCCTTGATGGCGGCTGCGGGGATCGCGATAAAGCCGCTGATTGTTCCGGTGATACGGGTCGTGGCGGTTCCGTTGGGGTTGCCCGGCGGTTCGCTGGTCGGCGGCATCTACATGATGTGGCTGATCCTTGGGCATGCATTCACCGGCAGAACATGGGCGGCCACTCTGGTAGGGGTGGTGCAGGCGATTCTGGCGTGGGCTATGGGTATCCCGGGGCCTCAGGGCCCGTGGATGCTGGTCATGTACATGGCGCCTGGAATGGCGGCCGATCTGGTGCTGCGTCTCAGTCCGGGCAGCGCGGGCGCGACCACCCTGTCGCCTGGGGTCGCCATGCTTGCGGGGGCTGCGGCCAATGTTGCCGGGATAGCCCTCATGTGCGTCATCATTTATCGGATCTCTTTTCCGGTTCTTGTGCTGTCTATGGCCGTGGGAGCACTGTCGGGCGCCATTGGCGGTGTTCTCGCATACGCCATACACCGTCGGGTATCGCAGATCGCAAGGCAGACGCATGGAGGTTGACTGCATGAGAGTGTTCGCGGTCTCGGGAGTGCATCACTCCGGCAAGACGACTACTATAGAGCATTTGATCAGGGAGCTTGTTGGGCGCGGGTACAGCGTAGGCACGGTGAAAAGCGTGCACCGGGAGAGATTCTCCATCGACCGGGCCGGAACAAATACCGATAGGCACCGCACGGCCGGCGCCACGGCTGTCGCCGCTCGGAGCGATGCGCAGACCGCTATCATGTGGTCGGGCCGGCTTGACTACGAAGAGATACTGCGTCTTTACGATACTGATTGGGTCATCATTGAGGGCGCCCACCGGGAAGCGTATCCGCGCATAGTTGCCGCCGGCACAGAACACCATATCGAGCAGCGCTTCGATGGAAGCACGTTTCTCATATGCGGAGCGGTGGCACAGAGGCTTGATTCATGGCGCGGAGTGCCCGTGATGGATGCCACTACGCGGGCTAAGGAGGTAGTTGATCTGTTGGAACGCAGTGTACCGGAGTATGACCGCCCCAAGGAGGGCCAAGCCGTGCAGCGAACTTTGGAACCAGGCCCTGAAGAGAGGTTTGAGGTTGAGGTGCGTGTTGATGGAGAGGAACTGCACCTGGCCCCATTTGTGCAGGATTTTGTGTCGCGCACGGTACTCGGCATGCTCTCTTCATTGAAAGGGTACAAGCCGGGAAGCGAATTCACGATCGAGATCAGGCGGTTCTGAGCGCATGTTCCCGCGTGAACCTGGAACGGGGGGGGTTCGGGAAAGCCTGCGCGTTCTCATGGAGCTGAGTCCAGCGCAGCCGGCACATACAACACAGCCCTTGCTGACTGCGGCAATCGAGTCCGCCAGGATAGTTGTGGCGCTGGCAGATCGCAAGAGCGACACTCTCTTGCTGGCATTGAGCTCAGACGAGTATGACCAGCCTTTAGTCCTCAAGGTGTACGACGAGATGCACCCCGGACAGGGCGGGAGCATCGGCCGGGCAAGGAGGGAGGCGGACGCGCTACTCCGTCTTGAGCAGGCGGACGTCTGTGTTCCCGGGCTAGTGGCGTCGGGAGAACGCGCACTGTTGCGCCGCTATGTTGAAGGACCGGTGGTACGGGACCTGCATTGGGACGTGGCGCTCGCCCGTCGGCTGGCAGAGTGGGTTTTCCGGTGCCACTCGGCGCTTTCGGTCGGCGCGATCGACGCCGCTTGTGTGCATCGCGACGCGCACGCGACTGGCGCCGCGCACGCGAGTTCCGACGCGGACACGACTGGCGACGCACATTACGGCCTTGGGCGCTCGTGGTTGGTGGGCGACATGAACCTGGGCAATTTCGTGCTCGATGTTGCGTCCGGAAGGCTGTGCGGGATTGACCTGGGCGATACCGTGATCGGCGATCCGCTGGACGATGTTGGTGAGGGATGCATGCGCATCATCGGACGGAGGCCGGGATTTACAGCCGACAGGTGGGCATGCGCTCTGGCTTTTGCCTCCTGGTACGGCAGGCTCGCCACAGATGTGAGATATGTGCTCTCGGAAGTCCCCAAGCGTGCATCTGCATCATTTCGGAAGATGGCTGTATGGCGAAGCGACCCCTTCATGGCGGAGATCGCAGATGCTTTTCCAGTTCTCTGGCGGGAGGCACTGCTTTCGCTTGAGATGTCTACAACTGCTTCAGAAACGGCTGGGCCTCCTCAAGACGGGGGTTGTCTGCTGAGCCGATGAGCTCCAAAGCCACGACCCGTCGCCTCTTCCGACAGTCCAACGACACAACACTTGACGCCTCAGGATGCAGCGTGAGCATGCTGCTTGCCGGCCGGGGGACTCACCGTGTGCGAATGCGCGTGGAGCTCTGGTCAGGTGTAGAGGAGATGTCGAGATTTCGGTGAACAACACATGGCCGGGTGGACAGTTGGGGTTCGGGGATGACTGGAGGGCAAGGCATGGATCTTGTGATAGGCATGGACGGCGGCGGAACCAAGACCGCCTGCCTTGTGGCGGACATGAAAGGCAATCTCCTGGGCCTGGGGTTCGGCGGACCGTCCAACTACCTGAGGCTGGCAGGGGGCGCCCGTGAGGCTGCGGAAGCGGTGCGCAGCAGTGTGGAAGCAGCCATGCGTGATGCAGGCCTCTATGCGTCGATGCCTGGCTTCAGGATACGCGTGGCGCAGCTGGCGGTCGCCGGGGTCGGAATTGATGGGGTGAATGCCCCCATGACTGAAGCGACCCGCACCGTGCTGGATGCTGAGGTCGATGCTGACGTGGATGCTGAGGGTGTCTATGTTGACAATGATGCCTCCGCCGGGCTGGCGGCAGCCGTGGGCGAGCTTTACGGCGTGGTGATTGTGGCCGGCACGGGTAGCATTGCCATGGCAGTAGATAGGGCAGGCCGGCGCGCGCGGTCGGGCGGATGGGGTTACCGTATGGGCGATGAGGGAAGCGGGCAGGACATAGGCCGCTTGGGCTTGGCCGCCGCCACGCGGGCTCACGATGGACGCGGCCCGGTGACAAGCCTAGTGGAACGGGCACTCGAGCGTTATCGAGTTGATACTCTCGATGGCCTGAGGAGTGTACTGTACACGCAGCCTGTGAAGAACCGTGATATAGCGGACTTCTGCGTTGATGTGATGGCGGCTGCGCAGGACGGAGATGCGGTAGCGCTGGGGATCGCGGAGTACGCCGGGCGCGAACTGGCCCTGGCTTCGTTCACCGCAGCGCGGGCGCTTGGCATGGACGCCGGGGAGTTCCCGGTGGCTCCTTGCGGCAGTGTTTTCCGGGCGGGAGAAGTGATCATGAGCCCGTTTACGGGGGAACTAGCGCAGCTTGCGCCCGGGGCGCGGGTCGTGAACGCGCCGTATCCGCCTGTGGTGGGGGCGGTCATCATGGCCCTATTGCGGGCGGGCGTGACCTGCGACGAAGCCGTTCGGCATCGACTTGCCGAATCGTGGAAAGAAGTCGGAGGGCGGTATAAATGAGCTCCTGCGAGCCGCCATACTTGCCCAAGCTGCCGCATGATACTCTGATTGAGCAGCGCAGATATGAGGTGTCATGAAGATGGGGGACTACGCCGATACGGCGGAGGGCGCGGGGTTTCGGTCGGGCCACGGTGAACTGGACGGGCCGCGCGCGCCGCGCCGCGACGAGCTTGACGCGGTATTGGACCTTGTGAACAGCACATTCAGCCCCGTGCAGCGCAGCATGGAGCTGGAGTTCCCTCAGCTTCTCGGCGATGCGAACTTGGCAAGGCTCAGGGTGTTTGCAGACCCGAGAACCGGTCGGCCTGTGGCGCACGCGGGGTATGTCCGCTGCGAACTCGCCATTGAGGGCTGCCGTATCCCTGTGGCCGGCCTTGGGTCGGTCTGCACCGAGTCGGCCTACAGGGGCATGGGGCTTGCCTCGGAGCTCGTTCGGAGCATTATCCACCAGGCTGTGGCCGAAGGGCTGGCCATGATGGTGATATCAGGGGGCTCCAACGTGTACAGGCGTCTGGGCGCCACCGATGCCGGAGTCTTCCTGAGGGTAGAGGCGGACCGAAAGCAGATATCGGATCTGAGGAGAGCCGCAGCCGACCAGCCGTTGCACCCGAGCACTTTGATACGGGTCGGTTCGGAGGACGATATCCCCGCGATGGCGTCCATCTACAGGCGTGAACCGGTCCGCTACATCCGGAGCGTTTCCGACTTTCGGGAACTGGCCTGGCAGAGGCCTGACGTGAAGCGCCTGGGGGCGCTGGAGCGGACGTGGGTGGGCGGGCTGGCCGGGAATGACGGCTGCGGGCCGGCCTGCGACAGGTTGGCCTATGCCGTAGTACGGATCCGAACAGCCGACGACGGCACAAAAGGGCTGCACGTAGCCGAATTCGCCGGGGCCAGATGGTGCGTGCTGCAGATGATCGCGCACGCGTGCGCCGAGTATGCCCCGGACTCACTCACCATAACCGTGCCTGGGTCCGACCTCGAAATGGCGGCCTTGCTTCATCATGTGGGCCTGACAGCTCAACGTGTGAGCCTTCTGGGCCATACCTTGATGTCTTTGGACGACCGTGCTCTGCTCGAGTGTGTTCAACCCGTCATGAGCGAACGATTCGGCGCCCACCGGACGGCCCCGAGCCCGCCTCCGGCCGGGCCAGAACTGATTCGATGGCTGTTTTCTGCTCTTCAGGTCCCACTACCCGTGCCCGGCCTGAACTACGTGTAGCGCACACACCCACACCGACACCCACACCCACACCCACACCCACGCCCACTCCGACATCCACACCCACACACCATACTCCCCGAACCCGACAGATGCGGCAGCAACGGTCCATGACATGCCCGCCTCGTCTGGGTTCGACATAATCCCCTTTTTAGTCCGATCATGCTCGCACCGGTGCGCGTACGCACGTGTTCTAACGACTACGTACTGCGTGTTGTGCTTCTTGGGCATTTGTGCAGAGCGCAATAGTATTCTGTGGCCTAGTATCGACATTTATGGGAGGAAATGGTACAAGCCTGTCGAAATCCCCATGTGTATGACGGCGTCGCCCGTGTCCTGCTGAGAGTCGGCGCGTGGAGGTGAGGTGATAGAGGCTCTGCAGTGTTGTGATCGACGCCATGATGAGTCTTTTTGAAGCGGAAGTACGTAACTACACAAGGGGGTAAGTACGTTGAGAATCCTAATTCGAAGGCGTGCCGCGCTGATCGTGGTGCTTGGAGCACTCGCGCTCTCCGCGATTCTCCTAGCAGGCTTCTACGTCAGCGCAGCGCCGGATCTGCCGCCCATTACGAGAGCGATGCCGGGCCCGGACGAGGTCGTTCGCGTCGACAGAGAGCGCCGGGCGCCGGAGTATGTCGAAGGCGAAATCATCGTAAAACTTAGGCCCACGTTGAGGATGGCATCTGGCATGGATGCGGCGACCGAGGAGTTCCGCGCCCTCAACATGGAGCTCGGGGCCAAGATAGTGGGCTCTGCCCATGTCGGCCCGGACTCCGAGATATTCCTGGTGCGGATCCCGGCTGGCGTGGACGTAGGTGAGGCCATCATGACATACGGGGCCCGAAAGCTGATCGAGTATGCGGAACCTAACTACTTATGGTACCCTGAAGCGCCGGTGATTCCGAACGACCCTCATTTCTGGCGCCTGTGGGGCATGAGGAACTATGGACAAGACTTCTACCCGGGCGTCTTCTGGGAAAAGGGCATACCAGGATGCGATATCGGCGCGACCGAGGCATGGGATGTGCGCACTGATGCATCGTCGGTGCTGGTGGCGGTGATCGACACTGGCATCGATGTCGACCACCTGGACCTTACGAACAACATATGGCGAAATCCCGGCGAGATACCTGGCAACGGCATCGACGATGACGGCAACGGGTTCATCGATGACGTGTACGGCTGGGACTTTGCAAACGATGACAACACTGTGTTCGACAGTCAGTCTGCCGATCGACACGGCACGCACGTCGCAGGCACGATCGGCGCCGAGGGCAACAACGGACGCGGCGTCGCCGGCGTGGCCTGGAAGGCGCAGATCATGTCGTGTAAGTTCATCCATGGCCAGAGCGGATCGACCTGGGATGCGATTGATGCGATCAACTACGCTTCGATGATGGGCGCAAAGATCGCCAGCAACTCCTGGGGCGGCGGAGGAGAGAGCCAGGCGCTGCGGGAGGCGATTGCCAACTCAGGGATGCTGTTCATCGCCTCAGCAGGAAACTCCGCAGAAAACACGGACATATACCCGCACTATCCATCATCCTATGATTGCCCCAACCTCATCTCAGTGGCGGCGTCCGACTGGAACGACAACCTGGTCAACTTCTCGTGCTACGGTCTGGAGAGCGTTGATCTGGCAGCTCCCGGGCACTGGATAATCTCGGCCTACGCCGCTGCGGGCTACATCTGGATGGGCGGCACGTCTATGGCGACCCCGCACGTGTCGGGCGCCGCAGCCCTGGTAGCGGCCGAATACCCGGACATGCCCCTATACCCCGGGGCCGAGGGATGGAGCGAGGGGGACATCACGGTCAAAGATGCACTGCTGGCGTCTGTTGACGTAAATCCCGCCTTTGTCGGCAAGATGACTACCGGCGGGCGGCTCAACGTGGCCAATGCCGTCAAGCTGGAGTTCCCTGTGAGGATAACCTCAGCCTCGGCTGACGTCACCTTCGGGGCCGCGCCCCTTGCGGCCGAGTTCTCCGCCGAGGTGGAGTATCCATCTGCGGTTGATCATGCTTGGTGGTCTTTTGGGGACGGCTCGGATGACGCCGCCGGATATACGGCCACGCACACATATGCAGAAGAGGGAGCCTATCTGGCCTGGTTCCATGCTGTCACTTGCGACGGCGTCGAATCCACTTGGCCGGTACAGGTTGTTGTAGCCGACCCCGGAACCATTATCCTCGTTGATGACGACGGCGGATTCAGCTTTGAGGACTACTTCCTTTTCGCCTGCGAGCAAGCCGGACTAGGCTGTGTCGTGGTGGATTCGAGGTATCCGCTGGGCCTGCCTGACGACTTCAACGACCGCATGCTTGTGTGGAACACCTCATTCTCCTGGAGCGATACTCTGCTACTTGACCAGGAAGACTACTTGGCCAGATTCCTGGACAATGGCGGAAGGCTCCTCATGATTTCGCCGGAGTACCTGTACGACCTGGCGCTTACCCCGTTTGCCTGGGACTATCTCCATGTATGGGACTACGGAGATAACGTGCCGATGGGTCATTGGGACGGAATCGACGGCGATGTCATCACCGACGGCATGAGCTTCGACGGCGATATCGGGTTTGGGCTGGAGGATGCACTCTGGCCCGACATCAATGCCAGGCCAATCCTGAAAAATGAGGATTACGGGGAGGAGATATGGCCGGCACTGCGATATGCCGATGAGAACCAGCGCTTGGTGTTCACCACCGTGCCGTGGGAGGAACTCCCCATATTCGATCCAGGAGACGATGGGGATCCAACAAACCCAAACCCCAACAACTCGGCGTACTTCCTTGCCAAGGTCTACAACTACCTGATGGGCCCGATCAACAGGCCGCCCACCATCGATAGGATGGAGGCCGACATCTACTTCGCACAGGTGGGCGAGGAAATCACATTCACCGCTGAGGCCCACGATGCGGATGGTGATAGCCTCACTTATCTCTGGCTGTTCGATGATCCGAGCGAACCCACCGATCCCCTGGTGGGCAGCACCGTCACCATGGCTTTCGACGAACCCGGCGCGTACGCAGCCCTCCTCATCGTAATTGACGAGCGCGGCGAGTGGAGAAAGGGCGTCATTGCGGTGACCGTGGCCAACCCGGGTAGCGTCCTGTTCGTCGATGACGACGACTCGGACGACGACACCGAGTACTACTTCTTCGACGCCTTCGACGCCATAGGACAGGAGTATCTCGCGGTTCCAAACATAGTCATGACCGGCCAGTACTGCGGACTGACTGGCCTCGAACGTTTCCTGGTGGTCTGGAACTGCGGCGAGCTTGGAGGGCTGAGCGAACCCGAGCAGGCGACTGTGGCCGAGTTCCTGAGCCAGGGCGGGCGTCTCTTCCTCGCAGGCCAGGAGGTCATGTTCGGGCTGGACAAGTCGGACAACGGCAGGGCCTTCGCCCGTGACTTCCTGCATGTAGCTGGCGTAGAGCATGATGTGGGAACCGCCTACGTGACCGGCTTCGAAGGCGACCCGGTGACCGGAGGCGCCGGCCAGGTCGATCTGACGTTCCCGTGGGGCTTCGATGACTGGACAGATAGCCTGGAGCTTGCACCCGAAGCGACTGCGATATTCCTGAACGATAACGACAAGCCTTGCGCGCTCAGGTACACCGGCGACGACCACCGCTTGGTGTTCCTGGCTGTAGCATTCGAGGCATTCCCGCTTGAGCTTGCTCCAGAGGCCTACAGGGCAGCCGGCGTCGGCCCGCACAACGGCGTTCTCCCGTTCGACGCAGGGGCCCTGCTTGGCAACGTCATTGAATGGATCGCCGAGCCCATAGTCACAGTGACCAGCCCGATCGCTGATCAGATTTGCGCCGAGCCGACGGTCATCGCCTGGGAGGCAGTGGACTATGCTGGCGCAGAACTGGCCATTGACATAGATTATTCCATGGACGATGGGATCACTTGGCATGCCATCGCAACGGACGAGGCGAATGACGGATCCTATCTGTGGGACGTCACCAAGCTCAGCGAGAGCGGGCCATGCGTGATCCGCGTCACCGCATCGAGGCCCGACGAGATCTCGGGCAGCGGCCTGAGCGCCCGCTTCAATGTGCTGGTCAACTTGGGCGTGATCGTGTTCGTAGATGATGATGACTCGGACGACGACACGGAGGGCTACTTCATCGACGCCCTTGATGCCATCGGGGCCGAGCATATCGTGACCCCGTCTGGGTCGATCATGGGCGAGGGCGGCGCCAAACCTGGACTCGAGATGTACCGCGTTGTGTGGAACTGCGGCGAGCATGGCAGCCTTAGCGAGCTCGAACAGGCGGCCATAGCCGAATTCCTCGGCCGGGGCGGGCGGCTGTTCCTTGCGGGCCAGCAGATCATGTCTGGGCTTGCGGGATCAGGCGAGGTTGCCGACTTTGCCCGCAACTACCTGCACGTGACGGGCGTTGAACTCGACGCGGGAACCGCCTACGTGACGGGCGTCGCAGGCGACCCGGTGACCGGAGGCGCCGGCAAGATCGACCTTGCATTCCCTGAGGACTTCGACGACCTGACCGACGTCCTCACAATTGCGCCCGAAGCAACGGCCATTCTCCTCACCGACAAAGGTAAGCCCTGTGCACTCAGGTACACCAGCGACAACCACCGCCTGGTGTTCATGGGCGTGGCCTTCGAGGCTTTCACGCTTGCGCCTGCTCCAGAGGCTGACAAGGCGCCCGGCGCAGCTAACGGCGTGCCTCCGTTCGACGCCGGGGCCCTGCTCGAGAGTGTGCTCGAGTGGATCGATACACCGGTAGTGATAGTGACCAAGCCTGTACAGGGGCAGGTGTACACTGGATCCACGCTGGTGGGTTGGACGGCCTCAGACTTCACCGGGATGGGGCTTGCGATCAAGATCGAGTGCTCCCCCGACGACGGGAACACCTGGGCTACGCTGGCAACGAACGAGGCGAACGACGGATCCTATCTCTGGGATCTCACGAGGCTCAGCCGCGGCGGGCAGTACGTAGTTCGAGTGACTGCGTCCAGACCCGACAGCGTGTCAAGCAGCGGAGTGAGCAAGCCGTTCATCGTATCGGTGGTAGGGGCCAACAACTTTGTCGTTGGTCCAAACCCTGCTTCCGACTCGGTCAACTTCTACATCAACGCTTCCGGCGAGGCGACTATGTACGTATATGACGTCGCCGGTCGACAGGTGTTCTCGCAGAAGATCGAGAGCGGCCAGACATGCTTCGAGTGGCATCTTGTGAACAAAGCCGGCAAGCCTCTGGCCAACGGGCTCTATCTGTGCTACATGGTCACCGCTGACGGTGTGAGAACTGACATCACGCGGCTTGTGATCAGCCGCTAAGTGGGGGTGACGAGATGAAGGCGAAATACGTTAACTGGCTGGTCATCGCCGTAGTGGCTGCGACATGGCTGCTCGTGCTGGCGCCGGCGGCGGGCGTAGCTGCAGCAGAGGATCCTGTAGGCACCGCGGCGCTGTTCGATGTGGGAATGGGCGCCCGGGCACTCGGAATGGGCGGGGCATTCGTGGCCGTCGCCGACGACGCCAACGCGATCTACTATAACCCCGCAGGTCTGGCGCTGATCGATGGGCACGACGTGACCTCAATGTACTCGACTCTGCTCGGGGCCGGCAACTACTTCGGCGTGGGCTATGCCCAGAAGAACATAGGCGCGGCCGTGTTCGGGCTGCTATCGACAGCCAAGGGCACTGACGAATACGGCAACCCTACTGAAGAATTCGGGTACCGCGAGGGAACGCTGGCGGGCGGATACGCCCGCGCTTTCGGCCCGTTCGCGTTGGGCGGGGCGGTTAAGCTCTATGCACAGGACGCAAGCGTTAACCGAGGCTTTGGCGCAACCGGCGACATAGGCGCGCTGATCGCCCTGCCTTACCTCGACGGGATCAGGTTCGGCGCCGTGGCGCACAACCTCATCGGCTCCGTCAAATTCCAGAGTGGACATACTGACGACTTCGATCCATCGTATGTGTTGGGCCTGTCGGTGAAGCCGCTCAAGGGGCTCACGTTGGCGGCTGACTACGACGTAACCCACTCCACCGGTCGAGTGGGCGCAGAGTATCAGATCATCGACGCGTTTGCCGCTCGGGTGGGCGCGATGGTGAACGCCGACAAGCAGTGGGGATTCACCGCCGGCGCGGGGTTTGCGCTTGCAGGCTTCCGTGTCGACTATGCCTACCAGTTCCACGCGGAACTGCCCGACTCTCACTGGGTATCGCTGGGCTACTCGTTCTAGAAAGGCCCGCGGGCAGTGCCGCAAGTGACATCGACGCGATCGAGAAACGCAGGGAGGGTTCCTGCCCGCCTTCTGGGCAGGCAGCCCTCCTTCATCTGTACCGCGCGTTCACCGAGTGTTCCATCAGACAGCCGGGCCTCAGGGACAGGCCATGCTGCCCTGGGCTGTTGCCAGTAGAGCAGACTATGCCGTTCCAGGCCGCTTCCACAGGGCCGCGAGATCGAATGCGAACCCCGGGAAGTCAGGATGGACGAACTCGCCTTCGCCGAGCCCCGAGCTTCGCATGACATATGCGCCGTCGCGCAGGGCATAGGCCTCGATAGCCTCGTCCTCGGGATCGACCACCCAATAGTGCGGCACTTGCATTCGCTCGTATATGTTGCGTTTCATGACTCGATCTTTGGACCGGGTCCACTTCGATAGGACCTCCACAACCAGGTATGGGGCTCCGTCGATGCGTGCCTCCTCGACGATCTCGCTGCGCGCGCCGGGAATGTAGATCAGGTCTGGCTGGACCACGTTTGTGCCCGACAATGTCACGTCAATTGGCGCGTCGAACACTTCGCCGGCCGGATCCCGGGAGGCAAAGTAGTCTTCCAGAAGACGCTGCAACCGCCTGGACACTCGCTGATGATGCACGTACGGCGCCGGTTCCCGGACCAGCATACCGTCGAGGATTTCATAGTGGTAGCCTTCTCCATCAGGCAGCTGGAGGTAGTCGTCATAGGTGTACACCTTGTTCGTCATGTACTCGGGCCTGGCCTCGCACACCAAACCGGCACCGAGCCCTGGGGCGCTCACGCCCAGGCGGCTCATGACCTCGCTCGGGTCATACCGGTACTGCCTGTTGGACAGCTGAATGTATGGTATTCGTTTATTGCGGGTGTAGCGCCATATAGTTTCCACCGATAGCTGAAGCATATCGGCCAGCTCTTGGGCGGTTACGAGCCTGCGCTCACTCACGAGACTACCTCCCCTCAAGCAAACCATACAGGAATACACAAGTAAAGTCAAGTGATAACAAGCCATGACAAGTCGTGCAGATCAGCGATGCGCTGCACTTTGCGACATGTTCCCTCACGAACTGGGCAGAATGAGATTGACCCACAAGTCGGGAGGGGCAAATAGTGCACACAGCGCGCACACTGCATACACAGCAAGCTTCGCAGTCA
>Ga0208459_1000694_pt1 | contig 35033 bp, 30 predicted proteins | sample AD_UKC087_MetaG_FD_184433 | JGI IMG/M metagenome (GOLD analysis project Ga0208459, IMG submission 184433) | Active sludge microbial communities of municipal wastewater-treating anaerobic digesters from USA - AD_UKC087_MetaG (SPAdes) (version 2) | ecosystem: Engineered > Bioreactor > Anaerobic >... | reverse complement strand
TACAGGGTATTGGGACTCACCCCGGTGGAAGCAACCGCAGTGTTCGTCATGATCGTGACCCTAGTGGGCGTCAACACCGGCCCGGCTCGGCAGATCCTCATGAACCTCTTCTAGGAAAGGGATAAACCCCAATGGGAGGCAAGGCCATGAAACGCACGAAAGAAGCCATCAACCGCGAAGTCAGGAACCGGCTCTGCAGGATCAGCGGCTACAGCCTGGTGCTCGTGACCATGACCTTCCTCGGCCTCTACGGCGGCATGTACCTGGACAAGGCGTTGAACATGGCCCCCAACTTCACGCTGGTGGGACTCGTCGCCGGCATCGCGCTGGGCTTCAAGGGGTTCATCGAAGAGGTGGTCATCGAGAGAAAGGCACGGAGGGCTTAGCCATGACAGTCATCATTCTGGCAGCAGGCATCGCGGCATTCGCAGCCATCACCATCAGGTTCCTCGGGCATGCGGCCCGCGTACCCGAGAAGGCGGAGAACTGACAGGACAGCCCCCATCTCATACCGAACGATCCGTACGAAACCACGGCCCACAAGGGTCGTGGTTTTTTCATGCCCGCCGGGTGTCAGGAGAACGGATTGACGATCTTCACGCCGCGGATGACCTGCCCGGCGCCGAGGTCTTCGGACCAGATCTCGCTGCACCTGGCGCTCTCCGCGGCCACGACCACGAGGGCATCCCAGAACGAAATGCGCTGGAGGATGCTGCAGTCGATGGCCTCATCGATGAGGGCCGGACCTATGGTGACCACCTCGAAGTGCGTGAGGCCGTGGATGATCTCCTTCACGTGGAGGGGGTCGGCGCCCAGCTTCCGGGTCGCGGCCACGAAGAGGTCCTGCATCACCTGGGTGGAGATGACCCCTCTGCGCTTCTCGGCCGCCTCCTGGAGCAGTGCCCTCGATCGGCTCCGTTTTCCCGGGCTGCCGAGGTCCATGGCGTAGAGGATGGTGTTCGTGTCCAGGAAGACCTTACCCACGGGACAGGTCCTCCCGTGACAGGCCCTTGGTGCCGGAACGACCCTTTGCCTTGTCCATGAGGGCGAAGCACTCATGGACCCACTGCCCCGATGAAGGGGTGACGGTGTCCTTGAGGAGCTTCCTGATGAGGTTTGTCAGGGAGGTGCCATGATTCTTCCTGGCATACTCCCTGCCCGCCTTTATCAGCCCGTCATCAAGAGAAAGGGTAATATTTGCCATTGCTTATATCCTCCACATAGTAAGTGTACAATTATTATGTATTCATAAATGATCGTGCCCGCGCTGTCAACAGAGGGCCCGTTCAGACGTCGAAATTGTCATTTTGGCATTCGTATCCCCTGCCGAATAAGCCCTGCTTTGCCATATTGTACCGGCCATGCCCCTCCCGCAGGGCCAAAGTGACAGATTGTCACAAACAGGTTTTTCAGGATTTTGAGATGTATGTATTTTCAATGAGTTATAAGTAGGCTAAACCTGGCATGCCCCTTGCCTTATAGAAAGCAGAAAGAAAAAACAAACCCCAGGAGGGCAAGACAATGATGACATTATGGATCGTTCTCGGCGCACTGTTCATGACCGGCATCGGCATCAGGTTCACCTACAGGGTATTGGGACTCACCCCGGTGGAAGCAACCGCAGTGTTCGTCATGATCGTGACCCTGGTGGGCGTCAACACCGGCCCGGCACGGCAGCTCATCATGAACCTCTTCTAGGACAAGGAAAGGGAGGCTTAGCCATGACACTCGTATTCATCGCAACCGGCATCGCGGCATTCGCAGCCATCACCGCCCGGTTCACCAGGCACGAGGTCCGGGTGGCGCGCAGGGCACACCAGTAAGACACCTCCTCACAACAACCGAACGGTCCATACAGAACCACGGCCTGAAAAGGGTCGTGGTTTTTTCATGCCCTGAGCAGTACCTTTATCTCACCTGGCAGGTTTATTGTCCGCAGGGTGTTCACCAAGCCCCCTTTACAATCGAGAGGCCTTCATGAGCCGCTCGAGGTAGGCAATGCGTTTTGCATATGCCTTCAGCTCCTTTTTATACTTGTCGCGCTCTTCAATCTGTTCACGCACCCTGGGGATGTTCTCTTTGGCAACATGGCGGTTCACCACCTTGCCCTCTTCACGGGAGACCAGGTAATGATATGAATAGTCTTTTCCTTTGTATTTCTTTTTCCTTACATTCAGCGCACCCTTCGGGTACTGTTCGATCTTGGCCTGAAGTGCATGAAAGGCTTCTTTACAGCGTTGGTATTCCTCTTCAATCATGCCATAGACGACTCGATCCTTTTCCGCTACTTTCATGCTTTTAAGATACATTTGTAGTGGAAATATGTCAAGAGGGCATTGCTGCTCGTTGCCGTGAATCATGTCATTCATGAGCAAGGATATGGTCGTTCAATAAATTTATAAAATAATTCGATAGTATTCTTGTATTAAGGAAGAGACTGAAAGGATTTGATCATGGCACGCAGGCAAGAGACATTAGGCGGGGAACTGGTCAAGGCACCGTGGTGGATCAGCATCATCCTGGCAATCGTGTTCTATGTGGTCTTACGGTTCGTGCTTCCTTTATTGTTCGGAAACGTTCAGCCGGAATCTGGTTCTACAGGGTTCTCCGTTCATGTCTTCAGAGGACTGGCTAGTCAAGGCACCCTCCTGGCAAACATTGCAGCACTTTTTTTCATCATAACAGCGATCATCTCATTCGTTATCTCAATGTTTAATAAAAAGGAGCGTACAGGCCTTTTCAACAGGCAGAAGAACTTCGACACGATTCGAACCCTGAGCTGGCAAGATTTCGAGAAGCTCGTGGGAGAAGCCTACAGGAGACAAGGCTACACCATCACGGAAACCGGTGGCGGCGGGCCGGATGGAGGAATTGACCTTATTCTGAAGAAGAACGGGGAGACTATCTTTGTCCAGTGCAAGCACTGGAAGATGCGACAGGTCGGGGTAAAGATCGTCCGTGAATTACTTGGCGTAGTTGTTGATAGTAAAGCATCGGGAGGGATCGTTATCACCTCGGGGACCTTTACCCAGGAGGCACTGGACTTTTCCAAAGGGAACCCCATCGAGCTTATGGATGGGAGAAAGCTGTATGCAATGATCGGTGATATAAAACTTTCTGAAATCCCGTCACGCCAGGAAAAACCGAAAGCAATGAGAACACCCGTTCAAGACAACCCTGCTCCGGTTCTTTGCCCGGTATGCGGCATGGAGATGGTGCTGAGAACAGCAAAGAAGGGACCATCGGCAGGGACGAAGTTCTATGGGTGTTCACGCTATCCGAAATGTAAAGGGGTGAGGTCGTGTTGACCTATCTAATATCAGCCTCTTGAGATCGAATCGCTCTTGCCCTACCTGGAATACTGTGATTTATATGCTCTCAATCTTTTCTTTGTTATGACTCCAAGAAATATATTCCATCATGCAGAACCCTCCATGTGATTTACAGCGTTTCAATTTTTGTGAAGTTTAAGGAGGTTGCTATGGCTCACATTTCTCACAGGTTCGGAGGGGACTGGACAAACGAAAAACTTGAACGCGTCGGCAAGTATCTCTCGCATTACACCACTGCACTGAAGAACACCCCTTTCCATCTCATCTACATCGATGCCTTTGCCGGTACTGGATATCGAACTGCCGATTCTCTTGATGATAAGCAGACATTCCTATTTCCCGATCAGGCAGGGGAAGATGCTGAGGCATTCCATAGCGGATCAGCAAGAATCGCCCTTGGGACTAAGCCCTGTTTTTTGGAATACTACTTCATAGAACAGGCAGCGGATAAGTGCAGAGAGCTGGAAAGGCTGAAGCAGGAATACCCTGATAGACAGGAATACATCCATATCGTCCAGATGGATGCCAATATATTCATCAAGGACATCTGCAGGGTTTTTCATAAAAACAAATCGTGGCGTGCAGTTCTCTTTCTGGATCCCTTCGGCATGAATGTCGTATGGGACACCATTGAAGCCATTGCGGGAACCGAAGCCATGGATATGTGGTATCTCTTCCCTCTGGGTGTCGGAGTGAATAGACTCCTGAAAAGGGACGGGAACATTCCCTCTGGCTGGCAGAAGAGACTCGACATGATTTTCGGAGATACCGGATGGAGAGATATCTTCTATCGGAACGTGTCAACTCCCAGCCTCTTTGATGAACCTACTAATGTAATCAGGAAAACAGGCGGCTTTGGAGAGATCACCCAGTACCTGGTGCAGCGCCTTAAATCGATATTCCCTGGGGTTGCAGAAAATCCACTCCCCTTATTCAATACCCGAAACAATCCGCTCTACCTCTTGTGCTTTGCCTGTGGTAACAGGAGAGGCGCACCGATTGCGCTTCGTATAGCGGAGCATATCTTGAAGGAGTAATGCTTTGGCAGCAAAGTCGGCCATAGAGTGGACCAGTTCCACCTGGAACCCGGTGACGGGCTGCAGAAAGATCAGCCCGGGATGCGCCCACTGCTATGCCGAACGCATGGCGAAGCGGCTGCAGGCCATGGGCCAGAAGAACTATGCCCGTGGATTCGAGGTGACCCTGCACCTGCATTACCTGGAGCTTCCGCTGTCATGGAAGAGGCCGCAGCTCATCTTCGTGAACTCCATGTCTGACCTGTTCATTGATCAGGTGCCGGATGAATTCATCCTGAAGGTCTTTGACATCATGAACCGTGCACCCTGGCACACATTCCAGGTCCTTACAAAACGTTCGGAGCGGTTATGCGAAATGAGCCCCCATCTGCCGTGGAGCGACAATATCTGGATGGGCGTAAGTGTCGAGAATGCCGATTATACCCATCGCATCGAGCGCCTGCGAAATACAAAAGCTAGGGTAAAGTTCCTTTCACTGGAACCACTGCTTGGACCCATTCCTAACATGGATCTGCACGGCATCGACTGGGTGATCTTAGGCGGCGAGTCAGGACCTGGGGCCAGGGTGATGAAAGAAGCATGGGTGATAGACATCAGGGAACAGTGTGTACAGTGTGGCGTGCCGTTCTTCTTCAAGCAGTGGGGCGGTGTCCGCAAGAAGGCAGCGGGAAGGGTGCTGGAGGGGAGGACGTGGGATGAGATGCCGGTAGCTGCTTCATTAAATCTGCAATAAAGTGTGTGATTACTGTGATTATCTGGTATGAATCGGATCAGTCCAGATATGTAGATTTACCCGCAAGCTTTCCATCATAGAACTCGGTAATGGGATAAAGCGTAGGCCAATATCCTTACCTTCTGGGTTATTCTGATCGTCATAGCCCTCAGCATCATCAGCTGACAGATCGCCGCCGGTTAGAACTTCGAAGGTCTGGGCACGCATGCGCAACTCTTCATACATCCGCTCATCATACGTTCCTGCAAGGTATGGTACCCCTATCTCCAGGAAGGTTTCAACAGATCCTGAAGATAATGCCCTTTCACGAAATGTTTTACTCCCAATTCTGTCGGCTCTCCCTGTTCGCTGTTCGAGTACGGCTGGGTTCCAGGCCAGATCGAAATGCACAACATTGCGACATTGCCTATGGAGGTCAATGCCCTCTTGCCCGACTGAAGTACAGACCAGAACCTCGGGAAGGAGAGGTGTATTAAAGCCTGAGAAGATCCGTTCGCGAGATTGTGCATCAGTATTGCCCATAACCAATGCAACGAACTGTTGCCCTCTGAGTCTAGTGGCATTGTAGAGGGCATATCGTGCTGATTGGGTGTCTCTGAGACTACCACTGGCAGCAAGCAGATCTTCAAGGAAGACAGCAATACGATCAGCCATGCTCTCTCGCTGCCCAGGCAGAGATGCGAAAAAGGATGTTACCATCAGATCACCCCAACCAGATACATCAAGATCCTTTTTGTCAGGCAAGAGTCGCAATAAAACAGACTCTCGCAGAATTGCACGTCTTATTGCCTGCATAGAAAGTCGTCGCGATTCCCAATCTAAACCACTGTCAGTGAACATCAATCCAAAGAGGTTCTTATGAACTTCATCTATAGTTTTACCTATTCCGATGTTCCCATTAGTCCAGGCTTTTGAGGGATCAGATCCGAGCCAGAGATTCGGGCCTTTCCCGTAAACATCCAAGATAGCCTGGCCTTGCTGGCGAGCACGACTTCGCTTTTCTCTTAGTTCAGAGGCGATCCGTTTATTCTCTGCAGGATTAACGTCAGCGACAATTTCATAAGTGCTATGGACTCCACGTTCATCGAACTGAGTCGCTTCAGAATCTTCCTCGTCCTGTTCCGATGCTGGTGAAAGTCCATATGGTCCTTGGATCCACTGTTCACTTCCGATATTTCGAAGGATATTCCCAAGCTCTCCTTGAGGGCTAAATTTCTGTATAATCCTTCTAGCTATAACATGCTCGGTGGCCCGATGGAGAAATACACGGTCTGGCCGTTCGGCCAGGAGGTCGATTCCGTATCGCAATCCTGCTTCTGCGAGCAAAGGGAGATCCTGGTCCATCAACTGAAGATCATCCGGTGTTATAGTCCGTCCTGTGCTCTGTGAGAACAGGCCTGCCCATAGCATTGACCAGAGAACCCTATCAAGGCCGAGAACGACCAGATCACGATCGCGACCTGTCAACCGTGACCGCAGTGTCTTTAAGGATTCAGGACCGCCCATGCAACAATCTCGACGTTTGTTCAGCTCTTTGCGAATCCGTTCATCAATGATGTCGTGGAGCCGTTGTGCCGTATTCGTACGGAAGCAGAAAATAAGGGTCTTCTCTCCAGCCTTCCAGTTGTTCACAGCAGCATTCACAACCTCCCGCACCTTGGGGTGCTGTGGATCTTGCTTATCATCTACCATCCCCATCAAGAGATTCAGGTAGACCTGACCGACAGGGATGTCTGCCAATATATTTTGTATGGCCCTGCCTTCTGCACTGTCGATCAGGGTTGAGTAACAACCGGTGAGGGCGCTGCCCAGTGAAGATCTTCCCTTGCCCTGTTTCATCTCGGAAACACACCGCATCAACAGGTAATGGGGCAGCTCCCCGTCACCCTTGACATCGATACCGGGAGCTGCATGGAGCATATGCCTATCAGGACGTTTTATTGCGCCATCAAGGGGTACCTGGTATTCCATGCCAACTCGAAACATGCGGTGCTCTGTATGTCGGCGGTGACGAATGACGAATGCGCCAAGCTCATGTGATAGATCGGCATTGTAGACGAATAGGTGCAGTGCCTCCCGCATGAGTTGTCTGAGATCGGGGTCCACATTGGAGAGGGCCGGGTCTATGATGCTCTTTATCTCATCAGCACGTATAGCCCCGTGTCGTTTTGCAGCTATCTGAAGTTGATCCCTGGTCTCATCTAATGATTTATCATTCCAAGCCGCATCTATCATGCCCTGTGTAATGGTAGGGGGGAGTTTTGCCCAGACTTGTGCGAAACGACGGCTCGCTGCTGCGGCATTATCAAGAACTGGCCTAATCACATCCTCTCGGTGATGATACATCCGGTTGCGTCGTATCCCTGACTCCGCTTCAGCGGGGCATGTCTTCAGGTGATCACCAACCTTGAGAATTTCCAGCATCTCTGCAGGCCTGAGTTGGAAAGGTGTTGCTGTAAGGAGGATCGCCCGGCGAGACCGTTTGCCAATCAATTCTATGAAACCCTTGTATCCGTTGCTTCCAAGGGTAGGTCCATTCTTCCAGTTATGGGCTTCATCCACGATAACCAGGGGTAAATCCTTATTGACCAGGAAACCCATCAGTGCACGATATATGTCGACCAGTTGTCGTTCCACACCTGAGAACAACTTGTCACGATTACGGACAAAACGGGTGGAAATCTCCCGGCACGTTTCCAATAAGGTTTCTACACGGCCATCGATGCTATCAAGATGCTGCAATCCCTTAAACAGTTTTTCCGAGCTGAAAAGGATCTTTTCCTCTTCTGCTTGGGTGAGGTCATTAATCTCTTTTGGATTTGACGGCCAGTCCCCTGGTGCGCCTTTCAGCAGCCTTTCCCGCTGATCGTACCTGAATCTTGCTCCCCAATACTGGAACAAGACTCCAAGAAGGTGCCTTCGTTTTATGTCATAGTTGCGTAATCGGCCGCCACCGAAGATATTCATGTTGGCTACTATAATCCTTTGTGAAGCCCCATGGCGTCGCAGTTCAGAGACGAGATCATCGATTCGTTCTACACGAACAGCAGAGAACCAGCGTTGGGCCTGGGATCGATACTCGGTCTTGACACAACGCTTTACAAACTCACCAACTTCGCGACACCACTTGGTAAAGAGGGCGGAGTTGTTTGGTGTTATGATCAGGATTTTCTGATAACAACCTCTCAGGTCGTCCACATTCGTACCGCCTCGCATAGCCTCAAGCACAGAGAATGCTGTACCGAGGCCAACGAATGTCTTTCCCATTCCGACTTCATCAGCGAGAACCTGTAGTTCCCATCGGTGTTCTCGATTCTCGTTGAAGAGTCGCTTCAACAGCTCTTCTACAGTAGCTGCCTGCCGAGCGGCATCACGGGGGTCTTTGATGCGTGTGCGATCAAGGCCGAGATCGAATTGTTGTGATCGTGTGATCATGACTCCATCAATGCCCCTGAATAGTGTTGTCGAACGGAATGAGAATAAGTCAGAAAGTTTTGTGACAAGACTGAAGGATATCGCTTTTGAAGTATGTCCAGTCTTTCAAGAATAAGTCTTGACGCTTCATCAAGGAGCAATAGCCACTCTGTTTGAAATCGAGGTGAGGCCTCATAATGCCTTGCCTCATCGAGACAGGCGAGAATCTCTACAAGCTGAAAAGCGGATGCCATGGGTGATCGTTTCTGCCCCTCTGCGGAGTCGAAGATACGCCTGGCAAGCGCAACAGGGCTGACGGAGCCAAGCAGTGCGAGCCTCATACATGCCTTCGGGGATTGTGCTGCCGCTCTCAGATCATCTCGAATGCCCTTGAGAGCCTCAACGAAATCTCGAACAATATATGATTGAATTCGTGATGTGTCGACCGAACTGGTGTCATCTCCAGGAGTTTTTCCGCCAGGTGTGGGTGGAGTAGTCTCCGGGTCTGGGAAAAGGTCTTCCCATGTGATCCGGCCCTGGTAGTATGCGATCAAGTTGTGTTCTTCAGGACGGCCGGCACCAGGGCTCATCGGTAGCATCACACGTGCAGAAGCATCCACATTGATCGGGAAGGAGCACCCTTCAGGACACTGCCACCATTCCACCTGTACTTCCTGCTCACGCAGAAGTCGTCTGACACTCTCTTCATCAAGCGAGACCTCGTAGCTGTCAGTACCATCCACTGGTAGTTTCCCCTGGAGCAACACCTTCTTTGGAGAGTCTTCCAAAGGAAGATGGGCGATAAGCCATGGCCCTGAAATGTTGCTCGTGGTCTTTACAAACAGCTCGAGACGATCATTGTCATTCTTGACAGGTACAAGCACTACCTCCCTGAGAAAGGTCGGCCAAGGATGACCCTCTGGCGAAGGATAAGGAAGGGCGAGACGCCCTGTTGCCGCCCCGGAAAGAGGCACTGCATCACCGATCGTATCCGGGATTAGGCGTTTCAGGGTGCTACGTGCAGCTCCAGAACGCCTGATAATGAGACCTGCTTCGATATTTGCACGAAGTGGTTCAGGCAAAATACCCCAGCCGCGTCGTGTGAAATTCGCAGATCCAATATAGGCAAGGGAGGTATTCTCCCCCTCGAGCAATACAACCTTCGCATGGAGGAGGCGAGTGCCGGTAAAGTCTTTGCCCATTCCCACCTCTTCAGGCGGAACCCGGGGATCAACGGCCAGTGCCTTGGCGTCTATACCCAATGAACGCGCATCGAAATCACTGAATGTTTCGGGCAGTTTCGGTTTATAGGTTACTTGTTTATCCGGAGCTGCATCTGTCAGTAAACGTAACTCTGCATTCTTTGCGAGGTTGCCATTTTTCTTGAGTGCTGTAATGAAAGTGGCAATCGGGCCGACCTTGTCCTCCTCGGACCAGAAAGGAGACACAATGGTGATATGTTTCACCTCCTCCTCATTGGGCCAATGATCAAGGAACTGCTGCCACAAAGGCTTTTTACCCCCACTCCAAACAAACCATTGATCCCCGGCAGCTTGATCGGTCTTCCATTCAGAGAGCCTTTCTAAAGCAAGGTTTTGAACAGATCGGGCACTAGGGGTTGTCCACTGACCCAAGATGTCACCCATATCTCGCACTGCATTTAAAATCAATTGAGCCATCACAGGATTCTTCGCTGAGGCAGTCAGCACTGCTGCCACCTCACGGTTACGGCGATAACCGGGATCGGTAAGATTAGCACTAGCGACAATCAGTTTCACGGCTTCCTCGTACACACAGAGCAGAACCTTTGCGTGTAGTTTACTGCCGTTATCCAAGGGTACAGGTATAACCTCTACCCTTAGTGAGCGTGGACGTTTATCGTATGGGTGTGCATCCATTAAAATGGTGGCGGCTTCCAGATCTGCAAGATTCCTTTCCAATGCAATCCGACTGGTCCAGTTCCGATCGTCCCAGGCCCCAAGCCCCAGCAGTGTCGGTAAAAAGTCTGTCTCAAAGAACTCAGGCTGCATTTCGTATGTTGTTGCAAGGAGGCCGAGAAGACGGCCATGGGCAGGATCAGGGACAAGCCGATCGGTTAGTTTCCTGTCATCTGAGACTTTATTGATCTTCTTCATAGCCCACCTGAAGCTGTTATAAGAGCATCAGCAGAGAATAACCTGTAGGGATGAGGGGCTATGTCTCCCGGTAGTGTTGCCTCCCGATCAAGGCCGCCAACACGTGTCATGTTCAGGCTGATATGGTCTGACACAACGTTTAACCAGGACATCTTACGGTGACCATGATCAAACTTGCCCTGTTGAACATCTCCATGTCGAATCATGAGCTCCTGCGCCAGGGACTCCTGAGAATCGCACATGCTCGAAGAGCGTTCGAGAAATCTCCGTGTGTCTTCAAGCACCTCCAGGTCCCCACGAAATTGCTCAGATTGGGCGCTATCGAGCACCTTTCCGAAATGATTAACAACGGCCGGGAGTCGATCGCAGACAAGTGCAAGAACCTGGTCACTATTGAGATCCGTCTTGCTGATTGATGCTGACGGCAGGGTCCGGCAAAGCCATAACAACCGTTCAAAGCCCAGCATTACCACTTGGTAACACTCTTCATAAGCAAGTATGGCAGAGACGGCCTCATGTAAATCAGTGTTTGATGCCCCATTCGAAAGGGAAGACAGCAACCGTTTGAATCGCTGTGTCTCGGTATCTTCTTCTCCCTTGAATGGATGGTTGGCTAAGACCTCTGCCATTCGCGATCTGGTCGGGTTACGGTGCAGTGCCTCAGCAATACATGATTGTTCTGTAGGGGATGTTTCGCCTGAGATGTGGGCCCGTTTCCCCCAATCAGTAAGAACCTCTATGGGTATATCACTATTCTCCCTCACAGCTTTTATCAGCACCGTAGGTGTGTCTGTCTCTTTCAGGAAGCCCTCAGCAAGCCTTTCTCCGAGATCTTGGGATAAGGTGAATGTTGCTCTTTCCAGGAGCCTCATCCCATCCGCTACTGCGCCATAGATTCCAACGACACCGTAAGGTAGCTGTCTGGAAAGCAACTTGAAGTCGGCATTGACTCGTCGTGCACCTGCTCGGTGCATTGATTCGACTTTGTTTGCTACGTAGGTGACGCCACGGATACCGGATGTTGGTAATTCGCCTTCTGCTTCCTCGCCTGCCAAGACATTTGCCAGCGCCCAGAATCGCTCGAACCGCTGAATGCATTCAAGCCGCTTCTTATACTGAAGGCGTAATGGATCATCTGTAGTGACATTGGCTAAAGATGCCCCAGCACATAGAACAGAAAAGTAACGAGGGCGACGGGCCACATTCGTTAGGCCGGGAAGGATCTTGTCTGCCAAGAAGAGATACCCACGTTCGAATCCAAGTGGGTCGAGGCTGCTGCCAGGAAGGTCTGAAGGGTCGTATGCTGTGAGGAATATATCATATATGGATTCAGAAGAAGTGTTTGTTCGAATGCTTTTAGTTGTCTTCATGTTACTCAACCCATGTGTTAATCATTGATGATCATTTAGGATCTGCCTTTTTAACTTGCCTTGCAGCATCATATTCATCGAACAAACGTATTGTTGGAATATTCTTTTTAGCTACCTCAATAAATTTTTCATCATTCAGCATTTCATAGGTTACCCCTTTGAAAAGGAGTTTAAGTTCTATCTGTTTTAAGTGTTCTGAGGCTGATCCAAAGTGCTCAATGAGTTCATGCTCAAGAATGCTTTGGATATCATCTTCAGATGGATTATTTGTATTGGCGAGTAACTTTTTCCACCTGTCAGGAACACTAGTTTTAACCGCTGGCAACAAGGCCTTTGCTAATGCTGTCTTATTATTATCTATAGCTTTTTGCAGGCCGACCTCTAAAGCTTTCTTGAACTTTTCAATATCATCCTTCAGTCCCGAGACGGCCTTTTCAAAGTCCTCCTTTTTACTTCTCAAAATAACATTCCCATAGTTTGGTATGTTAATGAGGAAATCCTTTACAATTTTCTCTTTTTCTCTGACGAGGTAGTCGCCTGTTATCTTTTTATCCTGAATCTCTACAAGAATTTCTTCATCATCAATAAGCTGAAAAGAGCTATGTAGCAGTTTTATGGCCTTTTCATCCTTCGCTAATCCAAGAAGGTCGCTTGGGATCTTAACCTTTCTTTTTGAAATCATGTGGTTGTGCAACTCGAACTCGACAAACTCTATCTGAGCATTAAAGACTCGAACCTTTCTTGCAATATCGAATTTCAAAGGTGGATTACGTACAAGGTCATTGTTTGTATCCATTATTTTCTTAGGGCTAATATCATCTGCCCCTATAGGTGGTTTCGACTCAGTGGACTGATCCAGCCCCATATCCTTTGATACTTCATCAGGTACTAGATTTAGTTTTATTGCATTCGTATATTGTTTGGCATCAGAACCGGCTTCTATAAGCAAAGGGGATGGTGCATAAAACAAGGTGGTATCATCCGCCACTATAAGTGCTATACGAACACCGGGCTGTTCATGGATTGCACGACTGATGTTTCTTGCATGCTCGTGGAGTGATTTGATCGCATTCAGAGTTCCGTAGCCCATACGACATACTTCAGGATCCACATCAATGATTACTTTTACAGCATCAGGCCCCAGCTCATTCCATTTTCTTATGATAGTTGAGGCAATACTATCTGATATTCCGGGGATCATGAAGATGAGTCGTTTCCTCGTGCTATTGATCAATTCACAGAGATAGACATCATCGACTTTTGAAACTGAGGTAGCTTCGTCCATCTTACCTCCTACTACTGATTAAAGCTTGATTCTTCAAAACGGGTATGCCAAGTGTCGCCTGCTCTTACAGCAAGACCATCTGGTTGATATCCTGCTTCTATCATTTCGTCCTTAGCTTCAAAAGCTGCTTTGACAGCTGAACTCCACTCCCTTTGGAGAAGATACTTTTCCACGGCAGGGTGAATACTCACCTGGAGGTCTAATTCCTCGATAGGAATAATAGCCCCCTCTTTCTGAAGTGAACCCATTCGGGTAGCTTTAGTGATTATTTGCATTATTGGTGCATAGTAATACTGCCAAGCCTCATCCGAAAATTGAATTTCTATGGGGTTCTTTACTTCAGATACAGGATCACACCAATAGAACTGGAGAGCATCATTGCTAAAGAATGTAATCGCCCCAACATGTAAACTGCAAGGTGTACCATTTACACTTACAATGCGATGAGCCTGTTGTTTAGCCTTATCCTTGACATCCCTACCAGGTGGACTGATGCGTCCCTTGCATTCAAATGCATGCCATTGGCAGCTACCATGTTCCATTCCAATTAGATCTGGCCGAGATCTTCCAGTTAGAACTGTGTTTAGTTGTCGACGAAAAACATCCAGGTGTAACAGCCATGGTGTGTTTAAAAGCTTAGCCGCAAACAGTTTGCAGAATATCATCCCCAGGAAGTAATTCACAGCTCCCTTTTCTGTCGGATCTAAGGTTTTTACAGAGTCAGTCCTTCGTAATCGATATCCATAAAAACCTCTTTGTTCGAGTGACATCCTTACCAATGACCAGCGGAATATTGCCTCGTATACGGATGCATCACCATGGCGAAAGACATAATGCCTGTTTGGACGACCAACGGTAACTGCAGCCCAAAGTAATTCATCCCAGCTTGTTTTGAGGACACCAGGACCATTCTGCACAATACTTCCAATAGGGAAATTCTCAGACGAGAACTCAATTTCAATCTGTCTAGGTGACATAGAAGACATAATATTTAATCCTTCAACCTTTGTTTGTCTTGTAAGACTTACGGTGTTCTGAAACCTTCTTAGTGCGTTTTAAAACATCCTCTCTCCAATCATCCAAAAAATTAATATCTACTAATAACTCGTCAGGATCGGGTACTTCTGTTCCGCCTAAAAGTGCCTGGTCATGGGAATAGTTGGAGCACTTGGTCATCCATTTATCAACAATGGCATAGTCATCATCATCAACAATAACACCAGCCAAACGTTGGGTTTCAATTCCCTTACGAAACCGCAACACAACACCACTAAATAGCAATTCTTCTATTGCCCTTTCCCAAGCCATACGCAACAGACGATATGCATTAGCGGTTAGCTTGCGGTGCTCAACCTCGTCACCAGACTGAAAAAATTTCTTTATCTTCTGCTGTTCACTACGCAGATAACCAATGCGGGCCTTTGTATTCATCCCTTCAAAAGGCAAATCGGGATCAGCCACACCAAAACCTTCGGGTCGGCGAATTACGCTCTGCTTTAAGACAGATATGGCATCCTGTTTGGCTTCTTCAATCAATAAGTTGAGAAAATAGATATCATGGGTAAAGATAATAACCTGTCGTTTGGCTGCTTCCTTGACAAGCCGTCTTGCAACTCGTTCACGATGCTTGTGGTCTAAAGATGATACGGGATCATCAAATATTATGCCACCGGGTCCGCCACCAATATTAACCTCTGCTAGAAATGAACCTATAGCGACGGCCCGTTGTTCTCCTTCACTAAGAATATCACAAGGCGTTCTTGTTTGAGGTAGATCAAGTTTGAGTTTGTGATATGCTTTGCCTGTATCCGAGCGGCTTTTCAGACATACTTGAAGATGTCCAACACCCAGTGTTTTAAATTCATTGTTGAGGGCTCCCTCTAATTCCTTGGAAATTACCTTCTCGGTTATTTCGGATGCCTTGAGTGATATTGCATTGGTTCTCACAGCCGAAATGCACCTGGCAAGTTTAGCCTGATGATCAAGCCGCTTAATGGCTGTCACTACAGACTCTTTAACTTTAAAAAGCCTTTTCCTGGCATCGAGCTCATTAAACTGATCTTGTAATACAGCTCTAGCTTTTTCATCGATCATCTGTTCCAGGATTTCTGCTTCCTGTTTAAGCTTCTCGGCCAGAGAATTGAGTTGTCCTGAAGGATTTGGGGGCAGAGCGCAAACTTTATCCCATTCTCGGGATATAACTGCTGTCATTATTGCAGCATGTCGTTCGTACAACGCGGTCCCATATGCACGAGTTTCTTTTGCAAGGGTATTGTTAAGCGACTCAAGTTCTGTGAATAGCTCTTCATCTATCCCCAGTGACATATTCTGGGCAGAAAAAGTATTATACTCAGTATCCAGTGCTGTTTTGCAATTCTCTGCAACTGTTTCAACCTCTTCTTGGATGAAAGCATCGAAATGTTGCAAACGATCAGCTCCATCTGAGAGTGGTTGCTGGCAGAGGGGACACTTGTCATCAGGTCCTAGGTCTTTGAGTTCAGTTCCCGGATAGGCCTCGATAGAAAATTTACGTGCCGCTATAAACAATTCTTTCCAAGCATCACCACCGGTCCCTGGCAAGAAACTCTTGTTCTCTGTAAATGCTACTGCCGCCAAGTTTCTTGCTGTCTGTGCAGTTTGGTTAGCATCGATGAGCCCACAAAGCTTGGTTACAGAAGCATCATCAACAACTGCTACCTTCTGAGTAATATTTTGGATTATTCTTAAGATGCGACTGGCGCACTGTTTCAGCTGGTTTGCCTTTTCCTTTGGATTACCTTCCTTGAGGCTTCTTTCCAGCTCGGAATATTTAGCTTCTTCGTCTGGTTGTAGTGTGGCTAGTTCTTCAACCTTTTCCAACTTGGTAGTATGAGAAAGACCCGCAATGAGCTTTCCCACAGCTGTATTACCAGTAATGTCTGAAAAGGGTGTCTTATCTGGATTAGAGGAATTGCTCTCTTTTTCTATGAGAAGTTTGAGCTTCTTACAAATGCCGGCAAGGCTTTCCAGGATATCCAGACCATAAGGAACATATGCGAAATCGCCCTCTTCATCTAGATAGCTTCTCGCGCAGCGCAAATCGAAAACGGAGAGAGATGATAATATCTCAGGAGCTGGTTTCCGATTGGTCCAGTCAATTTCGTCAGGCTTGTCATTAACCATGATTTCAAAAGCGGCTTCAGCATTTCCTATCTGGTCAGGTGGTAAAAAAGCATCTGGGTAAATTGCCTCACTTTGGTCCCGTGCTCGACATACATGTTTGAGCACACGAGTGTACCCGGATTTACCTGAACCATTATCCCCGTATATCAATGTCAATCCGTTCGGATTGAAAGGTAGTCGCTGATCAGCCGCAATCCTGTTCACATGTTTCAGGTTCTTTATAGCTACAAGTTTGATGTGGATACCTGGAGCAGTGACTACCGGAATTTGCTCTGCACTCAGTCTTTTTGCTATTCGTTCTTTTGGATCAGGAATACCATGTTCTGATTTTAATAAGGCGAAGATGTCATCCATATCTTCATCAGAAAGTGCTTCTTTGGCAAAAAGACGTGCAATGACATCACTTTGCCAAGCGGGCAACTCCTGAGACCATTTCAGGATCTCTTGAAGAATTGACATCAGGCTCTCCGTGAATCTTTTAGTATGATCACCTCATCCATAAGTTTCATTTTACACCCAAAATCCAACCCTCAACTCCAGCGATCGTTCTTTCAGTTGGTGTTAGACATGGGTTAGAGAAGGTTGTGAGTGTACCGTCGAGATCTGATTGACGCATCCATGCAGCTACGGAATAAGCATCGTGCTGATCAGGGGTACGGCTTTCACAAGCAAAACCTCTGTTCCATTGTGAAGGGTAAACCTCGACAATCGCCGATCGTCCATTCGGGATGTCCCACCCATCGAACGGCCAGAAAAACACTTTGTCGCCTATCCTTTTTCGGATGTAAAGTAACCAGGGCAACCCGGAATGAGTGGATTTTGCCACTGAACCTGGAACATCAAAGTGGAATACTGATTTAGCAGAACCTGCATGTTCTTCTGTTAAACGACGCCATCTTGAATTCCCTTTTCGAGCTGCTCCATTGCCTAGTCTACCCCGACGGATATCGTCTACATAAGTGAAGTTGTTATCCGTGGGCCAATGTATATGGAAGTCTTTAAGGAATGATGGCCAGTCAAAAGGGATCTGATGGGTTTTAAAATATATTTGAGGGAATGAAAACGCATGGTCAATGCCAACTATGGTTAGGAGATTCTCTTGAAGTATCTCTACAAGCCATTCGGCAACACCTCTGCGTGTCCAATACTTGCGTGGACTAGGTGGTGGTTGTACTTCAATAGGCGATAATGCTTGATCCGCCATGTAGACACGGAGGCCTTTTAAACTAGAGGTCGGAGTCTTTGCACCAGAGTAGTCGATACCAATATACCTCTCAAATGATGGTATGCTCATATTACTCACTTCTGAGCACTCCATTTAGGTGGATGACAACAGCTTGGGTCAGCTGGCGGAGGGTTTAGGCGAGTTTGGTAGGACTTACCAGTTCTCATTGCTTTATACATTTCGTCATAGACTTCTAGGATGACGCGTTTTGTGCGATATTCTTTATACTTATCTTCGTCTTTGCGCTTAACTATAGGGAAAGTGTCCATAATATAAGTAACAGCATCTTTTGGAGTTGGGAAGTGGAGTTTGAGTTCATCGAACTCTGTTAATGATTCATTGCAAACAGCGCCTTCATTAATATGGGCTTGCTTCCATTGACCATCAATAGTGGATTGCAAGTAAATGTGGAAGTAGGCAGCATCTAACTCACAGCGGAGAAGGAAGCGTCGCTCATCGTCCCATCGAAAAGGTGGACCAGTCCAGCCATAATCATAAGCAAATGACTGTAGATCCCAATCTGTATAGACTAACTCGATGACACGATTAGATATCCATTGATTAAAAGTTGTTTGCTGATTCCAATAAGCAACATCATTAAATACGCTTGGACGTGGCAATGGTAGTTGTCTCTTTATGAAGAAATTGTATGTTGCTCCTCCTAATTTCTGTCTACTGACAAAATCAAGTACAAAGCTATTCATGCATGCCAAGTAACTTGGTACAAAAGCAATACATGATGGGGCAAAAAAAACGAGCGGAATCTTATTACTAACACCACACATAGGCAGCACTGAATATATTGTTGTTCGCCACAGACCAGCACTAGTTATCTCTCGGAAACCAACTAACCATTTTTTTGTCCAAATGTTAGGTAAAGCGGAATGGACATCACATGCTTTAACATAATAGCATGGCTGAGGTTTGTAATATGGATTGTCTAACTTATGATTCTCAACTTCAGGTAACATATGGCTACGTTGACCGGGTTGTAGATGTTCGTGTGATGCAAATCTATGGTTATATTGATCTATCATTTTGGCTTCATATAAAGGCATTAGTTCATTGTCACTATCTGGATCTGTAGTGAATAATCCACTATCATTAGACATATGAAACATTGAACCAAGCTTCAAAGACCACTCGTTTATGCCGTTATCATTTTGTATAACAGGGAACCGACGATAAATTGCTTTCGTGATTTCTGCACTATGACGCCAGAAGAAGACAGGGCAGGTTCTAGTATTAGGATTGAGCAAACTAATTTCTTTACTTGTTATATAGAAGCGTCGAGCTTCATCTTTACTTTGTTCGACGTTATAGCTGTTGAATACGATGGTCGCACGGTCAATTGCTATCTTGATGCCGCTGAGAACAAGAATACAAAATTTAAAATTATGAAGAACAGATGGGAAAAGCATTTCTTCATTAATAAAACCAAACAGTGCATATAGACGTTGAGAATCCACAACATGTTGGAAAAAGTATTTTGTTGTATCATCAGTCGCTATTCCACAAGGCAATATAGCACTCGAATAACCTGTACTATTTACAAGACTTAGAAATACCTCTGCAAAAACGGCATAGAGGTTTATATCTCCACGACCACAGAGTTGGTAACGACAACTATGTCGAATAAAATGGCTTTCCCCCTCTGATTTACGTAAGGCATCTAGGTATAGTTGGTAGAGAGCTGGGTTATTTATTTTTAGGCTTTTAATTTGTCGTTCACGGGATGCGGCATTAAGTGCTTGAGCAATATCGGGATTATATTCAGCGAACCATTCTCTTTCTTGTAGTTTCACCCTTTCCCATGGCGGATTACCAAGTATACAATCAAAACCACCTTTTTTAAAAACTTCTGGAAAAGCTAAGTGCCAATGAAAAAAATTATATTGTGTGGTAAGTTCAAAAACACCATGAATCATTACATCTGATAACATTCCCTCAAGTGCCACTTCATCAAGATACCTCTGTGTTATACCCATTGCAGATTTCGGATCATCAGGATTTTTAAATTTCTTTCTAATAACAAAAGCTGCACACCATGTATCAGCAAGAAGTTTCATTATCTTATATTCTTCACTTGATTTAATTATCTCATAGGTGGTTTCCTTTTTCCTTATGTCCAATAGTGATTCGTCTGGTATCATCTCCACGTTCAAAGAAGACTTACGAAGTTGCTCATGAATCATTTCAGCATGCTCAGCATGCTCGATTGATACCGTTTTTTTTTCTTCTTTATTTCTCTTTCTAAGTACTGAACATGCTTTCTTGTCATCTCCCTCAATCGCAGTAAACGCCTCGTCAGGGATACCCTTTGCAATCAACTCAGGTGTCGCTCCAAGCAGACTGTTGCCCACTTGAATATGATGGTCTAGAAATGTCAGTGGTTTCCCAGGGACAAGTGCTTCCATCCAAAGACTAACTCTACAAAGCTCAGCAGCCATTGGATTGACATCAACTCCATACAGACAGTGACCAATCACATCCCGCAATGCAACTCTGACAGCTGCAGGGGCCGGCTCTTCTTCTCCTGTACTCAATGCAGCAACCTTCTTTGCCATGCGATGAGCTGCTGCAATAAGAAAATGACCAGAGCCAACAGCCGGGTCACACACCTTTAAATTCAGGATTGCCTCAACTGCCTCCTGATCTTTCTTGCCCCTGATGGCATCTGCCATGACCGGTTCTAATGCGGAATCCAGCAGACACTGAACAAGAGAATCAGGTGTATAATAACTCCCTGTCGTCTTACGCTCATGTCCTGCAGCAGTCCTTAGCTCAAAGATCCCAGCATCAGCATTCACCAGAGGATGTAGTTCAAGCAGGCTCTCATAGACACTGCCCAACTCCTCGGCCCCCAGATTCCGGTAATCTACCGCACGCCTCACATTTCTATCCTGAACGAAGGCGACAGCATGTACGGCATCAAGGAACTTGCGGTTCGACACCAGGCAGCCCTTCAGATCGGGCGTAGAGTCTTTTTCTGTCCACAGGAAACTGCCCAAAGCAGGCAAAGCCAGTTCAGGGCTGCCATTATCCGAACCAAGGATACCGCAAACAAGGACAAACGCCTGCCACAGATCGGGATGAGGTGTCCCAGCCCTGGATAATGAGAGAGACCTAAGACGGGTTATTGAATAGTAGTTAAGATACCTTTCCCTTGCGACTCGGAAAGCCTTCTCTTCGTCAGGTGCTGCATGTTCCGGAATCGGTACATGGAGAAGATCTCTATCCTCAGCTACGAAAAGGAACAACATACGGTAAACGACCCTGAGGATCTGCCAGTAGAAATCCTGTGTGGTAAGCTCGCCAATGCTCAGCCTTCGCCGTAGCTCTCTGTTGGATTTATGACCTACCAAACCCTCTCCGAGTGAGGTTATGGCCTTCTCCACACCTGGCCGGAGGTTTTCTAACGCCCTGAGCCCCTTTTCCTGGGCAGCCTTCTTCCACTGTTCAAGAAGGCATACCTCAGGCTTATCCCCCTCAAAACGAGACTGATGACATACCAACCACAAGAGAAGAAATTCGGGATATACATCTGCATCGAAGATGGCTTGCAGATCCCACTCCACGTAGGCTAAGCGGGTAAGGGCTGCATTGTCCCTCAAGAGTCGGAGGTTCATACCATTCGACACGATACCCCAGAGATGGTCATCGCTTGCATTGAGGAGCTGCTGGACCAGGGAATGGGGGCTTATCCTGCTGGCACCCACTGCCCCAGGTGTACGTCGGTCGATATCCACGTGGGAACCCACCAGATGTATCGGCACAGGCCCCCATCCGTGGCTCACAGGATAACTTTTGCCTTCAATCTCAATGGAGCGAACGGGGGCAAGTGTCCCAAACCCAAGCTCCTGGAAGAGAGGCAGGAGCCAGCGGTCACGTGTCTCTGTGGTGGTTGGTTCCCCCTCATTCTTTTTCACCAAGGCACGCTGATAATTTTCCCAGCAGCCTTTCAGGCGGTTCCAGCTGCGGTTCACTGCCTCGGTCACTCGCTCGCCCTTGGCAAGATGGTAGCTCACTTCCTCCATGCCCGGAACAGATGAACCTGGGCTGAGTAAGGTTTGAAGAAAGTCTGAGGGGAGCAAACCACCTTCAGAAGTTATGGCTGTGAAGATGAGCTTTCCCATAACCGCCTCACACGATCCTTACAATTGGCAGGAACACATAGAGCCCCACAATATCAGGCATGCTGTGCTCTATCCTGTAACTTCCCTTGGCATCGGAGGCCTCCCGCACTCGACGGTGCGCCTCCAGGAGCTGTTTTCCTCGAGACGAGGCCATCGTGTCGAGCACGGTGCTCAGATCTGGAAGATGCTGGGTAATGGACTCAAGGGTCTGGCCGGCAAGGTCCGGAGGGACATCTGCATCAGGTTTGAGCTGGAGCAGGTTTTCTGCTTCAGTATCCTCGAGCCACTGGGGCGATGATGGGTCACCCGTGAATGCAGATATGAGAGCATCTTCGGCTAGAAGGTGCCTCTCCTCACGCTTGAATCGTGTGATGATGTGGTACCTGAGTCTCAGCAGCAAAAGAACAGTACGGATTTTTACTGCGCTCGTACGCATGATACCAGCCCGCCTGGCTACTCCACTAGTGTCGGGATCCAGGGCTGAGCTCAATACATACGATGCAAGGCTCTCCACCATGGGATGGGTGCGGTGAAGAAGGATCGCTCCCCTCTCCATAGTCGGTTCGAAAGACACCTTGAGTCTCTTGGCATTATCAAGACTTTCCCTGAGGGCTAGACGCACCCCGGACAGATCGGCTTCCACAATGCCTGAGCGTATACCCACAGCCGCACCGGATAGTTGCAGTACACCTGCATAGAAGGAGGTCAGGTCGGCAGGTGTGCCGATGGCACGCTCTGTTGCATCGAGTTCCTGGGCTACCTCGCCGAATTTGATGGTCTCCTGGGCAAACAAGGTCCTTGAGCGTTTTTCTCGGTCTGCGATGTTCTCCCATTCCTCATGGAGCCTGGTCTTCTTGGGCTTGAAGTCTTCTTCAAAGAGGAGGAGCTGTTCGCCTGGAGAAGTATCGGCCTTCTGGCGGAGGATGAGACCCTCGAAGATGGCATTCATGATCTGATCACTGTCCACAGGCATGGGGATGGACACACCGAGCCTGCTTCGGATGATCTTGTGCTTGCGCAGGAGCACGTCAAGGACAATACCATCGATCTGGTTGTCTGTTCCGTAATACGTGAGAACGCGAACTGTTGGCTTTTTCTGGCCGTATCGGTCTACACGGCCGTCACGCTGTTCGTGCCGTGTGGGATTCCAGGAAAGGTCATAGTGGAAAACAGCATCGAACTTTTCCTGAAGGTTGATGCCTTCACTGAGACAGTCGGTGCATACCAGTACCCGTTGGATTGTCTGGTCACCGTCAAGGTCCTCGATCTGTGCTGAGCGTTCCTCAGGAGCGAGACGGCTCGTTATGCAAGTTACCTCAACCTTTGTACCGAGTCTTTTCCTCAGCTCTGAAGCAAGGTATTCAGCAGTCTGGATGAACCTACAGAACACGATGGGTTTGAACCCGGCATTGAGTATCTCCTTCAGCTCTGAGACAGCCTTAACGAGCTTTGCATCATTGTTTCCGCATAATGCATCAGCCTCTCGGGCATATCCCAGAAGGCGCCTGCGGTTTGGCTTATCCCCCGGCTCCGGATCATCATCCGAGCCCGGGGTGATATCCGTATAATCCTCTCCGGATTCCTCCGACATATCGAGTACACTCTTGCGACCCATGTCATCGATAGTGTCTACATCGTCGGCCTCAAGGGTCCTGGATCGTTCTCTCAATGTCGCAGCAGCTGCCGCAGGGCTGCTCGCAAGGGCTCGGAGGAGTGAAAGGGCAGACCACCAGCGGACACGTTGCCTGAGCTGATCGCCTGAGGTATCAGAGACCGTCTCCCTTGCATACCGCAGTACTTTGTCAAACAGGGCTTTATAAGGTGGGCTCAGGGAGTACTGCGACTCCTTGTCTTCGCGTTCTGGAAATGGGGTTTCACGCTGAAGGAAGTGGCGAAGGTCTGCACGGCGTCTCTGTACCAGGTGACCAGCAAGCTTTCTGCGGACAGGGGCCATGGCCTCGCCGCTCAAATCATCAGGGAGGTGGTCAAACTCTGGACGTATGAGGGAAAGCAGCGAACGGAAAGCACCTTCATTCCCACTGTGTGGGGTTGCCGTGACAAGGACAAGATGCCTTTCTGGATCTTCAGTAAGTCTGGATAGAAGGAGGTGGCGCTGGTGAGATACCCCCCTTCCTTCCTGGGAAGCAGCACAGGTATGTGCTTCATCGACAATGACTAATTCCGGGCAGGTTCGGATGAAATCATACCTCCGTCGCTCGGTTTTGATGAAGTCCATGGATACGACCACGAAGGGGTATGCATCGAAGATGGACTGATCTGTGGCGAGGTTCTTCTCCAGGCGTCGTGCGGTGCCGGCAATGACCAGTTCAGCATGGATATTGAACTTGGAGGCCAGTTCTTTCTGCCACTGTTCTGCAAGGTGTGGCGGGCAGAGTACGCAGAGGCGGTTGACCTCCCCGCGGTCGAGCATCTCCCTGGCGATGAGGCATGCCTCGATGGTCTTGCCGATTCCCACGTCATCGGCGATAAGGATCCTGATGGGGTCGAGCTTCAATGCCATCATGAGTGGCACCAGCTGATATGGCCTTGGCTGCATGGCAAGACGGCCGAATGACCTGAACGGCCCTACGCTTGAACGGAACCCGAATCTAAGAGCATCTCTCAAGAGCTTGCATGAGACAAAATCACCCAGGTCCGACCGTGTCGGTGGGGTGAACGCAGCAGGTTCAACGGTTTCAAGGGCCGGGTGGATACCTGCCGTCTCCTGCATGGTTCCGCCAAGTGGGCGTACAACGAGGAAGTCTTCGACCGATTCCGGTAGAACAACCCACTCACGGCCACGGGACTTCACCAGTGATCCTGGTGCATACCTCATGGCATTGCTCCGAATGTGGATGGATGCTGCCTGATGATCTTTTCCCAGTCAGCCTTGTGATGAAATCTTACCACCAGGATACCGAGGGATCGCAGATATTCCGTCTGCTCAACATCACGTTTCTGTCGGTGGGGGTAATCATGCGGCGGGCCGTCCACATATATGAATGTGGGGTTGTCGCCCGCATAGGTGAAATCGGGTCTGGTCTTGAATTGTTCGTAATAGCGCTGAGCATGAGTTGGCAGAATCAGGGAATGATCCTCGAGAAAGCTCAGGAATTCCTTTTCAAGATTCGAATCGCATAGCTTTTTCAGCATCTCTAGGTGAGCTGCACGGGAAAGTTCACCAGGCGATGGCTCAACAATGGCTGTTTTAAGACGCAAGAGGATATCCTTGACGAGATGGCGATCAAGATATCGGTGATCTGGCTGATTGTAATAGCTCAAGAGACAGTCATAGCATGCTGCCTGACATGTCTCTTCCGCACTCTCCGCCTTCCCCTTGTCAAGCCCTGAATCAGGTTCGAAGTGACACAACTCCAGGGCTTTTAAGGCAATATTTGACCAGGACTTGGTATCCTCTACGAGTTGCCTGAGAACACCGGCGCCACCTTCTGCCGCTTCATAGATCAAAAGCTGTTTTCTTTCCTGGTTACTCGGTAGAGGTTCTGCCGCAAGCTCGTTGTCTTCGAGCTGGTATTCTATCTGGATAGCCCGCTTCAAGGCCGCTTCCAACGTGGCAAAGGTATTTAGATCCAGTTCCATGCCAAAGGATATGAGGAGGGCGTTCCTCCTGTCCTGGACATAGGGTATGACGCGCTGTACGCGGACCGGGTTTGCCTCATTGGCTTCATCGTCGTCTGGGTCGATAGCTTGGCGTGCCCAGGTTCGTTTCTCAACATCGAGCCAGAAGCCCCGTTCGTTGGGATTCTGTCTCCTGGACCACCCCAGGTTGATCCTCCAGATAACCGCTGCATCACCATACTTCAGATCCATGAGAAGTTCTTCGTCTGCAACGACCCTTGCACTCCTGTAGAGGGGGCGACCATCTCTCTCGGCAAACCTGAGACCTGTCTTCAGTTCATAGCCTAAGCGGAGGCGTTCCTCCTCATCGCAGTTGATGCGCTCCCTCCGCCTGGTCAGGACGTTCTGGAGCCTGAACATGTTCGACCAGATATTCGAAGGTTCGAAGGCCTTGTGGCAATGTGCGCATACCGAAGGTCCGGGCTCGGTTATGACCGGATGCAGGTAGCCGCAGTCGCTACAGAAGATGAGCTTCGTAGTCGGCAGGTCTTGGCCTGGTATGTTTTCCTCCACCGGCATCATTACCCGGGTAACCTGATAGCGTGCGCCTTCGTGGTAGATGAGGGCACCGGGTCCGAATTCGGAAATGGCCAGGAACCGCGGACGTGAGATGAACTCCTCGGCATCTTTGGCAGCACGTCTGCCGGGAATAAAGGCGGACAGCGGCAACCGGGGGAAGTTGTAGCCGGGAAGAAATCCCTCGCTGGCAAAGTAGCGGTAGGAATAGAAATCAGACTGCAATGCGCTCTGCCTGTCTGTGAGCAGTTTCAGCTGGGCCTCAGCCTCCTGGCGCAGGCGTTTTGCTGCCTCGTGATCCTGGTAGCGGGAAGGATCTGCAATGATGCGGTTCTGATCGTCAAACTGCTTGCGTGCGCTCCGGAACAGATACCGCCACCTCTCCAAGGCACCCTCGAAGGCCTGCGGGATGCTCTTGATAACTTCATCCAGCCAACCCTCGGCATACCAAGGTGCTGAAGCAAGTGACTCTGTCATCGCACAGAGCACCTCATTTGCCCGTTCTTGCGCCTTGTTCAGAGAGACAGGATTAAAGAGCTTATCTTTCACATCTGGTAAGAGTGCAAGAGTCGGAGGCTCTCCAGATGTCTCAACAAGGTCTGCCGGTGTATTCCCCAGGTCTATATCGGAGAGACCTAACCAGATTGCATGTATGTGTGACCGCACAAGGTCTTCATTGCAGATGTCCACCCGTGGCGTGTTGACTTGGCCGGAAACCATGAGATCGGGGTGTTTGAAGAAGTACTGGTCATGCGGGCTGCCGAAGGCGCAGTAGGTGAACACCATTGCAGGCTGCCCGCTGCGACCTGCCCTGCCGCTTCTTTGTGCATAGTTGGCTGGGGTAGGCGGGACATTGCGCATGTTCACTGCATTGAGGTCTTTGATGTCTATGCCGAGCTCCATGGTGGGCGAACAGAAGAGGATGGGCAAGCTCGCAGTCCCGAAATCTTTCTCCCGTTGCTGCCTGAGTATGGATGGAACCTGGGCGGTATGTTCACGGGAGTGGATCTTTCGAAGCTGGAACGCCCTGTCACGGTATAGCTCGACGAAGAACCTGTTAGGTGTTATTCCCGTTTCAGGAGCATTTGGCATGCGTATACGGTCATGGTAGGCCTTTGTCCCGTCAGATGCCCGCCATATCAGTGAAGCAGAATTGATCCGGTAACCCGAGACCTCTGCAACAGCACCCTTTGCCACACATTCCCGTAATATGTTGGCTGTGCGCAGCCCCTCGAAGAGGGCTTGAATAACTTCCTGAGTGGTGCCCATATCTAGAGGAGCCTGACCAGTGAAGGTTGAGGGTAAGCGCAGGAACATACCAAACCCGCCTCGGGGAGATAGGGTCATTACCCTCATGGATTTCCACAGGTCCCATGGAATTTCCTTGCGTGGGCATGGAAATACGGTGCTGTAAGGCTCCATGCGCTCACCTTCATCGAGAGCCCAGGGATCACGCAACTGGTTCGCGCTGTTTCTTTTGATCGTTTCCTGAAATTCTGGGGCAAGATAATCCACCTGGATACAGAGATCACGCCTGAGAAAATCAAGCAGGGTTTTGCAGACGATCCTTCTGGTTTCTGGACTGGCTCCGCCAAGCACAGGGTGAAGAGTGCCCCAGAGATCGTTATCAGTAACAAGTGTATCAAGCTCGGCATAATCTATCTCGAGTAGGCCGCATTGTTCAAGGTTGGGGGCACTGATACGCCAGCCTCGTTTAAGGTCTCGATAGACCCGATACCCGATGATATTTCGTAGAGCCCTGTCGATTGCATCCCGGCCGTAGCGAAGGGTGGGATCAGCAGAATAATCCTGAAAATCAAGAGAAAGGGCTGCCGTCACCCTCTGGCTGATATGCTCATCACGCAAGCCGTCATTTCCTGCATCGACCGCTGCCTTGTATATGGCCCCCCTGAGAAGGCCAATCTCTATGAAGTCATTCAGATGACCGGCCTGGAGAGAAGCATCCTGGCGATTGTCGGTAAAGGAGAGGAGCTTTTTCGCCTCGGCCGGGATGTCCGCTTCCTTATGAAGAGACTGCACCGTTGTTGATGACAGGATGGTCGTGGCTGTACTCCGTCCCTCTGACCCGAGGGTTCCCAATTTGGGGAAGTCGGTTTTTGAGCGGGCGGAATAACTTACGCCACAATTGGGGCAGAACAGGAGGGGCGTTTCAATGAGTGCTGCATCTATACCGCTTTTACCTATGGTCCCATTAGGTAAAACTCTGCATGGGGTGGGTATTTTATCGCGACGAGATTTGCGAATTCTTTTCTTTCCTCCTGCATCCTCCAGCCAGTCCATGGGGATGCGGTCCATGATCTCATCGATATCTGACGGCCAGGGTTTTTCTGTGCTTATGTAGAGCAGTGCCGGCGTTTGTCCCTGAGGGGTTTTCCTATCATGGACCTCGCGCTGGATGAATCTATCTTCTCCTGCGTCAGGGTCATGCATCTTGAACACAGAATAGAATTCCTGTCCGCATTCTCTGCAGAAGCCAAGGGGAAAAAGCAATTTATCCCTGTCATCAGGAGAAAAGAGCTGTCCATGAATGGTGAGATACCTTTGTTCTGGATCCTCCATGGTTGCATAGACTGTGTCCCCACGGCTGATAAATTGGTGCAGTCGGAAAGGAAAGACCGGAAAACCGGTACGAGGGTTCTTTATCTTTATTGCTCCTGCCAGGAGAGTAGCCTCGATATGCGTACGGCATGTATCAACTGGGAGTCCTGTGATCTCAGCCAGCTTCTGTGCTGCTCCATTCTTCCCGGTGAGAGGTATCGGCCTTGAACGGATAAGCCTGTCTGATCCTGGTTCAGGCATGACACCAAATACCCCTTCGATCCACCTGGCAACAGGATTCTTGTGATATTCCTCGAAGGTCGAGAACTGGGGAATTTCAGTCGCCTTAATAAAGGCGGTCAATTCGGAAATGTGGCTGGTATTGCCCTCATCCAATATAGGCGTGGCTCGTTCCAGTGTTTCACCCACAATGTCATCCGGCATAACGGTATTACCGAAAAGGCGTGATGCAAGGGCTGCAACATCTTTCTGCTGATCAGCCCATGTTCCCTTGCTTGCGAGGGTAGCTGAGGTTCCCACACACTGCATGTGAGGGGCTGAGAGTATTTCTCGCAACCTCCTCAAGAGCAGAGCAACATCTGCACCCTGCCTCCCCCTGTAGGTGTGCATTTCATCAAGAACCAAAAAACTCAGGTCAAATGCGGACTGAATAAGTTTCTTCTCCCGAGGGCGGGTCAGGATCAACTCGAGCATTACATAGTTGGTTAGCAATATATCAGGTGGATTCGAGATGATCCTGTTTCTTGTCTCGTCGTCTTCCTGGCCTGTGTAGCGCTGGAACGTGACTGGTGGGTTCTCAGGAGGGAATCCCTTCAGGAGAAATTTCTCGAGCTCGTTAAACTGGCTGTTGGCAAGGGCATTCATTGGGTAGACAATAATCGCTCTGATCCCTTTGCCCGACCCTTCCCGGAGAACCCTGTCCACGATAGGTATGATGTAGGAGAGACTCTTTCCTGAACCGGTACCGGTTGTTAGGACATAGTTGCGCTTCTTTGAGGCGATTCTTATGGCATCTTCCTGATGCTGATGCAGTTGAAGGATTTCTCCACTTCCGGGATAATCAGTCTTGTCCCTTCGGAAGATAAAGCGGCAGGTTTCATGAAGTGTCTTTTCATCTACCAGGGCATCAATCGTCTTTCCCGGCTTAAAGGTTGGGTTTAGCTGTATCAGTGGCTCGGGCCATAGGAAATCGCTATTGAACCGTGAATCGATGAACTCACGAATTCGCTTATCACGTATCTGTATGAAGCTTCTAACATACTCAGAGAACTCTCCGATAAGAGAGTCACGTAGACGAAAGGCATTCATAATAGCCCCCTACAAATCATAACAACAACCATTTGATATTATAACACAAAAATATCTTCATTAAACCCATAAAAATTCTTATTTTGATCCCTTGCGTCTCGGGGACTGCCATAGTATGAGCTGACCTTATCTTGTGCCATTAATGATCTAGGCTTATTGAGGAAATGGCCATTGTTAACACAAGTATCTTATTTGCTCTTTACTCAGAGCTATTCTCCTTCTCCTGTAAACACTCCTGACAATAATACGGATTCTCATAGTAATAATCCGCATCATAGCACCTATCACACGGATCCTCCCCGCTGCATGCGGCCACAGCAAGGAGAATTATTACTATGAATCCTTTCATTTCTCCTTTCCATCTCCTTCCTTTTCTGCGGCCTCTTGCCTTTCGAGTTCCTCCCTCACACGCCTAAGCTTCCGCCTGAACGCCTCAACATCCTCCGGCTTCTCCAGGACCATGTCCCTGAGGCTGAAACCCAGTATCTTATCGAGCACATTATGGAGTGGTACCCTGGCCATAGCTCCGCCTCCCTGGGTGCTCAGAGGTTATTCCTCCTGTACCCCGCCCGCCTGCTATATCCGGCCATACCTCCACCGCCATTTTTCTGCACCACCCCGTCCGCAGCAAACACAGCCATGTGCACCAGGCCCTTGCGGTACTCCAGGGCAGACCCGAACATCCTCCTCCCCTCGAACCGCACATCCCAGCCATGGCCCACGGACTTGTACCGGCTCACCTCGCACCCGGCGATGTCGTCCAGGAACTGCACCGCCTCTGCCATGTCCAGCCCCTTGTCACCATCCCCCAGCAGCACGGCGTCCATGACATAGCTCCGCACGAGCTTGGCGTGCAGGAGCGCATAGGCACAAGGGTACGAAACCAGGTCCATGCCCGCCACGCGGCCGCCGATGGCCACCATGATGCCCTGTTGCCCGTCTACACAGGGGAAGTGTTTCCCGTAGTCCTCGATGTCGTGCCTCCTGGCCTCGTGCACGTCCCGCATGGCCCCGGTGGGGGACTGGATCGATGCATCAGAAGCCTGCTCGCGGATGCCGTTCCACACCGCGCCCTGGTCGGAGCGGTACTCGCCCGTGGCGCGCAGCGCATCCTGCACGGACCGGTTCTTCACCCCCCTTACTCTGGGCGACATGATGATGCCCGAGTCCTGGAAGGTCTTTGTCTCGTAGTGCCACCGGCCCTGCTCGGTGCAGCTCACCGGGATGATGGTGGCCGACTTCTTGCGCAGCAGCACCGTGGTGTTGAGCACCCGGTTCTGCTTGGCGCCGAAGAGCTCCTCGCCGTCGAGGATGAGCAGCGGCCTGTCCGCATTGTTCTCCACGACCAGCTCCGGCACGCGGCCTCCCTCGTCCACCTCGCGGATGATGACGAGCTCCTGCTCCAGGGCCTCCTTCAGGACCAGGTGTTCGACCGCGGGCCTGGCGTCGCTGAAGAGCGGGAGGATGGAGACGTTTTTAAAGGTCCGGGCTTCGCCCGGGCGGATGTGACTGAAGAGTGCATGGGCGTCCTTTTTCATGAAAACCTCCTTTCAACAAGGCACAGGAGCATAGCAGGGACCACGGCGGGGCGGAAGGGCACCGCGACAGGGTTGTGTCGCATAAAAAGAAGGAGGGAGAAAAGTCAATCTTTACGGAGAGTTCTCCATGGCCTATCATGGGCGCATGGCATGAAATTCTCCCGGGGGGCGTATGAAGACGGAATCCCGCACGGCGCAGAAGCGGCGCATCATCAGGGTAGGCAAGGTCCTCAAGGCATTCCTCGAGCGGGAGACCGTGACCACGGCCGTGCTCTCCAGGCTCCTGGGTGTGGACGCCCGTACCATCCAGCGGGACCTCAGGGCGCTCAAAGACGCGGGCCTGCCCGTGCACGAGGAGAAGAAGGGCACGTACAGGCTCAAGAAGGACCTCATCAAGTACGGGGACCTGAGCCTGTTCGACGAGGGTGAGCTGGCGCTCATCGTGGCGCTCAAGGACATGGTCGCCCAGCTCGGTCCACCCTTCCAGAAGGCGGCCGAGGACATCCTGAGCAGGCTGTGCGACTACTCCGCGTGCAGGCCCGTGTACGTGAAGATCGAGGGCGGGATAGACCTCAAGACAAAAGTCATGAACAGGCTCATCGACACCATCCAGATGGGCAGGCAGGTGTTCTTCTCCTACCGGGGCGAGCACCCCCACGACGTGGTGGCCCACCCGTACCGGGTGGCCTACTACGGCGGCGTGTGGTACCTCATCGCCCGGGACACGAAGGACGGCGTCATCAAGAAGTACGCCCTGGACAAGATAAGCGACGTCAAAAGGCTCAGGGAGGCCGCAGCGGGCATACCCGCAGACCTGGACGACATCCTGTCGCGCAGCGTGAACGTGTGGTTCGAGAATGACCGGACCATCGAGGTGGTCGTCGAGGTGGATGCGGCCTGGGCCCACTACTTTGTCCGGAGGCCCATCCTGCCCGTGCAGGAGACCGTGGAGACCAGGGGGGACGGGTCTCTCGTGCTGCGCTTCCTCGCCTGCTCGGACGAGGAGGTGGTCATGTGCCTCAAGCCCTGGCTGCCCCATGTGCGTGTGGTGAAGCCCGTCTACATCGGGGACCTGCTCGTTCAGGAATTCAGGCAGTGGATCGCCTGGCAGGGCTCGGGCGTGATGTGAGAAGATATCATGATGGAGTATCAATTGCTATACTATCCCTTGACATTACTATCGCGCCACGTTATTAGAGTGAAGTGATAAAGACGTTCCGGTGCAGGGAGACGGAAAAGATCTTTTCGGGTCGACACTCGAAGCGATTCCCGAAGGAGATGCAGAAAACAGCCCTGCGGAAGCTGACCATGCTTCATGGCGCGGCATCCCTCGGATTTCTCCGGGTGCCACCGGCTAACCACCTCGAGAAGCTTTCCGGCTCCAGGCAGGGACAGTGGAGCATCCGCATCAACGATCAGTGGCGGATCTGTTTTCGTTGGCAGGACGGCGACGCGTATGATGTGGAGGTCGTGGACTATCACTGAGAAGGACTAAAAAGGAGACATGACATGAAGACCGTGAAAAGGGCGATGCCCCCTGTACACCCCGGCGAGATTCTCCTGGAGGATTTTCTCAAGCCCATGGGGATTACCCAGTACCGGCTGGCCAAGTCCATAGGCGTTCCCCAGAGGCGCATCGGCGAGATCATCGCAGGCAGGCGCTCCATTACAGCGGATACGGCACTGAGACTGGCTCGCTTTTTCGGCACGGAAGCCCAGAGCTGGATGAACCTGCAGACCCACTACGATCTTGAGATCGCACAGGAAAAGCTCGACGGCAGGATCGAGAAAGAGGTGCAGCCGCACCATGCTGCAGCCTAGGTGGCTTTCCCTATGAAATCATACCGCAAGGAGCTCTGGTTCAACACGCAAAACCGCGTGGAGTACATCAACATCACGCCCCAGGTCAACGAGTGCCTGAAGGAGAGCGGCATAAAGGAAGGCCTCGCACTCGTCAACGCCATGCACATCACCTCGAGCGTGTTCATCAACGACGACGAGGGCGGGCTGCACCACGACTTCACGGTGTGGCTCGAGCGGCTCGCGCCCCACGCGCCCACCACCCAGTACCACCACAACGTGGGCGAGGACAATGCCGACGGGCACCTCAAGCGCCAGATCATGGGCCGGGAGGTCGTCGTTGCGGTCACGGGCGGCAACCTCGACTTCGGGCCGTGGGAGCAGATCTTCTACGGCGAGTTCGACGGCCGCAGGAAGAAGCGGGTGCTCGTGAAGATCATCGGGGAGTGAGCAGGGAAAGGGTCAGTCCCTCCGCGTGAGGTCGAGCTCCCACGAGGAGACCCGCAGGCCCTCGTGGAGCAGGATGCCGCGGTTCTCGTAGGCGTCCGGCGAGACCTGCCTGAGGAACTCCATGCCCGAGTACGACCCGTCGTCCGAGCAGTAGGCGGACAGGATGGAGTCGCCCACGATGGAGAAGATGCCGTAGAGCACGCCGATAACCGGGCTGGTGGACTTCCAGGTGGTGGTCAGCGCCCCCTTGACCAGGGGCACGATCTCGTAGCGGTTCTTGAACACGGACGGGCTGCCGCCCGACACCTCCATGGTGCCCTCATTCACCCAGAGGTCGTCGAAGTGGGTGATGGTGACCTCGGCCTCGGCCGGGTTCGTGGTGCCGTTCTCGTCGGTGAACACGCCGCTGGCGTGCCATCTGCCCTGGGTCAGCAGGAACGTGTGCTTCATGGCAACCTCCCGCAGGTCATAGCATGCTCTGTATAACCTACTAAATCTTTACCGATCACGCCACAGGAATCACATGGGCGAGCAGTATCCGTCTCCCGTCGGCAGGACCATCTCCATGGGAAGCCCGACCTCGTCATATTCCCGCTCCTCAGGGATGGAGCCTGGCTCACCCCTGCAGGACCAGATACACACCGCCAGGGCCAGGGCGTCCACGATGTCGTCGCGTGCCACTGCAGACCTCGGATAGTTTTCCAGGGCGTACTCGTAGAGCTCCACCGCATCGGGGAAGACCGTCTCGAGCACGGTCATGCGCTCGAGCCTGCCCTGCATGGTCCGCTTGGGAAATCGCATGGGACGCTGACCTGCCAGGGCCCACAGGCAGAGCTCCGGGTGTGACTCGCGGATAATGCCCACGAGGTCCCTACGGTTCCGGAGGAGGTCATCCACCTGGGCTATTTTCGGACAGATGCCCCATGCCTGCCGGGAAAGTCCGACGCCCAGGACCATCTCGTTCGCTCTGCACGCCTCCAGGTAGGCCCGGGCATGCACGGCCTGCCGGCAGGGGGCCGGGAACACGCTGGAACCCCTCCCCGGGCCGAGGAGCCTTCTCGCCACCCGGTCGCATCGCCGAGGCCCCATCGAGGGGAGGCCGACGGGGATGTCCACGAGGACGTGGCTCGCGCCTAGCGACACGTCGAAGAGCCCCATGATGTTTTTGAACAGCCCCGTCTTCCAGGACCCCTCGTCGCCAGTCGTGACCGCGAACCAGCCACCCGGGCAGCCGTCGACGCCCGCATAGATCATGGGTGCCAATCTACAGCATTTTGAAGACGGGTTCACCATGAGATTGCATGGAAGACCTGAAGACAGCGACGGGCCGCCTTTTGGGCGGCCCGCATTCGTAGGTGCACGAGGTCTTTGTA
>Ga0208459_1000692_pt1 | contig 35234 bp, 37 predicted proteins | sample AD_UKC087_MetaG_FD_184433 | JGI IMG/M metagenome (GOLD analysis project Ga0208459, IMG submission 184433) | Active sludge microbial communities of municipal wastewater-treating anaerobic digesters from USA - AD_UKC087_MetaG (SPAdes) (version 2) | ecosystem: Engineered > Bioreactor > Anaerobic >... | reverse complement strand
CGGTATGAAGATACATGAATTAACACCTGCGCTCGATTCAAACAAGGCTGTAAAGCGTATAGGCAGAGGCCACGGTTCGGGCAACGGCAAGACAGCAGGCAAGGGCCATAAGGGTCAGAATGCCCGCAGCGGCGGCGGCGTAAGGATCGGCTTTGAAGGCGGTCAGATGCCCCTCGCAAGAAGAATCCCTAAGAGAGGCTTCAATAACATCTTTGCAACAAAGTATGCTATCGTTAACGTATCCGATCTTAACAAGTTCAAGGACGGCACAGTAGTAGACACAGAGCTTCTCGTGGCTTCGGGTCTCGTTAAGAAGGTTTATGACGGAGTAAAGATCCTCGGAAACGGAGAGCTTTCCGCTAAGTTAACTGTAAAGGCTGCTAAATTCTCACAGAGCGCTATCGAAAAAATAGAAAAGGCTGGCGGGAAAGCAGAGGTGATGTAATGTGTTTCAGACCTTGAGAAAGGCATGGGGCGTCCCCGAGATCAGAAAAAAGATCTTATACACATTATTCATGATCATCCTGTTCAGATTTGGCTGCGCAGTAGCAGTTCCTTATCTGAATTCCGATGTCGTAAAGACATGGATGGATACAAAGGCTTCCGACGGAGGCTTCCTGGACTATATGAACACCATCACCGGTGGTGCTATGTCTCAGGCTACTATGTTTTCACTTTCGATCACACCATTCATCAACGCTTCCATCATCATGCAGCTGCTGACCTATGCACTGCCTCCTCTCGAGCGTATGCGCGATGAGGGCGAAGAGGGAAGAAAGAAGATCGACAAGATCACAGCATTCGTTGCTATGGTCCTCGCAGTAGTAATGTCCTACGGATATTATCTCATACTCAAGCGTATGAACGTTGATGCTGAGGACGGCAGAGTGCTCCACGCACTCAAATACAGCAGCGGCGGAGAGGGCGCTTTCGCAGCCTTCGTTATCATCGCTTGCTTCGTAGCAGGTGCTCTCATCGTTGTTTGGATGGGTAACAGGATCAGCGACAAGGGTATCGGAAACGGTATCTCTGTGCTCCTCTTTGCAGGTATCGCAGCAAGATTCCCCACCGACGCAGCCCTTCTCGTAAAGCTCACTAAGGATAACCCCAGCAAGTACCTCTTCGTATCACTGGGCTATCTCTTATTCATAATCGCGGAGATCGCTTTCATCGTCTTCATGAACGAGGCAGAAAGACGTATCCCGATCCAGTACGCTAAGCGCGTAGTCGGCAGAAAGCAGTACGGCGGACAGAAGACACATATCCCGATAAAGGTCATCATGAGCGGCGTTATGCCTATCATCTTCGCTATGTCGTTTATGTCTCTTCCCCAGACCATCCAGCTGTTCGCAGGAGAGCCTACAAAGACAAGCGGTTTCTATTACCACTTCTGTAAGTTCTTCAGCACAAGAAACTGGAGCTATGCAGCTATCTACTTCCTGCTCATCATTGCGTTCAACTACTTCTACGTTTCAATCCAGTACAACCCCGTTGAGATCGCAAACAATCTCCGTCAGTCAAACGGCGGTATCCCCGGTATCAGACCCGGTAAGCCCACTTCCGATTATATCCAGAGAGTCCTCAACAAGATCTCTCTCGTGGGTGCGATCTTCCTGGGTATCATCGCTGTTATCCCGATCTTCATCTCGATGGCAGACGAGCAGCTCAGATCACTTTCAATGGGCGGTACTACGATCCTTATCGCAGTAAGCGTTGCGCTTGAAACTACAAGAACACTTGAATCACATCTTATGATGCGTCATCATAAGGGCTTCTTACAGTAAAGGAGGACCGACACATATGAACCTTATCTTTTTAGGCGCCCCCGGCGCAGGCAAGGGTACTCAGGCAGAGGTTGTTTCCGACGCTCTGAATATTCCTCAGATCTCTACAGGCAATATCCTCCGCGAAGCCGCCAAGAACGGCACAGAGTACGGCCTTAAGGCTAAGGCTGCTATGGACGCGGGTGCTCTCGTATCAGACGATATCGTTATCGGTATCCTGAAGGAGAGGATCGCTGAGGACGACTGCAAAAACGGTTTCATCCTCGACGGTTTCCCGAGAACGGTCCCTCAGGCAGAGGCTCTTGACAAAATGAACATCCAGATCGATAAGGTAATCGAGATCAGCGTTCCCGATGAGACTATCAAACAGAGAGTCTCAGGCAGAAGAGTCTGCCAGGGCTGCGGAGCTTCTTACCATATCGAATACAAGCCTACAAAGGTCGAGGGTGTTTGCGATAAGTGCGGCGACAAGACTATCGTTCGTAAGGACGATCAGCCCGAAGTCGTTCTCGACAGACTTGCAACTTATCACGAAAAAACAGCTCCTCTCAAGGACTATTACGAGAAGCAGGGCAAGCTTGTCACTGTTATCGGTCAGGAAGAGGTCGCTGATACTTCTAAGCTCACTCTGCAGGCAGTAGGAGTCGAGAAGTAATGAGCATAACTATCAAATCAAAGTCCGAATTAGCCATAATGCGTGAAGCAGGTAGGATTACCTGCGGCGCAATATGGTATGCGGGCGAAAGATTAAGAGCAGGAATGTCAACACTTGACGTTGATAAGCTGGTCGGCGAGTATTACGCCCGCCACGGCGTAAAGTCCTGCTTCAAAGGCCTTTACGGATTTCCCGGGAACGCTTGTATCTCGGTAAACGAGGAGATAATCCACGGTATCCCCAAGGCAAGCCACAGACTTAAAGAAGGCGATATAGTAAGCATCGACACGGGAGCTGCGTACAAGGGCTTCAACGGAGACAGCTGCTGGACCTTCCCTGTTGGCAAAATTTCTGATGAAGCTAAAGCATTGCTTGAGGTTACAGAGCAAAGCCTTTACGAGGGCATAGCTCAGGCTCAGGTTGGCGCAAGAGTCGGAGATATTTCTCATGCTGTTGAAGAGTATTGTGCTTCACGAGGCTACGGAATCGTAAGAAATTACTGCGGCCACGGAATCGGCAGAGAAGTTCATGAATCACCCGAAGTACCGAACTGGGGTAAGGCAGGCCACGGACCCAGACTGGTTGCGGGTATGACCATCTGCATCGAGCCCATGATAAATATCAAGGGAGACGACGTCAAAGTCATGAAGGACAACTGGACAGTCGTTACAAAAAGTGGTTCACTTTCAGCTCACTTTGAGCATATGATCGCAATAACTCCTGACGGTCCCGTTATATTGACACAGCCCTGACGGAGGACAACATTGTGAAGCTGATGAAAGGCTCTGTTGTAAGAGCGGAGGCGGGAAGAGACGGCGGAGGCTTCTTCGCAGTAGTCGGTACCGATGAAAAATATTGCTTTATCGCAGACGGCAGGAGCAGAAAGCTCTCAAGCCCCAAGCGCAAGAATATAAAGCATATCCGCGTTACAGACAGTATGATCGATCTAAACGATATAACTGATAAAAAACTCAGGAACGCTCTGAAACAGTTCGGAAGCGCTGAGTAAAGGAGGTTATTCAAAGTGCCAAAAGAAGATGTAATCGAGGTTGAGGGCGTTGTAACCGACGCTCTGCCAAATGCAATGTTTAAGGTTCAGCTTGAGAACGGACACGAGGTATTATCCCACGTTTCGGGCAAGCTCAGAATGAATTATATCAGAATCGTACCCGGTGACAAGGTAAAGCTTGAAATGTCACCATACGACCTGTCAAAGGGCCGTATAACATGGCGCGTTAAGTAACAATACAGGATATTAATTATCCGCTATCCGCTAAAGGAGGTATTTTCAATGAAAGTCAGACCTTCAGTAAAACCTATTTGCGAAAAGTGCAAGGTTATTAAACGTAAAGGCAGAATCATGGTGATCTGCGAAAACCCAAAGCATAAGCAGCGTCAGGGCTGATCCCCGAGCGCATTAATGGAGGTGCAATTATAATATGGCAAGAATAGCCGGTGTTGACCTTCCCAAGAATAAGAGAATCGAAATCGGTCTCACTTATATCTACGGAATCGGTCGTCAGACTGCAACAAATATCCTCGCAGCAACAGGCGTTGACCCTGACGTAAGAGTAAAGGATCTCGCTGAAGAGGATGTAGCTAAGCTTCGTGATTATATCGATGAGCATTACACAGTTGAGGGTGACCTCCGCCGTGAAGTTGCTCTTAACATCAAGAGACTTGTTGAAATAGGCTGCTACAGAGGCGTTCGTCACCGTAAGGGTCTCCCCGTAAGAGGACAGAGAACAAAGACAAACGCAAGAACCCGCAAGGGCCCTGTAAAGACTATCGCTAACAAGAAGAAGTAAGGAGGTCATGAGCTTTGGCACAGCAGAAGGGTAAAAAAGTTGCTACTGTCAGAAGACGTAGAGAACGTAAGAATATCGAAAGCGGCGCTGTTCATATCCAGTCCACTTTCAATAACACGATCGTTACGATCACAGATACAGCCGGAAACGCTATCTCTTGGGCAAGCGCAGGCGAACTCGGCTTCAGAGGCTCAAAGAAGTCAACTCCTTTCGCAGCACAGACAGCTGCTGAGACAGCTGCAAAGGCTGCTATGGGGCACGGCCTCAAGAACGTTGAAGTATACGTAAAGGGACCCGGTGCAGGTCGTGAAGCAGCTATCAGAGCACTTCAGACAGTAGGTCTTGAGGTAAGAATGATCAAGGACGTAACACCTATCCCGCACAATGGCTGCCGTCCGCCTAAGAGACGTCGTGTCTGATCAAATTGGAGGTGTATTAAAATGGCAGTACAGAAGGAACCAATTCTTAAGAAGTGCAGATATCTGGGCATCAGCCCCGCTGTTATGGGCGTTTCCAAGAAGGAGTCAATCCGTTTCAAGAACGCAAACAACAGAAAGAAGATCTCTGAATACGGTCTTCAGCTGAAGGAAAAGCAGAAGCTGAAGTTCATCTACGGCGTACTCGAAAAGCAGTTCAGACACTACTTTGCGATCGCTGAGAAGATGGAGGGTAAGGCCGGTGATAACCTTATCACTTGTCTCGAATCCAGACTCGACAGTGTTGTATACAGAATGGGCCTGGCTCTCACAAGAAGAGAAGCAAGACAGCTCGTTGTACACAGCCACTACACAGTAAACGGCAAGAAGGTAAACATTCCTTCCTATAGAGTTAAGGTTGGCGACGTTATCGCCCTCAGAGAAAAGGACAGAACTTCCGAGAAGTTCAAGGCTACAGTAGAAGAGACTAAGGACAGACTCGTTCCTGTATGGCTCACAGCTAACAAGGATGACTTCTCCGCTACAGTAAATCGTCTTCCCTCAGCTGAGGATATTGACTACGAGGTAGCTACTCACCTCATCGTCGAGCTGTACTCCAAGTAATCAAAGGGATATACTTGAAGCGTCAGTATTCGAAATCAACATTAATTGCGAAATAGGAGGGTTTTTATGCTGGAAAAAATTAATAAGCCTGATATTGAGATCGTCGAGCTTAAAAGTGACGGCAAATACGGCAAATTCGTTTTAGCACCGCTGGAGCGTGGATACGGTATTACACTTGGAAACAGCCTCAGACGTGTGCTGCTCTCCTCACTTCCGGGTGTGGCTGTAACATCTGTAAAGCTTTCGGGCAAGGATGGTACAGTACACCATGAGTTGTCAACTATTCCGGGCGTAAAAGAAGACGTTACCGAAATAATCCTCAGTATTAAAGGACTGACGGCTAAGCTTTACGGCGAAGGCCCTAAGACAGTATATATAGAGGCAGAGGGCGAATGTGAAATTACTGCCGGCGATATAAAAACCGACTCTGAGGTGAATATCCTCGACCCCGGTATGCACATCGCTACACTGGGTAAGGACGCAAAGCTCTATATGGAGATCACCATCGACAGAGGAAGAGGCTATGTTTCCGCAGAAAGAAACAAGAAGCAGATCAACCTCCCCGTTGACGTTATCGCCGTAGACAGCATCTATACTCCTGTTCTTAAGGTGAATTACACCGTAGAGGATACACGACTCGGTCAGGTCACCGACTATGATAAGCTTACCATGGAGGTATGGACAGACGGTACGATCTCCGCTAAGGAAGCATTATCACAGGCAGCCAATCTCCTCAACGAGCATCTGAAGCTGTTTATCGACCTCTCAGAAGAGGCCGGACTGGCTGAGGTCCTTGTTGAAAAGGATGAGAAGGGTAAGGAAAAAATCCTTGAGATGACCGTTGAGGATCTTGACTTATCTGTACGTTCCTTCAATTGTCTGAAGCGTGCAGGTATCAATACCGTAGATGACTTGATCAATAAGTCTGAGGAAGAAATGATGAAGGTTAGAAACCTTGGAAAGAAGTCCTTCGATGAGGTCAAGGAGAAGCTCCGGTCACTGGGCTTTGACCTCTCCTCTGAAGAGGAATAAACCATAAAACGTGCGTTTAGCGCACCACTATAAAAAGGAGTGAATACAATGCCGGGTACAAGAAAACTGGGCAGAACATCTGATCATAGAAAGGCTATGCTCAGAGGCATGGTTACTTTCCTGCTTGAGAACGGTCAGATCGAAACTACCGTTACAAGAGCTAAGGAAGTTCGTGCAGTTGCAGAAAAAATGATCACTATCGGTAAAAATGATGATCTGCACTCCAAGCGTCAGGTGTTCTCTTACATTACAAAGGAGTCCGTTGCTAAGAAGCTTATCGACGAGATCGCTCCCAAGTATGCAGAGAGAAACGGTGGTTACACACAGATCGTTAAGATCGGTCCCCGCCGCGGTGACGCCGCTGAAATGGCTATCATCAAGCTCGTTTGATCAAAGATATAACGACAGGAGCCGTTCCCGTAAAGGGAGCGGCTCTTTTTTGCGATATGCCTATAAAAAATGCGGAAATTCGGTGAAAAAGTACTTGCAAAACTTACCGAGATGTGATATAATATCCATTGTATGAAATACAATCCCGAACGATAGGAGAAATAACATGAATAAGAAGATATTTACCTCTCTTGCCGCAGCTGCTTGTACAATGGCTATGGCAGGTTCAACTGCTCTCAATGCTTTCGCTGAGGGCGAAGCAGGTTCAGCAAGCGGTCAGCAGTCCGGCGGTATGAGCTTACTTTCAATGCCCCTTATGCTCATCGTTATGTTCGTGCTGCTCTACTTCATGGCTATCAGACCCCAGAAGAAACGCGACAGAGAGCTCAAGGAGATGCAGGAAAGCCTTCAGGTAGGCGATGAGATCGTTACAGGCGGCGGTATCGTTGGTATCGTTGTAAGCGTGGGCGAGGATACAGTCGTTATCGAGACTGGCGGCGCTAAGCACAAGCTCAGAATAAAGAACTGGGCTATCACTGAGAACGTTTCAGCTGCAGAGCGTATCAAGGAAGCTAAGGCTTCGGGCAAGAAGTCATCAGCTGTTGCTTCTGCTGCGGTAGTTGACGACGACGATGACGACGAGGCAGACAAGAAGTCCAAGAAGAAAAACAAGAAGAAGGACGACGAAGAAGAATAAAAACAAATACCTCCGCATAGAATTACACAGAATTCTATGACGGAGGTTTTTTATGCGCAGACACAGAAAGAGCCTGTGGGCAAGCGGTGTCCTCAGCATGACCGCGGCAGTGTGCTGCGGACTTACCTTTATAGCAGCGGCTGCGGTAATGTCTGCGGCGCTCATATATTATGTCATGGGAGATATGGGGCTCACTGCGGCGTTCGCAGCCTTCTCCCCGGGGGCAGGCGCCTGTGCGGGCGCCTATATCTACGGCAGATACAGGCGCAGGAGAGGGCTCTACGGCGGCTCTCTCTGCGGAGCTCTCATGTATGCGGTCATCGCGGCGGCGGCAGTAGTCTTTACAGGAGAGCTCCCGGGCATAAAAAAGCTCCTCCTGCTGACCATATGCGGTGCAGCAGGAGGAGTTGCAGGCGTTAACTCAAAACGCCCGAAAGGTCTTATGGATCAATAGTTGCCTGAGGTATCTTCCATGAGCTTGAATTCTATGTTGTAGTAGCTTACCTTGCCGTCCTTTTCAACGTGGGCACAGGTAGCAGGCACCTTGTCGCCAGCCTCATACTGGCTGCTTATGGTATCGTAGAGCTCATCGTAGGTGGTGATGGTCTTGCCGTTGATCTCGGTGATGAAGTCGCCCTCCTTGAGATCGGTGTTGGCGATGTCGCACTCCTTGTCGATCTTCTCGATATAAACGCCCTTGAAGTCATCAGGAAGCTCAAAGCCAAGCTCATCCTCGATAGTTTTAAGCTTTGCCTCCGATGCCATATCAATGAGCTGTATGCCTATCCTGAATCGGCCTGCAACGAAGCCGTTCTTTGCAAGCTCCTCAATAACGGGGTAAGCCTCGTTGATAGTGATAGCGAAGCCCAGACCCTCAAGGTCGTTGCTGACATATTTCGATGAGGTTATACCGATGACCTGACCATACATATTTACAAGAGCGCCGCCGGAGTTACCGGGGCTTATCTCGGCATTGGTCTGTATACAGTCCATCTCAAAGCCTGAGGAGTCGCTTCTTATCTTACGGTTCACTGCGGAGACGATACCGTCGGTGACGGTGCTGGCAAGGTTTGCAGGGTTACCGATAGCGATAACGGTCTCGCCCACAACAGCCTCGTCGGAGTCGCCCAGGGTAGCGGGTACCAGACCCTCGGCATTGACCTTGATGACCGCGATATCGGTCTTGGCGTCTCTTCCCACTACTTTTGCGTCGTAGAAGTCGCCGTCCATGGTCTCTATCCTGTGGTAGCCCTCTGCTTCAAGAACATGGGCGTTTGTGACGATATAGCCGTCCTCGTTGAGGACAATGCCAGAGCCTGTACCCAGGGGACGCTTTGCAGTGTAGCCTGAGTAGTCGGCGTAGGTGTATATCTTTACGATAGAAGGCCTTACGAGAGCGGCTGCTCCCTCGGGTGTATACTTGCCGTTTGCGTCCTTGTATTTCTCCGCATCGTTGGCGCCGTCGGGCTTGTGCTCCTTATAGAGCACCGCTGCCTGAGGTGAGCCTATCTGGTCCACAATTGAGTCGCTTCTGACGATATCGTGGACAATTCCGAAAATTCCGAGACCTGCGGAGAGAAGGAGGAGCACAAAGAACATCTTCTTTATAGCGGAATTGTTCTTTTCCCTGAGCTTTTCGTTATCGGGGAAGGGGATTTCCTGAGCGCCCTTTTCCAGCTCCTCAAAGCCTATCGGCTCATACATGAATTTATCATATACGGGGCGGCGGGGCTGATTATAGCCGGGCTGACCGTAGCCTGCTGACTGCTGCTCATAGCCTCCGGGCTGCTGCTGTGCGTAGCCGCTGCCCTGACGGGGATAGCTGCTCTGCTGGCTGTAGCCGCTGTTCTGACCTTGATATCCCGACTGCTGCTGACCATAACCCTGCTGAGGGCTGCCATAGCTGTTTGAGGAAGGCTGACCATAACCATTGCTGCGGGGCTCATAGCCTGATGACTGCTGCTGACCGTAGCTGTGCTGAGAGCTGCCATAGCTGTTATATGAGCTTTCCGAGGCAGGCTTCTCATGCTTTGGAATATATGGCTGCTGAGAGCTGCTGCCGTACAAATTATCTCTTTCGTCCATTGATTATCCTTTCTTTTTAGGCTGTTTCTCGGGGATCTGTATGAGAAACTCCGTATATTCTCCGTACACGCTCTTTACAACGATGTGACCGTGGTGGAGATGAACTATCTTTCGTGAGATGGCAAGGCCAAGGCCCAGACCTGTGGCGTCCTTGCCGCGGGAGGAATCGGTCTTGTAGAAGCGGTCGAATACCTGGGATATCTCGTCATTCTTGAGACCCTCGCCCGTATTCTTTATGCCTATGGTACAGATTCCGTTTATGGAACGCTCAAATCTGAATGAGAGAGTACCGCCTGTGTTTATAAACTTTACGGCATTCTCGACCAGATTGTAAACTACCTGCTGGATAAGGTCGGGATCCACCTCTGCGGACATACGATCGCTGCCGAGACCCTCTACCTCCAGGTTCTTGTCCTCTATCTTCTTCTCAAACATGAGGACGGTCTGGATAACTATCTCTGTCAGGTTCACGTCGCGGAAATTAGGTCTGAGGGTACCTGTCTCAAAGCGCGACATATTGAGCATTGAGGAAATGAGTATGCGGAGGCGCTTTATCTCCTTGGAAACAAGGACGAGATACTCGTTCTGTCTGGTCTTGGGGATAGTACCGTCGAGGATACCGTCCACGAAGCCGCCTATGGTAGTGATAGGAGTCCTCAGCTCGTGGGAAACATTGGCGATGAAGGTCTTGCTGGTCTCCTCGCTCTTTGCGACGTCCGCAGCCACAGCGTTGACGTAGTCAGCTATCTCCGGACTGGTATAGGGAACGTCTGTGGGTATCTTCTCTGAGAAGTCGCGCTTTGCATACATTTCGCTTATGCGTCTGAATTCATTCTCATAGGCGGAGAGCTTGTCGAACCTGCGCCTGATGAGGAAGAGCTGTATGACAAGGCTCAGCAGGCAGAACAGGGTGTAGAACACGGCTATCTTCACCGAGAATGAATTGATATCATTGGATTTTGCGTATATCTTTGCGAACATTCTTGAGGGCACCAGGTCATTCTCACCGCTGAGGAAGAAGCAGGTGCCGTAGAGCATATAGGGCTCGTTGGCGGAGATGCTGCTGCTCTGTATGTCAAGATAGTCCTTTTTGCTGAGGCTTTCCACCTCTGCCACAGTCATTTTTGCGCTGTTCTTTACCACCTTTTTCGGATCCTCACGGTAGTCCGCATCGGAGAGCACACAGTTGCCGTTCTCGTCATAGATATATATCATCAGATGATATTTCGATGAGAACTTCTTATGTAGGTTCTTGGTGATCTCGGAACGGGTATCCCTGGTCTCGGTATAATTGTCCTGCATACAGCTGATGAACAGGTCGCCTATGGACTGGAGCTCGTCCAGCTTTGTGGATTTATACACCGCCGAGCTTATGGTGATAAGGATCACACCGATGACGATATTCAGCGACAGGAGTATAACAGCGATAAATATGAAAAGCTTGTCATATGAGCTTTTTCTGGATTTCAAAAGTTATCACCTCATACAAAATAAGGGGACTGAGCGTCCCCCTTTATGCTTTGAAGTTAATGAGAGCTTATTCCTCTTCTTCTGCTTCAAACTTGTAGCCGACGCCCCAGACAGTCTTGAGGGTCCACTTATCGGAAACTCCCTCCAGCTTTTCGCGGAGACGTTTGATATGAACGTCGATGGTTCTGGAGTCACCGTAATACTCGAAGCCCCAGACCTCGTCGAGGAGCTGATCGCGGGTATAAACTCTGTTGGGATTGGAAGCAAGGTAATAAAGAAGCTCAAGCTCCTTGGGGGGAGTATCGATATTCTTTCCGTTGACCTTAAGCTCATAGCTGTCCATATTTACAGAGAGCTTGTCATAGTGTACTTCCTTTGACTCGGGCTCAGCCATACCTGTGCCCACACGGCGTGTAACGGCATTGATACGGGCGATTACCTCCTTGGCGTCGAAGGGCTTTACTATATAGTCATCAGCTCCCAGCTCAAGACCGATCACCTTGTCGATGGTCTCGCCCTTGGCGGTTATCATGATTATCGGAACGTTTGAGATCTTTCTGATCTCGCGGCATACCTGCCATCCGTCCTTTCCGGGGAGCATTATATCGAGAAGCACCATATCCGGGCTCAGAGCCTTGAATTTAACGACAGCGTCATCGCCGTCATGGCATAGGAGGACGCTGTATCCATCCTTTTCGAGATAAAGTCTGAGAAGATCGCATATATTCTTGTCATCGTCCACTATAAGGACTTTCGGATTTTTTTCGTTAGCCATTGTTTTAATACCTTCCTTCCGTATCAAACATTATATTAAGTTAATTATACCGCAAACAGCGGAAAATGTCAATCGAAATCTGTTATTTTTTTAAACTCGCTAAACTTTTATATATACATATTTTACAGTCTTGAAAAAGTATCACAGACAGCGCAGATAAGCTCGGTATTTGTGGGCTTTTCGTCAAGTCTGCCCTCTGTGAGCCGCATAAGGGCGCCGTTTTCGAGGATATGTGAGCCAAGATTGCGCATGGCTCTTTCCACAAGAGACGGTGAGGTGGAAAAGGCACCGGCGGTCTCCTCATAGATACCGCTCATGCCTCCCCACAGCCTTTGGGGAGCCTTCATGCACAGCTCCGCTGCTTTTGCGAGGTAGTGAAAGCCGCTGAGATTGCGGGGGAAGCCTGTTTCCTCAAGGAACAGCTCTATGCGCTCTGAGGTGCTGCTGTCGGGCATGAGCCTGAGCAGCATACTGCTGCATATTTCCGCCGCAGAGCAGGGCATTGTGAATATCCGTGCGGCGCCGGCATTGCGGAAGCTTCTGCGGAGAGCGGCTGAAGGGGAATAAAGTCCTGCAAATACGGTAACGCCGCTTTCTGACGTCTTCCTTATGAAGCCCAGAAGCTTTTCGTCGGCACGGAATGCGAATAAGAGCACAGCGGTGTGTGACTGATAGTCATACCTTTGCAGTATGCTCTGCATGGAGGGGCGGCAGCAGTCTGCGGCTATGCCCATATTTATGCACCTCTGTGCGATTATCCTGCCAAGGGCAGGGGAGCTGTCGCATATTAGCAGATGACTGCGCATGATATCCTCCTGTAGTCAAGGCTCCCGATGTAACAGGAGCCTTTGAGATATGTCTTCAGTTTTCCGACTGTGGTAAACAGAGCGGGTTTATTTTCAGATTGCTGAGTATCCAGTCAAATCTGGCGGACTTTATGATATTGCCGCAGTAGGGGCATTCTCCCTCCTGCTCCATTGAGTATTTCGCTCCGCACTTGGGGCAGGTCACCTGCTTTTTTCGAGGAAGTCCACGGAACGGGTGTAGGAGGCTCTGGCGAATTCCAGGGTGAGTTCAAGTATCTCGGGAACGGCCTTGTCTCCGCTCACCACCTCGCCTGTAACGTCGTCGGTGGTGAATTCGCAGTACTCTGCCTTCATTGACACAGGCAGTACATCTCTGTTCCTTTCGTGTCTCCAGCCTGTTATGATAACATCGCCGTACTTTATCCTTCCCGTATGAAGGGTCTGACCCTTGCGGCGGAACTCGTCTATCTGTGTCTCAAGCTGCGTATACAGCGCTCCCGACACCATGGTACGAAGCTTTTCCATGTCCTTGTACTGAATACAGTCCCTGTACTCCTGATAGAATTCCCTGGCAAAATCCAGAAACTCCTCAGGCACGAATGAAGCATCATATACCAGAAACTGGTTCAAATTGTTGTTCAGTCCAACTGCCCTGTACGGAGAGTCGGGACCGCTGCTCATATACTTTACCAATGCAAGGATAATAGCTACCATAAATGCTACAGGCGCCAAAAGAACCAGCAGAAATGTTATTAAAGCCATGATATGTCCTCCATGTTTATTGTGAGATGCTCCTGATATTGCTCAGCGCCCAGGCAAAGGTATCATTGTGGAGTACGGAGCCGCAGTATTCGCATACCGCAGAGTGCTCAATGTCCACGTTTGCGCCGCAGTAAGGGCAGGTCAGCGAGACCGTGCCCGTCAGCCTTTTTTGTGGAAGTGCCTGTTTTTCTTACCAGTGTCCATTCGTAGGTAACGAACTTCTCCTTCTTGTCGCTTCCGCGGATGACAGCGCCTGTGCGGTCGTTCTTTACATAGTCCACTGTCCTTGTATTCAGGCGGGCTTTTATGACGTCTGTATCATTTTCCCGCTTCCAGCCCATGATGTCAACGCCAAGAACTGCTATGCGCTCTATACAGTTGGTCACATGGCTGTCGCGGAAGCGCTGGAGCTGTCTGTCCATCTGATCATATAATTCTTCGGTAAAGTATGGGCGGAGAGGAGACAGGTCCTTCTTCTGCCAGTTGTTCTGAAGCTGTACATAGAGGTTTGAGAGCTTCTCCTTGAACTCAGATGGTGCAAAGGAGCTGTCGTACCTTATGTAGTCATTTATGGGGGAAAGCTCGGGAATAGCTGCCTGGATCTGTTCTTCCACATGGATCCTGGCAGGTGAATCCGATCGTAATTTGATGACCCCGCGGATCGCCTTTACAATGAATACGATGAAAACGATCAGTATAAATAATATTTCGGGATCGTCTTCAAAGATGAGACTGACAGTGCTGCTGCGGTCAGGGGCTCCTATAGCGCAGGCATTTGCGGGAGTTGTCATAAGTGCCGTTATAAGAGCTGTCATTGGTATGAAAGCGAATGTTTTTTTTCATTTATATTCTCCTGAATGATTTACTCAGACCGTTCTCTGAGAGATGCCCTTTATGGAGTTCACAGCCCAGTCAAAGGTATCTGTGTGGAGCACAGAGCCGCAGTATTCACATACCGCAGAGTGGTTTATATCCACATTTGCTCCGCAGTAGGGACAGGTCTGTGAGGTCGTGCCTGTTGAGCGTGCAGTGGTGACGCCTGTAGTCCTTACCAGCTCCCACTCATAGGTCATGAACTTTTCCCTGGTGTTGCTTCCGCGGAGGATATTGCCTGTGCGGTCGTCCTTTACGTAGTCAACTATCCTTGTGTTGAGACGGGCAACCATTACGTCCATATTGCCCTCACGCTTCCAGCCCAGGAGTTCAACGCCAAGAACGGCGATACGCTCTACATAGTTGGTCTGGTTGTTCATGCGGTAGTACTGGAGCTGTCTGTCCATCTGCGCATAGAAAGCATCGGTAAAGTATGGGCGGAGAGAGGATATATCCTTTGCCTGCCACTGGTTCTGCATTCTCACATAGAGGTTGGATAGCTTCTCCTTGAACTCAGAGGGAGAGAATGCGCTGTCCTGCATTATGTAGTCGGTTATGGGCGATAGCGCCGGAGTTGAGGGGGAACGGTAGACATTCTGCCGCGGCGGAGTGCCCTTAGATGATATGCCTTTTATCAGATTGATGATAATTATGGCTCCCACAATGATAATGATGAAGAGAAGATCACCGGCATCGTCAATGGAACCGCCGCTTCCTCCGCTGTAGGAGTAGTCGTCATCGTCGTCCCAGCCGCCGCTGTCCCAACCGCCGCTGTCCCAGCCTCCGCCGTAGTCGGAGTCTCCCGAGAAGTCGCCGAAGTCCAGGGCGCGGCTCTTCATTGGAACTATCATAAGTCCCAGGATAAGAGCTATCACGGGAATGAGTCTTAATATCTTTTTCATTTGAATACCCCCTATATCATAAATGTTTTCAGAGCGATTTCTGAGAAATGCCCTTTATATTCCTTACAGCCCAGTCAAAGCTGTCAGATGTGATCTCTGCACCGCAGAATTCGCATATGCTTGACTGGTTCATATCAAGCTTTGCGCCGCAGTGAGGACATATCTTCGGCATATCCGCAGATCTTTCCGCAGAACTCTTTACCAGCTGCCACTCATAGGTCATGAGCTTCTGGTCATGCTTGTTGCCCCTGACCAGTGAGCCTGTATTGTCGTCGGTGACGTAATCGATTATCCTTGCCATTATCCTTGCGGTGATGATATTGGTGCTGCCCTCCTGCTTCCACCCCAGAAGCTCGACATTGAGCACCTTTATATCGTCCACATGGTTGGTCTGACTCTTTTGGCGGTACCTGTCCACCTGCATATCCATCTGTGAATAGTATCCATCGGTCATGTACTGCCTTATGGGAGAAAGGTCCTTAGCCTGCCATGCCTTCTGGAACTTCACGTAAATATCGGCGAGCCAGGTCTTCATCTCCTCCTGAGAGAATGAGGGATCCACCTCGAGATATCTGCCCATGGGAGTGAGAGATTCTTTCTGCTGACGCAGTATCATTTCGTTTTTCTCCTTCTCGTGCCGTTTTACTGCTTTGTTGCGGCGTCGGTTCTCCTTTGCGCGGCGGTATGTTTTGGAAGAGTGTAAACTGTAGCGAACGACAATTGCGCCTGAGACCGCTGCTAATATGGCGATCTCTGCGGGAGATGCTTCGTCGGAGGTTCCGCTGCTTCTGTGTGAGCTCCCGTGTTCGTCATCATCATCATCGTCCCAATAATCGTCATCATCATCGTCCCAGTCATCGTCGTCATCCCAGTCATCATCGTCATCCCAGTCATCGTCGCCTGCGAAGTCACCGAAATCCAGGGCGTGCCCTCTTACGGGAGCAGCAAGGGATACCAGCATGACCGCAAGCAGGGGAATAAGTATAATTAATTTCTTCATATAGCTTGAACTCCCTATGTCGTACATTGATTACATTATACCATACTTTTCATTTTTTGTCATTTATGATAATGCTGTCACAATGTACAAAAATGGAAGCTATGTTTTGGCTATTGCTATAAAATCGCCCCGCTTCTGACGGTATAAAGCCTTTTTCAGCCTGCTCTCCACTTGACATTTCTGCGGATATATGGCATAATTTAAAATGTATAGCTATGGTATACTCGTGAGGAAGCTCCGCTTTTTACGGAGCAATAAAAAATGAGAGGAGAGTTTTACTATGCTGAAAAAACTGACAGGCGGCATATTAGCTGCTGTCCTGCTTGCTTCCAGCTCAGTGACCGCAATGCCTGCAAATATGAACAATGCGGCAGCTGCTGACAGCAAGTTCAATTACGCAGACGCACTGGACAAATCCCTGTATTTCTATGAGGTACAGCAGGCAGGACCTCTGCCCGACTGGAACCGTGTTGAGTGGAGAACAGATTCCACTATGCAGGACCCCGTTCTCGGCGGCTGGTACGATGCAGGTGACCATGTAAAGTTCAATCTTCCCATGGCTTATTCGGCTTCTATGCTGGCATGGGGACTTTATCAGTATCCCGAGGGTGTCGAAAAGGCGGGACTGAAAACAACTTATGAGAACAATCTGGAATTCGTTCTGGACTATCTCGTTGACTGCGATAAGGGCACTGAGGTAGTTTATCAGGTAGGTATCGGTAAGCACGACCACACATGGTGGGGCCCCGTTGAACTGCTTGAGTACGGTATGGAGGACAACTCCCATTCAGTTGCAGAGTCCCGTGCAGCTCTGAAGGGCTCAAAGGGCTGCTGTGCGGTTATCGGTGAAATGGCTGCGGCTCTGGCATCAGGTGCAGCTGCACTTGACGGCACTATCTCAGCTTCAAAGAAGGCTGATTACCTCAAGCACGCTGATAATATGTACAAGATGGCTAAGGCATCGCCTGACGATTCGGTGTACAACGACAGCGACGCATCGGGCTTCTACAGATCGAGCCACTGCTACGATCAGCTCTTCTACGCTGCAAACTGGCTCTATATCGCAACAGGCGATGATACATACCTTGCAGATGCAAAGAGCTTCTTCCCCAATCTGGACAGAATGCGTGGCGAGGGCGACGTTATCGCCTATGGCTGGAGCCACTGCTGGGACGATAACCTTCAGGGCGCTATGCTGCTCTACGCTATAAATACAAATGACGCTGACGCTATCAAGCACGTCAAGAAGCACTGTGACCGCTGGGTAAACGGTGACGAAGCAAAGAAGATCCCCGGCGGACTCCGCTGGCTGAGCAACTGGGGCTGCCTCAGATATGCAAACACAGCAGCTTTCATCGCTACCGTTGCAGCTGATACAGTTCTCAAGTCAGAGGCTTCGACCTATACGGATTTTGCAGAGACACAGCTGAACTATGCTCTGGGCGATAACCCGAACAAGCAGAGCTATCTCATAGGCTTCGGTGATAAATATCCTCAGAATCCCCACCACCGTACATCTCACGGCTCGTGGAAGAATGATCTTGCTGTTCCCGGATATGCCCGTCATATCCTCTACGGAGCTCTCGTAGGCGGTCCTAATGAGGACGGATCATATACCGATAACCGTCAGGACTTCATCAACAACGAGGTTGCTACAGACTATAACGCAGGCTTTACAGCTATGCTCTGTAAGATGATCGACAAGTACGGCGGCACAAAGGATCCTTCATTCCCTCAGCCCGAAAAGCACGACGGTCCCGAGTTCTACGTTGAGGTGCTCTCAAAGGGCGGAGACGCCAGCGGACAGACAGTCAGCTTCAAGATGACCAACCACTCCGCATGGCCTGCAAGAGTTCAGGACAATCTTTCGTTCAGATACTTCATGGACCTCAGCGAGGTCATCGCAGCAGGCAAGAAGCCCGAGGATCTGGTTATCCGCTGTGACCGCGACCAGGCAGGTATGTACGCAGGCAAGGGATATAAGGCTGCCGAGATCTCAAAGCCTATCCAGTACAGCGGCAACATCTACTACATCGAGGTAAAATTCCCCGACGGCCGTGTTGTTCTTCCTATTTCCGAAGGACAGCAGCAGTGTGAGGAGCTCATCGCATTCGTAATGCCCGATTACGGCAGCGGCTGGGATTCATCAAATGACTTCTCTGCAAAGGCGCTGGGCAAGACCACAACAGGTGCAGACGGCTCTTCAAAGGGCGTAATGTCACCTTATGTTCCCGTTTACATCAACGGCAAGCTCTACTACGGTGAGGAGCCTGACGGCACAAAGGCTGACGGCATGGGCGGCACAGGCAGCGATACTCCCAAGACCACAACTACCACAAAGCCCATCGTAACAACTACCACTACAACTACAGCTCCCGAGCCTACAACAACTACTACGACTACAACAGCTCCCGTTGTTGATCCCGCAACTACGACAACAACGACCACTGCTCCCGTCAATGACAATGTACTCTACGGCGATACCAACTGTGACGGCAAGGTAGAGCTGGCAGACGCTATCCTTATCATGCAGAGCCTTGCAAATCCCGACAAGTACGGTCTCCAGGGCTCAAATGACAAGCACCTGAAGGATCAGGGCAAGCTCAACGGCGACGTTGACAAGTCTACAGAGGGACTTACCTCGAATGACGCCCTCCGCATTCGGGAGTATCTGCTCCACAAGATCTCAAATCTTGATCCCACAAAGGCATAAATAAACCGAAAGCTCCCCGAAAGGGGAGCTTTTTATTATCTGCACAATTGTGATAAGACTTTATTGTGCATTGTGACAATTTCATCCGGGGGTATTGACAAGTATATCGCAGTGTGATATACTTATATCACAGTCGGATATATCGTACTGCGATACATCGTGACGAAATATATTGGGGAGGTAATCGTGACAGACAGATTGAAACGAGTCTACATCCCCATGTCGGAAACCGCCTTCTATATACTGTTCTGCCTCCGTGATGAGATGCACGGCTACAGTATAACCCAGAGGGTAAAGGAAATGACCGACGGGGAAGTGGTCATAACCGCGGGAACTATGTACGGAAGCCTGTCAAAAATGGAAAAGGACGGGCTAATAAGGTTTATCCGCGAGGAGGATAAGCGAAAGCTCTATAAGATAACCGAACTTGGAAACGAGATACTGGAGATAGAGATCGCCCGTATCAGGCGTTTGTACCGGAATATAGGAGGAAAATGAGATGAGTGACAAGGCAAGGATGACTACACATAAGGTGTTTCTGCTTCCTGACTATGAAAAGGAAGGGGAGTACCTCACAAAAATGCACAGCGTTGGCTGGAAGCTTGAGAGAGTATCGGGATTTTCTCAGCATTTTGTAAAGTGTGAGCCCGAAAATGTGGTGTATAAGCTGGACTACGCCGCAAATACCACAAACTATCCCGAGTACATAAAGATGTTCGCGGACTACGGCTGGGAGCACTGCGGCAGGGTAATGGGCTTTGATTATTTCCGCAGGAACGCTGACGGGCTCTCCGAAGAAGAAATGGAGATATTCAGCGATCCCCAGTCAAAGCTGGACATGATGAAAAGGGTGATACTCACCAGAATGACGCCCCTGCTCATCATATTCTTCATGGGGATACTGCCCAATATGTATATGATCGTCGTTAATTCCATGAATTGGGACCGCTCAACACTTCTTTTTCTGGCGGTTTTATATCTGGGAGTGTTTGCATTGTATGTTTCCATATTCATATACTGCATCAGAGGGTTCAGGAAGCTGAAAAAGAAATACACGGAATAATTAAAAATCTCAGAAGCGCAAGTTAATGAGGTAAATCAAAATTTAGCTTCGCTAAATTTTGATTTGAGTTTAGAGTTGAGAGTTTAGAGTTGAAAGTTGTGGAGTCGCCTGCGGCGACAATATTTAAATATTGTGAGCGAAGCGAACACATTAACTCTCAACTCTCAACTTTCAACTATCAACTTAGCGCATACGCGCTAAGTTATGATTTTTATGAGCAATCAAACAAAAAAGCCCCGAAGCACTTTGAATAAAATGCTTCGGGGCTTTTTTGTTTATTTTGTACCGTCAACGAGATAGATGAACTTAACGCTGCCGTCCATTTTATCGGAAATGCCGGAATAGCTGTTGTAGTCGCGGGAGGCATCCCTGAGAGCCTTGAGAGTGTCGATGATCTCGGGGAGGTTCTTGTCAACGGCTCCCGTGAGCACGGAAATGCCCTCGTCGTTGAACTTTATCATGCCGTCATTGAGCTCCTTTGCACCGCTTTCAAGCTTGCCTACACCGCCAATGAGCTCGGTACTGCCGGAGCTGAGGGTACCGATCCCGTTGTAGAGATCTCCCGAACCGCCTGAAAGCTTTGCTGCACCTGCGCTGAGCTGCTTCAGAGAGTCATAGAGAGTCTTTGCGCCGCCAGAGAGCTGAGTGCTTCCGCCGTAGAGCTGAGCGAGACCGCCGTCCAGAGTTGCAGCGCCGTCTGAGAGCTGTCCCAGACCGCCATTCAGAGTGAATGAGCCCTGTGAAAGCTGAGCAAGACCGCTGTCCAGTGCAGCAGCACCGTCTGAAAGCTGACCAAGTCCGCCCGTCAGGTCAACAGCGCCTGTGGAGAGCTTGCCCAGACCGTCATTCAGGGAAGCGTTGCCGCTGCTGAGCTGAGTGATACCCTTGATGAGGGAGTCCAGACCGCCGATGAGCTCAGTGCTGCCGCCTGCGAGAGTGCCAATGCCTGTATCCGGAGCAGCTGCGCCTGTGTTAAGGTCTGCTGCGCCCTTTGAAAGCTGTGCGGTAGAGCCTGAGAGCTGCTGTGCTCCTGCGGAGAGAGCCTTTCCGCCCTCGTCCAGAGTGCCGAGACCGCTCTGTAAAGCTGCGGAGCCCTTCTGTGCAGTGTCAAGACCTGCACTGAGCTGTCCCAGACCGCCCGAGAGCTGCTGTGCTCCTGCCTGTACGGAAGCTGCACCTGCGCTGAGCTGACCGCCCTCTGCCATAGTGGCTGAGATCTGCTTCTGACCGTCGATGGTCTGCTGTAATGTGCCTATTGCCACAGCCAGCTCCTGTGAGGGAGCCTGCTGGTATAATGCCTGCAATGCTGCCAGAGCCTGCTCGTTTGCGGCTATGGTAGTATCAAGGGAAGCCCCTGCCTGTGTTATGCCTGCGCTGAGCTGTAAAGCGCCCTCGCTGAGAGCAGCCGCGCCATCTGTGAGCTGGTCTGCGCCTGCCTTTGCGGAGCCTATTCCCTCTGAGAGAGAGTCCGCGCCCGTCTTTGCGGAGGTGATACCCTCTGAAAGCTGTCCTGCGGAAGTGCTGAGCTGTGCGGCACCGTCGCTGAGAGCAGCTGCGCCCTGTGAAAGCTGTGCGGAGCCGTCCTTTACCTGCTTGCTGCCGTCTGTGAGAGCGCTTACGCCCCCCGAAAGCGTACCCGCACCTGCGTTGAGAGCAGCCGCGCCCTCGTCCACCTGTCTGAAGCCTGCTGTAAGAGCGTCGGAGCCTGCCTTTGCGTCCTTGAGTCCGCTGCTGAGAGCGTCAGCCCCTGCGGTGACCTGTGAGAAGCCGCCCACCAGTGCCGATGAGCCCTCCTTAGCACTGCCCAGACCCTTTGATAAGTCGGAAGCGCCGCTGCTGACCTGTCCAAGACCGTCCTTCAGCTTTGCGGAGCCGTCCTTTGCACTGCCCAGACCGCTTGCAAATGTGCCTGTGGAGTCTGAGAGAGTCTTTGCGCCGTCGGTTATCTTCTTTGCACCGCTGTCAAGGTCTGAGGCACCGTTTTTCAGCTCCAGAGAGCCTGCAAGGAGCTTGTTGATACCGTCTGTAAGGTCTCCTGTGCCGCCTGAGAGCTTCTTTATGCCGTCATAGAGAGCTGCTGTGCCGTCGGAGAGCTTCTCCGCACCGTCGCTGAGCTCCTTGAGCTTATCCTTCAGGTCGCCGAAGTCGGCAGCGTTGTCAACGTCCAGCTGCGAGAATATCTCGTTGGAGACCACTGTCACGGAGGTATTCATCTCGAAGTCCGTCACGTCTGCGGAGACCTCGAAGCTTTCAGGCACCTCAATGCTCATGCCCTCTATTTTGTCCAGAGCCAGACTGTCGCCCAGTCCGGGGAATGCCATGCCCACAACGATGAGCTTTGAGCCGTCTGAGATGACCTTGCCGTTGGTGACCTCAACATTTATGTATTTGTCCGTGCTGAGTACAGCGGCACTGGCAGCCATGAAGGGAACATACAGCTCCTTTTCCTCGCCGCCTATATTCTTTGTTACTTTCTGATTGTTCTTGTACGTCCAGCGGATAACGAGATGTCCGCTCTTGCCCTTTATTTCCTCAGGAGCCATTTCCTTTCCGTCAAGGAAGTACTCCATGGTAACGTCCACAGGGAGGTCCTTGTCGGAATTGCCCTTGTAGTAGATGTCGCTGCCCTCAGCCTCCCAGCTGAGCTCATCGCCGTTTAATTCAAAGGACTCGTCACCCTTTACGTTGACGATATTGCTCAGGTCGGATATATCGGAGATACTTCCCAGAGCAGGAGAATTTTTCAGCCAGTCGCTGACTACTACGTTCTTCACGGAGGAGTCGCTGTTGCAGAGGACGTAGACGGTCTCGTCCTTGTAGGCGTTCTCACCGTTTGACTTTCTTGAGCCTGTCTCGCTGTCGGCTGCTGCCTTTACTGACTTTTTGGGAGCCTCTGTGCTTCCGCCGTTGTTCTTTGCATAGGCGATAGAACCCGTAGCTCCTGCGGAAACAGCTGCTGCCACCAGAGCTGTAAGTATCTTGTTAAGCTTTTTCATATCTATCTCTCCTTTGTATCACACTGTTCCGAATAAATGACGGCGCTTGCCGGGCACCTTTCTTTTAGGCGAGAAGCCTGCGCTGGTCCTGCATATGAGCTTATCGAATACCATGAACATAGAGGGCAGCACGGTTATTACTATCACCATGGAGATGAGAGCGCCTCTTGCCAGAAGCATACACAGCTCCGAGATAAGACCGATGTCGGAGTAGAGGGCAACGCCCACAGTTGCGGCGAAGAAGCCCAGCGCCGAGGTGATGACCGATTTTATGGAGGTGCTGAGAGCGATACCGATGGCGTTCTTCTTGGTCTGACCGCTGCTTCTTTCGGTGCGGTATCTTGTGGTCATGAGTATCGCGTAGTCAACTGTTGCGCCCAGCTGTATGGTTCCTATAACGATAGGAGCGATGAAGGACAGCCTTGAGCCTGTATAGTAGGCGGCGCCAAGGTTAATCATGATAGCCAGCTCTATTACCGAGACCAGTATCACGGGAAGTGTCACGGACTTGAATGTAAAGGCTATGATAAGGAATATAGCCGCGATGGACAGGAAGTTCACTATCTTGAAGTCCCTGTCGGTAATGGTGATGAGGTCCTTTGTGGCGGGAGCCTCACCGATGAGCATAGCCTCGGGGTCATATCTCTGAGCTATCTTGTTGAGAACGGTGACCTGCTCGTTTACCTGGTCGGAGGCTACCTCGTACTCGGAGCCTATCAGCATTATCTGCCACTCATCGCTCTTGAGGACGCTCTTTATCTCCTCGGGAACAGCCTCCTCAGGGATAGCGGGTCCCACCAGAGAATTGAAGCCTGCGGCGAACTGAACTCCGTCCACCTTCTTCATCTCGCCGAGCATTCTGTCTGCGTCCTTTGCGCTCATATCAGAGTCCACCATGAGTATGTGGGTGCTGTTCATATTGTACTCCTCAGCCAGCTTTGTGTTGGCGATGACGCTGTCAAGGGTCTTGGGGAGAGTACTGTCAAGCTTGTAGTAAACATCGTAATTGTTGTTGCCGAATACCGCAGGTATCAGCAGGACTATTCCCAGTGTAAGGAATATCCATGAGTGCTTTACTATGAAAGACGAGGTGCGGCTGAATGAGGGAAGGAAGTCCCTGTGTGAGGTCTTTGCTATTGCCTTCTCAAATATGAGTATCATTGAGGGGAGCACCGTTACGCAGGAGATAACGCCGCATACAACGCCCTTTGCCATTACTATTCCCAGGTCAAGACCAAGGGTGAAGGTCATGAAGCACATTGCCAGGAAGCCTGCTACTGTAGTGAAGGAGCTTCCCACAACCGAGGTTATAGTTGCGGCAATGGCGTGTGCCATAGCCTCCTGCTTGCTGTCGGGGTAGTAGGTGAGCTGCTCCTTGTAGCTGTGCCACAGGAATATGGAGTAGTCCATGGTGACACCCAGCTGGAGCACCATTGCAAGCGCCTGTGTAATAAAGGATATCTCGCCCAGAACGATGTTTGAGCCCAGGTTCCACACTACCGCAAAGCCGATGCTGAGCATGAAGAATACGGGAATGAGGAAGGAATCCATAGTCACTGTAAGGACTATGCTTGTGAGTATAACGGCGATGACCGCATAGATGAGGGGCTCGCTCTGTGTAAGCTTCTTCATGTCGAGAGTGATGGCGGACATACCGCTGATGAAGCACTGCTTCGAGGTGATGTTCCTCATCTCCTCAACGGCGGCGAGAGTTCCGTCACCTGAGGTGGTATCGTCGAAGAATACCGCCATCATGGTGGTGTCGCCCTTGTTGAAGAAGTCATAGATATTCTCGGGAAGTATCTCCACGGGTATAGTGCAGTCCGTCATGGACTGATAGCATATTACATCTGAAACGTGGTCTATGTCTGATATCTTGTCGGCAGTCTCAGCCACGTCCTTGTCGCTCATGCCCTCTACCATTACCAGAGAGAACCCCCCTGACCGAAGTCCTCCTTGAGTATATCCTGACCTATCATTGTATTTATGTCCTTTGGCAGATAGGAAAGTATATCGTAGTTCACGCGGGTGTTGATATAACCTATAGCCGAAGGAATAAGCAGGAGCACTGCAACAACCAGTATCAGTGCCCTGTGCTTAGCTATCCATTCACCGAATTTAAGCATCTTATCATCCCTTCTTATCATTTTGTTCCGGGCGCATATTGAAGGTCCGCAGCGCTGTTAAGAGATTGCCCCTCGTCGGATCTGAGGGACGACCGGTTATACCTTTAGGAGAAAAATGGGCTGATCTGCCGGGAAAAACAGATGCACACAGCTTGCCGCGGACGTTCAATATGCGTCCGATCTTTTGATATACCTTAGTATATTACAAAAATGACCGTTAGTCAACTGCAACAGAGCAACAAAAATGACTTTTGGTCATATTTTTGTACAGCTGCACAAATTCCTCTTTGTTTTTCATTGACCATTGGTCAATTTTACAGCCTTGACAGAGCCGATTTTTCGGGCTATAATAATTATGATGTAACTACAAAGCGGAAAGAATAAAGGAACGGTGGGGGACGCTCCGTACATCCTCAGGAAAGGTGTGTAAAAATGGGAAAGGTTGACCTTAACAAAAAGCTGAAGGAGAATTCCCTGCTGAAAACGGCATTTGAATTCTTTACAACCAAGGGCTTCAGCAAGACTTCCATAACCGATATCGTGAACAAGGCAGGAGTTGCCAAGGGTACATTCTATCTCTATTTCAAGGACAAATACGATATCCGCAACAAGCTTGTGTTCCACAAGTCCAGCCAGCTTTTCAAGACTGCTCTCAGCGAGCTTGGGGAAAGTATAAACGACCTGCCTTTTGAGGAAAGGCTCATAAGGATAATCGACAATATCATAAATCAGCTCAACAATAACCAGTCCCTGCTCACCTTCATATCGAAAAACCTCAGCTGGGGCATATTCAAGAACGCCATTACCACTCCTGTTTCCGAGGACGATGTGAACTTCTCTGAGGTCTACTACAAGATGCTGGCGGAGTCTCCACACGGCTTCCGCGATCCTGAGATAATGCTGTTCATGATAATCGAGCTGGTCAGCTCAACCTGCTATTCAGCAATACTGTATAAGGAGCCCTGCTCACTTGTGGAGCTGAAGCCCTATCTGTACAACTCCATAAGGCTCATAATCTCGCAGCATGAGAAGAAAGCGAAGGACTGATCCATACCCATATATAAGTTCTGCCCCTGAGCGTTATAACGCACTCAGGGGCATTTTTGCTATAATAAATCATAATTTTGCGGAGCAAAATTATGATTTGAGTGAATAGTGATTAGTGATTAGTGAATAGTTGTGGTGTCGCCTTCGGCGACGTTATTTAAATAATGTGAGCGCAGCGAACACATTAACTAATCACTAACCACTATGCACTAATCACTATTAGCGCTTGCGCTAAATTATGATTTATGTCAGCAAAGATTGTAGTTTGGTCTCTCAGCGCTGTCAATAGAAAAGCCATAGTAATTCTGACCTTGCATCAGAAATACTATGGCTTAAACTTTTATATCAGCACCACATTTGTATGGAGCTTTTTATCATTCATCGAAGAATGTACTTTTATATTCCGCAACGCGGGCACGGTCACCGTGGCAGTCCACCTCTATCTCCTCGCGCTGAACGTGTCTTCCTATCATATGGAACAGAAGCGCATAGGCTATACTGTTAACGATTATACTGAAGTAAATTCGCAGACCCAGTATATTTCCCAGCATACCTGCGAATATGATAGCTATGCAGATTATAACGGAGAGCTCCAGCTTTTTCTTGTCGGAGTCAAGCTGGAGGAATGTAAGACAGACAAGTCCTGAGACAGCTGCATGAATTATCGCAAGAGTAAGTGAATAAGGCTTGTAAAAATTAAACCTGAAGGAATTGAGCTCAAGGAACATCATCACCGATTCAAGGACAATATAAAGGGTGAAGCTCAGCTTCATTATGTTTCTGAACCTGACAGATGATGAGATGAGCCAGTCGCCCCACAGAAGTATGGTAAAGCCGCCGAATTCACAGGTATATGCTAATATCTCGATTATTTTGGAAATTGCCGAGTCCGGGGAATAGACCTTGTAATAGATAAGGCAGATAATGCCGAATGCCAGAAACAGCAGGTTTCCGATAAGGCAGCTTTTCAGCCCTTTTTTGAACCGTTCATGCATAAGAATCTCCTTAGCCGAGAGCCTTGAGCGCTCTCTGTCCGATGTCTTTTCTGTAGTGAGCTCCTTCAAAGCTTATCTTTGAAACGCCCTCATAAGCCTTGTCGAGAGCAGCCTGAAGATCGTCGCCCTTGGCTGTAACGCCGATGACTCTGCCTCCGTTGGTGAGGAAGTCGCCGTTATCGCTGAGCTTTGTTCCTGCGTGATAAACGAAGCAGCCCTCTACCTGACCCTTATCGTCAAAGCCGTTCATCTTTATGCCCTTGGGATAGCTTTCGGGATAGCCGCCGCTTGCCATTACAACGCAGGCGCAGCTGCCCTTATGCCACTTTATATCCACCTTGTCCAGCTCATGGTTGTAGATAGCCTCAAAGATGTCATAGAGGTCAGCGTCCAGCATGGGAAGAACTACCTGTGTTTCGGGATCGCCGAAGCGGCAGTTGTACTCGATGACCTTAGGACCCTTGGGTGTCATCATGAGGCCGAAGTAGAGACAACCCTCAAAGGTGCGTCCCTCAGCGTTCATAGCGTTCATAGTGGGGATGAATATCTTCTCCATGCACTCCTTAGCCAGTTCCTCAGTGTAGCAGGGATTGGGGGATATAGTTCCCATACCGCCTGTATTGAGGCCCTTGTCGCCGTCCAGAGCGCGCTTGTGGTCCATAGATGAGATCATGGGCACCATGGTCTTGCCGTCAGTGAAGCTGAGCACGGATACCTCGGGACCTGTGAGAAACTCCTCGATAACTATTCTTGCGGAGCTCTTGCCGAACTTGAGCTCGTCGATCATTTCATGAACAGCTGCAACAGCTTCCTCCTCGTTCTGAGCGATGATAACGCCCTTTCCGAGAGCAAGACCGTCAGCCTTGATGACTGCGGGATAGCTGTTCTGCTCCTTGAGATAGGCGATAGCCTTGTCGGACTCAGTGAAAACTTCATAGAAGGCGGTGGGGATATTGTACTTCTTCATGAGCTCCTTTGAGAACACCTTTGAGCCCTCGATGATAGCAGCATTTGCCTTGGGGCCGAAGGTCATGAAGCCCTCTGCCTGAAGGGCGTCCACCATGCCAAGCACCAGCGGATCGTCGGGAGCCACAACCACCATATCGGGTCTGAGCTCCTTGGCAAGGGCAACAACGCCGTCAACATCGGTTGCGCTGACATTGAAGCACTCGGCATACTTAGAGATACCGCCGTTTCCGGGAGTGCAATAGAGCTTGCCTACCTTGGGGCTTTCAGCCAGCTTCATGATGATGGCGTGTTCACGGCCGCCTCCGCCGACTACTAAAACGTTCTTCATTGGGAAAATTCCTCCTGTATGTAAATAGTTATTTATCCTTTTATTTTATGGAAATGCAGTCAAGCATTTCCTGTATGTCAGCTCTGTTACTGGCGTACATCTCATTTTTTTGAAGCCTTTCCGCCGTATATCTCCACCGCAGCACAGCAAAATACCATTACCGCAGCGGCGTGGACGAGAAAATTGGTGGTGCAGAGCCGCACGCATATCTTTTCAGCGAGAGCCAGCTCACTGCTGCCGTAAAATCTGCCGATGACGGACTTTAGCAAGCTTGCTGTCAGGACAGCGCCAAGCATATAAAAGCTGTAGAAAACACCTGTGGTGACGGTTGTGGCAATGCCCCGTCTCCTGAGAAGGTCAGTCTTTGCGTAGTTTACTGCGGCGATTATACCTATAGGCAGCGTCGAAAGCACGGACAGGATTATCAGGAAAGCCTTTATATCCGTTGGCATAACAGCTTCTCCGTCACCGCTGAGTGCAGCGGCGTAGAAGGAAAGGTGGGTGTCGATTATAAAAAATATATCCAGTGCCAGTTTTGTGATACAGCAAAGTGCGGATATAAGTAGTGTAACTCTTAGTGCGTTTGGTTTCTGCATTTTTATACTCCTTATTTATACTTAAGATGCTTTACATGGCGGTCTTCGTCGATACCCAGTGCGGCGGCGGTGCATACAAGCACCAGAGCTCCCACAAGGAGGATAGCGAAGAAGAAGGTGATATATTCCGTCCGCTGAATGAGCCAGCTTTCGGAAATATAAGTTTTTGCCAGTGACGAGTGTGATATAAGGAGCGCTATGACGTGCTCGGCGATAAATCCGAGCATCCACAGCAGTGGTGCGGCTTTGAGTGTGCGTCTGCATCGCTTGGCAGAGAATGCCCAGCCCGTGCAGCTGAAAATGTATATGAGGAAGGGCAGCCATACTATCTGGGCAATGCAAAGCAGAGCCTTGCATTTTCCTGATATTGTCATTTCGGGGCGAGAAGCCGCGAAGCTGCCGCTTGCAGCAGCGGTGAAAACAGTTCCCGAAAGGATATATGCCAGTATGGATGCGATTATATATATTCCGCAGAAAACAGCAGCGGTGATATAAAGCTTTTTTAGTGAGATCGAGTGGTAGCTGCTCATAATGTCCTCCATTACTGAAATAATATAACTTGCGGTACAATTCTGCAAATTATAACTATACAAATATAGTATAACACACCGGGGACAATATTGCAAGAGCTTTATTTACTGTTTTCAGAAAGGGTCATGCCGCCGAGAAGGTCGGCTATCTTGCTTTCGACATAGCCGAAGTTGGGACTCTCAGCATAGACGCAGAGATACTTGCCGTCATAGTCTGCGAAGTAGGTCCTGCCATGCTTTTCCTCGTCTATAGTCCACTCATAATAATAGAAGGTGAGGGCTGTGGTAGCCAGAGCGCCTGTGTAGATTATTCTTTCATCATTGTCGTTCATGACAATGTCCTGCGCGCTCTTTCCACCGTGGTCATCATCTGAGACATATACGCTGACTCCGCAGGTGTTGGCGCCGCCACCTGACCTGAGCTGAAGGTCGCAGGGGGCGTCATCCTGATCGCCTGTATACTCCCAGATAGCAGGGTCAGCATAGAGAGAAAAGCCCTCTCCGCTGTAGGTGCCGTCGCTGTAAGCGGCACCGTTTTTTGCGGCTGAGGCTGTCTCTGACGAGACTTGAGAGTCAGATGAGACGGGAGAGCTGTCCGATGAGCTGCTTTTTCCGTCAGTACAGCCGCAGAGCGCCGGAAGTAAGGCGAGGGCAGCTGTGACAGCCGTAAATCTGTGTTTTTTCATATTATTCTCCATAGTATAAAGCTGCGGTCAGGAGTTGACCGCAGCTGATGGTTTATTAGTGGTGGAACAGGCGGATACCTGTGAATGCCATTGCGATATTGTACTTGTTGCAGGTCTCGATAACGTTGTCGTCACGGATAGAACCGCCGGGCTCTGCGATGTACTCAACGCCTGACTTCTTTGCTCTCTCGATGTTGTCGCCGAAGGGGAAGAATGCGTCTGAACCGAGGCAAACGCCGGTGTTCTTGGCAAGCCATGCCTTCTTTTCCTCGCGGGTGAATACAGCAGGCTTTACCTTGAAGATACGCTGCCACTCGCCCTCGCGGAGAACGTCCTCGTACTCGTCGCCGATGTAAACGTCAATAGCGTTGTCACGGTCTGCACGGCGGATATCATCAACGAACTGGAGTCCCATTACCTGTGGAGACTGTCTCAGCCACCAGTTGTCAGCCTTCTGACCTGCCAGACGTGTGCAGTGGATACGGGACTGCTGTCCTGCACCGATACCGATAGCCTGACCGTCCTTGACGTAGCAGACTGAGTTGGACTGTGTGTACTTGAGAGTGATGAGAGAGATAAGGAGGTCGTCCTTCTTATCGTCGGGGATATCCTTGTTTTCTGTAACTACGTTAGCCAGGAGCTCACGGTTGATGTCCAGCTCATTGCGTCCCTGCTCGAAGGAAACGCCGTAGACCTGCTTTGTCTCGATGGGAGCAGGCTTGTAGTTCTCGTCCATTTTGAGTATGCAGTATGTGCCCTTTCTCTTGGACTTGAGTATCTCAAGAGCCTCGGGATCATAGTCGGGAGCGATAACGCCGTCGGAAACCTCGCGCTGGATCATCTTTGCTGTGCATACGTCCACCTTATCGGAGAGAGCGATGAAATCGCCGTAAGAGGACATTCTGTCAGCGCCTCTTGCTCTTGCGTAAGCGCTTGCAAGGGGAGTGAGCTCGCCCAGATCGTCAACCCAGTAGATCTTCTTGAGATCATCGCTGAGAGGTCTGCCGATAGCAGCGCCCGCAGGTGAAACGTGCTTGAATGAAGTAGCTGCGCACATACCTGTAGCAGCCTTCAGCTCCTTTACCAGCTGCCAGCCGTTGAAGGCGTCAAGCAGGTTGATATAGCCGGGCTTTCCGCAGAGCACCTCGATAGGGAGCTCGCTGCCGTCAGCCATATAGACTCTTGAAGGCTTCTGATTGGGGTTACAGCCATACTTTAACTGCATTTCATTTGACATGATAATGTCCTCCTTATATCAATTCATAATTAACCGGATATTTTTTCGTACTCGTATCTGTACGTTGTATGCACATCTGATACGGAAGAGATGATATCCTTATATATCAGTCTGTCCGTTTCGTCGTACTCATACTCTGTTGAGACCGTTTCATTATACGGGGCCGTTTTAGTTTCTTTTATGAGATTGCCCCTGCTGTCGTAAGCATACTCGGTCTTATATACGAAGCTTTCGTCCGTATCCTCTGAGGATTCCGTTCTTACAGCGGTGAGAATATTCCCTGTATCATCGTAGGTATATTCGGTCACCTGAGATGAACCGTCGCTGTGCCAGGTCTCCTTTGTGCGATTACCGCCGCTGTCATACTCGCATTGCGTTTCGCTGCGATAGTTGGTACTTCCGTCGGAGTTATAGGAAATATACAGCACCTCGCTGCCGTGGCTGTCATATTCCTTGCGGTAATTCTTTTTCCACAGCCCCGTATCCCTGTCTTTGGTGTAATTGACATGATATTTCAGTGTTCCGTCGTCATAGTAACAGAACCTGTCATGGAAGTTATAGTCCTTGTCCGTTGACGGCGGATCTGCGTAGCTCTGGGTCTTTGCAGTGACATTGCCGTTTTTGTCATAGGTATAGCTGTAAAGCTTCGTCAGCTCCATATTTTCGGGATCACCGGCGGTCTCCGACCTGATTATGTTATCATGGTCGTCAAAGTCCTGAAAGTATTTGCAGACCAGTTCATCGTCTTCATACTGATATGAAGTACAGCGGTATGCAGCTTTATTATCAGGCAGCTCAACTTCCTCAGCCGAAAGGGTATCGGGCAGGTCTTCGGTACGCGAAGAAGACGCTGCTTTTCGGGAACTGCACCCTGTAAGCGCTACCAGCGCCGCTGCGAGTATTGCTGCGAAAGATCTTTTAATAACCTGCATTACTTGTTCTTGTTGACTATGCGAGTCTCCTCGGAGTTGTCCTCAAGGTTCACGTAGCGGACAAAGAGAGATACCTTGTTGTCAGCGTTGAGACTCGTCCAGAGCATATCTGTGAACTCATCGATATTTCCGCTGATGCCTACCAGCTTGGGCTCGCCCTCAAAGCTGGGGAGGGGAGAACCGTCGCCCATGTAGGTGTGGATGAAGTGTCCCTCGCCTGCGATGGGATTTGTGTAGCTGAATGTATATCTCTGACATGAGTCGGGGTTGCCGTTAGCGCTCTTGAGTATGGACATTGCGTAGTTGAAGCCCTCCTCACCGAAACGGAGTATACCCGATATACGGGGTGTGAAGTTGGGAGCGTCGTCCTCGAACTCTCTTGTGCGGAGAGCCTGCTCGAAGGTGTACTGCTTGTCCATGAGCTCATAGATAGTATCGGTCTGGTCGCCGTTTGTAACGATGAGCTTGTTGCCCAGAACTCTTACGGGAGCATAGATGATGAGGTGGGGATCAGTGAGCTTTGAAGGATCGAAAGCCTCTGTACGGATACCTCTGCCCTCTTCGATGAACACGCGGTTGCGGCTGTTCTCGCTTCTGCCCATGATGAAGTAAGCTGTTACGGCGTACTTGCCGCATTCAGACTTGCCGATAACGATACCTCTTCCGGGGTAAGCGTTTGAGCTGAGCTCCTGTGAAAGATCAAGTTTTTTCATAATAATAACTCCTTTCGGATAATTGTTTATCAGTATCTTAATATCAGCGTCAGTACGAAGTCAGTGACGACGGTCACAAGCACTGCCGCAGTAATGATATTGAGAGTCTTCGGCTTTGGCTTTGAAAGAAGCCGGTCGTAGAAGGGCTGAACGAAATACAGAAACAGCAGTCCGCCCATGCCGAATCTCAGGGAGGGAGACAGGGCTATCCTCGCCTGAAAGTTTATATCATAGTCCGCATAGGTGTTCCAGGGCCATGAGCCTGTGAAGAACTCCAGTATGTATGTGCCTGCCAGCTCAACTGCCGTAGCCACAGCCATACTGCCGAAGAAAACTATGAAGGGACGTGATATCTGAAGGGCAATGCCCCCTTCTTTTTTCATGAACCGTCCGAAGAACAGCAGGAACAGAAGTGCTCCCACGGCGTATATCGGGCAATAGGGCCCGAACATTATACCAAGATTGGTAAAACCCCATTTATAGACCACTACCTCGAGGAATACCTCGTAGCACCAGCCCAGTATCGCATACATCCAGAAGCAGAGAAACAGCTTCTGAACGGTCTGCTTTTCCAATAATTCCTTTATCTTTTTCATAGCTTTGGTAAGTCTCAGCCGTCAGGTGCCTGCAAGGACGGGCGTATAGCCTGTGACCTTGGTGATGATGAAGTCCGTGACGACTATTATAAGTACGATTATTGCGATGATATTTATAGTTTTGGGCTTCGGTCTTGCGAGAAGCCTGTCAAATAAGGGCTGTACTATGTACATGAACAGCAGTCCTCCCAGTCCGAAGCGGACGGAGGTGCTCAGGGCGATACGCGCCTGGAAGTTGTACTTGTACCGTGAATAAGTCTGCCACGGCCATGAGCCCTTGGTGTATTCGAGTATATAGGTCGCGGCGAGCTCAACAGCTGTTGCCACTGCCATACAGCCCAGGAAAATCAGGAGCGGTTTGACTATATTCAGCCATTTCACGTCCTTTTTCTTCATAAGCCAGCCGAAGCTGAGCAGAAACAGCAGAGCTCCCACACCGTATATCGGACAGTAAGGTCCGAACATCTCGCCCCCTGTTGGTGAAGCCCCAGCGGTAGACCACTACCTCGAGGAATACCTCGTAGCACCAGCCCAGCACCGCATACATCCAGAAGCAGAGGAACAGCTTCTGAACGGTCTGTTTTTCCCATAATTCCCTTATTTTAGCCATAGTCTTACTTTACATAAGCCTTTCCGCCGATTATCTCTATCCTGTCCTGACAGAACAGGGATACAGCCTGAGGAAGGAGCTTCCACTCAACATTTTCCATGATACGGCGCTGGAGTATCTCGGGAGTATCGTCCCTTTCCACATTTACCGTACCCTGAAGGATGATGGCGCCTGCATCTGCCTCCTCGTTTACAAAGTGTATGGTAGCGCCGCTGACCTTTACACCGTAAGCAAGAGCCGCTTCGTGGACCTTGAGCCCGTAGAAGCCCTCGCCGCAGAATGAGGGGATAAGTGCAGGGTGTACGTTTATTATCTTATAGGCATAAGCCGAGGTAACGCACTTGTCGAGAATTGTCATAAAGCCTGCCAGCACTACAAGGTCTGCCTTTTCCTCATTAAGAGCTTCAAGGATAGCCTTGCTGTAGCTGACGCTGTCCGCGTAGTTCCTGCGGGGGATGACTCTTGTAGGAATATCGTTGTTCTTGGCTCTTTCGAGGGCGTAAACGCCTTCCTTGGAGGATATAACACAGGTTATCCTGCCGTTCTTTATAATGCCCGACTTTTCGGCGTCGATGAGCGCCTGCAGATTAGTGCCGCCGCCCGAAACGAGCACGACTATATTCTTCATGGTGTATTCCTCCTGTTTACAATGTTGCCAGGGCTAAGATAAGCACTATTGCAGCGATGACGCCGCCTATGAAAAGGAAGCGGACATAGTCTCTGGTGAGCTCATCCTCATGACCTGCAAAATAGAAAAACATGGGATCCTGAGGGTCATAGCATATGAGCTCCTCGCTGCCGATATCATAGCGCCTTTTTGTATCCTGCACCGTATAGGTGGAGGTGACATTGCGTCCCTCCTCGGTGGTATAAGTGAGTATGGGGTAAACGCGCCTGCCCTTGTCCTTCTCGAAGTAGTCCTTTACCGTACCGTAAACGGTGACGTTGTTTTTCAGGCTATTTTTTATCTTCATTATATGACCTGTGAAGACAGCAGCCATAAGAACATATATGAGGA
>Ga0208459_1000687_pt1 | contig 35305 bp, 35 predicted proteins | sample AD_UKC087_MetaG_FD_184433 | JGI IMG/M metagenome (GOLD analysis project Ga0208459, IMG submission 184433) | Active sludge microbial communities of municipal wastewater-treating anaerobic digesters from USA - AD_UKC087_MetaG (SPAdes) (version 2) | ecosystem: Engineered > Bioreactor > Anaerobic >... | reverse complement strand
TATTCTCTGGAATAAGGCTTTTTCTTTTACTAGTCTTGACAAATTTGGATTATAATAAAACCACTATATCCGTTCAGATTGGAGGAATACTATGGCAAGTGTAACGTACGATCATGTTTGGAAAAAGTATGGTGATGTTGTAGCTGTGCAAGATCTTAATCTTGCAATCGAGGATAAGGAATTCCTCGTTCTTGTTGGTCCATCCGGCTGCGGCAAGACGACTGCTTTGCGCTGTCTGGCTGGTTTGGAAGAAATCTCGCAAGGTGAAGTAAGAATTGGCGACCAGGTCGTCAACGATGTCGCTCCAAAAGATCGTGATATTGCCATGGTTTTCCAAAGCTATGCGCTGTATCCGCACATGTCTGTCTATGACAACATGGCATTCGGTCTTAAACTCCGCAAAATGCCCAAGGATGAAATCGACCGCCGCGTAAAGGAATCCGCCCAGATCCTCGGCATCGAAGGCTTCCTCAAGCGCAAGCCGAAGGAACTCTCTGGCGGCCAGCGCCAACGCGTGGCCGTTGGTCGCGCTATCGTGCGCGAACCAAAAGTCTTCCTCTTCGACGAGCCTCTCTCCAACCTGGATGCCAAACTCCGCGTCCAGACCCGTGCTGAAATCAGCAAGCTGCACAAAAACCTGCAGACCACCTTTATTTACGTGACGCACGACCAAACCGAAGCCATGACCATGGCATCCCGCATCGCCGTCATGAGCAAGGCCAAGCTGCAGCAGTTGGATACCCCCCAGAACCTGTACGATCACCCCGCCAACCTGTTCGTAGCCGGCTTTATTGGCTCGCCTGCCATGAACTTCTTCAAGGGCAAACTGGTTCAGTCCGACGGCCACTTCGTTGCTGATCTGGGCTCCTTCAGCGTCAATCTGCCGGATAAGGATAAGGAACGCTATGCCAGCGTCCTCGATAAAGACATGATTTTTGGCATCCGTCCTGAAGATATCCACAACCCGCTTTACGCGCCGCCCGGCATTATCGCTGAACCTGTGAACGTCAAGGTGGATGTCACCGAGCTCATGGGCAACGAAATTTTCCTGTACCTGGTGAACGGCGAACACAACTTTATCGCCCGCGTTGACCCCCGCACAACCGCCCGCTTCGGCGATGATATGCAAGTGGTCTTCAATATGGATAACTACCATATCTTTGACCCAAGCCTGGACCCCGAAAACCCTCCGGTTGTCTAAACTAACTCTCAAAACAAAAAGGCTGCCGTAAAAGGCAGCCTTTTTGTTTTCCTGGGGCTTTTAGTCGTGCTTTGCCTTAGCACTGCGGGTAATCCAGAGCAATAGCCCTGCCGCCAGCAGCACCGCCAACCCGACGAGCAGAAACGCGTCCCGCCAGAATACCATGGGAAACAGCCGGATAAGCGTATCATTCTGGAAAAACAGCCAAGACCCTTCCGCAAAAAACAATCTATGAAAACGGTCAAAAAGCAGTTCGAAGCTGAGCGCGGTCATTACAACAATAAAGGCTATCAAAGCGAATGAAAGCCAAGCGCCGGCTCGCAATGCTTTTCCAAGCTTTCGCCAGGTGCCCATCGCCGCGAACCACATGCACAGCGCGAAAGCCGCGCCCAACAGGCCGTACCAAACCACTAGCGCGGTCTTTACGACGCCTTTCACATCTTCCATGTGGCTGAGCTCTTCCGCCCGATAAAGCGGCCTGCCATCCTCAAAGCGCAGCTGTTCCAGGTACGAAATATCCGCGTCATTGACTAAGTACCTGACCGCAAAGGCGGACCACTTGGTACGCTCTTCATCACCAAAGCCATAAGGATCCACTGGGAACCCTGGCCTCTGATACTCGAGCGCGGGAAATTGTGGGGTCATAATTAGCCTGACCGCCCCCAAAAGCAGTACAAAAGGCAGTATCACTGCCAGTATCACCATCAGAACCTTATCCAGTGAGGATTTCATATTTCACTCCTTATCACCTTCCAGCAAAAAGTTTATGACCAAGCGGTTTGTCATGAACTCAATCGGGGCTTTGTCGTCGGTAAAGATGCTCTCTGCGAAGCGCGTTTCCATCCGTCCCACGCGGGTTATGTCCATGATCTGGGCAAGCGCGGAACCTGTATTCACGCTGTGCTGCAATGCAAGGTTTTGCTCGAAAGCCTCCCAGGAGGCATTTGGATTCTTAGCCGCGAAAAGGATGGTATTGTACGATTCCGGCAAATCCGCAATCAATACAACTGGAAAAACCTGACCAACGGTCGCGCTGAGCGTATCCACCAGCGAACGATCTTGCGTGCTTCTGCCAATATTGATGACCATCACCCCTCTGGCGGATAGTTTTTCGTACACCAGCATGAAAAATTCCCTTGTTACCAGGTGCGCGGGAATGTACGGCGGACGATAAGCGTCCACGCTGATGATGTCGTAGGCGCCTGCGGAGTGCGCCAGCCCCCAACGTGCATCCTCGACAAAGACAGTCAGATTAGGCAGGTCCATGCCAAACCATTCCCGCCCAACTTCCACGATCGTTGGGTCAATCTCAAAACCATCGACTTGCGCCATTGGGTAAACCACGTTGGCCTGACGCGCGCTCGTCCCAGCCGCCAAACCAAGCAGCGCGATGCGCCGCACATCGGCTACACGAGCGCCCGAATTAAAGTACGGCGCAACCAACACCTGGTCCCATGGTCCTGAGAAGAAGTACTTGGTGGGGTGATAGATGGAATGAACGCCCTGACCCTCATTCAGGCGCAAAAAGCGAAAACCGCCCTCTTCCAGCACCTGGATGTAGTTGTAAGCAGACTCTGTTTCGTAAACCAATCCAGGCGTGCGCTTGTCTGTTCCTCGCAATCCAAGGATGGATAGGAACACCAGCAGCCCGCCGAGTCCCAAAAATAGAATGCTTTGCCACCTGGCGCGTAGAAACCAAAGACCCGCAGCGGCGATAATTAGAAGCAGGCTGCTCATCAGTATGAAGGTGCGGTAAGTGCCAAGCGAAGGGATAAGAACCAGGACGGTGAGAAAAGTGCCCAGGAAAGAACCCAAAGTTGATATCGCTGAGAGCTTACCGGAAACTTTGCCAGTATCGTCCGTATTGGAAATCATCAGTTTGAGGGCAAAAGGCGTCACCATGCCCAGCAGGATAACCGGAAGAGAGAAAAGCAGAATAACCGCGCTAAACGTTCCGGCCAGGACTCCCAGCTGGAGCGCGTCAAAAGCCTCAGCGGCAGCGCGCAGCACCGGGCGCGAGAGCAGCGGCACCAGCCCTGCGCCAAGCGCTGCCCAGGCAAGCAGACTGTAGTAGACGCGCTCGGAGGGAGTTTTATCCGCGAGCCGGCCGCCCAACCAGTTGCCGAGCGTCAGATACACCAGCACCAGGCCAATAACCACTGCCCAGACGATGTTGCTGGTGCCGAACACGTTGCCCAGCAAACGCGAAGCACCGAATTCCACCGACATGGTCACCGCGCCGGCAGCGAAGACGGTCGCGGTCAGGTATGCGGCTCGGTTTTTGTCAGGGGCTGCAGGATTGGGGGATGGGGTTTCGGGCATGTCCCAATTATAGCGGGGTTTCTGAGCAAATTCTGCGATTGCGTTAAGGTTTTTGGAGTTAAAAAAAATACCCTTGCGGGTATTTTTTTAGGCTGGGGGCAAAGGAGTCGAACCTCTACATACAGATTCAGAGTCTGCTGTCCTGCCATTAGACGAGCCCCCACTAACGAAAACCTATTCTACCAGCATTTTTACAGTCTTACAAGGGCAATTCAGCCGCTACCCCTGCCTTTGCTCCGAGCGCATGCGCACACTCTGTACCAACCCAATGCCCATCAGCAGGGTCACCAACGAACTGCCGCCATAACTGATAAACGGCAGGGTCAGCCCGGTCACCGGCAGCAAGCGCAAATTCACCCCCACGTTTACCAGCGTCTGGAAGGCCATCAGCACCCCAAAGCCATAAGCAATCAACGCGCCATAGGCATCCGGGGCTTTTGAAGCGACCGAAAAGCAGCGGTAGATCACGAAAAGCAGCAGCAACAGCACCACCACCGTCCCGACAAAACCGAACTCATGCGCCAACACCGAGAAAATGAAATCATTATGGCGGATCTTGAGAAAGCGCAGCTGCACCTGTGAGCCCTGCCCGTACCCCTGCCCAAACCAGCTGCCAGAGCCGATGCTGATAAGCGCCTGGTCCACATTATAGGTATCGCCGTAACGCGCGTTCTCATCCGGGTTGATGAAGTTGGTGATGCGGGCTTTCTGATAATCCGCCAGGAAAGGAAAATCTAAAGCGGCAAATATTCCCAACAAGACTATCATCACGGCCGCAAAAATCAGGATGTTTTTCGTCTTCCAGCCGCTAATCCAGAGCATCGCAAACCATATCACCATAATCACGATAGATGTGCTTAAATTTGGCTGCAGGATGATCCAAATCACGATTCCACCGGTCAGCATCAGGCTCTGCCCAATGGTCTTCAGTTCGTTAATCACTGAAATCTTGTTAGCGAAGAATTGGGCGAGTGCCATGATGATTACAATCTTCGCCAGCTCAGCCGGTTGAATGGCTTCTGAACCGATTTGCAGCCAGCGCGCCGCGCCAAACCTGGCCGCTCCGGTCACAAAAACCAAAATCAGAAAGCCTGCAACGACAATATAGAATGGGCGGGTGAGAACTAACCAGATTTTATAATCCAAACCGGCGAAGATAAACAGCGCCGCGAGCCCGATGATGAGGAAAACGGTTTGGCGCTGCGGGTGGTTTGCCAGCGTTGGGTTGCCCGCGATGGCGGAACTGATGAGAGCGACCCCAAATATCGACAAGAATAAAACCGCCGCGAAGAGCGGAAAATCAAAGTGCTGCCACTGGTCTCTGGTTGTATACATAAGCTCTATTTCGCAATGGATGGAGTGATAGTAATTACTCCATCTTTCCGTGTTATCGTAATTCCACTTTCTTTGCGCATTTTCCGCGGGATTTCCACACGCTCGCCGCCAAGAAAGATAGTTCCTTTGCCCATTTTCAGGACGTAAACCGAACATTCAGGCTTGCCGGAACAACCCGCTCGAAGCAAACCATTCATCAGCCCCCATATGAGCGCGGAACCGGTGCAAATTACCTCTGCCTTTTCAGGCAGGTCAGAAAGCAGGGTCAGGCTGCCGTCCACGATCAACTTTTCATCATCTTCCAAAACCCGCTCCACCCACAGCAACTTTTCGGTTGGCGCTGGTTCGGGCTTGGCGGTCTTGGGCAGTTCATCACCTTCAATTTTGGCCGGCAGGCCAAAAGCTCGCGCGGATTCCAGGGTAACTTGCGAACTTGAGAGCACTGCGCGCAGACAAATACCCTCATCAGCCAGGTCCCGGAGTAGTTTATCCAGGTTATCCTCGCTCCATTCGGTCAGTCCCAGGTCAAGCGCGATCCTGCCGCCTTTAAAAAAACGTTCCTGGCTCTGAATTCGGGAAATCAGCATGTCGCGCTGTTGGTACCAGGGCAGCTCTGGCAGGATAACCAGCACGCCGCCCCTGATTCCGCGCACCAACATTTCAGTCCGTTTCTGCATGGAGTCGCCCAGATTAATACCCCAGGTTATCCGCGTCCGCGGCTTTTAGTCCGAAGTATGATTCGATAACTTTGCGCACAATCGGCGCTGCCAACGTGGAGCCTTCCTTGCCATTGTACGCAAAAGCCACTACTACAATCTCAGGATCATCATAAGGAGCGTACCCCACAAACCAAGCGTGCGCAGGCCAACCACCAATCCCGACGCCGCACAATTGGTTTGCCAATGCGAAGTCATCACAGTACTCAGCTGTGCCAGTTTTTCCCGCAACTTTGTTTGTATCCCCAGTAAACTCATACGCGGCGGTGCCGCCAGTTTGCGTGACCATTTCCATCCCCTTCTTGGCCAATTCAATCACCCAGGGCTGTACGGTTTTTAGCTCACCAGTCGGAATATTGTCATTATAGACCTCGATTTTTGGGTCCTTGGTGATATCCCACAACATTGTGGGCTCAAACTGCTGCGTGATAGTGCCGTCCGCGGCCTCAATTTTGCTGATAAGTGAAACTTTCATCAGTTTGCCATCATTCGCGATGGTCGCGATAGAGTGAACCACTTGCAGCGGCGTGGAGAGCACATACCCCTGCCCCACGGCTGCGAGGTAGGTATCGCCAGTTGCCCAGTTTTCTCCCTGGCTCAAGCGCTTCCAGGTCGGGTCCGGGATTAAACCATCGGTCTCGCCGGGCAATTCAATCCCAGTCAGCGCGCCGTAGCCCAGTGCGCGCGCGTAGGTGCCCAAACGCCAAATGCCAAGTCCGTTACCCGCAATTTCAGTCCCATAACCGCCGGTCACTTTGTACCAATATGTATTGCATGACCAGGCAATGCCGTGCAAATAGTCTACTGGCCCATGCCCTGCGCGGTCCCAGCAGTAGTAGGTTTGCAAACTGCCGGGGTCGTTTTGGTAGAACTTTTGGACAAGGGAAATTGTGCCGGGGTCGTCCACGGTATATTCCGGTGTCACCACTCCTTCGTTTAGAATGCCTAATGCTGATACCAGTTTAAAGACCGAACCCGGGGGGAGTTCCGCGGAAATTGCCTGGTTGACCAACGGTTTCGCTTGGTCCTGGGTCAGCTGCTCATAGTAATAGCCAGGAATACCTTTGGACATGCGATTGTTTTCAAAATTCGGATACGAAACCATTGCCAGCACCTCGCCAGTCTTGGCGTTTAATGCGACGACCGATCCGCTGGTGCTCAATATATATCCCACGTGACGGTTCCAGTATTCCAGATTCATTTTTAACGCGTCCCGTGCCACAGATTGCAAGCGGGAGTCTATCGTGAGATAGATATTCTGGCCTGGGATCGGGTCAATCGGTTCTTCCAGGTTGCGAACGATCTCGCCACCAACGGTAACCTCGACCACGCGCTTGCCGTTCGTTCCGCCCAACACATCCTGCATGGTGCTTTCCACGCCAGCGTAGCCAACCTTATCTCTGCCAGCTACAAATCCAAGTTCTGTGTAGTAATCGACCAACACTTCCGGCACAGGTCCCAGAAAACCAACCACTTCCGCGGTCAGGTTTCCGGTTGGATAAACCCGGACCGATTCAATTTCCACATCAATGCCCGGCCAATCCATCGCCTTTTCCTTGACAGCCATGGCGATTTCCTTTGTGACATCGCAGCTGAGACGTGTGGCGTTGAAAGGCCAGTTGGTATCCGCGATGTAAACAATTTGTTCAATTCCCAAAGTCGTGTTGCAGGGCGAAAAACTGGCCGCGGTAACCGCGTCTACCACGCCGTTGCTGACCGGAATATTGAGAAGTTCTGAAAGCTGGGAGTAAATCCTGCGCAGTTCTCCATCAGACTCGGGCAAGCGCGCGGGAGTGACTGTGATGTTGTAGGCCGGTTCGTTGCGCGCCAGGACAACACCATTGCGGTCGTAGATAATTCCCCGCTGGGTTGGGTCACTGATTTCTGTAGTGCGATTATCTTCCGCCTGGGCGCGGTATACCGCGCCGTTCACGATTTGGTATGTGAACAACTGAAAGACATAATACCCAACTACCAACCCAACCAGAATGATTACCCAACGAATGCGGGAGTGGTTAATAGTCGGTTTTTCAAATTGGTTGTTGTTCATATCTCTGTTCTCATCGGGGCGAGGTTCCGGAATAACTCCTGAACCAACGCGTGTACTGGTATCGTCAGCAGCATGTTGAGCAAGACGCTGGGCAGCAAAATTTGCGAGAAGATTTCACCCATAGAGAGTGAAACTCCTTGCGCAAACAGCCCCAATACCTGAACGCCATGCTCAAGGAAGGTGCCAAAAAAGACTAATAAAAACATCGATAAAAGCGGACTTTGCCAGAATCCAGTCTGCAGACGCATCGCCGCAAGGAAAACTGTAAGATAAACAATCAGATACAAGAGCGCGGGCGAGGCCGAGATGGAGCTAAGTATCAGGCCAAATATTACCACAAGAATCCAGCTGTATTTTTGGCGTTGATGCAGACTCCAGGCAGCCAGAAAAAGCAGAACCACATCTGCTGTGCCAGAAAACAACACCGCCCGGCTAAAAACACCCATCTGTAGCATGATGGCGATGATGAAGCCAATGCTGCTGGAAAAGTAGAAAGCCATGCCGTCTCTCAGGGAATCAAGGGTGTGATGTCCACCGCTTCAAAGTTCGTGATTATCAAAACCGCGCTTAGCGCAGAAAAATCCACAATCGATTGGACCGAACCGGATTGGAACAAACGGTTCTGCTGACTTTGCATGCTAAGCACCTGGCCGACAAATATGTTCGGAGGATAATTACCGCCAAGTCCGGATGTCAGTAGCACATCGCCAATTTGTATCTCCGCGTCCTGTGGAATCATTTCCAGGCTGATTTCACCTGTAATTGACCCGACGATTTGCCCTTCCACCTTGGCGTTTTGAAGATGAATATTAACCACCGATTCAGCATCGCTGATGAGTTGGACGCGCGAGGCGTTCGCGACGACCGCGTCTATGCGGCCAACCAGACCTTGCTGGGTGACCACCGGCATCCCATGCATAATACCTTGGTTGGAGCCTTTATCAATGATAATGTACTGGTAGTAAGGACTGATTTCCCGGCCTATCACCGTCGCGGCCGTGTACTCATGCTGTGGGTTAGTGCGCGCGAAATCCAGCAGCGTGTAGAGTATCTGCGCCTGGCTCAGGTTTTCCTGCAGTTCCACGATTTGGCTCTGCAGTTGCGAAACTTCGTTTTCCAGCTGAGCATTTCGTTCCCGCAGGCTGGCCATATCGCGTGGGGAAGTGAAAAAATCCCTTATAGCAAGATAACGCTGCGAAAGCCAACTTTGCGTTGAAATAAGCGGACTGAAAGTCAGGCTGAAAACTGGCGTCAGATACCCCGAAACAGCCAGCAGCAGGATGCCAGCCACCACCAAGAGGATGATGAAATTTCTAATATTGCCGGATGTGAACAAATTGCGCATTTTATTGGATTGGTTAAGCTTTGCCTGACGGCAGTAAGATTAGCCCTTGTTGAAGCTCGTGTATGGATCCCGCTCAATCCCTACCAGCAGCTGCTCATACTCTTCCAGGTTATCCAGGACGATCCCGGCGCCTCTCGCGACGCAGGTCATTGGGTCTTCCGCGCGCCATACCCGCACCCGGACTTCGTTGGACACACGCTCAGTGAGTCCTTGCAGTTGTGACATGCCGCCTGCCAGGCAAATGCCGTTGTCCATTAAGTCCGAGAGAATTTCGGGTGGAGATTCGTCCAGGGCATCTTTGATGGTATCAATAATCACCTGCACCGATGATGAAAGCGCTTCACGGATTTCAACGGAAGAGATTTCGATTGCTTCCGGCAAACCCGTGATCAGGTTGCGACCGCGCACGTCCACGGTTTTCTCTTCCTTCAGCGGATAAGCTGAACCAATGGCAATTTTGACTTTCTCCGCCATCTGTTCACCAATAAACAAGTTGTATTTGCTGCGCAAATACTCGATGATATCCTGATCCAACTCATCACCAGCCACCCGTAAGGAACGCGATATGACGATACCGCCCATCGAGATGACCGCGACTTCCGTCGTGCCGCCGCCAATGTCCACAATCATATTGCCGTTGCCGTCGTTTACCGGAAGCCCGGCGCCAATAGCGGCCGCGGCGGGTTCGTGTATCATGTACGCTTCACGCGCGCCGGCTGCCATAGCCGCGTCGTAAACCGCGCGCTTTTCCACTTCAGTCGCGCCAGATGGAATCCCAACCACTACGCGCGGTCGCGGGAAAGGAACAATGCTGTGTTGGTGGGCCCGGCCGATGAAATACTCCAACATCGCCTGGGTGATATCGTATTCTGAGATGACGCCGTCGCGCAGAGGCCGCAGAGTGACCACGTTGGCAGGCGCGCGTCCGACCATCGCCTTAGCGGCAGCGCCAATCTTCAGGGGTTCGCGGGTGCGTTTGTCAATCGCCACCCACGAAGGTTCGTTAATGACGATTCCTTTTCCTTTTACATTAACAAGCGTATTGGCTGTGCCCAGGTCAATTCCTATATCCAGCGAAAATAAACCTAACAGCCAATTTATCGGATTAAAAGCCAAGTTGTTGTTTCTCCATTACATGGAAGATGTGCATGGTTAATATGTAAATTATATCATATTCAGAATCTGGCAACTTGCCCCGACACTTATCAACTTGTTAGGATAACGGTTAAATATTTCTATCTTCCAGGAACTTTTGAACCTGATTGATGCTTCCTCAAAGTGGAAGTGGCTCAAGTCCCACCCCTAAGAGGCATTCTTACAACCTTGATTAACATTGTCCTCAAAGACTTAATGTCAGTTTTCTCAATATTCCCAATAAACAGGCTGGTAGGTGTTACAATAATATTGAAATTTGCCGCGTTCTTTACCAAGTTTAGGAGCCTATGAATCTTCCATTCAGCCTTTTTCGCCTGCAGACTCTCGATACTCAGCGCCAGAAAATCACCAAACGACTGGCCCAGATAGAAGCTATCCTGAATGCTGATGAATTAGTCAAAGCCAAGTTACACGAAAAAAAGTTGGCGGAAGAGGACCTTGCGGTAAAACAATCCCAGACAAACAAAATCGCGTCAGAGACATCCGAGAAACGCTTGAAACTTGAACTCAACCAGGTTCAGCTGTTTGGCGGCAAAATACGCAATCCCAAGGAATTGCAGGACCTACAGGCCGAAAGCGAAGCGCTCAAGCGCACTATCCAAAAGCTGGAAGACGCGCATTTTCAAGCGCTAATGGAGCAGGAAGAGGCGCAAAAAACGTTAACGGAATCTGAACAGGCCTACCAAAGCGCAGTGAACCAAAAAGCCACCGAAAACTCCATGCTTGCAGGGGAGCGCGGAAATTTGACAGCTGAAATGGACAACTTAAACGCCCAGCGCGCAGCTCTTACCCAAACACTGCCAGCAGAAATTGTGAGCCAGTACGAAAGCTTGCTTAGAACAAAAGGGGGGAAGGCAGTCGCGGCGATTGTAGATGACGGCTGCGAAGCCTGCGGCGTAGAACTTTCCCCGCGCGATATGCAAGCGGTGCGCTCAGCTAACACCCTACTGCGTTGCAAAACCTGCGGAAGAATCCTTTACAAAGCCTGATTTTTTCATCGGAAAATCGCGCGCGCAAGCGCCGAAAGCAGCCACTCCAAGGCATTAATCAACAATATTAGAACTAATGGTGAAAAATCGAAGCCGCCAATTGGTTTGATCGCGCTTTGAATTGGACGTAGCAGCGGAGAAATGAATTTATCCAGGGTTCTGCGGACAGGATTATCCCAGGGCAGAACATAACCCACTATAACATGCGCAATAACCAACAGGCTCAGGATTTGACCAACAACGCGGATTAGATTTAATACGATTGTCATATCTGCTTATCCCTCTTTAGCAGGCCGCGGACCAAGTATTGCCTCACCAAGGCGAATCAAGCTCGCCCCTTCTTCGATTGCGATAGGAAAATCGCTTGAGGTGCCCATGGATAGCTCCCCAAGCTTTAAGGCGGGGCGCGCATCATTCAGGAAGTTCAGCAGCTCACGCGTTTTACGGAAATACATGCGGTTATTCTCCATCTCACTTTGCAGCGGCGGCATTGTCATCAATCCGCGCAGACGCAGATTTCGCATCCGGCTTATATCATCCACCACAAGCAGCAGCCCCTGCCAATCAGTCAATGTTTGCGCGGCAAAGCCTTCTTTACTGACCTCTCCGCTGACATTCACTTCGATGAGCACGTCTAATGGGTCTAATTCAGGCGAGCGCGATTGGGACAACAGTGCCGCCAGTTTGAGGCTGTCCACGGAATGCACTCGCGAGACTTTGTTTGCTATCAGTTTTACTTTCCGGCTTTGGATATGTCCGACAATATCCCAGCGTATATTCGGCAGGTCAATCAAGTCGTCGATTTTGACTGCCGCTTCCTCCGCGTAGTTTTCTCCAAAACAACGCAAACCGCACCCATAGGCGGCCCGAATCAACGCTTCTGGCTGCCGTTTGGAAACTACCACAATTTCCACATCCTCCGGGCGCCTTCCCACCTTTGCCGTGCTTTCGGCTACAGCCTTAAGAACCCGGACAAGCCTCTCCGCGATTTGGGTATTACGTTCAGGTGCTATCTTAGTGTTCATGCGGTTTCAAACCAATCAGCACCGCGAAGCGCCCAGTGATACCTTTTTCCTTGCGATAAGAATACCACTCGTTGAGGTGTTCCGCGGTGCACAGTCCGGACTGTTCAACCTGCTGGACTCCGGCTTCGCGCAGGCAATACGCGTTCGCGCGCCATAAGTCCAGGTATAACGAACCGCCCCGCTCCGAAAAGAAATTCTTGCTCTCCTGCCCAAAAGTCTTGTTAAAGCGCTCTAATACCTCATTGCCCACCTGGTAACAATCTCCGCAAATTGAGGGGCCAATCCCAGCCAAAAGCGACGCCGGGTCAGAGTTAAAGCGCTCCCGCATGTAGTTCACCGCGATTTCAGCAATTCTTTGCACCGTGCCCTGCCAGCCCGCGTGCACCAAACCCACGATGTGTTTACAGGGGTCGTAAAACACCAACGGAACACAGTCCGCGAAACGCATAATCAGGGTGACATCGGGATTGTCGGTGAAAATGCCATCTGCCGGTTGGTGTTTCTGGTCGCGCGGTCTCGCTTGGTCCGAATAAACCATTGTCGTGCCGTGTACTTGCCAAACATCAAAACGACTTTCATAGGGTCGTCCAAAAATCTTGAACAAGAGCTGGTGGTTCTCAAGCACCGCTTCAGGTTTATCCCCGACGGTTCCACCAAGGTTTAGTGCTGTATACGCGCCAGTGCTGGTGCCGCCCAGGCGCGTAAAGACCGCATGATCCAATTGATTGGAAGGGAAACTCTCAAAGCTGTAATACCGAAAAGCGCCTGCGTCGTGTCTGATCATTCCTGCTTCTCCGGAAGGATAACTGCCCCATGCGTGAGCGCATAACGCTTTTCAAGCTGCAGCCTGCTGGCCTGAACGCTGCTCTCCACCAGAGGGTAACCAAGCCAGGCGGTGAAAAACCCAAACAGCGCTCCTGTCGCGACGCGCAAATCTGGCGTGCTTTCCCTGACCGGGAACCAACTCAGAAAGCGCAAACCCATTTGGCTGACCAACTGCGTGCCTCCATCCAGGGCAATAGGAAAGATACCAACCGCTACCCAGATATACCAGGGGATTTCCCTTATTCGGCGTCCCGAAAGGGCAAAGATCAACCCGAAAAGCAGGATGGATAGATAAATCGCGACATCCCGTTGACAAAGCGCGGTCTTGTACCCCATGATTTCATTCCCCAGAAAGTTTGAAGCCGCGCGGGAATCCATTTCGTCTATGCCGCTGGCTTCAGACAGGCTTTGGAAGCCCTCCAGGCGCGCAAGTTCTCTGGGGTAAACCAGCTGTTCACCAAAAAGGAAAAAGGAACGATATGCCAGCTGGTGGCAAACCGGTCGGTAAAAACTGTAGATAGCGCGGGCTGCTGGTTCCAACCTGAGCTTCATGAGTGCTGGCGCAAGAAAAGCCAAGCCCAAATATAGAATAACCAGAAAATTAAAAAGCATGACGTAATGCCTGCCAAACCAAAGCGAAAACTTTTCCCTCTTAGTAAATGCGCTGGGTTGGGTGTACTGCCGCAGCACCCATTTGTTGCCAGTAGACCGCGCGTCCGCAATTTTTCCGTGGGTTTCTCTTAAGGCTGTACGAATATCTTCCGTTTCAAAGCGCTCGCTCAGGAAATACGGTCCAATTTCAAGCCTTGGAACCTGGCTGCCAAACTCTTTGCGCAAATAAGCGCTTTGGTCAATATCAACGCAGGTCAGTTGGTTTGGGAATTCGCTTGAAAGCTCGCTAAGCTGAGCAGCGACAGCCTTGTTTTGCTCCGTCAGCGACGGACGGGTGTACAAAAACACCTGAATGACGTCATCGTTCATCACCGTGTTAATGTCTCTTCACAGCCTTCAGAAAGCTACAGGCGGTCGAATCATTTTTTTAGTAAAAAACTTCCACGCGCGTGGAATTCTTTCCGCCATCACTGACAGTCAGTTCTCCCGGGTAGTAAGTCACAGCGGGGTTAGTCCAGCGCCATATCCACTTCGCGTCTTCAGGCAGACAATTGATGCAGCCGTGTGAAAGGGCCGTGCCAAAGTTGTTATGCCAGAACGCGGCATGAATCGCGGAGCCTTCACCGTGGAAGAGCGTAGTCCAGCCGATACCGGCGGTATCGTACGCAATTAATCCACCCGCGCTCATATGCGTGGAAATCATTTTGCGCCAAATCAAGGTAGTTCCAAGTGGTGTAGATGGACCTCCCGAGGAAACTTCGCAGAAATAAACTTCCCTTCCGCCTTCCAGGCAAGAAAGAGTCTGGTAGTTCATATTGATGCGGATGAGCTTATCGCCAACATCTGGATGGATTGGCGTGATTTCGTCATCATTAATCGGCCGACACGCGCTGGCGTCCACCCAGTAAGAATCCGGTTCGGCGCCCCATTTTTCAGTCAGAAGATACTCGGTGATTCCATTTTCCTGACGCACATCGTAAGCCCAAAAAACCTGGCTGTAATAGATGCGCGGTTTGTTTACTTCACGGATCCAATAGGAGGCTGCGGGTGAACGTAAGGGTTTAATATCCACCAACGGCACCGTAATCTCAATCCACATGCCCGTGCTTCCATCTGGATTAACCGGCAAAGCCGACAAAGGCTGATTGGGGATATTCTTGACCGGTTGAATCATGGAAGACTGCAGATAGCCGCCCGGGGTTTCCACCCAGCGCTGGTTGTAAACGTTCAGGTCCAGTTGATTGGCCACGACTTCCCGATTCCAAATTAACACGTCATCCCGCCAAACCATGCCAGCTTCGGGAGCGTTCACATTCGGCTCAGTTTTGAGTTTAAACCAGGCGCCTTCCATTCCTACGCAAATTCTGCCCAGCTTTTCGGCCTGCGGGAACTGACCGGCCGCAGCGGCAAAGACGCCTTTTGGTCGCGGCAGCATCATCGCGCCAACGAACATGCCGGAAAGTTTGAGGAATTCTCTGCGGGTTAATTTATTTACAGGTTTCATGCGGCTATTATACCGGACAGATTATTTTGTTTTTTCCAGGGTTTATACGCCGTTGAATTAATAGCGGCGTTCGCTGCGCGATTCCTCGCGCTCGATGTCCTTTTGCTTGATGGACTCACGCTTATCGTACTGCTTCTTGCCTTTCGCGATGGCAATCTCCAGCTTGGCGCGGCCTGCCTTCAGGTACACGCGGACGGGCACAATGGTCATGCCTTTAATCCGAACCGCGTCCCACAATTCCTTTATTTCCCGCTTGTGCAGCAGCAGTTTGCGTTCGCGGTCAGGGTCGTGCTGATAGGCGCTGGCATGCTCGTAGGGCGCTACATGCGCGCCAACCAACCAGGCTTGTTTGCCATCTGTGCGCACATAAGCTTCTTGCAGGCTAATCTGACCCTTGCGGATGGATTTAATCTCTGTTCCGCGCAGCTCAAGCCCTGCTTCAAAAGTCTCTTGCAAAAAATATTCAAACCGCGCTTTGCGGTTGGTAGAAACGGTCTTAACATCCATAAGCACCTATTTTAACATAAAGAGCAGGCTTGCTGCCTGCTCCTGGTGGGCATCGGATGACTCCCGATCACCCCACCAGCACGCTTGAGCGCGGATAGTTATCCCCGCCTCAGGATGGCGATCAGCGTCAGGAAGACTCCCAACCCTGCCAGCACCACAATCACCAGCCCCAGCGGCAGACCGCCGGGCGCCGTGTTGCCGGTGATGTTTTGGTAGGTGGGCAGATTCAATGCCGGCGGTTCGGTGAAGGTTGGCAGCCGGGAAGGCTGCATTGTGTAAATAAACTGCGCCGCGAGCGTGGGATCTATCGTTTTGGTGATGGCGGGCGTGGCTGTGGCAGGTGGTTCCAAAAGCGGGATTGGTCCGCCAATCACATCCACGTTATTCGCAAAAACCCAACCTCGACCCCCGGGACCACCCGGATATTCAATCTGAATGTACTGGTCATAGTAACCGTAAGCCTTTGCTTCCTGCCCCACCAGCATCACCCCAACCAGCTCGTAAATCGAGCCTGGTCCGGAACGCACATTGATTGGGTCATATTCTGTGGTAGTCAACAATACACGAATGTACGCGCCGCGCGGCGAACTAGTGACGGTCGGGATGGACACGGTCGGAAATTGCGCCAAAACAGGCTGCTCTAATACCGGCAGCAGGCTCAGTGCCGTCAGAATAACAACCAGAAAGAACGAAAGCAGCCAAAGGTTTCGATGTTTTTTCACAAAACTCATAAAATCTATCCTTGCTTACAGATAACCCGATTATAATCTATCTGCAATCCTAAAGAAGGCAGCTATGACACCTCGCATTTATCATGGAAGTTTTTCACCCGAAGATATCGCGCGTGACCTGATTTCTTATTTTCATCGCGGCAACTATCAGGTTCAGCGCATCGGCAGCGTGGATAATATGGCTGTACAGATTGCCACGCGCAGAAACTTGACCAGCGGCGGCGCGACAGCGCTGACAGTGAATCTACAAAAGGTCGCGGATGGCGTGAGCGTGCAGCTTTCAAACCAGGCCTGGTTTGGTTTGGCTGCCAGCCTGGGGATGACCGCCCTTAGCGCTTTGCGCAATCCCTGGACGCTGATTGGACGCATGGATGACATTGCTCAGGATGTTGAATCGCTGCAGCTTCAGGACAACGTCTGGCAGGTGATTGACGCTTTCGCGCGCCAACACGGAACCGGACACGAACTTAGCAAGCGTCTGGCGCGGACTGTCTGCCCGTACTGCCTGACCGCCAATCCGGTAGCCTCTGCGCGCTGTCTGGCATGCGGCGCCCCGCTTGGTGAAAACCAGCCTTCCACCTGTGCCAAGTGCGGCTTTATTCTTGAGAATAACGAGAATACTTGCCCCAACTGCGGTCAGCCGCGAACTTAAGTTTCTATTTCGGCTCCCCACCCGCTCGGGTTGGGCATCAGCCGCCAAGTCTTTCATATTTTATCAAGGCCGCAGAAATAGCGCGCGGTCCACAGACAAAAAGGAATAATCATCATGATTCAGATTGTGGCAGACACTACCTGCGGCATACCATTGGACCAACTCCTTGCAAAGGGCATCCATGTGCTTCCTCAAATAATTACCTTTGGGGATGCATCCTATCGGGATGACATCGAAATTGACACAGACACGTTCCTGGAAAAATTGATAGCTGCCAAACAGCTGCCAGGAACTGCTGCCCCACCGCCCGCATTATACGGCCCAATTTACAAATCCATTCTTGATGCTGGAGATATTGCGTTGGTGATCACCCCCTCAGAAAAGGTCAGCGGCACATACCGCAGCGCACTGGTTGCCGCTGAAGAATTCCAGAGCGAGCGAATTCATGTCCTTGATACCGGAACAATTGCCGGCGGTCTTGGTTCGCTGGTTCTCCAAGCCCAGCTCTGGGCTCAGCAAGGCATGGATATCGAGACACTCAAAAGCAGCTTGCGCCTGATGGCAGCCCGCGAGAAAGCGTTCTTTGTGGTCGATACATTGGAGTATCTGTATAAAGGCGGCAGAATTGGCGGAGCGTCGCGTCTGTTTGGCAGCGTCCTGCAAATAAAGCCCATTTTGACTGTGCGGGGAGGACAGGTGGAACCCTATGAAAAGGTCCGCACCTTAAAGCAAGCCCTTGCAACTATCATTGAAATTGACCTGGCGGTGTGCAGGAACAACCCCAACGCCCACCTGACAATCAGCCACTGCGCCGCGGAAGAACAAGCAAAACAATTAAAAGTGCGTCTGGAACGTGAGTTAGGGCTTAGTGATATACCGGTCTTTGTTGTCCCACCAGCAATTGTTGTGCATGCCGGCCCTGGTGTGATTACGACCAGCTGTTTCAGCGTTCCAGAATAAAGCAGAACATCACAACCAGAGTCTTATTAACCTGAAAGCAGCGCCTCAAAGGGCGCTGCTTTTATTAACCTTAATCCCCCAAGGCAGAGGCAAGCTCAGCTCGGTCATCAGTCTACGCGAATTGAGAATCGCGCAAACGTTTACATCCACTCCGCGTCTGTCGGGTCAAGATTTTTAAGGAAAACACGCGTGCGCTCACCCGCCATCATCGACGCGACCGTTTCCCGCCATTTTTGGTAATGAGCGCTTTGTTGATGCGCTGCCTGGTCATCTTTACTTCGATAAACTTCCACCAAACGGAAGCTGTTGGGGTCGTCAATCTCCTGAAAAAAATCAAATCGTACCACGCCGGCTTCCAAGCGGCTGTTCTCAGCGTTGTAACGGGTGATGGCAATAAAATCATCAACGCACTCTGGCAGAACATGAATGGAAACGATAACAGTGAACATAATACGCTCCTTGAAACAGGCATTTCTGCGTTTTACGACAAATTACGCGATGGTATGATTGTACCTGATGAATAGCGCAGACTCCTTTCCAGACCCATCCACATGGATCCTGTATGTCGATGCAGACCTTGTGGTGGTAAACAAGCCCTCAGGTCTGCTTTCAATCCCGGATGGCTACCACCCTGAACTTGCGCACCTCTCCCAGGCGCTTGCCCCAATTGTTGGAAAGCTTTGGATTGTGCATCGACTGGACCGCGAAACCAGCGGAGTGGTGCTGCTCGCGCGCAATGCCCAAGCGCACCGAAAACTGAACGAGACCTTCCGCCAACGCTCGCTCCAAAAGAACTACCGCTGTTTTGCCGCCCCCATTCCGTCTTGGGATTCGCAGGACCTGCACTTTCCTTTGAGAATTAACGCGGACCGCGCCCACCGCACGCGCGTGGACTTCGATAAAGGCAAACCAGCCCAAACCTTTGTTCGCGTTCTTCAGCGGGGCGCCAGTTATTGTCTGATGGAGTGTGCCCCGCGCTCTGGTTACACTCATCAGATTCGTGCGCACTTGTATCACGCGGGTATCGGTATTCTCGGGGACCCTTTATACCGTCCGAAAGGCTTTGATGTGGCGGACAGCAGCCTGAAAGCGCTGCGTACGATGCTGCACGCTTATCAGATTGTTTTTTCGCACCCGACAACGAATTCTGAGCTCATCTTCACCGCAACTTATCCCCCCGATTTTGAACAAAAAATCACCGAGCTTTAAACCCACAGCGCAGGGTGATTTTTCTTGATTGAACAGTAGTCATCCCTGCCAATGACGATGTGGTCGTGCACGCGCATATCCAACAGCCGCCCTGCTTCGATGACAGCGCGGGTCAGGTTCACATCCTCAGGGCTCTCCGCGGACTCTCCGGAAGGATGATTATGCACCAGGATTATCGCGTTGGCGCCTTTCCGAATCGCCCGCGTAAAGATTTCCCCCACCCGCACTGAGGAAGCGTCTTGCGAGCCTTTGTAGAGCCTGTCTATCCCTAATACCACGTTGCGAACATTTAGCCAGATGACCCAAAGTTCTTCTTGCTCCTTGCCCCGCAATTCCAGACCCACCAAACGCACAACATCTTCGGGACTGCGGATAAGAACTTTATCTTCCGTGCGTTCTTTTGCCAGACGGTTGCCTAATTCCACCGCCGCCTTAATGCGCGCGGCCTTGGCTCTTCCCACGCCAGAAATGTTTTCAAGTTCAGTAATATCTGTGCGGTGAATGCCAGAGAACCCGCCAAAAGCCATTAATATTTGGTTTCCGAGGTCAATCGCGTTCACGCCAGGCCTGCCGCTGCCTAAAAGAACGGCCAGTAGTTCACCATCGCTTAGTGCCTGGGGTCCTTCCGCAATCAACCTTTCGCGCGGGCGGTTTTCTTCCCTCAAGTCCAAAATGCGCGGACGCATATCATCATCAACCATGACACTATTTTACACGCTAAAGTCTCAACAAAGCCGCGTGTTATAATCCAAAGAGAAAAAATTAAGCGGTCTGCCCATGCCCAAACAGGTTTTCCCAGCAAATTACCAGGCGCTTTCTGCCATAAACGAGTTTATTGTCGCGGAAGCATCCAAAGTTGGATTTTCCTCCAAGGAGATGTACGCGATAGAACTTTCCGTCAACGAAGCCGCCGCGAATATCATCGACCATTCCTATTGTGGGGAGGACTTAGGGATGATTGAGATTATCGCCGAATCCAATGACGACATCTTTACAGTCTCTCTGAAGGACCAGGGCGCGCCCTTTGATCCTGCTGAAATTCCGGATCCAGATATCAGCAGCCCGTTGGAGTTGCGAACTGAGCGCGGTTTGGGTGTCTACACCATGCGCAAGTTGATGGACGAAGTGGTATTTGATTTCTCACATCCTGGCGAGAACACGCTTGTGATGACCAAGCGAAAGAAATCACAACCGTGAAATTTACTTCCGCAAATGACCCATCCGTCTTGTGGGATGCGTTGACGGATTTCTGTCATTCGACAGCATCCTACCAGAGCCCGGACGCTTTTATTAAGGCGACGGAAGCCCTGATTCAGAGCAATCTTCACGCGCAAAGCAGTATTCATATTTCCAAACCCAATCTATTCCCAGAGCTGCAATTAACTAAGCCTCCATCCCACCTGGTAAAAATTCACAGCCGCGTGGAAAAAGCAAACAAGCAAAAGCATCAGACAATTAGCAGCGAAGGTCGATCATTGCTCGGAATACCTTTGCTCGCCCGCGACGTTTTGTTGGGTTCATTCGTCGTTGCGCGTCCCGAAAGCCCTTTCACGCCTGAAGAAAACCATTTCTTCGAATCTCTTGCTATCCTGGTCAGCACTGAATTATCGCTGCTAAGCTCCGAGATGCGCCAGGAAAGACAAAAAACACGATTAGCGTTGATTGCCGCTGTAGTGTCTCGCATCGCGCATATCACCCACCTGGACGAATTAGCTCAGGAAGTCAGTCAGGCAATCTTGCGCACTTTCGGTTATTACTACGTGGCAATTTTCACCCGGGAAGAAAACGAGAATACTGTGCTCTTCCGCGCCAGCGCACGCAGTGAAAAATCAACCCAGCCCGCCTTTGAACTGCCAGCCGGAACGCAGATTAGTCTGGGAGATCATATTGTCGGGTTTGTCGCCCAGAGCGGCAAAACGCTGCTGGCCAACGATGTGCTTAAGGAACCCCGCTATGGGCATCTCGAGTCTCTCCCGGAGACAAAAGCCGAACTTGCCATCCCCTTAAAAGTAGGCGGCAGAGTGCTGGGCGTGTTAGATGTGCAATCGGATCAACAGGCAGTTTTTACGGATGAGGATGTGGTAGTGCTTTCAGCGCTGGCCGACAGCATCGGCTTGGCAGTGCACAAGGTGAGGCTTTATTCAGAACTGGAAGAGCGCACCGAACAGCGCGATATTATCGCCGGCTTAACCGAAGCCATATCGAGCATTCTGGACCTGGACGCGCTGCTCAGCAAAGTTACCCAGATGATCCACAAACAGCTTAACTACCCCTTTGTGCATATCTTCTTGCTGGACCGCGTGCGGAACACCATTGAGTACCACTCCGGAAGCGGCAGCAGAGCAAAGAAATTCATGCAAGAGCGGGTCGCTTTCGAATTAGCTGCGCCCTCAGGAATTATTCCGCTGGCAGTTCGCAACAATCAGATCTATCTTACCAACGATGTTCAGCGCGATCCGGAATATTTCGCTAATCCGGTCTTAAGATCTCAAAGCGGCTCGGAACTTACTATTCCCCTGGCATTCAACCAGGAAGTTTTTGGGGTTCTGGACGTGCAAAGCGCCCAAACCAACGCCTTTGATGATACGGATGTCAACTTGCTTTCCACTCTGTGCGCCAGTATTTCCATCGCCATCCGCAACGCCAAGCTCTACAATGCGGAAAAATGGCGCAGCCGGGTGGCCGAGAGCCTGCAAAGCGTGGCGCGCACTTTAACAGAAAACACTTCCCTGGAAGAGAAATTTGACTTTATTCTAAAGAGTATCAGCGCCATCCTGCCCTGCGACGCGGCTGCCATTTGGCTTCTGGAGGATCATTCCAGCCTTTCCGATCCCGATACAAGCCGCCTTAAACTAACAGCGCATCGAACCAGCATTCAGGATAAAGACATCCTATTGGATAAAAGCGTCGACAGCTCACAAGCCTGGTACTCTGAAGCGCTTAACCAGAATCAACCCGTTATTTTATTGCCAGGTCACGAACCTGATCCATTAGCTGAACAATTGGGATTGTCTGGATCCTTCTCTGCGTTAAGCGCTCCTTTAACTGCCAGCGGCAAGCTATTGGGAGTGCTAACCTTACATCACGCAACTGCCAATCGATATGGTCCGGAATCTCTGAGAATCAGCGCGTCCTTCGCGCAGTATGCTGGCATCGCGATTGAAAACGACCGCCTCGCGCAGGAATCCAGAGACCAAAACTGGATTTCTACTATCCTGCTGCAGGTGGCTAAAGCCACCCAATCCCTGACCCGCATTGATGAACTGACTGATCTGATTGGTCAGCTAATAACGCTGCTCATCGGTGGAAAGAAAGGCGCGGTTTTCCTGCTGGAGCCGGAGGAACGCAGCTACTACCTGCAAGGCGTGTTTGGGGATGATCTTAAGACACTTCAAGCCGCCCTCCCCTTTAAGATCGGCAGACCAGACACCTTCGCCCAAGCCGCGGAAATGTCTGAACCAAAGGCATTCCCCGCTAAACAATGTGAACACAGCTTGCGGGAATTGCTTCGCCTGGAGCCGGAGGACACAATTTTGCTGCTTCCGCTCATCGCCCACGAGGAACTGCTTGGCTTTTTGCTGCACGCCAGTTCGGATCCGTACCAGCCAGCCCCTCCGGAAAACGTGTTAGGCAAGCAAAAATTCGCGATTTTGCAAGGAATAGCGCAGCAGGTGGCGGTCAGCGTTCAAAATATCAACTTGCTAAATACCCGCCAGGAAGAAACCTACATTTCCTCTGTGTTATTGCAGGTCTCGCAAACAATTGTAACGACCCCTGACCTGGTAGAAGCCCTGGACCAAATTTTTTACACGCTTAACATGCTGATAGGCGTAGAAGGAATTGCCGCTTTCCGCTGGCTGCCCGAGGAAGGTGCATACGAATTGAAACATGCCGCCTCAGACCAACTGCATCCATGGCAGGTGGAACGTTATTTTGGAACGCGCATCCCAAAACAGGAGTTCCCATTCATCACCAATGCAGAGGATGGAAAGCCGAATATCGTCCGATCCGACGAGGTGCTGCGTACTTACAATCTGTTGGCAGATAACGCTCTGGAAAACGAAACAGACTCCGACGCGCCCCAAATCAAACCCTCCAATTCAGTCTACCTGATCTATAAACTTGCCCTGCGCGGCGAGGAATACGGCGTGCTCATCTGTCGGGACCCTGATATTCCTAAACGGGCAAGGCGTGAAGAACTGCTAAATGGCGTCGCTCAACAAATCTCTTTTGCAATCCAGAATGAGCGGCTCGAAAAGGTGAAAGCCGACCAGCAGCGCGTGGAGCAGGAGTTCCACTTAGCCCGGCAAATACAGGAGACCTTCCTGCCCGAAAACCTGCCCGCAATTGCTGGCTACGAATTGGATGTTCGCTGGCAGACCGCCAGGCAGGTGGGCGGTGATTTTTACGACATTTTCGCGCTTCGGGATGGTTCCTATGGAATGGTCATCGCGGACGTTTCTGACAAAGGGATTGCAGCCGCTTTGTACATGACCGTCACCCGCACGCTGATCCGCTCAATTGCGCTGGAATCCTCATCGCCAGCCAGAACGCTTGCAAGGGTGAACCAGCTTCTGCAGTTAGATTCCAGGCGCGGGTTTTTTGTCACCTGCTTCTATGGGGTCTTAAACCCCATTGAGCACAGTATGACTTACGCGAATGCCGGGCACTTGCCGCCCTTCGTCTTGAATCCTCGGAACAAAACAGCTATTCCACTCCCACGAGGCGGAACGGCGCTTGGAATCATCGAAGACCTTAGCTATGTAGAACGCGTGCTTCAGATTGAACCCGGCTGCGGCTTGGTCCTGTTCACGGATGGGATTACAGAAGCTTTCAACAAGCTTGATTTGCCATACAGTACTGCGCGATACCAAAAGATTCTGCAGCGCAGCACAGCGCTTTCCGCGGGAGCGATATTGGATGCTGTGGATGGTGACCTTGAACGTTTCCGCCGGGACGTCCCCTTGAGCGATGACATCACCGAGCTAGTCATCAAACGCTTGCCATTATTGGCAAATTAACACTGGCAAGTTGGTCTTCCTCAGCAGATTTTCGATATTAGAGCCAAAGAGCTTGTCAATCAGGGAATTTCCGCTGTATCCGCCAATGACAATCGTTGTGACGCCGTTCGCGGCTGCTTCTGTCAGCGCTGCCTCCGCCAGATTTTCGCCTTTGCGCATAATAAATTCAAAATCCAGGTCTAACTTGCGCAGATAGGTTTTGGCATAACTTGTTTCAGCTTCCAGGTCGGCTGTTCCGTTGTCAAGCGTGAATAGAAACAGTTTCGCGCCATAACGCCCGGCAAAGTACGCGCTCATAAACAGGGCTTCCTTGCTTTTGGGCGAACCATTGTAAACAACCAATAAGCGATCTAATGGCATTGGGTTGTCTTTGACGATAAGGATAGGACGCTTGGCTCCGCGCAGGATGGTGGAAATTCCCGATGTCAACCTGTCCAGGATCCCACCGGATGGAGGAAAAACCAAACGCAGCACCAACAAGTCTGAAAGCAGGCTGTGCTCGCTTACCTTGTTTGTGATATCGCCAGTTATGATGAGAAGCTTGCCGCTCATTCCCGCCGCGTGAAGGCGTTCCTCGAAGCGCTTTTCCATCAGAGAATGCGCTGATTCATCCAAAGTATCGCTGGGATTAATAATGTGCAAACCGCGCACATTTCCACTTGGGCAGCGGTTAATCAAAACAGCCTGTTCCAGCGCGTTCCAGTAGCTGTCATGATCCCCAATTGCAACCAGGATATCGCGAAACAGGCAGCCTTCAGGGTCCTCCGGAGAGTGCGGCGGCATAAAAACCGCCCGCGGCAGATCGGTAAAAACAGTATCTTCAAAGTGCTGCTCAGTAGTGGATGCCGTCGGTTTTATCGACTTTCCTTCGTGGAGAGCCATATATTCAGCAGCGTGGGCGGTCCGGATGGGTATGCCCAGGGCTTCCTGCAATATCGACTGCTGGTCGAGAACCCACAGATACAAATCTGTTACAGTCAGATGCAAAAATTCCTCCCGAAGGCCCGATGTATTAATCATTTCCACAACAGGACGGTAAACGTTATCGAACCAATCCAGCGCGGCCTCTTCATAGGGAATCTCCCGTTCTTGTTCAATGCCCATGTAATAACGGTGCACATCAATATGTTCCACTAAGAGAGGGTAATTCTCAGGATTATTCAGGCTGAAATCCATTCCTGGCAGGATCTGGTCCAGTCGGGTGCTTGCCAGGAATTCCACATAGGTAGCCTTTTGCTGCAGCTCTTGGGGGGTGATTGAAGCTGAAACCGGCACGCGTGTGTAGATCTCGGTCACGTATGCTTCAATCTCATCCAGCCCCATCTGCTTCGCGATTGAAACGCGGTGGTTGCCATCCAACACGAAATAAGCTTCTCCGACTTTGTACAGGCTCACCGGCGGGACGCCAGTCCCAATTGGGCTGGTCATCGCTGTTTTTACTTGCGCCCAACGGACAATGTCCGCGTCGTTCAAAGGGGAAAAATTTCGGTCAAAATCCTCATTTCTCCCTACGCTGCCAACAATGTCTTTCAGTCTTACAGTTTGAAGCCCCCGGTCTACTTTATTGAACGCCTGTAGCTTTGCCGAAATTTCATCGTATGGAAGGAGGTCCATAGACTTGCCCTGAATACCAGCCCAAAAGCGCTGAAGCGCGGCTTTTGAGCGCGCTTTCTTAAAATCATCGAGTGCTTTGTGATAAGTGGTAATGTCTTTTTCCATAGGGGCAAACTCCGGAATTAAGCGCAATAAGAATCTTATCACATCATACAAGAGAGAGCGCCCAATGTTTCCATTGCTGGCCAAATGAAATTTTAACAGCAGCGCTGCAAGGCAGATGTGTCAAGGCAGATGCGTCTTCCTTGGACGAACCATGCTATAATTTTTTAATTATTAAAGAGCGGACAAAACATAGATTATGGATTTATCCACGACGGACCCCATCAATTATCTGGTAATCGGGCATATCACACAGGATTTGTTGGATGATGGCACTTACAGTCCCGGCGGCACGGTCAGTTATTCAGGGCTCACAGCGGCTGCGTTGGGGCAGCGCGTGGGTATTCTCACCAGCTGCTCGCCAGATTTGGAACTCTCTGCTTATTCCGGCCTGCAAGTGCGCGCGCTGCCTGCCAGCCAAAGTACGGTTTTTCGTAACATTCGCACGGATTCCGGAAGGCTGCAGTACATGTACCATTCCGCCCGCCGCTTGGATGCCGCGTCTGTACCCGAAGCGTGGAAGAACTGCCCGCTGGTGCACTTGGGGCCTGTTGCGGCAGAAATTGACCCCGACATTTTTAGCGTTTTCCCAAACAGCATGCTTTGCCTTACTCCGCAAGGTTGGTTAAGAGCTTTCGCGCCAGATGGACGGGTGCTGCCAGTAGATTGGACCTACAGCCCAACGCTGCTGCAAGCTGCGCACGCTGTAGTACTCAGCATAGAAGATTTGCATAATGATGAAAGCAAGATAGAACAATGGGCCAACCTGTGCGCGCTGCTGGTGGTAACCCAATCCGACCAGGGTGCTCGGGTTTATTGGAACGGCGATGTGCGTCGCTTTCCAGCGCCGAAAGTCGCGCTTATAGAAGACACAGGCGCCGGCGATATTTTCGCGGCCTGCTTCTTTCAGCGCCTTTTTGCCACGCAGGATCCCTGGGAAGCTGCCCGTTTCGCGGTAAAACTGGCGGCTTATTCAGTCACTCGCAGGCATTTTCAGAGCATCCCCACCCAATCGGAAATTTCAGACGCGTTGACCCAGGTAATCTGACAGGATAGTATGGGAAAAGTTTACACAATTGTTAACCAAAAAGGCGGAGTAGGCAAAACCACCACCAGCATCAACCTGGGTGCGTATCTTGGCATATTCCAACAACGCGTCTTGTTAGTTGATATCGATCCGCAGGCAAACGCGACATCTTGTTTGGGAATTGATAAGAACAGCATTCAAAACGGCGTTTATGAAGCGCTGATTGGCTCCCAGGCTGCCTCAGACCATATCCTGCACAACTCGCGCTTCCACCTCTCACTGCTGCCTTCCTCACCAAATCTGGCTGGCGCTGAAATTGAATTGATTGACCTGGAAGAACGGGAAACGCGCCTGCGCAAACTGATTGACCCGCTGCGGTCGCGCTATGATTACATTCTGATTGATTGTCCGCCTTCTCTGGGCTTGCTGACGCTCAACGGACTGCTGGCCGCTTTTGATGGGGTGATAATCCCTGTTCAATGCGAGTATCTCGCGCTGGAAGGGCTTGGCCAGCTCACCCAGACTCTTGCCCGGGTTCGCCAGAGCTTATTTCCAACACTGGACATTAAAGGCGTGGTTCTGACTATGTTCGACGGCCGCACCAACCTATCAGCGGATGTGACGAGCGAAGTCCAACGGGTTTTTCCGAATCGCGTATTCAATACCTTCATCCCGCGCAGCGTTCGGCTGGCGGAAGCGCCCTCATTTGGTATGCCAATCTCTATCTATGCCCCCGAGTCGAGCGGAGCGAAAGCGTACCGGGCTCTGGCAATGGAGCTGCTCAACTCGAACGGCGCCGCGATTCACGAGATACAGGAGTAGCATTATGGCACGAAAAACCGGTCTTGGAAAAGGACTTGACGCGTTAATCCCCACCTGGCAGGAAGAGAGCCTGAGCACCCCAAGCGCTAACCAAATCGTCCAGATTCCAATTGAAAAAATCAGCCCCAATCCAAGGCAGCCGCGCAAGGTCTTCTCCCCGGAGAGCCTTCAAGACCTGGCGAATTCAATCGTAGAACACGGTATTCTGCAGCCCCTCATCCTGGTTCAAAATGAAGGGGAGGACCTTTACACGCTTATTGCTGGAGAGCGCCGCTGGCGGGCCGCCGCCTTGGCTGGGCTTAAGCAAGTCCCGGCGATTGTGCGCAGCGCGACACACCAGGAGCAGCTGGAGTTCGCGATTGTGGAAAACGTTCAGCGTGAGGATTTGAACCCACTCGAACGAGCGCGGGCTTATCAAAGCTTGCTGGATGAATTTTCGCTTACGCACGATGAAATCGCTCAAAAGGTCGGAAAGAGCCGCGCGGCGGTAACCAACACGCTGCGCTTGCTTAACCTCCCGGCCAGCGTGCAGCAAGCTCTGCAGGACGATTTATTGACTGAAGGTCACGCCCGCGCCCTGCTTTCGCTCAATTCCGCGCGGTCTATCGAAGCTGCCCTCGAAACAGTATTAAATCTCGGCCTGAACGTGCGCCAGACTGAGCTTTTTGTCAATAAGCTGCTGGGGAAAGCCCCCAGAAAACAAACGGACCAGGCAAAAAGCGCGGAAATCCAAGCTCTGGAAAACAAATTGCGCCGTTTTTTTAACACCAAAGTGAACCTCCAATCCGGAAAGAAGGGTGGGAGTATCACCATATTCTTCTATTCCGATGAAGAACTGACCAATATCACGGACAGCTTGGGATTGAATGACTGAACGGGTACTGCTCACCAATGGTCATTTTTACCAGGGGGAGCCCCAGTTTGGCAGTCTGCAGTCCCTGGTTGTTGAAGATGGAATCATCCGCGCGCTTGCCTTCGCAAACGCGATAACTTCTACAATTCGCCGTACAAGCCGAGTCATAGACCTCCAAGGCCAGTGGGTTTTGCCTGGTCTGACCGATTCTCATCTCCACCTTGCCTTTTTGGCAGACCAACTTTCGGCCGTTGATTGCGAAACCGACACCCTTGAAGAATGCCTGGTTCGGGTGAATGCCAAAAGCGCTTCAATCGCTCACAAGGATTGGATAATTGGTTATGGCTGGAACCAAAACGCCTGGACCCCCGCGCGGTACGGCACGGCTGAAGAACTGGAAAGAGTCAGCGCCGGGCATCCAGCGGTTCTCTACGCCAAATCGCTGCACGCCTCCTGGGCAAATGAGACTGCCTTGCGCGCGGCTGGCATCGACGCAAGCAGCGCGGACCCCGAAGGGGGAAGAATTCTAAAGGATAGTACTGGAAAACCAAACGGCATTCTATTGGAAAATGCCATGCGCCTGGTTGACGCGATTGTGCCTTCCCTGGCAGGAAAACGCCTGGAAAAGATGCTAAAGGATGCCCAATCACTGTTGTTGTCCTACGGCGTAACCAGCGTGCACGACTTTGACCGGGAAGCCTGCTACGCGGCGCTGCAAAACCTGGACGCTGCGGGCGAACTAATTCTGAGGGTGAGGAAAAACCTTCCCGGAGAACGCATCGCTGCGTTCCTCTCGGAAGGCTTGCGCAGCGGCAGCGGTACGGAGCATCTCTTTTTGGGTTCCTTTAAGTATTTCGCGGATGGGGCATTGGGACCCCAGACCGCCGCGATGCTCGCCCCATACGAAAACTCTGATGCCCTGGGCATCCTGTTGATGGACGCGGATGCGGTCTTCGCTGAAGGTGTGCGCGCCGCGGCCTTAGGCTGGCCTTTGGCAGTCCACGCGATTGGAGACCTGGCTGTAAGGTCGGTACTGGATGGGTTTGAGCGCTTGCGAGCCTGGGAGCACGAGAACGGCAGTCCGCGCTTGCCCCACCGCATTGAACACGTTCAGATAATCGCGCCGGAGGACCAACCCCGTCTGAAAAAACTTGGAATTATCGCCTCGATGCAGCCGCTGCATGCCACCTCGGACATGGTCACAGCCGATCACCACTGGGGCAGTCGTTCCGCGCATGCCTATGCCTTAAATTCCTTGCGGCGCCAGGGCGCCCTGCTCATTTTTGGTTCTGACGCGCCGGTGGAATCTCCTAACCCTTTCCGCGGCTTACACGCGGCGGTCACACGCCGGCGTTTAAGCGGCGAACCCGATGAAAATGGGTGGTATCCAGAGCAGCGCCTCTCCCTCGCGCAGGCATTGGAGGGATATACGATTAATCCGGCAATATCTTGTGGTCTGGGGAGCAGTCTGGGACGCATTGCTGTCGATTATCGAGCGGACCTGATCGTCTTGCCGGAGAATCCATTTGAAATGGAAGCCCAGAGCCTATGGCGCTTGCTTCCGGATATGAGCTTGGTAGACGGCCGCGTCGTCTTTCAGCGTTAACCGACAGAAAAACCATCGCTTCTCGGTCCGGAATGACAGCTGAGAGCGGCTGAAGACATAAGAAAAAATGAGCACCCAAATTATTCCAGCAAGCGCATACCCGCAGGAGACGCTGAGGTCATTCCTGAACTCCGCGCCGCTGTCTTTTTCCAATTTGGATTGGCTCTCCGCGCAGGAACGTCTGGAAGGGCAGTTCTGTTACGCGCTGAGCGATGAAAGTCAAATAATCGCGCTCATGTCCTGCGAGCCTGAAAACAAATATGCCGCCTGGCTCCGTTTTTTCGTCAGCGAGTCAGATGGCAACCATGCTCAATATTTTCGGAGTTTGCTCGACCAAGCCCTTTCTGAGCTGCAGAAGGCAGGCATAACTGCGCTCTACACGCTCAGTTTCAAGTCCTGGCAAGAGCAGCTTTTCACCAACTCCGCCTTTCTGCCGTTCACCAGGATTATCACGTTAATACTACCGACCACAAACAATATCAGGATTGAACCCCTTAGTGGTGTTGAGATGCGCTTGATGACCGCCGAGGACCTTCCGGAGCTTGAAACAGTGGACCACGCCGCGTTTAGCTCGCCCTGGCAATTGAACGCCCGCGCGTTGCAGGCCGCTTTTGCCGCTTGCTCGTATAACACCGTCGCGCTGATGGACCATAGAATTGTCGCCTATCAAATGACTGCCGCCAACTTCTATACCTCCCATCTTGCCAGGCTGGCAGTTCACCCCAGCGCTCAAAAGAAGGGTTTAGGTTTTAGACTGACGCTGGATGCGATTCAAGAAACAGCTGCGCGAGGCGGCACGGAAATGACCGTAAACACCCAGACTAATAACGCGGAATCTTTAAGACTATATTATCAGCTCGGGTTTTCACAACATGGCAAGTTGATTCCGGTCTTTCAAAGGGCTGTCCAGGATTTTCAATAAAGCCGCTTTACAATTCATCCTGGCTGTGGCAAAATGCAGTCTATTCTTTTCTCAGGAGCATAAAGATGGCCGGAACACAAACCCAACGGGAAAAATTGCGCCAGCAGCGCAAGCAAGCTTCCAGCAAGAAGACAATCACAGTTGTAGCAGTCATTAGCGTGGTTGCTCTCGTGATTTTTTTGCTCGTAATGCTGCCAAAATGGACATTGGATAAGGACCAACTCTACCTGCAGGAAGGTTTCTCGGTTGGTGACCCAAACGCGCCGGTCAAGGTCGAAGAATTCTCGGATTTCCGCTGCAGCCATTGTCAGAACTTTGCCCTGAATTACGAAAAAGATTTCATCAAGAAATACGTGGAAACAGGTCAAGTGTATTTCACATTCAACAACTACGCTTTCCTGGCCGATGATTCCAGAGACGCGGCCGAAGCGACTTACTGCGCAGCTGAGCAGAACGCGTTTTGGCAGTACAAGAACCTTCTCTTCACCTATTCAACCTATACCGGAGCGTTCGCGCAATCTAATCTGCTGGACTATGCCAAACAGCTGGATTTGGATACAGATAAGTTCTCCGCTTGTCTGCAATCAGACCAGAACCTTGCCAAGCTGGACGAGATTATGAGTTATGCCAACTCTCTGGGGATTAACTCCACTCCGCAGTTCTCTGTCAACGGCACGATTGTCTATATGAACACCCTGGACGAGACTGTAGATAAGGCCTTATCGAGATAAACACAGCTTGGCAACAAAAAAAGCCTGGGCGTGTGTACGTCCAGGCTTTTTTGATCCATCAGCGCGCCGCAACGAGCGCGAAGTAGCAGTTTAGTAACTAACTCCCAGGGCGTTCAATCCCAAGACAATCAGAACAGCAAAAACCAGCGCTGGGAGGAAGCTGCCGGTGCGGATCTTTTTGATTTCCAGCAAATTGCTGATGGCTATACCTGCCAGAATCACGCCGCCTATCGCCGTCATCTCCGCTACCACCGAGGCATCAAAACCCTGCCCCAAAGCCCGGGCCGAAAGGCTGATAGCGCCTTGATATACCAGCACAGGTAACGCTGAGAACAGCACGCCCACCCCTAGTGATGACGCGAACGCTACTGAAGCAAGGCCGTCCAGCAGCGATTTAATCGCCAGCATCTGGAAATTACCGCTCAAGCCATCTTGAATGGAGCCCAATATGGCCATGGGACCGATGCAAAAGAGCAAAGAGCTGGTTACAAAACCACTAATAAAGCGTTGTGCTTCAATGGAGTGAGCTTCCTCAGCGCGGTTGAATTTAGCCTGCAAAAAGGAACCCAGGCTTTCCAGCCGCTCTTCCAGCTTAAGCCATTCTCCCACCATTGTCCCTAGGATTAATGCGCCCAAAGGGATTAGCATGTTGTTAGTTTCAGTGAAGATGTAGATGCCGTAAGCCAGGGTAAACAAGCCCAGACCTGAGACCATCGTCTGCCGGAATTTCACCGGGATTTTATTCCCAGCCACAAGCCCGACCAGTCCGCCTAAGAGAATTGCCCCGACATTAATGAAGGTCCCAAGCACGCTCGCCGCCTTTTCAGTTTATGAAAGTTTTTGCCCGGCAGCTTCCGCGGCGAGCAGCAGAAAACACAGATAGGAAAGGCGGTTCAGATAGTTCAGCGCGTCTTCCGGCACTTCGGCCCCGAGTTCAGACTGATCCAGGCCAACAATTTCGCGTTCTGCCCTGCGCACTACCGCCCGCGCAAGATCCAGAGCGCCTTCGGCAGGGGACTTTCCTGGATGGAGAAAAGCTTTGGGCTTTTCTATCTTTTTTTCAAGTGCTGCCAGGGTGGTTTCCAGGTCATTCAACGCGAAAGCAAGCTTTGGTTGAAAATCAGATTGGCTCCAACCTGCCAGCCCAGCCATGATGAGCGAAAGATCTTCCTGGCAGGCAGTGAGCATAAGAATAGCTGCCTCGTCGACTACAAACGCCTTTGCCAGGCTGAGGCTGGCGCTGGCCTCATCAATCGCGCCGATCGCACGCAAACGCGGGTCAAGTTTGGAAACATTTTCTTCACCAAGCAAGCTTGTGTAGCCTGGTTTTCTCGTAAGCTTTCCGCGTGGAGGCACTCGCTAGTCTCCTTCTGGGGCATTTCCCGCCAGGATAAACCAGGAGTTAATGGCATTCAGTCTGTCGCTTGGTTCGTAGATGGGTCCAATGGTGACATCCAGGATTGAGTTCCGAATGGCGTAGTTGTAGACCGGATAGAAAAGCGGAAGTGATGGCAGTTGTTCGTGAAATAGTATCTGGAAATTGCGGTAAAGCTTCGCGCGCAGTGTGTAATCATTTGTCACGCGTGCTTGTTCCAGATACTCGCTGGCGGAACGGTTGTTCCACTGCGAGTAGTTTTGTCCTTCTTGCGCTTGAGATTGCGCCCAAAACGGATAAGGGTCGGGGTCTGGCGTACCAGACAAATCAATCTCAACTAACGCGGCATCGTAGTCCCGCGCGTCAAGTTTCGCGACGACTTCCGCGTAAGGCAAGGAAAGCACATCAACTGCGACGCCTACTGATTCCCAGCCTTGTTTGATGTATTCCGCGATTTTTGTATGCAGATCATCATCCGGGCTGAGCAAAATGAGGCGGACTTCAACACCTTCCGCAGTCACGAGGGTACCGGTTTCACCACGCGTGATGCCCAGCGCGGCAATTCGCTGCGCGGCCGCATCCGGATCGAAGGGATAACTGCCTTGGTCCGCGTAATAGGCCCAGCTGCCGGTCAGGATTGGTCCATGCGCCAGGATGCCCTGTCCCAGCATCACCTGGTCCAAAATCGCCTGGCGGTTGATCGCCAGCATTAGGGACTGACGGAATTCAGGGTCCTGCAGAAAATCCTTGGCGGAATTATTGAGGTTCAGGAAGACCATGCTCAGGCGCGGTTCGCGCGTGGAAAAGAGGTTCAAATTGGGTTCAGCTAAAACCTCAGGCAGGATGTCATTAGTGACGCCCGCCAAACCATCCACCTCACCGCCCTCATAGGCAGTCCAAGCCGCGCGCGGGGTGGGGTAATACTGAAAGACCACCTCATCGATATAGGGTCGACCGAGGTAATAATCCTCATTGGGTAAGAGGTCCACGCCGCTGATGACGCCGTCCTTAACCAAAAATCGATTGAAACGATAAGGGCCGGTGCCAATTGGGGACGTGTTAAAAGGATGATCCACCAGTTCAGCCAGCGTCAGGTTCCCGAGCAAATGAGAAGGGAGCAGCGGAACGCCAAGATAATCCAACAGGGGCGCAAAGGCCTCGGGGAGAGCAAATTCTACGATGGTATCGGAAAGCGCAGTAACCTGAATTTCCGACCAAAACGTACGCAAATCAGAGGGGATTAATTCGTTTTCCTCGCGCAGCAAGCCAATCGTGTACACAACATCCTGCGCGGTCACGGGATTTCCGTCGTGCCAATAAGCATTTGCTCGCAGACTGAAGGTGAAGCGCGTACCATCACTGGAATAACTCCAGGTTTCTGCCAAATCCGGCTGTGGCATCCCACTGGAGTCAAACTTTACCAAACCATTAAAAAGAAGGCGGTCAACGTCTTTATCAGCCTGGTTATACCGGTCCAAAATCGGATTCAGGCGCAAAAAGTTGCCAATCAGGGCTTCTGTGTATATGCCACCAGTGACCGGGCTAGGCGTGCTCGTGATTTCAGGGGAGTTAGCGCTCTGCTGAAAAACTAACAGCAAACCCACCACCAAACCGGTCAATAAGATAATCAGCAGCTGCCAGCGAAATTTTCTCATATTTAAAAAAAGACAACCCCCAAGACTGGCGAGTCGTCCTTTACCTCCGTGTGGATTTGTTGAAACGCCTTCAAACTGATACTAATCAGGTTATCCGGTAATGAGCACACTGACCAAGGCCAAAATGACAAACAGAACTGCCAAACCAATCGTGACGAAGAAAAGCACTCTTTCAACGCCGCGGCGCTTGGTATAGACGCCGCCAGAATCTCCGCCAGCAAGACTGCCGAGGCCGATACCTTTGCTCTGCAAGAGGATACTGCCCACCAGGGCGACAGATGTAATCATAATCGCGATATTCAGAAAACTATTCAATTTAACCTCCGACAATTAACAAAAAGATTATACCTGAACCAATAAAAACGTCAACTCGCTATTATAACAGGGTGAAGACTTATTAGGCAAACTATGCTCGCTGCCGCGCTCATACCTGTGAGAG
>Ga0208459_1000680_pt1 | contig 35587 bp, 28 predicted proteins | sample AD_UKC087_MetaG_FD_184433 | JGI IMG/M metagenome (GOLD analysis project Ga0208459, IMG submission 184433) | Active sludge microbial communities of municipal wastewater-treating anaerobic digesters from USA - AD_UKC087_MetaG (SPAdes) (version 2) | ecosystem: Engineered > Bioreactor > Anaerobic >... | reverse complement strand
AGGCTGAAAAGCCCGACCCGATGGGTTCCCCGGGGGCGGAACTGCCACGCGGCACAACTCGCCCCGCCTGCGGCGTGGCTCAAACAGTGCCGCTTGGGAATTTCCGCGCTACGTTCCGCCCCCGACCCATTTGCGGGTCTGGCTTTTATGCCATTTTTCTAATACCGGCAACGTTCAACGTTTCCCGCCTTTCCAAGTACTGCGGAGAATACCTTTTCCCCCGTTGGGGCTGAAATCAAGGGTAAAGGTTAATACAAGTATAAAGGTTAAAGGATAAAGGATAAAAAAATTCAAGCAAGATTCAAGAACTTGTCCGGCTCCTGACGGATTCACCCTTCGACAGGCTCAGGGTTCAAACCTGTCCGCCTACTGGCGGATTTAAGAACCTGTCCGGCTTTTGACGGAAGGTTGAGTGGTTCTGACGGTTATATTGTTCAATTTCTATTTATCAACTTTCAACCTCTACCCTGTTTCCTGTATCCCTTCCCTACACCTAGCTTAGAAATTCAGCCAGTCCAGGATAACCAAATTGCTGCTTAGCTACTTCGGCTGAATAGGTAAAGTATGTTATTTGACCGGTTGAGCAAAGAATGCCTTTACCATCGAATAGCTCTGTTTTAACTATTGCCAAACGTTTCTCCATTTTTTCCATCCTACCCACAACGCTAACCATGCCATTCGAGATTTGAACTGGTTTTTTATAGGCAACCTCCATCTTTGAAGTTACTCCTGCAGTCCCGGCTAGTATGTATATGCACCAGCTGGCAACCTCGTCCATCAGGGTTGACTGGATTCCGCCATGAAGCACATCATGGTATCCCTGAAAATTCTCAGAAGGAAGCCACTGTGTCCCTACAGTTCCCCGTTCATCGTCAAACCAAAATTCCAACTTCAACCCAATGGGGTTGTGGGACGAGCAGCAGAAGCATCCATGACTAGGCTGGTTCTGGTATGGATTTCTCAACTTTATAACCATGTTTATCGAGTAGTATTATTGCACACAATTTTAGCATTATTTCACAAAACTTTAAGCCTAGTAGCTCTTTGTTTTTTAGCGAAAGAGTTAAATTTGGTAAACCTATAAATCTGGACTCTATGCATGGGAATGCCACAAAAATGAAGCTGATGGAAACCGCCCGCGAGCTATTTAGCGCAAAGGGCGTAGATAGAGTCGGAGTTCGTGAAATTGCAGCTAAAGCAGGGGTTAACCTTTCACTCATGAACTACTATTTCGAGAGCAAGGAGAACCTGCTAGAACAAATTTTCGAATTTTCGGTTAGGGAAAATGGGCATAAGCTTAGGCAGATTCTGAGCTCTGGCCTTCCGCTGGATGAGAAAATAAGGCAATACGTTTACATGTATATTGACATTTTAATTGATGACCCTCTTCTGGTTCCCTTTGTTCTGTCAACCATCCACAGAAAGGCAGATAAATCGCCCTACCTAAAATCCATTCACACCCTATACAGCACCGAAAGTTTCTCCAAGCAGCTAAAGGAAGAGGCAGATAAGGGACACATCAGACCTATTGACACCGAACAATTCTTTGTGAGCATGATCTCCCTAATTATTTTCCCTTTTGCAGTTGAGCCCTTGGTGAAGTATAGGATGAGCCTTAACAACGATCAAATGAATATCTTTCTGGCTGCCCGCAAGGAGCATGTTTTCGACATGCTGATGGCAGTGTTAAAAGCATAGGTTGATGAGAGCCGGCGCTAGGGTAATCGTGCAAAACAAAGTGGAAGCATGGGGCAATATAGCTGAAAAGGCCACGGCTTACCTAGTATAGGCTCCGTGACCTCAGCAGTTCATCCTGAAAAGGTTACTGTCTGTTTTCCTCCTTAGCGCTATCAACCGCTACAAATCCTGCTTCCATAAAAACCTCCGAAATGGTGGGATGGGCATGAACGGTCTTGGCCACGTCGTAGATGGTAGCCTCGGCCTCCATGAATGCAGCAGCTTCCGATATCATATCAGTTGCGTTGCTTGCTATAATTTGCACTCCTAAAACCTGCCCATATTTTACTTCGGATAGGATTCTTACAAACCCTTCCGTATTGCCCTCCGAAAGGGCTTTCCCATTAGCAGAAAGTGGAAGTTCGCTCACCCTGTAGTTCACCACATCGGCTTTTAGCTGGGATTCAATCTTGCCAATCTGCGCTACTTCGGGTGAAGAATACATGTTAAGCGGGTACCTGGTCTTATCAAAAGGCTCCTTTATTCCTTTGATAAAGTTAATAGTGTGGAAGCCTTGAGTTGACGCTGCATTGGCAAACATCATTTCACCATTCACATCGCCTACCGCAAAAATGTTGGGAAAACTGGTTTGAAAGAAGTCATTGGTAGCAATGAAACCATTTGCCGTTTCAAGGGGAATGTCCGAGGGCGGAATAATGCCCTGCCGCAGCTTAGAGTTGATTATAATATCACAGGGGAATTTATCTTTCCCAACAACCAGCTGGTTCCCTTCAAAATGGCTACTATCGGCCATATCGTTGGCATTAAAAATTACCCTGATTCCATCCCTTTTCAGCTTGCTGAGCATCCAGCCGGCAAGGTACTCATCTGCAAGCGGCATCATACGTTCGCCGGGAACGAGAATGGTAACGTTGCGGTCAATGAGGTTGAAGAATTGAGCCAGCTCAATGGCAATGGATCCTTCCCCAACCACAGCTATATGCTCCGGGAGCTCCTTAAGACTATAAAATTGCTCCAGCTCAACCACCTTTTCTGATGGGAGCTTGGCCTTTAAAGGCAGATGGTGCGAGCCAGTTGCAATAATAATGTTGCTTGCTGTAATGTTTCTATTCGCAACGGTAACAGAATTTTCGGAAGTAATCCGAGCCTCCCCGTTGATGATTTCAACCCCATTCTTTTTCAGCATTAATTCAACCCCGGAGGTGAGCTGTTTGGCGACTTGCAGGGCTCTTTTGCGCGCTTGTTCCCAGCTGAAAGTGATGTTTTGCTCGTCAATACCATCAATGCCAAAAAATCGGGCATCGTCTTTAATTCGCCTGTACAGCCTGCCGCTTTCGATGATTGCCTTAGAGGGAATGCAGCCCCAGTTAAGGCACATTCCTCCAATTAGCTTCTTTTCTACAATGGCGGTTTTTAAACCCACCTGTCCGGCACGTATGGCAGCCACATATCCTGCCGGGCCAGCTCCAATAACTACTACATCGTAATCCATATCAATATTTTAAAGTTTACTCCATGATTAGCGAAACGGGATCGGCAAGATACGCAATAAGCCTGTTGAGGAATCGCGCCACCTCTCCACCATCCACAATTCTGTGGTCAACCGAAAGTGAAAGTGGGAGTACCATTCCCTTGGCGAGCTCGCCATGACTTATAACCGGCTTCTCCACCAGCCTTCCAATACCCAGTATTCCTACCTGCGGGTAGTTAATGACGGGAACGGCAAATTGCCCTCCAATGGAACCATAGTTGGTAACTGTAAAAGTTCCATCCTTCATATCGTCGAGGGTTAGCTTACGGTTACGGGCTTTCTCGGCAATTTCGTTTACACGCTCGGCAATTTCAAAAACGCTGAGCTTATCAACACCTCTGATTACAGGAACAACCAGTCCTTCTTCGGTATCAACCGCTATACCAATGTTGAAGTACTTCTTGTAGATTATCCGGTTGTTCTCCAAATCGAGCTGGGAGTTTAACGTTTTGTGGTGGCTAAGAGCCACGGCCAGGGCTTTCAGGATAAATGGCAGGTAGCTAAGCTTAACACCCTTTTCGGCAAATGCATCCTTATACTTTGCCCGAATGCGAACCAACTCGCTGACTTCGACCTCGTCGAACACGCTCATGTGGGCGGCATTCTGCTTCGACTGAATCATGTTCCGGGCAATGGTTTTCCTTATCTGGGTGAGCGGTTCATATTCAACAAGTTGCTCCCCACTGGCTACCATTGCGGCTGAAGGCTCAACAGAAAGGCTTTTTTGAGTACCTCCCTTTTTAAGAAAGTTTTCGATATCCTGTGTGGTAACCCTACCTGAAGGACCAGTCCCGGTAACCCTATTGATATCTATACCCAACTCCTTTGCCATTGCCCGAGCAACTGGCGTTGCTAGAGCCTTGCGCCCAATTTTACTATCTGCAGCAGGTTGTTGTTCAAAACCTTCGTCTCCTGCAGGCAAAAAGGCGCTATTTCCGGCAACCTCAAGGGTACCAACAACCCCTGCACCCTCCTCAACAGGTTCTTCTTTTCGGACCTCAGCAACTGCTGCTTCTCCCTCAACGCCCTCAATATCAATCTCAACAAGCGGGGAGCCCACACGTATAGTTTCTCCAATCTTACCGTAGGTGGCAACAATGGTTCCCGATTTGGGAGAAGGAATATCGGTTACCACCTTATCGGTTTCCATGTTAACAAGCGGGTCGCCGGCTTCAACATGTTGTCCCTTCTGCACATACCACTCGGCAATTGTTCCTTCGTCAAGGCCTTCGCCAATATCCGGAAAATTAAATATATACCTCATGTTTAGTAGTTTAAACTTTCAAGCATTTAAAATTTCATCGTTTTTAGGATATTGTAGTATATCTTTTCGGGTGAAATGATATAGTGATGTTCGCCACGAGGCAGGGGCACTATGGTGTCAAAACCTGCAACACGGTTAACCGGAGCTTCAAGGCTTAGGAAGGCCTCTTCGTTAATAATGGCGGTAAGCTCTGCGCCTGTTCCAAAGGTAAGCGGCTCCTCATGGGCTATTACCACCCTACCGGTCTTCCGGACGGATTCCACGATGGTTTGCCTGTCAATCGGATAAATGGACCGGAGGTCGATGAGCTCCACTGCAATTCCATCCTTTTTAGCCATAACAATTGCTTTTTGAGCCTCGCGTACCATGGCTCCCCAGGCAATCAAAGTGATATCTGTTCCCTGCTGAAGAACTTTGGCCTTCCCCAATGGAATGCTGTATTTTTCCTCGGGAACCTCCTGCTTAATGGCCCGGTAAATTCGCTTGGGTTCCATGAAGATAATGGGATCTTCACTTTCGATAGCCGAAATTAGAAGCCCCTTTGCATCGTAAGGAGTTGAGGGAATAACCACTTTTACTCCCGGAATATGGCCGTAAATGGTCTCCATGCTTTCGGAGTGATGCTCCAGCGCATTTATTCCACCACCGTAAGGGAAGCGAATCACCATGGGCATTTTGTAGCGACCACGTGATCGGTTGTGAAACCTGGCCACGTGGCTAATAATCTGGTTATAGGAAGGGTAAACAAACCCACAAAACTGGAGTTCCACAATAGGTTTAAGCCCGTTAGCAGCCATCCCCACAGCAGTGCCTACAATTGCCGATTCGGCAAGAGGTGAATCAAAAACCCTGTTAGTCCCATGTTTCTTCTGTAACCCCTCGGTTGCCCTAAATACACCACCCTCAACACCTACATCTTCTCCGTAGGTAACTATCATAGGGTCTTCTTGTAACTTTATATCCAAGGCATTATTTATTGCCTGAACCATTGTCATTACTTTCATCTGCTTAATCCGTATAAGTGATTGTTAATCTATTTATTCCAAATCTTATTGTAATCAAAAGGTGGTTGCCCGAATGATATACCCCTATCACAACAGGCTATAACTCTAATTCGTTGCCATTGGGATATTTCATTTTAAACTCTCCTTCCATTTAAGGAATTTTTCATGCTCAATCTTCTGCTGCTTCAGCTCATCAGGCATATCAACATAGGTGTATTTAAACACATCCTCAAGCGGGTATGGATGGTAGTTTTCGGCCTCGCCAAACTGCCGTTCAACCTCTTGCTTAAATTGGGATATCAGCTCACCCTCGGAAGAATCATCGTAAAGCTTTTGCCCAATAAGATACTTTCGAAGCCGGTCAATAGGATCGGTAGCAGCCATGGCCTCCTCCTCCTCCTTGGAACGGTATTTAGTTGGGTCATCGGAGGTGGTGTGGGAGCCGCGGCGATAGGTAAACGCCTCAATAAGTACGGGTCCGTTACCTGCCCTGGCATGCGCCGAGGCTTCCTGCAGCGCACTGGTCATGGCAAGTAGGTCATTCCCATCAACCTTTATACCAGGGATACCAAAAGCATATGATTTAACCGCAATGTTGACCGACCGGGTTTGCATTTTAAACGGAACGGAGATGGCATACTGGTTGTTTTGCACGATAAAAACTACCGGTGCTTTCCATACCGAGGCAAAATTGACAGCTTCGGAGAAATCGCCCTCGGAAGTGCCTCCATCCCCAACAATGGCATAAACTACGCTATCCTCCTTCTTGTAGTTGATGGCATAGCCAATACCTGCGGCATGTTGAAGCTGTGAGGCAATGGGCACAGAAATGGGAAGAATATTTTGTGCATTCGGAAATACCGTTCCATCCTCATAACCAATGAAGTAGAGAAAAACATCTTTTAGGGTTGCCCCCTTGGCGAGCCAGGCGCCAAGCTCGCGGAATGCCGGAACCAGCCAATCCTGTTCCCTCATCACAACGGCCAGGCCACCCGATATGGCCTCCTGCCCGAAATTAGGTGGATAGGTGTACATGCGTCCCTGGCGCTGGTACGAAACGGCCATCAAATCGGCCTGACGAGCAAAAAGCATGTCCTTATATGCTTTTACCAACCGCTCGGGTTCAATGTCGGGTTTGTACTTGGGGTTAATAACCCTACCGTCGTTGTCCATTACCTGGAACATCCTATCTTCTAATGGTGAAAAATCTGAAAGCATACTATTGATGAATTAATTTGTTTTTACGTAAGTGTTGGTGTTCTAATCGTTTTCATTAACAACCATTTAATTGAAAATGTTCATTAAAACATGTTGAGGTGTGCTGATTTGGCATGAATAGCATTAAGTTTTCCCAAGGATTACAAAACACCAGCTTGTTCCACAGTGATTAAAATTTTATAATCGTCCAATCTAGCTGGTGGAAGCGGGCAAAATATTTTGCATTACCTTTACCTGTCTAATAAAAACTGCTTCCATGAAGTACTCCGTGGTTATTCCTGTTTACAATAGGCCGCTAGAAGTCAAGGAGCTTATGGAAAGCCTTACCGAACAGGCTTTCAAAGATTTCGAGGTGCTGGTGGTAGAGGATGGTTCGTCAATTCCTTGTAAGCAGGAGGTTCTTGAATACAAAGGCCGTTTGAACCTTACATATCTTGAAAAGGAAAATACGGGACCAGGCTTAACACGAAACTACGGCGCCTGTTCAGCAAATGGTGAATATCTGATATTTTTCGACTCCGACTGCCTCATTCCTAATGGATACTTTCAGGAGGTAGAGAAGGAGCTGGCCTCGGCTCCTGCTGACTTTTTCGGAGGCCCCGACCGTGCACATCCTTCATTCACCCCCATACAGAAAGCCATTAGCTACTCCATGACCTCTTTTCTTACCACAGGCGGAATACGTGGAGGTAAGCATAAACTCGACAAGTTTTTGCCCCGTAGCTTTAACATGGGTGTTACCGCAGAAGCCTTTAGAAAAGTTGAAGGATTTTCCGCCATGCGCTATGGCGAGGACCTTGACTTAAGCCTGCGGTTGGTAGCAGCAGGATACAGCTCCCGTCTTTTCCCCGGGGCTTTTGTTTACCACAAGCGCCGTACCGATTTTCGAAAATTCTACCGGCAGGTTTTTAGCTCGGGCTTTGCCAGGATAAACCTTCATGTTCGACATCACGGCTCAATGAAGCTGGTGCATTTGCTCCCTTCCGCTTTTGTTGTAGGCATTTGCCTGTTGCTGGTCGCTTCTATATTTTTTCCTTGGCTGCTGATGCTGCCTCTACTCTACTGCTTTGCCCTTTTTACTGACTCTCTATATAAAGGCAACAGCCCTTGGGTTGCTTTGCTGTGCATACCGGCGTCTTGGGTGCAGCTGTTCGGGTACGGCCTAGGGTTTATAGCTGCATGCTGGAAGCTAACCATGAGGGGTAAAAATTATTTTTTGCCTGACTAAGTAGCAAATTTGAGTGTCGTTTAAATAAGGTCATTGGTGGTTGACATTATACCACCTCTCAGGAAGATTAGCTTTTCACTCATTCTAGTAACATAATGGACATCCACTAATACTAACACAAAGTACCTTTAAAATCAGGAGTAACAACCTTACGCATAGCTATTTTAGTAAAGTCTTCTTTCACTTATCAGCCCCAGTAGCTGAAAAAACTTCCCAAACCCATCAGGTAAGGTTGTAACCTGAAGTAGCTATCCCAAAAAGCAAAATAATAGGATGCAAAAAATTAAGCGCCTACCTCTTGCAACTTTCAAAAAAAAGACAGTATATTTGTTTAGAGATACCAACAGCTGGCAAATTGCTCGAAAACCAATCCATTTCCGATTTTTTAAACCGGTGTTATGCTAGTATGCATCAGGGCAATATCATTATTGCATACAAGGGCTCGGTTAATGCCGATATTATTGCGGATACGCTTAGCCTGGTTGAGGTAAAACTTAACGACGAAATGGAGCATAGCCTTACACGAAAAAAAGTTTACAACGTGTTAGTAGAGTGCCTTCAGAACTTGTTTCACCACGTTGACACAGTGCCCGGGTTTTACAATGAGGATAATTTTGGAGTATTTATTCTTTCAAAAATTGATGAGGGTTTCAGGGTTTCAACAGGCAATATGGTAAACGGGCAAAAAAAAGAAATTCTTAAGCAAAAAATTGACAAGATTAATTCTCTGGACAAGGAAGAACTCAAAGAATTTTATAAATTTGTTCTCAACAATCAAATGTTCTCTGACAAGGGAGGAGGGGGATTAGGGCTGATAGATATTGCCCGTAAAACAGGAAACAAGCTGGAGTACACCTTCACACCTTTTGATGAGTCGTTTGATTTTTTTACCCTGAGTGCAACAATTAACGACTAACGAACTAAAACGAACACCATGGAATTGCTAAGCATCGAAGGAACTCCTAAAACACCAACCGTTACCATGAACCCCAACACAGGGGTTATTGAAATAAAAGGGAGATCTATTCCCGAGAATTCAATAGAATTCTACAAGACTATCATTGATTGGATTGATGAGTACTCAAAGTCCCCCCAACCCAACACGGTGGTTAACATTCAGTTTGAGTACTTCAACACCTCATCATCCAAGTGCATTCTCGATGTATTTAAGAAGTTTGAAATGCTGAAGAAGAACAAGGCAGATGTGGTAATCAACTGGTACTACGAGGAGGATGACGAGGACATGCTTGAAGCAGGTGAGGATTACGAATCCATCATCAAGGTTCCCTTTAAAATGATTCAGATTGTTGATTAAAACGACAGAGTATCACAATTATAAAGGGCGTTTATCGCCCTTTTTTACTTCATGAACTACCACGGGCTAAGTACAAATTTATGAGCTTTACGGACAATCCTATTAAATATCAACCAATCCCTACATTCCATGTTACCAATTATTGATTACTTTTGTTGTTGATGATGAAAATACCACAAGCATGCCGGTTATTAAAAAAAATGTTTCGCTAAAACCCTATAATACATTTGGTGTTGATGTTTCAGCATCCTACTTTGTAAAGGCCAACACGCTGGAGAAAATCCTTTACGCAATAAATTTTGCATCGTACAACCAGCTTCCAATCTTTATCATCGGAGGGGGTAGCAACATGCTGCTCACCAAAAACCTAAACGGCGTAATGGTTAATCCTTTTATTCAAGGTTTAACCCTTACCGAGGAAACCGACTCCAATGCAATCGTAAAGGTTGGTGCCGGAATGACCTGGGATGCATTGGTAAACATAGCTGTCGATCACGGATGGGGTGGAATCGAAAACCTATCAAATATTCCCGGAAGCGTAGGTGCTGCACCCATCCAAAATATTGGTGCCTACGGGGTAGAGGCCAAGGATGCTATTTTCAAGGTCGAGGCAATTGAGATAAAAACACGTAAATCACTGGAATTTTCAAATAGCGAATGCCGTTTTGGCTACCGCGATAGCATATTCAAACAGGAGCTCAGGGGCAAGGTTATTGTTACCCACGTTTGGTTTAAACTATCAAAAAAACCTGAATACCAGCTAGCTTACGGGAATCTTAAGGAGGAGGTTGAAAAGCTTGGTGGCGTTTCGTTAAAAAATATCCGCCAGGCAGTTATAAACATTAGAAGCGCCAAGCTCCCCGATCCGGCTGTTATCGGAAATGCCGGCAGCTTTTTCAAAAATCCCGTTGTTGAGGATGTGCTGTTTCAAAAAATTCAACAGGACTACCCCGATGTACCCCATTTCAGCGTGTCGGAATCCCATGTAAAAATTCCAGCCGGATGGCTTATTGAGCAATGCGGTTGGAAGGGGAAACGGGTAGGCAGCTGCGGCGTGCACGACAAGCAAGCGCTGGTGCTGGTTAACTATGGGGGTGCAACAGGTGAGGAAATATTAACCCTAGCACGCTCAATTCAGCAATCTGTTTACGATAGGTTCCACATCAACCTCGACATGGAGGTTAATATTTGCTAGCCACGTTAGAATAGACAAATAAGCTGATGTTGAATAGCTTACAAAGGTAAAGTTTTCTTCTTCAACCAAGTTTTGTGTTCCTCATCAAGATAGGGCGACAATTTTTCGTAAACCGTTGCATGGTAGTGATTCAGCCAGTCCCGTTCATCGTCGCTAAGCATACTTACCGCAATTGGCTTGGTATCAATGGGGCAAAGGGTTAACGTTTCGAAAGTTAAAAAACGGCCGAAGTCGTTGGAAATATCGTCGGTGCAAAGTATAAGGTTTTCGATTCGAATGCCATAGCAGCCAGAAATATATATTCCAGGTTCATCGGACATCACCATGCCGGGCTCAATGGGAAGATGGTTTTCGGGACGAATCTGCTGGGGGCCCTCGTGAACGTTCAGAAAGTACCCAACTCCATGACCTGTTCCATGCCCATAGGTAAGATGGTTTGACCAAAGGGCCATTTTGGCCAGCGTATCGAGCTGCGAACCACGTGTTCCGAAGGGGAACCTGGCCTTGGCAAGGCTAATCATCCCTTTTAAAACCAGCGTGTAATGCTTCATCTCATCGGCATTAGGCTTACCCAGGTGAACAGTTCGGGTAATATCAGTAGTCCCGTTCAGGTATTGCCCTCCCGAGTCAATAAGCAGAAATCCGTCCTGTTCTATGGTATAGTCAGACTCGGGAGTTGCGCTATAGTGAACTATTGCCCCATGATCCCTATAACCAGCAATGGTTTCAAAACTTTCGCTTACAAAATGCTGTTGTTTGCTCCTGAAATCAAGCAACTTTTTGGCTACCGTAAGCTCTGTTAACCTCTCCCTCCCCAAAACCTCCTCCAACCAGTAGAAAAAATTAACCAGGGCAACCCCATCCTGCACCATTGCCTGGTGAATGCCTTCAACCTCTGGTTTCTGCTTTTTTGCCTTAATTTCAGTTACAATTCCAATTCTCTCGACAATCTTTACCGTTTGGGGTATCTGGTTGTACAACTTGTAGTTAGTTTTATCGGAATCAACCACCAACACCGTGTGCCTGCTGATGTTAGAGATAAAATTTCCAACCTGCTCATAGCCCATTATAGAAACGCCTGCACTGGTAAGGAAATTAGAAATTTCATCGTCGAGTTTTCTCCCGTCAACAAAAAGAATAGCCCGTTCAAGGTCAACATAGGCATAGCAAAGCACTACCGGATTGAACTGGATGTCGCTTCCACGGAGGTTGAGAGTCCAGCAAACCTCATCGGGGGAACACATTAGACAGGCCGTAGCATTAATGTTAAGCAAGTTACGACGGATACTTTCAAGCTTATCACCAGCGGAGATTCCGGCAAATTCAGCTGCATGAATATAGGCTTTAGCAGTAGGAAGTGGTGGCCTGTCTAACCATACTGTGCTTGCAATATCGTCATCAAAACTACATTTAAAGCCAAGCTGTTCAAGGCTTTTCGAAAGATATCGTGCAGCAGAAACCGAAATAATGCCACCATTACACCCAACTGTTGACCCAGCTTCTAGATTCAACTTTATCCAGCCTGGAATATCCGGTGTATCGGGAAGCCCCTGCTTACAAAGTTCAATGCCTGTACCTGCAAGCTGCTGCTCAGCTTGAAGGAAGTAGCGCGAGTCGGTCCAAAGTGCTGCTTTTTTTTCGGTTAGCACCAGAGTTCCAGCCGATCCGGAAAATCCGGAAGCCCATTCCCTAACCTTCCAGTAATCGGGAATGTACTCGCTGATATGGGGGTCGCTATGATGAATAACATAGGCATCAAAACCCCTGCTTTTCATCTGCCGGCGCAGCAGCTGCAATCTTTCATTTATTTTAGTATCCATTCAATCTATTTATTAACAAATCAACATCATGTGTTATGTAAAATCAGGTACCCAGAAAAATTTCCAAAACTTCGTAGAATACTTTAGGTTCAATTGGCTTAGTAATATACCCATCGCATCCGGCGGCCTCGGCCTTTTTTCGATCGTCAGCTGAAATGTATGCGGTTTCAGCAATGACTGGGATTTTAGGATTGATCTGCTTTATTTCCATGGTTGCAGCATAGCCATCCATTACCGGAAGTTGAATATCCATTACAACCAGGTGTATGGTTTGATTGATAGTGCTAACCAGGTTAACAGCTTCCCTGCCGTTTTTTGCCCACAGGGTTGTTGCCCCACACGAAACCAGCAACTCCCTAAACAGCAGGTAGTTTACCTCCTCGTCCTCAACAATCAGGATAACCTTGTTTTTAAAATCGGGATAAACGGGAGCATTGTCCTCGATGTTGTTATTACTACCCGAAGTACTGCTATCCGTTAGGGGTAATAGAACTTCAACCTCCGCATTGTCGTTGGAGCCGATATCGAACCGCATCTCCCCACCAAGCAATGTAACAATCTGCCTAGCCATCCTAATGCCCAGTAGAGATTGCATTGGCGACTCTATGTTTTCGGACTGTCTGAACTGATCGAGTAAGCTTTCGTTAACCTTTGATTCGGCACCAGCTCCGCTTATTCTTAAAAAGATCATCACCTTGCTGTTTTCTTTTCTGCAGCTCAGCTCAATTGTGCCCCGTTCAACAGTTTTAAAGATACCGTCCAAAAGGTTGGCTAATGCCTGTTCCAACCTTCCCTCATCGGTTTTAAGAAAGATGTTTTCGGCATTTCCTGGTTGTATAAATTTTAGCTTTATCCCCTCATTCTGGTAAAGTTCGAACTGCTGTGAAAAAGAGCGGTGGAGCTGTTGAAGCAGGTGGTTAAGATTAAAAGTTGATTTTACCAGAGTCAGGTTGCCCTTTTCAATGAGGTTATAATCAATGGTGTCGTTAACCAGCCGGAGAAGTTGCTTCCCCTTGCTGTTGATTATCCCGATGTATTTTTTAAGCAAATCATCGGGTTGATTCAGCTCCAGCAGCAGCTGGCTGAAACCCAAAACTGCATTCAGGGGGGTTCTTAGCTGATGGCTTAGCTGGCTGAATAGCTCGTCTTTCTGCTCAATTTTTGATTTAAGTGTAAAAATTTGTTGCTGTAAACCCTCAGCTGTATCAATCCGTTGAATGGTATTAACAGCAACAGAAGCCAGCTCTTCGAGTAAGGTTAAATCGGGTTCATCGGCAGGTTCTGGTTTAAGTAGGAGGACTCCCCCGTACATGTGGTTGCCAGAAACCAAACCCTCTGCATATATCGCCTCAATATTGATGTATCGTTCAATAATTTTTGATGCCGACATGGAAATATATCCTTCCATAATACCGGTAAACGATTCGTTAACCCTGTAGGCTGCAGCCGACTTAATGGCATGTTTATCCTTATCGTGCAGTAGGAACCGGCGGCCAACAGGGTTCCATCCCAAGTCGAAAATTAACGATTCCCAGGTCTTGTGCTGAATGCCAAAAATGCCTTCAACCGTAATAAAGCCATCGGCAGCATTATACGACAATACCACTGTTACCATGCTGGGGAATATCCGCTCAAGCTGTTGCCCAAAGCACGAAAAAACACCCTCGAAATTAGCAGCACCCTGCAACTCGGCATTAGCCAACTTAATAGCCTGGTACCTTTGTTGAAGTAGGTTAACTTCAAAATTTACCTGAACCTGCCTGGTTACATCCTGCCCAATTAGGGTATTGCCTTCCATACCAACCACTTCCGGAAGTTTAAGCAGAATCCACGAAATATCTTTAACCTGTCCTTCGCGGTTTCTAACTCTACACACAAAAGGTTTAGAACCTCCTGAATTTGCATAGGTAACCAGCTGTTTAAAAGAATCGGCGTTTGTGAAAAGAGACGGTAATAGCTGTGGGTTCTGGAGTTCGGCCAGGCTGTAGCCAAAAGATTTTTCGGTAATTCGGTTGCATCCTTTAATAGCGCCCTCCCTGCTAAGCTCAATCATCAGCAAACGATGTGACGAAGCAATTGATGAGTAAAAATGCAGAAAACTTGATTTATCAGCAATTCCACAAAGTTTGGATGTATCAATCATCACCCCCTGAATATACCTGCTTCCTTCAACCTTCCTGGCAAGCAGGGTAATGATTCGTTTGGCGTTCTGAGGACTTGAAAGGGTTAAGTTCCGTGTAAAAAATTCTTCATTTCCGTTGGCAAAAACCTGCCAGCTTTGCGAGAGCTCCTTGAAGCTGGAGGGTGAAAGAATTGCCCTAAATTCTGAAAAATTCCAGGTTTTACCTTTTGGTGTATTTCCCCAAAACATAGAACTAGGTTGAAATTGCCATTGCAGCTGGCCTTCCTCCGGGTTATAGGTAAAAGCATCAAAGCCCATAAATGTTGATGCAGGTATGGCTGGCCCGGATATGGGTTGCCTGGGATCAGCAGGTAAAAATTTTCCAAACAGGCTTTGCACACTCCCGTCGGTAGCTATTTCTCCTACTAAAGCATGAATTCTCAACCTATGCCATACGTCGTTCACCATTACCCTAACATCAAATTCCCTGTAGCGTAACTTTTGCTTCAGCAATCGGAAAAGGATAGTAGAAAGTTGCCTTCTATCGTCGGGGTGAACTACGCTAAAGAAGTCGTCAAGATGGATGCCCAGCTCATCAGCCTTAACTCCAAGTGCCTCTTGGAATTTATGCCCTAGCAGCAAGTGGTTGGTTTCTGAATTCCACAGCCAGAATCCAGCCCTTAGGTAACGATGGATATGCTGTAGGTAGATATGTGTTTCAGACTCTTTGCTTGATAAGCTATTTCCATTCATTTTTACAGAGGAAAATCCTTTAACAGTATGCTACAATGATGAACCAATTTAGCTTTTTACTTTACAATTTATAAAAATAGCAAAGTTAGGCTAAACTCTCAACATTTTTTTAGGAAAACAAAAGCTATTGGTTAGAATTTAAGCTGCAACCTGATATTTAAGCGCCTTGAGGTTAGGTAGTTGGGAACAGCAAAGGTATCTGATTCACCCTGCTGGTTGCCAACGGTTTGAATCCAGAGGTAGGAAACCGTGTTGTTGAAATTAAACAGGTTGAAAACCTCGGCGCCCAACCATATCCCCTTAAATCCTTTCAACTTCCGGGATATACCATTAGAAGAGGTTTCGTCACGGAGTATCTTGGTAAAACCAATGTCAACCCTTTTGTAATCTTTCATTCTGAAGGTAACATCATACCTGTCGATACCGTTCACACCAACAGGCAAGCCTGTCCCGTAGTTAGCGCTAAGGTGTACCCTGAAAGTCGGATTACCGGGAAGGTAATCCTGGAAGAACAAGTTAAACCCCAGGGTTTGATCGGTTGGTCGGGGATAGTACCCTGGGTAAACCGTTTGTCCGTTGGCGTCAACATAGCTATCGTGAAGAATATCCTCCATGGTTTTAAGTAGCGAAATGCTAACCCACGACTCGGCATCCTCAAGCAGCTCACCATTAAGCTTAATATCAACGCCCCGGGCAAAACCCTTAGCCAGGTTTTGTCCAGCATAACGAATTCGCACGTTGTCAACTTTATAGGGGATAAGGTTGTCGAGCCATTTGTTGTAAAGTTCTACCGACAGCTTAAAAGGTCGGTTCCAGGCAGTAAAGTAGTATTCCAAACCAGCAAGCAGCTGCACCGAACGTTGAGCTTTGATATTTGGATTTAAGCTTCCGTTGGGCATTCGCAGCTCCCGGTAAAAAGGAGGTTGGTAGTAAACGCCACCCGCTAAATGGAAGTTAAAATTTTTAAGTCTTTGATTTTTAAGCGATAACGAGACTCGGGGACTTACCAGCACATCACCGGTATAATCCCAGTAGAGAAGACGTAGTCCGGTATTTGTGGCAAGGGTAAATGCCCCTCTGCTTAAGCTGTAATCGAGCTGTGAAAAAGCCGATAACTTATTCACCGAGGTTGAGTTACCTGCTACCATCACATTTGAAAGGCCAATGGCTGAACCATTATAGGGAATGGCATAGCCTGAGGAGTCAAGCAGATTCCACTCGTTCAGTTCATCGTCGAAGAACTCATGCTGAAGCTGGGCGCCCCATTTTAGCTTGGCATTTGAAAACCTCACACTTCCAACAAGCCCAAAATTATTGATGCGGGCAAAGAGGAAGTTGCGGGCATGATTCAGAAATCCACCGATTCCTACGTTAATCAGACTGTCGCCATAGGAACCCGATCCCATTGAGTTGTCAAGCTCATTCAGGAAGTATTCTCCAAGCAGGTCGAATGTTTCGGACTCGTGAGTAAGGTAGTTTGCAGAGTAAATCTTTATGCTGGTGTTTTGGCTTGGGGCATACTCCACATAAGCGGCTCCCATTCCCGAAATGTACCTGTCCAGCTCCTTACCCTCGTAGTATATTTTCAGCTGAAGCGCATTGCTGAACACGCCAAACCTGGTTTCTCTAACATCTGGAGCAAACTGGTAGCTGTTGGTGGCATAATTGCCCAGAAAGCTAAACGCAAGCTTATCATTCAACCTATACGAAAACAACCCCTGCCAATCGAGGAATGAAGGTGTATAGTCGCCCTTTACGTCAAGCGTGTTCAGCAGGTAGCTTGAAGTTTTGTAGCGCACTCCGGTTATGTACGAAAACTTCCGGTTACCCAAAACACCCTCGGTGTATGCAGAGGCACCAAGCAGACTTAGAGACACACCAGACTGGTAGGAGGTCGGCATTCGGTAGCTCACATTCAGAACCGACGACATCCTGTCGCCAAACTCGGCGTTGAATGCTCCGGCAGAAAACTCTACAGCCGAGACCAAATCGGAATTTATGAAGCTTAACCCCTCCTGCTGCCCCGATCTTACTAAAAATGGCCTGTAAATTTCAATATCGTTAACGTAAACCAAGTTCTCATCAAAATTTCCCCCCCTAACCGAGTACTGCGAGCTAAGCTCGTTGGTTGATGCCACGCCCGGCATCAGCTTGATAATGGATTCAAAATTTCCAGAAACATTGGGCATAAAGCTAATATCCCTGGCGTTAACCCTTTCGATGTTACCCGTCCAGCGACGGTCGGACGATACACGAATCTCATCAATCAGCAACTCGTTAACATCTAGCTTCACCCTAAGCTCAACAATTGGGCTATTTACGTCTGCATTAATAAGAACCGAAGTGCTTTTGTAGCCTACACACGAAATGGTGAGAACAGCACTTTGCGCAGCCGGAAGGGTAATGCGAAACCGTCCATTGATATCGGTCGAAACCCCTATTGGCCCACCCTCTACAACAACGCTGGCAAAAGGAACAGGGCTGCCAACCGAGTCGGTTACAAACCCTACAACCAGGAGCTGACCCGTCTGGCCTTTTACAACCATAACGGTTACCATTAACAACAGGAGCAACCCTGCTTTAAAGAAATAGAAAGCAGCGGTAACCTTCGTCTTATCCTGTTTTTCGGGCATTACAAGTTGTTGAGTTTATCTGTACATATTCCCTCAAAAGTAGCATGCTGAACAATACCAAGCCTAAGAATAACCATATTTGCTTAAAAAAATTGTGCTACAATAGCTGTCAACATGGTTTACAAATCAAATTTCCTTACCTTTAGTTGATTTTTAAATTTACTCCCGCTTTCGATTTACCTAATTGTGAAACATAAAATGCCTGAGCATGATTCAACAGGTTGAATTTGCCCTCCCCAAATTTCCAATTGGTTTTCACCTGATAACCGAGTTGGTTGTTAAAAAATTGCCGGCGTTACCCGAAACCGGAATGGCCAACATATTCATTAAGCACACCTCGGCAGCGCTAACAATTAATGAGAATGCCGATTACACCGTACGAAAAGATTTTCAGAAATTTATATCCACCCTTGTCCCTTTTTCCAACACCTACGAGCATACCCTGGAAGGTGAAGACGATATGACTGCCCATATTAAATCGTCTCTCCTAGGCCAATCGGTTTGGATTCCCATCTCTAACGGAGAGCTGAACCTTGGCACCTGGCAGGGAATTTACCTATGCGAGTTTCGAAATCATGGGGGAAACCGTAAGCTGGTTATTACTATCATTTCCTGACGTAACATTACCTACCTTAAATTTTAACTTTTCATCAAAAAAGGGCTTTTAGCTTAATCATTCTAAAATAATTCCTACTTTTGCTAACAATCAGAACCCAATTTTGAACTGAATGGTTTAAAACTGAAATGATTTTACCATGTATTCGGCGTATTACTTATATAACGTTGCCCAGAACGTAGGTTACCTGAAGCGTTTTGGTGGCCTTTAGAACTTGTTTAGCTTATACCATTACCTTAATAGCTAACCACGCCAAAGCAAAAGCCAAATAACAATTTTGAAGAATAAACCAAACGAAATGGAAAAGTTACTACTTCTAGGCGATGAAGCCATTGCCCAGGGAGCAATAGACGGAGGGCTATCGGGCATTTACGCCTACCCTGGCACCCCATCAACAGAAATCATGGAGTATGTTCAGGGTTCAAAAATGGCTGCCGAACGGAACATTCACAGGCAATGGTCGGCCAACGAAAAGACAGCCATGGAAGCTGCTATCGGCATGTCCTATGCTGGCAAGCGTGCAATGGTGTGTTTTAAGCACGTAGGGCTCAACGTGGCTGCCGACGCCTTTATTAATTCTGCCATAACAGGCGTTAATGGAGGGCTGGTGGTAGTATCGGCCGACGATCCCTCCATGCACTCATCGCAAAACGAGCAGGACTCAAGGTTCTATGGCAAATTTGCCATGATTCCCATTCTTGAGCCATCAAACCAGCAGGAGGCCTACGACATGGCCTACCAAAGTTTTGAACTCTCCGAAAGGCTTAACGTCCCCGTGCTGTTCAGGATTACAACCCGGATGGCACACTCCCGCGCCGATATTAGCAGGCATGAAGTTAAGGATCAAAACAAGCTTAGAATGCCGCTCGACCCAAGACAGTACGTTTTACTTCCCGCAATAGCACGTAAAAACTATAAAAAGCTTCTTTCCACCCAACCTGCTATTGAGCTGGAGGCTGAACAATCTAAATTTAACGCCTTCATTCCAGGAGAAAACCACGACATGGGTATTGTAGCTACCGGAATTGCCTACAACTACCTGGTTGAAAACTACCCCAACCACCAGTGTCCCTTTCCGGTTGTCAGGATTGGACACTACCCTATTCCCCGCAAAAAAATTACCGAGCTCTACGAAAGCTGCAAATCGCTGCTGGTTATTGAAGAGGGATACCCCATGGTGGAAGAGATGCTTAGGGGATTTTTCAATGTTGGCAAGCCAATTCATGGACGGCTCGACGGGACCCTGCCCCGCGACGGCGAGTTAAATCCAAACATAGTTGCCAAGGCATTAGGTTTCCCGGCTGCTGGTGAAGAGCCTTTGGCAGAAGTTGTAAAAAACCGCCCTCCATCGCTCTGCATGGGATGTGGACACCGTGATGTTTACACGGATTTGAACGAGGCAATTAAGGACTACAGCGCCGGCCGGGTTTTTTCCGACATTGGGTGCTACACCCTGGGAGCTTTGCCACCATTCAACGCCATAAATTCATGCGTTGACATGGGAGCCTCCATTACAATGGCCAAAGGGGCAGCTGATGCCGGACTTGTTCCAGCTGTTGCTGTCATTGGCGACTCCACCTTCACCCACAGCGGTATGACAGGGCTACTCGATGCTGTAAACGAAAACTCCCCTATAACCATCATCATCTCCGATAATTCAACTGCCGGTATGACCGGAGGCCAGGATTCTTCGGCAACAGGTAAAATTGTTGACATTTGCAGGGGTATGGGCGTTGACCCCAGCCACATCAGGGTGGTTGTACCGTTAAAGAAAAACCACGAGGAAAACGTCAAGATAATTCGCGAGGAGCTAGCCTATAATGGCGTTTCCGTAATAATCCCCCAGCGTGAGTGCATTCAGACTTTCGCCCGTAGGAAAAAAACAGAAAAGAAAGAATCAAATGATTAGCAATGAGCTGGAGAAAGTTTACCATGCATCTTTTTCGGATGAACGTAGCTCAGCAATTAATCAATATTTCTAACAACGTATTATATATCAACTAGTTAAACAATTTATAATGAATAACGATATAATTTTAGCAGGTGTTGGCGGACAGGGAATTCTTTCAATTGCTGCGGCAATTGGCCTGGCCGCTGTTAACAGCAACCTGCATATCAAGCAATCGGAGGTTCACGGTATGAGTCAACGCGGGGGTGATGTGCAATCGCACCTTCGCATTTCCGATGCACCCATTGCCTCCGACTTAATTCCCGCCGGAAAAGCCCACCTGATTATCTCGGTTGAACCCATGGAAGGCTTACGCTACATGCCATTTCTGTCGAAAAACGGATGGCTGGTTACCAACATAACCCCCTTTGACAACATACCCGACTACCCAAAGGTGGACGAGATACTAAAGAGGGTGAAAGCCGTTAAAAACCATATTGCCCTCGATGCCGACTCCATTGCCAAGGAGTGCGGGTCAACAAAGGCTTCAAACATCGTCATGCTAGGGGCAGCCTCACCTTTTATTGATATTCCTGCCGCTGGCATAGAGGAGGGAATACGGCAGCTATTTAACCGTAAGGGAGAGGATATCGTCAACCTTAACCTTAAAGCCTTCAGGGCTGGCAGAGAATACAGCGAAAAGAACCGCTAATCCTCTATTACCCTGCAAGAGTATACGTTGTTTAACCCACTGGAAATGAGGGTTACAGGTTTTCTCAGAAAATAGGTCGGCTACATTACACATTATCGAAAAACTCCAGCGACGGCTGGAGTTTTTTTTTACGCATTGGTAAAGGTAAGCAGGTCATTATTTTTGCGTCCTACAGCAAATTTTCATCCCGCTTGCAGCAAAACTCACAACATGTCGTCGTTATGTTGTTGTATTGAAAACCTTAAAACATAAGTATGTATAAGTTGCTGCCCCCATTCTGCATTGCAATACTGCTATTTGCTGTTCAACCTGCCCAGGCATTCCTTGATGAGGATAAGAAAATTTGCCAGGCCGTCCGGGTAAATCCAAAACCCCCTGTTGTTGACGGAAGCCTTGACGATGAAGTATGGGAAAAGGGTGAATGGAGCGGAAATTTTATCCAACATGAGCCCTACAACGGGAATGAGCCCAGCCAGAAATCCTACTTCAAAATTCTATACGATAGCGACTACCTGTATGCTGCCTTTAAGATGAGCGATAGCGAGCCCGATAAGGTTGTATCGAGGATAACCCGGCGCGATGATGCCGACGGGGATAGGGTTACACTCTGCATCGACTCCTACTTTGACCAACGTACTGCATTCCTCTTTACAACCAACGCTGCAGGAGTGAAAAGCGATGAGGTGATGACCGAAAATGGTGATAAGGAAGATATGAACTGGGATCCCATCTGGTGGGCCAAAGCGGTTAAAACTCCCGATGGCTGGACAGCCGAAATGAAAATACCGTTAAACCAGCTTCGTTTCGCTAACTCATCCGACATGAAATGGGGCGTTCAGGTGATGCGGTACATTTACCGCAACCAGGAAACTGACCTCTGGCAGCATGTTCCAAAGGATGCACCTGGATTTGTTCACCTTTTCGGCGAGCTGCACGGGCTAAACGGACTTGCCCCCAAGCGGCAGGTGGAGGTAGCACCCTACATGGTTACCAAAACCGAACGACTTGAGGCTGAATCTGGAAATCCCTTTATGACCGGTAAAAAAAATGGTTTCAATGCTGGCGTTGACGCAAAAATAGGAATAACCAATAACTTCACACTCGACCTAACCGTTAACCCCGATTTTGGGCAGGTTGAAGCCGACCCTGCCGTGGTAAATCTTTCGGCTTTCGAAACCTACTTTGAGGAGAAAAGGCCATTTTTTATTGAGGGAAGCGGCATGATGAACTTTTCGTTGATGTTTGGCGATGGCGACCTGGCAACCCAGAACCTGTTTTACTCCCGGAGAATTGGTCGCGCTCCCCAGCTTCAACCCGATTTGGACGATAACGAGTATGCTAAAATTCCTTCAAACACTGCAATCCTCGGCGCAGCCAAGGTTACCGGACGAACCGGAAAAGGCATGTCGGTTGGTATTCTTGAAACTATTACCAACAGCACCTACGCCACCATCGACAGTATGGGTGTTCGCACACATGAAATAGCGGAACCCCTCACCAACTACACAGTTGCCAGCGTGCGGCAGGAGTTTAGCGGAGGAAACACCATCATTTCGGGCATAGCTACTTCAACCAACCGCCAGCTGAACGATCTCTCCAGCGACTACTTTCATCAAAATGCCTTTACCGGCGGCATGGATTTACAGCGATTTTGGTCGAATAAGAAATACCTGTTTTGTGGAAAACTCTATTTTAGCCATGTTAACGGAAGCAAGGAGGCTATAGCCAGAACTCAAACTTCTCCAGCTCGCTACTTTCAAAGGCCAGACAACAACTATGCCAGGCTCGACTCTACCCGCACGTCGCTTACCGGTACTGGGGGATTGCTACAGTTTGGAAGGGTTGGCGAAGGACACCTGCAGTACATGGGAGCGGTTACCTGGCATTCCCCCCAACTCGAAATTAACGATATAGGATACATCCAGAACGTTGATGATATCTTTCAGGTGATGTGGGTTGGACTTAGGTTCTGGAAACCTACCCTGTGGTTTCGCTATGTAAACTTTAACCTTAACCAGTGGGCTACATGGAACTTTGGAGGGCAGTCAACCGATAAAGGTGGAAATATTAACTTCAACCTACAGTTCACCAACTACTGGACATTTAATGCCGGGATTAACTATAACAGCGAGTCTCTGAGCGCCCATGCCCTTCGTGGTGGTCCAATGCTGAAGATACCAGGTAACTGGAATGCATGGTATAATATAGGGACTGATGGGAGAAAAAAGCTGGTTTTCTACATGGGTGGATCAACGCTGGAAAGCAATGAGAACTACGCTTACTACCAATCGGTTTACGCAACCCTTTCATACCGCCCCCTTAAAAATCTGCAACTTTCTCTAAACCCGTCATACTCCGTAAACAGTGATAAGCTCGAATTTGTTGAAAATGTTGATTACGGCAACGAAACCCGATATATCCAGGGAAAACTTAGCCAGAAAACGTTTGCCCTTTCGTTGAGAGTGGAATTTAGCATTAACCCCGACCTGTCGGTGCAGTACTATGGCCGACCCTACCTTTCAAGTGGCAAGTACACCAAATTTAAGCGTATTACCAATCCAATGGCCAACAGTTTCGATCAACGATTCGTAACCTTTGAGCCCAGCCAGCTTGTTTACAACCAGGATGAGGAGGAATACTATGTTGACGAGAACAACGATGGCGGTTCCGACTACTCATTCTCCAACCGCAACTTCAACTTTATGGACCTACAGTCGAACCTGATTGTGCGCTGGGAGTACAGACCGGGGTCAACCCTTTTCCTGGTTTGGACGCTGGGTAAGCAAGCCTACGAATCGGAGTACGGCAGCTCGTTGAACAACAACATCGAAACCCTTTACGACGCTCACCCCCATAATATATTCCTCCTGAAATTTTCGTACAGATTCAACTAGCCCTAAACACTCGGCATTCGAATGTAGGCAGGAAGCACCTGCAAAGCTCCACCTGTAGGTGTTAATCCCAACCCGCATTATTCCCATCAGCAACTTGAGGAATCATCTGAACACATGTCAGCAATTGCCTACCGCAATACTTCATAGAAGTTCACAGATCCGGCCTTCAAAAAACCTGCAGCATCACACCCGTGAAAAAATTCAAAACCGACATTTAAAAATTTATAAAAATTTAATTTCAAAATACTAACAAATCTTAACCAAAACATGTATGTTTAGGGTGAAGTTTGCACTACGATTATTTCACAGCTAGCCATACCATGAAAATATATACCAAAACGGGCGACAAGGGGATGACCTCCCTGATAGGCGGAATGCGTGTTCCCAAGTACCACCCCAGGATAGATACCTACGGAACAGTTGATGAGCTAATTGCCTTTATCGGGTTGCTGCGCGATCAACCAGTTGATGGCCACACCAGGGATATGCTGGTATTTGTCCAGGATAAATTGATGAGCTGTGCCGCAGTGCTTGCAGCCGAAGAACCCAACTCAAAAACTGACTTACCAACAGTTTCCGATGCCGACGTTAGGAAGTTGGAAGCAGACATTGATGCCATGGATGCCCTTCTTGAACCCCTGACATCGTTCGTTCTTCCCGGTGGACATCCTACAGTTTCGCTTTGCCATGTTTGCAGAACAATTTGCCGTAGGGCTGAACGACTGGCCGTTAAACTTGCAACCGAAACGCCCCTACCCGTCAACCTGACTATATTTCTGAATCGGCTTAGCGATTACCTTTTCACGCTTTCCCGGAAGCTGGCAAAAGATTTAAAGGTAGATCAGATAAAATGGCACCCTGATAAGTAATTCCAATTTTTTATATATTTGCGGGTATATGGTTATTTATAATCTATTAATTATCAGTTTATTAACTAAAATATAAATTCTACCTATGTACTGGACACTTGAATTAGCATCAAAGTTGGAAGATGCGCCCTGGCCGGCAACAAAGGAGGAACTCATTGACTATGCAATTCGCTCAGGCGCACCACTTGAGGTGATTGAAAACCTGCAAGAACTTGAGGAGGAAACTGAAATATATGAAAGCATAGAGGATATTTGGCCCGATTATCCCACCAAGGAGGATTTCTTTTTTAACGAGGATGAATACTAATCATTCTAAATGGTAACAAAGCAACCAGCAAGCAACCATTCAAAAGAAATTAGAAAAAGCCACTTCGGAATCCATGTAGGTGAACTCTCTGCCCCCGCCATGAAGGGTTATTTGCCTTACAGCCAAAAAGTTTTTGGTAGGGGTAGCATGTTTTTGCATAACCCACCTGTGGAAAACTGTGGAATAATAGGAAAGAAGGATTGTTGGTGTTGACCCGGCTTTAGTTCGCTTCCTTCTCGGCGCCAATTCTATCAAACTGCTCTAAAAAACGTTTAAGCAACCTATAGTATAAAATAAGGTAGAGCAGGATGTTTGAAATCCAAATAATTGCCACATTTACCCAGAAAGTTCCAGCAAATTTTCCAAATACCGGCTTAACAGGTGAGTAGAAGTGTGCCTTCACAAACTTTGTATCAGGATAAAGGAAAATGGGATCAATTTTCTGAATAAGCCTTCCTTTATACTCGGTAATTCTTTCCACTTCACCCGTGTTTCTGACAAAATCGGTAAGACTCTCGTTGTAGTATTGCCGTTTAAGGTTTACAAATGCTTCCTGCCCACCAGGAGCAGCCTGAAAGCTGGATATGTAGGCATCCTTCTGGCTACTGGCTTTGTTATAAAGCTTCACGTAGTACTTGCGAACCAGCTCCAGGTAGCTTTTCAGCTCGTCGAGCAACTCGGGTGAAACTCCAGCCATGGAAACCTGGTTATACTTACTAAAAGTAAGCTTCGAGCCCTGCGGCGATGTCATTTCATGCATAATTTCGTTACGCAGCAGGGTTAGGGCATCTTCCACCTCCTCACTTTTTTCGGGCAAGCCCAGGTTCCGAGAGCAGAAGTCAACCTTATTCTGAAGCGATTTTAACCAGTAGTTCCTCTTGTAGTCCGAAATGCTCATGGCCTCATCAAACACGTAGAAGGGTTTCTCATACGGGTTATTACAGAACTGCTCAACTGCCAGTGCCTCGTAGGCCCATCGGGCAACAATCAGCTCCCCGTAAAATGGAATGCTACTTGGTGAGGATATTTTGGGATTAAGCTTTTCGTACTTTACAATTACCCCGCTCAAGATGATCTGGGGAATAACCAAAAACGGGATGAGAATATAAATTGTTACAACCGTCTTGAAGCTATCCGAGATGACCAACCCCAGCATGTTCGACGAGAACCATGCGCTGAATAGAACCAGCCAGTACTCGAAGTACATCCCGCGAACCTCAAGGATTGAATTCCCAACAATTACAAACATGAATGCCTGCACTGCCGACAACACCAGCAGTATGGCAACCTTCGACATCAGGTAGCTGGACCAGCTGAGGTTCAGGAATGATTCGCGTTTCTGAATTTTTCTATCCTTAATAATCTCCTCGGCGCTTACCGTGAGGCCTACGAAAACTCCCACAATCACCGACATGAACAGGTAAACAGGAATGTTGCTGTTTTCCATGAAGGTGTAGCCAACCCTGTTTGAAACATCAATGTTGAAGTACTTGATAATGTAAGAAAGCAGGAAGGCTAGCAGGGGTGTTTCTAGCACATTGATAATCATGTACTGCGTGTTGGCCAGCTTGGACAGCACGTCGCGCTTGACAAAAATTTTCAGCTGCTTAAACCAACCAGGGGTCTTAAAGTGTATTTTGGGAAGGAAATCGGGAATACCGTCTAGCTGGGGTTGAGTTGAAAACCACTTTTTGTAGTGGTTGTTCCACTCTACGGGGCTTATTTTACGGGCACGGGTAGGATTGCCGTACTCGTCGAGCACGTTGGCCTCCACAATGTTGAATATTTGTTCGGGGTTCACATTGCCACAGGTGGCGCATTCGCTCTCGTTCCAGTTGGCATGCTGAACCCTTGACTTAAAGTACATGATGGACTCGATAGGATCGCCATTGTAGATGAGGTAGCCACCCGTGTCGAGTATCAGGAGCTTGTCGAGCATCTTGAATATTTCGGACGAGGGTTGATGGATTACCACGAAAACAAGTTTTCCCTTCAGGGTAAGTTCCTTGAGCAGGTCGAGGATGTTTTCCGAATCGCGTGAGCTGAGACCGGAGGTTGGCTCGTCGAGGAAAAGGATGGCAGGCTCCCGAATAAGCTCCAGGGCAATGTTGAGCCTTTTTCGCTGACCTCCGCTTATCTTTTTGTTAAGGGGTGTACCCACCCGCATATCCCTGATTTCATTAAGCCCAAGGTTTACCAGTGTTCGGGAAACCGCCTCATCGAGCTGCTGGGGCGTGTAGTTGTCGAAACACAAGCGGGCGTTGAAATACAGATTTTGGTAAACGGTAAGCTCCTCAATGAGCAGATCGTCCTGTGAAACGAATCCAATTTGTCCCTCCACCAACTCGGGTTGCCTATGAATGTCAATGCCGTTGATGAGCACATTTCCGGCTGTGGGCTTTTCGCTTCCGTTCAGCACGTTCAGCAAGGTAGATTTTCCTGCACCCGAGGCTCCCATAATGCCTACCAGGTGTCCCGATTCCTCAGTAAACGTCATTTGGTGAATACCGATTTTTCCACTTCTGAATCGGTACTCAACGTCTAAAGCCTCGAATACTATCCTCTCCTTGAGCTTATCGAGGGCAAACCGCCCAACAATATCGCTGAAGTAAACCGGTTTGATTTTAGGATTGCGAATGGAAGAGCCATTGCTCAGAACAAAAATTTTCTCGTTCTGGATTAGGTGGCCGTTTAGGTAGAGCTCATGGGTGCCCCTGTAACGCAGGAAAAATATGTTGGCCGACTCAATAAAAACAACCCGCAGCTCGTCTAGCAAGCCCTCAGCGTAAATGTGCTTCACACCAGGCAGCTCAAAATCCTTGTTGCCGTCGATGAGTAAAACATTTGGGGTAATAGGAATTTGGTTGAAGCTGGAGAGAACGAAATCGGAAAGCATGTTGAACTCATCAGCGGAAACGTAGAATGTTTCAGCAACGGTAGAAATAAATGCCATTTCCTGCTCGGTAACCTTGCCCTCTTCGGGCTTAACAAACTCCAGCAGCCTAACCAGCACCACTATTTTTTGCTGCTGCTGTAGCTCTTCGTTTATCTGGGCACAAATTTTCAGCACCCTTACCGAGCTTGACGATGTTCTTTTTTTGGACTTGGTCTTCTCGCTTTGCTTCTCCTGGTAAAGATTGTAGTAGTTGTCGAAAACCTTGATGTACTCGGCCACCAGCTCCTGGTTCAGCTGGTTACGAAGGAATTCCTCCACTACCCGACGACGGTCGCTGTAATCATTGGCTTCCATTTCCTCCTCTGCAACCGGTCGGGAAATGATGGCAAAAAGCTGCATTAGAGCTTTTAGAATCGATTCGCTCATGGAGTGCTATATAAGGTTAGAACTACTGTTTAAACCCAATAAGCAGCATAACATATCCAGGTGTAAATTGCTGGCTTACCACATCCACCTGAATAATACATATAACCGTTGAAGTGAAGCGGAAATTCCAGTATGGTGAATAGTCATAATCCCTGTTGGAGAAAAGAAGGTTTTTATCGGTGTCGTACACAGTTAGAACAACCTGCCCCTTTTTAACGCTTGTGCAGGTGGTAATCCTGTAGGTATTTTCTCCAAAGAAAGTGGTGCGGAACTCGATAACCTGGTCGGGCTTAAGGGAGGCAAAGTACTCCTGACCATCGGAAACGTATTCGGGAGGAAAGTTCAGTGCACAGGTGTTTCTGAGATTTTCTACCTGGGCGGTGGCTTTAACTGAGAAAAGTCCGATTAGTATGAAGGGGATTAAAATTTTTTTAGCCATGGCAACATATTGTCATTCAACTAATTTATTGCGGATACTTTCAATTTTGCTGCTTATGATCCGGATATGGTACTCCGAAACCACCACCTGCGTGGTGCTATTTATTGTGATTTGCCTGTTGGCAGCATCAATAATCGGCTCCTTGTAGTTGTAGGAGTAAATTATGCCATCGTATTCGTAGGCAACATTGATAAGCTCGTCTATCAGCTCGGAAAAATCGGACGATTTGTAGTAGTAGGGAGTTAACAGCTCAATAAGATTATCAAGGGGATGTTTCTGCTCGCCAAACCGGTTAATGATGTCCCGGTTGCTGTTTCCAAGAGCAATCTGGGTCAGAAAGTACATGCTCTCAATCCACGAACCGGCAACTATTAAGGCGCCAATATCGCTCCGCTCGTTGGTCTTAAGGTATAAATCGGAACTTGAGTATGCTTTGGTTATAATTCGAGCTAATGAGTCCTTGTTGTTAATATTCTGCTCAACCGCATCAAAAAAATTCTGGTCGAAAATTTGCTCCAGACCAAGCTGGTCGCAGAGCTTACGTATGGCATCGAGGTATTTAATGGCTTCCTGTGTTCTATCGTATATGCACAGGTAGCTGATATCGGCACCGTAAATGCCAAGGTTAAGAGCCTGCTTGAAAGATTTGCCGTACTTTTGATACCGGTCGTACCGGTTGAGCAGATTCTCGTTGTAAGGAATGCTTAGGTTCTTTACCAGCCCTACAACCTGCCAAGGAGAGGGAATGGGAAAAATAGAACTTTCATACTTGATAAGGGTGGGTAGCGTATCAATACTTACATCCTCTTTAATCGTTTGATTATCAGACTTATTAGGATGATTACATTCAGTAAGCCCAAATATTAAAAAACAACCCGATACAAAAAAAACTATGCGCTTAAAATTAAGCATACATCACTTTTGAAATTGTTCAGTGCAAGTAAGATAAAATAAATGAAATATCCAAAGGGCAAAAGCGGCAAATTAGCTACCCCAACAAACAACGGGCAACAACCTGATTTGGTAAAAAAATATTAAACCTCCCGGAGCAGCACCATGTCAAAATAAAAGGATTATTTTTGCTTTAGCTTGGTGTAGGATACCCGAATCGCACACACTAAATGCTGATACAAACACTAACTTATAAAGTTAAAAGCTTGAAATATGAAAAAAGTTACCCTCCTTACAGCTGCATTTATGCTGTCGCTAACATCGGTTGCCCAGCAGAAAGTTTTGACCCTTGAACAGGCAGTCCTAAGGCAGTATGCCGACTTTAGACCCCAAACCCTGGCAAATTTCAGCTGGAAGGCTAATGTCAACGCATACACCTACACTGAAGGCGACAGCATTATTGAGGTTTCCGTTCCAAGCGGTATGCCTAAAACCGTTATGACGCTTGAATTGCTAAACCGTTTGCTCTCAGCCGATTCAATTCCTGCACTGAAGAGGTTGGCCTACACATGGGCATCGGAAAACGTTATCAAGGTATTCTCGGCTCCATACTTGGCCTTTGTTGATGTTGGTTTGGGGAAAATCACACGTAGGTTTACAATTCCCGAAGAGGCGGAAAACCTGGAGTTAAGCCCTAACAATACCAGCCTTGCCTACACAGTTGCAAACAACCTCTACATTACTGATGCTAAGGGTACTCCGGTTGCCGTTACAACCAACGATAACCCGGGCATTGTTAACGGACAAGCTGTTCATCGGAATGAGTTCGGAATCAACAAAGGCATTTTCTGGTCGCCCAGCAGCAGCTACCTGGCCTACTACCGCATGGACGAAACAATGGTAACCGACTACCCCTTGGTGGACATAACGCAGCGCATTGCAAGGGTAGAGCCTGTGAAGTACCCCATGGCCGGCATGAAGAGCCACGAGGTTACCCTCAGAGTTTACAACCTTAGCACCCATTCGAACATCGAAATTAAAACCGGGCTACCCGCAGAACAGTACCTTACCTGCGTTACGTGGAGTCCGGATGAAAAGTCGATTTTTATTGCAACGCTGAACAGGGAACAGAACCACATGCGGCTCAACCGGTATAGCGCTCAAACCGGAGAGCTGATGGCAACCCTTTTTGAAGAAACCGATTCTGAATATGTTGAACCCCAACAACCGCTGGCGTTTCTTGACGATAATTCGGGTAGGTTCATCTGGCAAAGCCGGCGCGATGGCTGGAACCACCTCTACCTTTACGATGTAAACGGAAAGTTGCTCAGGCAGCTAACCCGTGGCGAGTGGGAGGTTACCAATATAAACGCTATTGATCTTCCAAACGGTAAAATTTACATTACCGCAACTCGTGAAAGCCCAATAGAAAGGCAAGTTTACGCTGTTGACCTAAAAAAGGACAACATTACCATGCTAACCCAGGGGGCAGGGTTTCATAACGCACTTTTCAGTCCCGATTGTAAGTATTTTGTCGATTTCTACTCCTCCATTTCCATTCCAAACAGGGTTAACCTTTGCACGGGCAAGGGAAAAATAGTTAAAAACCTGGTCAATGCCCCCAACCCTCTGGCCAGCTACAACGTATCCCTTCCCGAACTCCTCACGCTTAAGGCTAATGACGGCACAACCCTGTACGGCCGTATGATTAGACCTGTAAATTTCGACTCTACACGGAGGTACCCCGTGGTGATTTACGTTTACGGAGGCCCTCACTCGCAACTGGTACGGAACTCGTGGATGGGTGGGGCAAGCCTTTGGGAGTGCTACATGGCTTCAAGGGGCTACATCCTTTTCACCCTCGATAACCGGGGAACTTCCTACCGGGGAAGCAATTTTGAGCAAACAATCCACCGCCGGCTAGGAACCATAGAAATTGCCGACCAGCTGACTGGGGTAAACTTCCTGAAATCCTTGCCCTATGTTGATTCCACAAGAATTGGTGTTCATGGATGGAGTTTTGGAGGATTCATGACCATTTCGCTCATGCTGCGTGCACCTGAATTCTTTAAGGTTGGAGTTGCTGGTGGCCCGGTTACCGATTGGAAGTTCTACGAGGTGATGTATGGTGAGCGTTATATGGACACCCCACAGGAAAACCCCGACGGGTATAGCACGTCCGACCTTAAACAGTACGTAAAAAACTTAAAGGGAAAGCTCCTCATCATCCACGACGATATGGACAAAACGGTGGTGCCGCAGAACAGCCTCACGCTGCTTCACGAGTTTGTTAAAAGCAACGTTCAGGTCGATTTCTTCCTCTACCCCCAGCACGAGCATAACGTGATGGGTAAGGACAGGGTTCACCTGATTGATAAAATTATCCGGTACTTCGACGACAACCTGTAAAACCAGCTACCCTGGTTTTTGCTACAAGCTGTGCAGAGCAGATGTGAGATGTTCCCTTAAGGCGAACGGCTGGCTTCACAGAAATTTTTTGCTGCTGCACAATTGCCTTCGGCGAGCTCCCCGCCGGCTGACGGGTCGGTTGGCTTCGGCGAGCTCCCCGCTGGCTGGCGGGTCGGTTGCCTTCGCCGAACTCCCCGCAAGGTGGTGTGTCGGTTGGCTTCGCCGAACTCCCCGCCGGCTGGCGGGTCGGTTCTTGCAGTATCGGCGTTCGGCTTAGGCTAAAGCCTAAGTCTAATATAACCTTGCAGGCTGAGCCTGCATTCGATAGGCTGACGGCGGGACAGCGTCTAAATCCCACGATACGCAGTATCGAAAATGCGATTAGCTTGCTAATCCGCATGAAGCCAGCATTTTTTTACACCCTTTGTTATGGGCTGTTTTTATTCATTTGAAAAATATGGCTCTGTCTTAATAAATTTATTGTCTTTGTAATAAAACGTTATTTTGTTTCCTTTAAGCCAATTATTATTCATAATATTTTTTTCGAAAGAGTTATCAAAAAGTTGGTTTTCTGCAATGCCCGTTTCGTTATATATAATATGAAAAAAATAGCTTGAGTGTCCTTCAAATTCTGAAATTATTGAATCAGGAGTATTCTCTTTAAAATAGTCTTTTAATTCCACATTAAATAGTTTAATATTAATAGTATCTAGTGAAAATGTCTTTTCATTGAAGTTATAGTTATAAATTAATAAGTCATTCTGATTTGTAAAAGAACTTGTTCCACTAAAACTTGATCTAATAACTACAACTGTTTGGTCAGAGAATAATATGCGTAATTCAGAAATGGATACTCCACCAGAATTATATTCACTTCTTAGTGTAAAGTTTACTGTGTCCAAATAGTAATTACATGTCTCATCAGGTTCACCTTCATATGAAGAAATTATAACTTCTGCATTTTGTTTGTTGATTAGTTCATTTTCTATCGAATCAATTTTGGGCCAAAACAATTTAAAGATTGACATTAAAGAATCTGCATTTATCTTATTCTCTGTTAATTTAATCGAACCTTTGTCTTGTGCAACAATTAAATTATTTATTAAAGAAATTATTAAAAATAATAGGCTAAAAATAATCAATAATATATTTTTATTATTTTTCATTGTAGTTAAAAATTTCAAAATTGCCTAACGGATTGCGGTATGGTTAGTTGCCGATTTCGAAGCACTTTCCTATCAAGGTACAACTACTTTTGATACGTGCTGTGCCGCCCGAATAAGCACTGCACCGGCAATTAACTATACCGCGTGTTAGCATTTCGGTGGTTTTTGTCATACTGTTTTTGTTTTTATTTCAAATTTAGCTATTCCGCCCGATAAATATACATAATTCCACCACCAGCCGCTCAGGTTTTTAAAAATCATTTGTTTTCTTAGTTTGTAGCTTTTGTAATGTTTCATAATGCCCAAATACGAGTTCATGCTGCTTTGGAAAGCTTGTTGCTCTTCTTTTGTCGGTTTGTGGTCACGGGCTATTTGGTTTTGCTTTTCTATGGCATTGTAGAAGTTTCCTTTGGTGCGGTTGGCTATGTATGTTTTATGTGGTTTGATTACTACTCCAAGGTATTTAACGCCCTTGCTATAATGCTGTAAATAAATTTTATCGGGATGCAATGTCAGTTCTAAAGTTGAAAGTAAATAGGCTGAAAGATTTGGTATTATTGATTGTAAATAATCTTTACTTTCGTGTATCAATACAAAATCATCAACATATCTACCGTAATGTTTTATGCCTAATTCTTTTTTTACCCAATGGTCAAATTCGTTCATGTAGATATTACCAAATAATTGAGAGGTTAAATTGCCTATAGGCAAGCCGCAATTGGGCTGTGCATGAAACAAACTTTTTGTTTGGGGCAAACCGCTCCAATCTTCTTTTTTACCTTTGATTATACAATTTACTTTTGGGTCGTTAAAGATGGTTTTTTCAATAAGGTACAAAACAAGTTCTAAATCAAAACCCAATTTCTTCTTAGTGCGAATTAGCTCGTTTTTAACCTTGTCATAAAGCAAAGACTTGTTCATTGCCATAAAATACCCTTTAATATCGAGCTTAAGTATGTAGCAGTCTTTTGAATAGTTTTGCGAACACGAGCGTATAAAATGGTCAATGCGTTTTATGCCGTAATGCGTTCCTTTGCCTTTTCTACAGCTATAACTGTCGTTAATAAATGATTTCTCAAAAATGGGCGAAATGTAGTTGTAAATAAAATGATGAATAACCCTATCACGAAAATCGGCAGCAAATATTTCTCGTTTTACAGGTTTATCCACAATAAAACATATACTTGGCTTTGGGGCGTATTTGCGTTCAATAATCTCACTGGCTAAAGCAAATAAATTTGCTTCCAGATGCTTTTCAAATGCAAGGGCATTAATGGTATTACGTTTGTTTTTACGTGCATCAAAATACGCTTGGAACAAATCGAGCGTGATTTTTTTCCTATCTATTTCTGAAAACAAATTGAGTTGCTGCATCCTTTGTTTTTTATAAAAGCCACGGAGAAATAATCCCCGTGGCTGTGTTTTCCTTCAAATCCCTTACGCAACGGACAGAAAACCCCAACTCCTTATTGTTGTTGTTTCTGTTTACATTGCTGTTATTGTTGTTCATGTTACGGTTCCATGCATTTGTTGCATTGTTCTCCGTAGCGCTCCACCAGTTACCGTTGTTTCCAATATTGTTGAATGTTCCATTATTGTTACGGTTGCCACCCGGAAGAGCTGTAAAAGTAACCACTTAATTTGTCGCACCGGCATTCTCAGCCCGTGAAATCTTTTATAGCTAACATCTACCTGTTTTGGATATGGCAGGTATTTACAATGCCAACGGGTTACCGGATTTAAAAATGCTCGCTCGTCTATGCCGTAGCACGCACGACTCTGGCGGAAAACTTTTATTTTTGACTCTTCTGCCATCCGCTTAATTGTTTTGACACATTTTCAACTGCTTCGTTTATTCTTACAAATTTCTCAAGGCTTATCTGCTTCATATCTTTCATTACACGTATGAGCAACCGAATTACTTCTATTTGCTCTCTTGCAATTTGAAGTACATCGGCTTTTTGATGCCTTGTATTGGCACGATAAATCAAAGTAAGCAACTCAATAGTTTCTTTCTTCAAACTCTCACCTACGGTATATTTATACTCCTTGCTAAATTCCTTTGTAAATTGGAAAATAGCCAAAAGTAAATCATACGTTGCCTTATAAACAGGTAGTTCGTTGTACTGTGCCATTCAAAAAAAAATCGACCGCTTCGCGGAAATAAACACCCTTCGACAAGCTCAGGGTAAAAATAAATCAAATAGTCAAATGAATCAAATAAATTCTAATCCCTTACGCAACGGACAGAAAACCCCAACTCCTTATTGTTGTTGTCGCTGGTTACAAAGCT